>Ga0179593_1306092_pt1 | contig 14329 bp, 16 predicted proteins | sample CZODoug2_1_08_16_FD_185931 | JGI IMG/M metagenome (GOLD analysis project Ga0179593, IMG submission 185931) | Vadose zone soil fungal communities from Angelo Coast Range Reserve, California, USA - CZODoug2_1_08_16fungal (PacBio error correction) | ecosystem: Environmental > Terrestrial > Soil >...
AAGCTTTCGACGAGCGTATCAGGAGTAACCCCAAGGCCGTGAAAAGCGAAAAGAAAAAAACATTGCAATATTAGCCTTCCAAAGTTTTCGATGAAGCGCTTGGCAAAAAGAAACCCTTTATCACCGCCAGGCGGGTGAGAAATCGCATGGATAGCAAAGTCCAGACCGGGCATCCATAATCAATACGAAGCACAGCGTGAAAGACAGAACGAGAAAAGGGAGGACCAGACCGTCGTGCACACGAAGCGAGCCAAAGGAGATCCGTAGAAAACGTTATGAAGCGAGAACGTAAACCAACGTGGAACACAAGTGAAAGAAACTCCTACAACCGTTAAAAAAACGCGACTGAAGATGTTCGGGAACAGGGGAGTAGAATAGCAACGTGGGCGCAAAAACAGGAAGATGTGGAAGTTGGCGGGCGTGAGGGGGCTCAAAGAGATTGTCGGACTCGCAGCCGACTTGTAAACTAGCTTGCTGCTGAGCGCCCGAATAGTGGCAAGACGTCTAACGTAGCAATCGAGAGACGGAGAAGAAAACATGAAGTGGGGGAAGTCATAAGAAGACCTGACACGGTCACTATGCTGCCCAAACACTGACTACCGGCAACAAATGCATTCAGAACTGGGGACGGGGACACAGGCTGGAGGCATAGAACTCGGCACTGAGGCCGAAACTATACCAGGGACGCAACTCCGAAGGACATGCGTAACCAGATTCAGGGTGGACACTGGAACAAGAGCACCGCGGCCAGACAAAATTGGGGGAATGCGGGAATACGGCAGGAACTATCCAGAATGGCAGGCGCAGAAGGCAAAACTGTAGTCCTCGAGCCGAAGCATGTACGAAAGAGCAAGAAAGAGAGGAAGTCACGCCGCAAAAGATAACGCCTATGATTCAAAAAAAAGTATTCTCAACACCGTATAGCACGGCGTCAGAGCTAGGGAATATCGGAAGCAAAATTACGGGAAACTTGCTGGCGGGGCGCCAAGAATGGCAAACGCGGCAACCCCCCCAAAAAACGGACCAAAGACTTGTAGTGCACAGACACGAACCAAACGAGAAAAAGGACAAGCGAGTAAAAGGAGTGTTCCTTCAACGGAAAGTACCGGGTGAGATCGAGTAATCAGGGCATGAAGGCACGCGGGCGCCGACTGAAGCAAAAGGTACAAACCCCCAAGTATGGCGACTCCCGCGCCAGGCGAAAACAGCAGTCAGCACACGCAGGGAATGAAACAAAAAGAGAACTTTCGTGAGATAGGACAGAACGGTTGGGGCCATCATTAACCAGAAGGCTTATCTCATAATTGAAGCGAACCGGGGAACTCCAGTGCGCAGTTCATATCCGCGAATCCATCAGAAAAGGCGAGAGAAAACATATAAAAACGAGGAATGCAAGAACCTGTGAAATTAAACATCGGGGAGGGAAAATTCGGGAAAACAAGGCTCAGAGACCGAAAAAAACACAAAGGGACAGCGTGCCACAAACAGACAAGAAACACAAAGACCCAAAACTGGCTAAATCTAATCAAAGGGAAGGACGATAACCCCCTATACTGTAAAAGAAGGCCCGAATTGCGAGACGACTAAAAAAAACAACAAATTGAACCGGCTACAAATAGAGAAAATAAGCGAAAGGGGACAACAACTGCCCGGCAGATAATACGGGACTCGTTTATGACAGCCGGTCAGACCAAAACAGATATCAGCCTAAAAAAAATGACATCAGCAGAATCAAAAGAGCGGCGGGAAGAAAACTTAAAACCGCGAACCAAAGATCAAAAACTGTTTCGAGCACGGTTCGAGTGCGCGGAAAGAAACCAAAAGACTAATCAGAGGAATGGGTAGCTTCAAAAGCTCTGGAATCCAACAAACGGATCGACGAGGGGGAGGAAAAATTCGAAAAAGGGACTATTCAAAATGAAAAAAACGACAAGGAATGAAGAAAAAAAAACTAGGCGGTACGAAGAGAGCAAGGAGGGAAGAAACAAAAAAAAGAGCGAGAGATTAAAAACTTCTGTGGTAATATTACGGTTCACTCACTATTGTATCTACTATAAAGGAAAGGTAGAAAAACCCTAACTGGAAGAAGTAGAAGCAGAGCAGGAGGAATGTGTTGCTAAACTCGAAGGAAAAGTATCAGACAGAAAGACCCTGTACGGGGAGAAGCAGCAAAATACAACTCCGGAAGGTCTGAAAGGTTTCGGGAAAAAAAGGAAGTAACAGAAAAGGGAAACAAAAAAAAAAGTTGCCCAAGGGGGATAAAAGTTGGGAAGCGGCGTAGCTATCGAAAAAAACAGACAATCCTACTCAACGAGATGTATCCTGCAAATAAAAAAGCGGAAAATGTCAACGGACCAAGGAACGCAGGATTGAAGATACGTAGAAAGGACGGGCTAAAAAAAGATACAGGAGCAACCACATCGGGGGGAGTAGGACTATCGTCTAAAAAGAAGAAAGCAACCGTAATTTAGCTGTGTCCAGAAAATTCGGACAAGAAACATCAGAGAGGTGGGCATGCGAGGGGATCATATCGAGACCGGATGGCCGAAAAAGGGTCAATGAGCAATGATGGGTAAAAATGGGATTAGAAAAAAAAAAAGAAAAACTTAGGAGGAGGAAAAAAAACCATTTTCTTATCATTGAAATGGCAAATATTCTCACACGTAGGGGAGCAGATCAGCGGTATCGGAAGAAGGGAAAAAGAAAATATGTCAAGAGGGAAATATGATGAAGAAAAAAAAATCGGGCGTTAGTTCATCTTGAACGATCCTGATCGCAGACCATATAGGACAATCAGGTTGAGCCTCAATGGGAGGTCAATACAAAGTCTCGTCACGGGAGAGATCAATTGCAAAAAAAGAACTAAGATCAAGGAAAGAGAATTGTAATTGGGGGGAAAAAATACTAATCGAAGGTAACTGGAGGCGATGCAGAAGCGTCGCGCAAAAGGGATGTTGTAACAGGAGAGAAACAAGAATTGGGGGAATTGGAGGGACGACCGAGAACTACGGACGACACGCAGCTGCGACGTTGGCCTTTCGCAAGGTAGGGGTGCTGAACTGACACAACCACATGGGGGGAAAAAACCTTATACTCGTAGGAAAAGGAAAAAGGAGGATAGAAAGGGGGGAAAAATAACTAATACGTGAGGAGAAGAGGAAAGGCCTATTTAGGTAAGCAATATATCGAGAACAAAAAGGGAATGGAGCACCAAAGAAAGAGTCCAAAAAATAAGGGTAACTAAGGACCGCGGGAGGAGGGGGGAAAAAGGGAAAAATATTAGAAGAAACCGCGTAAGAAGAGTAAGGTGAGCACGTCTGGAGGGAAGATGGGGATCGGGGGAGCAAAAGGGACATCAAACGATTGAATGGAATAACGAAAAGCAGAAAGGAAGTAAATCCCAGCTTGTGGATAAGAATGACGCGGGAAAAGAGGCTAAAAAATCTATTATTGAAAAATGGGCGATTTCTTGCCTAAAGAAAGTGAGAATGCGAGGGGGGATCCTTGGAAAAGAGGGAAAGGAAGTTCTGAAGGAAACAAGGTGAAGGGGAAGATGCTGGGCTATATTCATAGGGGATTGGGATGAGGGATGGGGGTCGTACTTCAAAAAACAAAAAAAAGAAACAGGAAAGGACAGACCGAATTGAAGAGAAGGAGAGAGGGACAACGTAGGAAAAGAAAATCAGATAGGGCGATAGCAGGGATGGGGGACACAAAAAGGGAAAGTCAAGATTTTTAAAAAGAGGGAAAGAGAGGAGGGTACATATGAAAGTCGCCTCGACTACGATTTAGAAAGGATAAAGGCTTGGGGAGTGGTTATCTGAACGGGTTAATGAAATGGAAACTAAGAAAGGGGGGGGGAAGGGGTCAGAGAAAGTTATGCTGGGGGCAAGCGTTGGAAAACTACAACGCGACAGAGTTGGGGAAAGACTAGGGGGGATAAACGTAATCGTTGAACGTCGACAGCAGACTTATTGATTGAAAAAGGAGGATAAAACATGAGGACGGGGTAATCGAAGGGCGAAAATAGAAGAAGATAAAAAAAGTGGAAAAGACTCTTGTAAGAGAAAACCTCAATGACCTATCGGAAAAAAAGGGGATACTACCACTTAAATCACTGCTGAAAAGAGAGAAAGAAAGATGAGTAGGGGGGGGGGGAGACCATGGAAGACGGAGAATTGAAAGGGGAAGGGTCGCCATCGGGGTAAGTGGGGGCATGAGGAGTACACCCAGATCTAGGGTAAGGATGAAAAGTGACTGGGAGAAGGAGATAACCGATAGAAGGGAAAGTGAAAGCAGGAGTCACTATGCAATCAAACTTAAGAGGGATAGGAAATGAAGAAAAGGATTTAGAAGATTCACAGTTCTGGTTTCACATTTGAGTCAAGTGAATTCTGGGGGGAGGAGGTTGAGGGGAGTCGGAAGGAAGGTAGGGATGCATCCAAAAAGACTGCGGGCAAGAGTAGGTCCGACGAAATGCAAACCACAAAAGAGACGTTGGGGAGGAAAATAAATAACGATCCAAGAACAAAGAAGGATAGATTTCAGGAGATGAAAAAAAGGAAAAAAAAAGGCGAACCGAAAAAGGCAATACGTATAACGTGCGCGACGGGGAATAAAATCAGTAAATGCGATTCTGGTACAAAAGGCGGACAACGAAATATAGACGTCCAGAAAAAAATTCACAATCTGGTGGAAGAATTTTCCAAACAATCCTGGTGTGAAAAAATAACGTGAGCAAGGGGAGGAAGGAAGAAGTCATTGGGGAAAGGAAAAGGCAAAAAGGAAGCACGCAGAACAAAGGAACCAGGAACTAAAAAAACTATCACCAGTCATAGTAAAATACGAAAGAGGTGAAAAGGCTAACAGGTGACGGGCAGGGGAAGTTCAGTCTCATAGAGAAGGCCGAATCAATCTCAATGACGAAAAAGTCAAGGGGACAGAAATGCCTGAACTCAACGAAAGAGAAAAAGAGTGAGGAAGCATTCGAAAAAGAATAAAATCAAGAAAGAGAGTAGATATAGAAAGGGAGGTTGGGAGGTCACCGCTGCGCTCAAAATACACTAGTGACTAACGACAGTTCCACCAAAAAAGACGGTTAGGGTAGGAAAAAAGAGAATAGCCACGAAAAAATAGGAGGGAAGGATCTCATACACAGGGAGAAATGGAGGGAGACTTCTTACTTTCACCGGGTGTATCTTCCTTCAAGAAAAAGGACGGGGAGAGGAGGAGACGGGAGGGGAGGAATGGACCAGAAGAAGGGGGTTGGAGGAAAAAACGTAAATAACTAAGGAGAAGGGACTTAATACAGGAATTGAGGGAGAGTATAGGAAAATTGAAAAAACCAGACCGGAACAGGAAGGGGAGACCTTGACAAAAGTGAAAAGGGGGGGGACGAAACAAGAGGGAGGGAGGGAATCAAGGGGAAGGGTGGGGTTGGGGGGTGGTGAAAAAAGGAACGAAAGGGAGGAACAAGAAAAGGAAGGGAAGGGGAATGGAAAGGGGTAAAGGAATCTGTAAGACATAGAGGAGCCTTGGCAAAAGGGAAGAAGAAAGGACATTATTGAGTAGAAGAAAATGATATCATCGCGAGGGGAGAATCCGAGAAAAACCAACACTGATGAGGAGTTAAAGGTAGAGAGAGAAGCTCATAGAAAATTCTTAGAAAAAAAGAAAGCAGGGAAGATCGAGGAAATACTAATAGGAACAGGAGAAAGGACAAGTGAAAAAGTTCACTGTATCCATAACGATTATGAAATTGGCGGACATAGAAGGGGGAAAAAGGGAAAAAGGAAGGGAAGACAAAGAGGGGGAAGAACTAATCTCGTAAGGAAGGAATTGCCTTCAGTCAGGAACGAGAGAATGAAGGGGAAAGGAGGACTACTAAACAGCAGCTATGAAGTAAAGGTTCTGGGGCAGGAAAGTTAGAATATAAAAGGCTTAAGAAAGAAAAAATCCCGCCTAGCGAACAGAATAAGAGGGGGTGGGGAAGGAAATCCACCAAAAGGATTCCTACAGGGAAAAGAAAAAAGCAAGAACAAAGGTCAGGAGAAAAGAAAGAAGAGTTCTGCAATCAGGGAGGATCCACGGGTCATGAATAACCCGTGGTGGGAGTGGACAGAGGGGGACATGTGAGACAAGAAAGACGGAGAGGCGACAAGAAAAGGAAATAAGCCATCACTGAGAGAGGAGGATCTAGAAAGAGGGGAGTAGCGGCGCTCATCAATGATTAGGAGTAACTAGGAAACACAGAAGAGAAAAATTCGTCAGGGGAGAAAAAGACACGGAAAGGGAGAAAACTTGGAGAAGAAGTGCAGAAAGGGAAGCACTAACAGGTAAGAGCAAAAGCTGGACACTTTTGTGTCCAGCGAATTGTTGAGGGAGGACCGCGGTGGAGAAGGCAAAAAAAATAGGGGGGCAGAAGGAGGAACGGAAAGAAGGCAAAGTGTTACAGAAAGAGGGACAGGGGGAGTGCTATTACACTGCAATGTGGAAACGAGGACAAAAAAAATGGGAGGACGTACAGGTCTGGGCTAGTCAGCTGGCCCGACTATAGGGGGCCAGAAAGGGGAGAGAGAAAGGCGCAGTCGAGAAATGGGAAAATAGGAAGAAAATACAGATATGATAGATATACGTACTGGAAAGCAACCATTATATAGCGGGGGATCAATAAAGGAACCTCAAGAGAAAGAGGAATAGAAGGGATGCGGGACAGGTGATTTAAGGAGCAAAAAGGAAGCAGGGCGGGGGTTTGGAAGAAGAGGAGAAAAAGAGGGGACACAAAGATCAGGGGTAAAGAAGGGGAAAGTAAAGCGGAGCACAAAAAAAACTCAGGAAGGACGGACCCGAAATAACTGACCAAAATAAACATACCCATCAGAAAAGGGTAGAGGTAAAGACAAGAGCGAAATCCAGGAAAAGGATCTCAGATAAAAGAAGTAAAACGGGTGCAGGAAATCACGGATTGGAACTAAGAATCAAGAGATTGGGATATACAAAGAGGAGAGGAAGTTGAAATAGAGCACAGGAAGAGGACAACCGGGGAGTTAAATATAAAATTCAAGATAACGGGGGAGGAACGGAAAAAAAAAAGAGAGTAAGCGGGAGAAAAACTACAATTGAAAAGAATTAACTAGCAGATAGGGGACTCAGTGGCGGGTAATCTAGCGAGGGACCAGGGGTTGAAGGAAGAAATCGAAATGGAAAGGCGAATGACTAGGAGGAGGGGGGGGAGCTCCCTGACCTCGGGCGAAACCATGATGAAGGGGGAGAACGGGGAGGACTAGAAGGGCGCAACTTAGGGAAAACATGAGTGGAAGTAACAAATTGAACGTGAAGCAGGGGAGGCAGTGGGTATAAAGGAGAACAAAGCAAAGTAGAATTGGGCAAAACCAGGAAGTCGGGATGCCCACAAGGAAGGGAAGAAAAGGACGAGAACAGAAAGAATTTATATCTAAGAGTGACGATGCGTAAAATCGAGAGATTAGAAGGGTAAAGAAAGGCGAGGGAGAGTTTGAGGAAAAAGGGGAAGTGGACAAGGAAGAAAGGTAAGCATAGAGAGTCTCGGTACTGAGAAAGTAATGAAAAAAGTCAAGAGGCTTGAAGAAGTAAGAATGAGGGGAAAGAGGTAACAAAGAGAGCTCACTCCAAAAGAAAAGGGGAAAGAATGACTGAAGGAAAAAAAGGAACGCATGACCGAAGAGGCAAAAAGAATGAGGATCACGTGGCGCTAGAAAAGGAGGATATTCGTAGGGGAGGACGAAAAAAACCTAATATGTGGGAGAAGAGAATACGCAGTAATTGCAGAAAAAAAGCATTCTACGGACGCGAGGTCCATCAAGGAGGGGGAAACGGGGGTCTGGATAACAAAAGCAAAACGACTAACTCTGCAGGAGAAGGAAATGCATTAACGCAGCGGAGGAGGAGGAGACTAGGTAGACGGAAACAAAACTTACGACAGAAAAAAGAAACTGCAGTTAGGGGAAGAAAATCGGGGGCCACTACAAAAATATGATCATCGATACATGCTTCCCTAAAAAGAACAAATTAAGAATAGAAAGAGGATTGAGAAAGGTCGAGAAAGAATAGAAAATGGGGTGCTTAGAAGGGGGGGGATGAACCTCTTGGGAGGGGAAAGCATCAAAAAAAGATACGAACAAAAAAACCGGAAAAAAACGAAGAAATCGAAAGAGAATGGTGCCGTTGCACCATCCGACAAAACTACCCAGGCGCAAAAGGTGCTGGGGGAAGCAAAAAAAGAAATGGTGGAAGGAGGAGGAGAAAACTCACAGTGAAGACATCGACTTCTCAAAGGAAAAGAGTCCTTGAAAAGACTTCGGGGGAAGGATTAACAGTTAGGAAAATAGAACCAACCTGTGATATAGGGGGGACAACTCAGTAGAAATGGTAAAAGGAGGAACCATACAAAAAAAAAAAAAAAAAAAGAAAAAAAAACAACAAATAAAATAACAAACACAATCAAACCCAAAGGTAAAAAAAAAAAAAACAAAAGAAAAAAAACAAAAAAAAAAAAAACAGCCAAACACACAACCACACTCAAACAAACCACAGAAAAACAACAAACCAAGAAACTAAAAAAAAAAAAAGCAAACCAAAGAAAAAAAAAGACAACCCACTAAGAAAAAAAAAAAAAAAAATAAAACAAAAACCAAAAAAGAAAAAAAAAAATCAAAAAAAAAAAAAACAAGAAATAAAAACAAAACACAACCAAAGAAAGCAAAAACAATAAAAAAAAAAGGAGGAGAAGAAAACAAAAACAAACTAACAAGGGCAAAAAACAGAAGATACTAAAACAAAAAAGAAAAAGAAAAAAAAAAAAGGAGTAAATCACAGAAGAAAAAAAAACTGGAGACGCACCACCAAAAAAACATAACAACTAACACACCAACACCCAAATAAAAAAGAAGAAAACTCAAACCCCCCCAAAAAAAACAAAAAACCACAACACCACAATCCTAAAACACGAACAAAAAAAAAAACAAACAAAACTCACACAAGACCACACCGCCCCCCAAGAAACAAAACACACACAAACAAAACAAGAACCCAAACACATAAACAACTAAACCACACATAATCAACCAACCCACACAACAAAAACACAACCAACTACACCACACAGAAACGAAATACAAGGGAATCCAAACAACAAAACCAAACTATTCTGATCTGTCGGTCATAAGCCTCTTCACACGAGACAAAGCAAAAGGTTCTGGGCGAAGAGGGTGCTAACTACATCCCACGTAATCGAATCGTGATCTAGCTGACAAGATTTCCTGTCAAGTATAATGACCTGACAATGAAATAGAATTTCAAAACTAGAAACAAACGGAGGATAGAGATAGATACGCAGGGGAAGCTTGAGGGGGAAAAGAGGAAATCTTCTAGCACAGGCGAATGGAGAGCTTTACTATAGAAAGAAAAATTTCCCGATCATGAGGTAGATTACAAAAATTCTTTCCTGAAAAAAACAGGGGGGCGTGATGTGTGGAGAGGAGTGGAAAAAAAAATAATCGCTAATAAACCAATCTAAGTCAAAGAGGGTAGCCAATTGATAGTAACAACGCGTGGAAATCATCAAAAGTGGCTATCTTGAAGACATAATAGGTAAAGCAACAGCTAATAAAGCTGCCGGGAAAAAAACAAGTCGGATGTTACTGGAGGCATCTCTGAAGAGAGGCATACGTCTTTTCCTGCGCGAAATCTAGTGGAACAAAGAACGTCTCCTTAATTTGCTAGAACACGAAAAAGAAGCGAAAACAAAGAATTCTTGTAGTGAATGTGAGGGTAAAGGCTTAGGACTATAAGTGGAAGGATAACGATAAAAAAGATCTATCGAGCCGGTGGGGTGGAGGTGCTGGATGTGCATGGGAGCTCAAGAAAGATAACCTCAACAAGGGAAAGGTCTTTGCAGAGGGAAAGGCCATATTAGGAAGATCGGTCAAAAGAAGAACGGGACGACGTGCATGCAACGAATTCAAGGGAAGGGTAAGGGGGTGAATCTAAAAGCGTAACTAGAGGGGGAAGAAAGAGAATGGTGAAAAAACAGCAAAGACTACCTCGACCCCTTGACCGCGTATAGAAAGAATCACACATCAGAGGGGGAGAGTTTGGACCGAAGAGGTCATTAATCGAAGAGGGAAACACAGAGTATTTAGACTCTGGAGAGGTGAGACAGGGGTTTAATCAAGAAAAAATAGAAAAAGGAGGAAAACGACGCTCAGAACAGTACATCTTTGAGGAATAGGACATAGACAGAGAGAAACATCTAGTTATGAAGAAGGAGAGTACTAAGGGGGGGAAGTACCAGGAAAAAGCAGAAAGGAGAGAAATCGGAGTGAAAGAGAGGGGAATCGTTGATTGAGGGGGGAGCGAGGCACGTGATATTCCAGTCATAAATAAGTGTTAGATTCTATATGGTGCACCAAGAAAGGCAAAAAGGATCCGTGAAACGACTGTCAAGGGAATAGAGAAAGGGGAGACAGGGAGAGAAATGCCAGGCAGTGGACTGTGGATCCTTCTAGACATAGATGTCCTCACATAGAAGAACAATCGGAAAGACGCCGCATCTAAACGCAAAACAAAAAGAATCTTCTGATCACTAAAATCGGGTAGTTCTTTTGGGGGGGCTCGTTCGGGGGGGGTACACGAAAGAAGGTGGAGAGAAGAAACGGGAAGGGGGCACGCACTTGCCAAAAAAACCACAAAAGATAAGTGAAAGTAAAAAGTATAATCGGGGCGCTAAAATGAGAAACAAGATTCAGAACGGAGGATGGATAAGCGGAGTAGAAAAAGTCTCAGGGCTAGAAGACCGTTTCGCTCAAGAGGGATAAAGCAGGGAGGATTGACTGGGGTCACCGGAAAAAGGAACCAAGAGACATCAACTACGAAGAGCAGGATAGGGGGCGGTCCAGTCATAGGCTGGTAGAGGGAGGACTGACGAAGTCAGGGGAAAAGACTAGCAGAAAATGTGAGGGGGAACTGGACTAAGCGGAAAAATGCATGAAGGCGAGCAACTGCCGAAAGAAAACTCGATAAACGACCATCCAGAGGTAGTCGACAAGAAAACGTGAAGGAAAAATTCAAGAGAGGCTATGAGAGACGTACGTGAAAAATGGAGAAAGATTTTGGATGAGGGGGGGGTCATGCTAAAAAAATCATGCACTGGGGGGGGCTCACCAGCGAGAAAATCGAGTCGGACATTTTCAAAAAACAGAAAGCTAATAGTCAAAAAACAAAAAACCCACGCTGGATAGATGTGATAGAGCACGGATGAAACAATGGATTATGGATCTCGGATATTAGACCCATAGGGATCAAGGCAGAAGAACACAGAATGGAGGAGGCAGCTAAGCAGGAGAGTCAAATTAAAGAATTAGCTGCAGAAAAGTCGTGAAAAAAAGCTTAGAGGAAGATCGACTACATAGGAGCCCAATTAACAGGGGGAGGCACCAAGATAGGAAAAATATGCGCACATAACAAGGAAGAATGAAGTAGAAACATTAAGGTCAGTAACAATCCTGAAAAGTACAAAGAAGGTAAGGAGTGACAGGAAATAGAACTACCTTCAGAAGAAAAGTCAATCTTGAGGAAAACTACTTTCTGTAAGAATTATGAAAAAATGAGATACCAGGTCGAATAGCAATGAAGAAGAGGAATTGGTGCAACCAAGACAGAGCCTCTAAGAAGAAAGGAAACAAGATCAATAAGTCAGTTATTGTAAGTCAAAGAAAGGGAGCCGGTGCAGAAAGGAAAAGCACAGCTATACAAGGGGGTAGTAACGTGTGGCCGTGCGACACTGCCTGGTCCGCGAAACATTAAAGAAAAGCTCACTGAAGCTGGTGAGATTCCGACAAAATCCAGAATAAATATCGTAGAGAGAAAGAAAGAAGAGTGAGGATAGAAGGGAAGGGAAGGAAAGGAAAACCTAGTGGTTGATAGGCAAAAAAGAAGGCAGCGTAAAAAAATTATTTCGATTAAGCAGAAAGGGCAGAATAGTGGATAGGACAAAAAAGGGGAAAATGCACAGGGGAAAAAACGTTAAAAACGTGCATAGTCCATTGCTTCTGAGAGAACACGATAAAGGGATACCTAATAGACGGGGAGAAGATGTAAAAAAAAGGTTAAACTATTTAGGAAACCACAAAAATGCTTACAGATAAGGAGGACACTTTTTTACAAAAAAAAAAGCGGAAGCCTCAAAAGGAAGGCAGAGGTTGCGAAGGGTTTCAGAATCAAAAAAGGAAGGGCTAAGACGAGAAATCAAAAAACAAAGGTAAGGGCTGTGGGATTCCATGAAAAATTAATAAAGGGGTTGAAGAATCTCAAAAAAAAAAAAAGATAATTGAAGGTAAGAAAGGAATAGTATAATCAGCTTGGACCATCTCCAGTATTCATTTGAGTACCCCCGCAAAAAAAACGCCCGTTGGCAAGAGTCGCCGACGTCCTTCAAACAAGCGCCTAAAAACGGAACGTAGGAGGGCAGGTTTTACCAGTTTCAAGCCGGTTGGCAAAACGGCCACCTGATCAACAACCCTTGGTGAAGAATCAGCTGTAACACCGGGGGTTGAAAGTCTCGACGAAGGGGACAGAAAGGATGTCGTCAAGACGAGAAAGGCATCCCGCTGTGATGCAACGGATGACTTGAAGGAATTAGGGGGGCACACGCTTAGACGGCGATTCGAGAAAGCATCTCATGGGAAAAGAAAAAGAGCAATCAGGGGTGGTAAAAAGTCATCCAACAGGGACTCGTGAAGAAGAATCCCTGTGAAGGAAACTCAACAGATATTATCGCATAGTTTAGGAGAAAGTTCGTCCAAGGAAGTGAGGGAGTGTGAATGCTAAAGGATGGGGGGGGTTGCGCTGACGGAGAAAAAATGACTAAAAAAATTGGTGACATAGATACGTGGTACATTAGGGAAAGATACCCGAATGCGTCTCCGGAAGCGCAACAGAGTAGTGAAGACTGGGAAAGCAAAGTCATAAGATTCAAATCTTAGCGGATGCCCGACAGATACCGGATGGGAAAAAAACATTATAAATAAAGAAGCATGGGCAGGCGAACGACGTGATTCAAGAAGGGAAGGGAGGGACGATCAGTTGTCAGAAGGGGGAACAAAATGAAGGCGGTCCTGAACGGCTGGCCGGGACGCAGTCTGCCTTTGGAAAGCGTACACTCTGGTTGAAAGGTGGGAAAAAAATGCGAGAACGGGCGGGCTGACATGAAGAAGGTAAACGCGTATAAGGGTAAAAAGAGGGCGAAAAATGCGATATGGAAGGGCGGAACGACTTCTTTAAAACGACGGTGAGACAGACTGAGACGAGAAGAAAATGAACTAAGGTAAATAAGAAGGCAGTCATTGTCGGGTAGGCGAGAGTGGTGCCACCCACTTTAACAACCGAGTGTGGCCTTGCTTGAGGCACTGCACACGCAGGAGGCGGGCTGCCAACCCAGAAAAAAAACATCAGAGACACCGGACCAGACAGACAACGAACCCCTACAATTCAAAAAACCAAAATTTGCAAGCAAAAAAAACTCGTCATCAAGCAGAAAAAGCTGTCGCGAAGATCACTTGGAAAAAGGAACACAATAATCTTCTTACATTCATTAGAGGAAGATCAAATCTCAACTGTCGCAAATGGGCGGATATCCCGCACCGACAGGGGAACCGCCCTTCAAAAGAGACTTCCTCGTCAGTCCCCTTCGATAGCCCCGGCAAGGTGGCTTCGAGATTGTTGCGATCGCATTAAAAGTTGAAAAAAAAAGGGTACATGAAGGACAAGAGAATTTCAAAGAACGGGGAGCGGAGCGTCGGACGCTCAGCAACAAGTCGCAGGTTCGGACACGGCTAATGCGCATCGCTCATGCAAAAAGAAGGCGAAAAAGAAGAATGAAATCGACCGTAGGAAAAGAAGAAGGGTGATTTTTGCATGCCGGCAAGCCAACAAAGGGAAATACAAAATTCCAAAGGAACGCAACAAGAGTGACAACAAGGACACACAAAGAAAAGTTGGTAACCCAAAAAATACCAAAAACGCAGAAGGACTATCAAGCTTCGGAGTGGAGATGGCTCTTAATCGTGAAAGATTCTGCGCCATGTTGATCAAAGGCTAAAGAGGAGAACCCAAGTAAATTAACAGAAGGAAAGAGAAGCTCTTCACGGCACATGCCTAGCAGGAAAATGCCGTCAAGTCCAAAAAAACACATTCCGGAACCGGATGAATGCCGGAGCCATAATAGAGCGCTGGTGTCCCAAGGAAGAGGTGCAAAATAACTAGCGGCAGAAAATTCCAAATAAACCCTAAAGAA
>Ga0179593_1339618_pt1 | contig 14329 bp, 13 predicted proteins | sample CZODoug2_1_08_16_FD_185931 | JGI IMG/M metagenome (GOLD analysis project Ga0179593, IMG submission 185931) | Vadose zone soil fungal communities from Angelo Coast Range Reserve, California, USA - CZODoug2_1_08_16fungal (PacBio error correction) | ecosystem: Environmental > Terrestrial > Soil >...
TCCGACGAGACGCCGAGTGTTCAACTTACGCCCGTGACTAAAGGTAGTTCGAGAGAGGCGAATGAGGATCGATATCGAACGCGCTACCCGAACGAGGAGACAAGCTTCGGAGCGATCGGGGGGGGATCGGACCGACAGGTCAAGCGTAGAAGCACGAAATCAACGCGGAGCATGAAACGGCGGGAAACTCGGAAAGGAATCAGGATGGACGGTGGCACAAAGAAGACTTATGCCAGAGAAAAACGGTAACCATTAGGGGGCCGAAAGATCCGGGGCTAAAAGAACCGCCGTCACCTCTAAGAGAAAGACAGGCATCCGTGGAAGGGGGATAAAATACCGGACATCGTTCAAATGACTACTGCCAATTATGCAAAAAAATCAGAGCCGTAGAACGGCCAACGAACAACTATCGTGAAAGGAACAGGTGAAGATTCTTTGACAGCGACCCACACGAAGATGGCTGCGAACTGGCAAGGGACTTCACGTGGGGGGGGAAACGCCTTCGACCGTGAATACTTTACCATCTCCGATCTAAGAAGATCTTGCACCGGATCAACCAGAAAAAGGAGAAAGCGGTTCGGAGCCCAAATACTCGAAGCTCAAACCTCCGTGTCACGGTGTCGAGAAGGAAAAAACGCCGCCCAGGGAAGGGGGGAAGCTACGAGGATACAAAAGATTTTCTAAGTTTAAACGAACGGGATATCACAACTAGAGCGATGAAGGGGGGGAAAAAAACACCGACCAGCAAGGGCGGAAGTCTTACTTCCAAAGCCACCAAGGTCCACAATTAAGAAACTCGCAGGAAGGACCGAGAGTGGAAGAAAGCGGCCCAAAAAGCATCGCACAACAAAGTTAATCATTCAAAGAAACTGGGAGAAAAGGGAAGAGCCAGCGGAGGCCCCAGCCCTTTAAATGCCGGGAGAGAGAACACCGATAGGAAAAGGGAAAAAGAGAGGGCGAATAGAATCGCAAAAGCAGGAAATCCTATGGTCCGCCTCTTCAGAGGGGATAACTGGGTGAGAGCCGGCGACTAAAGGAAGGCGATGAACCGGGAGAGAGAGCAGGGGGAAAACGGCGGGGGCCAGGAATATTCCACTGAATTCAGTAACCTTTTAGACCGAAAGAAAGCCGACAAGGGGAAAAAAAAATTGCGGAAGCCATGACGCGACCGCGAGACGAAACAAAAAAAAAAGAGTAATGGGGCGAAGTGAGGAGACCGGACTCGACCTACCCTACTGCCAGAAAGCGAGAGAGGCGATCAAGAGACCGAATGCCTGAGCAACAGCCCAGCAGGAATAAGAAGGTACGAGGGGGGTCTTTGCCTCCGGGGGAGCCTGTTAGGTTACTATTCTACTCTCCCGACATCGAAAAACCAGGCAACTGCTCGAAACGAATTCTTCACCTGAAAAACGTGCCGCGAAAAACGGAGCAGAAGGGGGGGGGAGGAGCGGGGGCCCGGAAAGATCTTTAAATGCTAAGCACCGAAAGGAATCTACGGTCATCATGGCGAAAAAAATCGCACAGCAAGCAGTAAAAACTGGAAAGGAGGATTATCTTCGTTTGAAAAAAGGGGACGGAACGTACCGTGAACGCAGACACAGGCCATCGAGGGGGGATACAAAGAATATCGCCTGAAGCCGAATAGGACTGGGACAGAAAGAAAGGCACGCCCCAGTCAGTCGGAAGCGAGAGGGAAGAGGGGGCCCGTGGGGGGGCGATCGCCAGCTATTTCACATCTACGACACGACCCAGCGTCGGAAAGGAACCATGTCTAAAATCAACTGCGAGGGGGAATCAAAGGAGAAGGACAAGCCAGTGCATGTCAGAAAATGCATCTCCTGGATTACATCGCCCTAAACCACGACGTAATAGCGAAAAAGTTTGTACGCGCAAAAGAAGGAAGGGGAAAAGGGACGACAATCTAAAGATCACCAATCCGAGGAAAACACCTCCTTCCACGGGAGAGAAGGCAATTGAAATGCTCATGGTTTTTTCTTTAAAACTGAGAAGGTGTAAGGAAGTGACAAGACAGGAATTCATATTCGAGGATATTGGGCAGGCCTTGGTGGCGACAGGAGCGACGGATACGGGGCCGGCTTCAGAAATGATCTACATCTCTATCAAGATCTATCCTGCCAGGAAGAAAATAAAAACTACAAGAAGCGTGGGAACCAGAAGGGGGACCATGGGGGTCCCCTGGTGACGGTATAAACTACTCATTACGGTTTCGGACATTTGTAACGCTGGAGACGCAGCCCAAGCCTTTGATCTATTATGGAGCCGGCTTCTAAAAAAGAGGGGGGAGGGGGACCGCTTGAGTAACCTAGAAAAGATCTCATAAAGGGGGGAGTCACTACTCCGCGGCCGGAGAAAGGTGGGGAAGAGAATCTCGTTTGGGATCGATACAAAAGGAACACTGGGGTTGGCGGGGGACTAGGGGGGGAGAAACCGGAGGGGGATAATCGATCTAGACACGTCGCTTGGGAAGAAAAAAAAAAAAAAAAAAAAAAAAGTCTTGAAGACGAAGTCTGGGGGGGGGGGGGAATGGGAGGAGAATGCGCTAATTGTTCGAAAAGTATCGGCTCCAACACTAAGCTTCTTGACTTGGAAAGGGGGAGCCGAAAAAAACCCAAAGAAAAGATCGCCACGAGAATCCCTGTGAGGAGCCAGTCATGTGACGTTTCAGAGAAAAGGCATGCTCGAAAAGGGGAATGCTTGTCTAAAGCCTCGGAAACCACGCGCCGAGTAGAGCTCAAAGCCCGGTAAGCCTCTGCTTGGGGAGGGGTTTGTCAACTGTCCGTCTCCTCTCTGCTGTAACGTTGGCAAGCGGGAGAAGGACTCCCATGAAAATGGGGGGGAAAAAATCCCGCCGACGGGCGAGGGGAAGGGAAGAAATGGCGAGGTGTGGAGGGGCCTAGAGACAGCGAAAGGAAAAAAGATTACCCGGTATAAACAAAAGCGCCTTGGGCAAGGGCGTCCAAAAGTCGGGTGTTCGGAAAGATAGCGCTCGGCCGGAAAATGGAGCTGTGACTGTTTCAAAAGAAACGACGGCGGGAGGGGGTAGCGGGAGAAGTTAGCAACCGGGAAGCAACCAAAACGCATGATCGGGAAGGGACCGGAACTGAAGAGAAGTTTTATCAGGCCTGACCCGGACAGAAGAGTGGCGAAGCACTGGTCATTCTGAGCTTACAAACTCAGGGGATCACGGGGGGAGGAACGGGGCCTCTGCCATCGACGGGGGGGTTGGGGGAAAACACTGGGACGAAGGAGCGGGTCAAAGACAGAGGGGAAGGTAGCAGAGGGAAGAATCGCGCGAGATCCTAATCAAAAAGTGGGACATCGAAGCCCTTTCAACACAAAAAGCCCCCAAAACGGTTTTGTTCCAGGGCGAAGCGATAAAGAAGGTGGGGGCGGTCAAGGGACAGCCAAGGAGCGAAAAAAGAAGAAACGAAAAATTAGGGAGAGACAGCGCCACAGGGGGAATAGCAGAAGCAAAACTGAAAAAAGGGGAAAAAAATGCGGTCAGCGGGGAAAGACGACCGACCCAGAGCAAAAAACCAACAAGGAGAAGATCAAGGAACGCCGACCGCAAGGGGGCGGACAGACCGACGCCGAGTCAAAGGCGGGTGCTCGAATACGGTTAAAAATCTCGCTGCGCTTCGCATACGGGGAGGGAGACCCGGAAGCGGCTTCGCTCACACTCGTTATTAGATTAGAAAAAAGAACAAGGAAACAAGAAGTGAAGGTGCGGATGGATGGAGGAAGGGGATAGAAGGAAAAAGGTTTCAAGGAAAGGGGAAATCCAGAAAAAAGAGAGGAAGAGCAACGGCTCTCCTTCAAAAAGACTCCCGCTCAGGAGACAAATGGGGGTAAAAAAAAACCCAGCGCGAATGCGAGCGAAAAGAAGAATACCGGGTTACTGGAACCCGTGAGCCTTCGATCAAAGAAACGGAGAGGCCACCCGGATAGTAAAACCGGAAATTAGCCAAGCCGCTCAAACGGACGCGGAAACTCCGTTGGCCGTTGGGCGGGGTACGGTGGCTAGAAGAGAAAACCTACCGCTACCGAGGCTTCTCTTCGGTAACACGAAAAAAGAGCCGGCCGGCCGGAGATAGACCAAAATAAACAGGGAACCAACCCAGGGAACAGGACAAGGGTGAAGATGGCTTCTCTAGGTCAAAAAAAGACCGGGGTAGACAAAACCGACCTAAAATGGAAAAGGGAACTTAGGCGGGATCGGAGGTTTCATGTCATCAGTGAAAAAAGAAAACGAGGGTGAAACCGGAAGAAAAACGGCGAAGACAACCACCCCCACTCAGAAGAGACTTGGTCCAGATTCGTGACTTTGTCGAGTTGGGTTACTTATCCGTATGGGAATGCTAGGGGAACAGATGCAAACGCCCCAGCTAGAAGGAGCTCGTGGCGACTAGCGCGTCGTCAGTATTAGCCGCAAGGCGAAACAGGGAAGCAGAAAAACTCTCTGGGTGGACGGCAGAAAGACGAAAATATGTCGGTAGGCCGCGACAATCTGGCCACCAACATGTGAGGGAAAATGAAGAAAAAACGATATCGCGTCACAATAAATTGAAGAAGGCTCGGGGAATGATCGAAAAAAAACGTTTGAGAAAATGCGGGGACATAAACCCATTTCATCAAGTTGGGGGGATGGGGGACCAAGACCGCGAGTGGGAGCGTTGCCCATGTAAAAAAAAATAGAGGGAGAACAAAGGAGAAGAGCTTTCCTCGGAGTGTTCCTTCGGTCCACAAAAAGAAAAAGTGTTGAGAAGAGGCCCGGCCGGGAGCAGTAATGGGACCAACGCCGGGGAATATGAGATGCGGATCACATCGAACCTGCTATCATGGAGGAGGGAATAAAGGAAAGAAACCAAAACAAAGGCACCTCCCGCCCAGGCCGTATTTGGGTAGTCGGAAGGGCGCAAAAAAAGGAAGGATCTCGATTATCGGAAAAAACTATAGAGTGCTGAAGGGAAAAAAGAGAGAACAGCACAAGGGGAGACCAACTCATTCAGAGGTCCCCTCAGACGAATGAGAAATCAAAAAGCGTCGTAAAATAACGCGGAATTCCATCCACTGCAGAACGGACGAAGAAAACGGCGCTAGAGACAACATGGACGAAAAAAGGGAGAGGTTTTGTAGGGGGGTCTATTCAGGGGAAAGGGGGGGCAAAACTTCCCGCGGCGACCCAGAAGGGGACTGAGGAAAAGGGGGTCGCGTGGCCCACTCCTGGACGGAAAAATGAGATGAATTGCTAATTCAACGGACGGGGGAGAAATCGGGCGGGAAAAAGGGACGAATCGACCAGAACGAACCGACATAGAGGAGCGTTCAAAGATGAGGTGTCCTATAAAAACTGAGGCCCATGGCTCGGAGGGGAGTCCTGCCCTCCTGGCTGAAGCGGCTCTGAGGGACACAAAAAAAAAACTTAGGCGAGAGGGGCGGCTATCTCGAAGGGAGAGGCCATTCAACTGCTCCAGGTAAGCGGGAAAGGCAAGACACAAACTCCTCCTAACAAGGAAAGGAAGTGGTCCGGACGTCTGTTCGGTTAGACAAGGGGGGAGATGGTTCGCTGACTCGGCGAGTGCCAGGAGAAGGGGGTCGGCACCGCTACAGAATAACTCTAAAAATCGGAGACGGAAAGGAGCCGAGGAAGCCAGATGCCGCTCTTGTGGGATCGTCCTTGGTCGAAAGGAAGAGAGACTTCTTCAAGACAGAAACTCAGGCTCAATCCAGAGAAAAAACGACCAGAGGATGAAAAAAGGGAAGAGGTTCTGAACTCTCCAGTACAGAAATCTAATCAGCCGCTGCCATTCCAGGCGGCCGGTACTTAGACCGCCTTCAGGAATCAAAACGGTCTAGCGGCTCAGCGCTTTCGTTACGGGGAAGGAGGGGAGAAGCACATCCTAAAGGGAGAAGACGTTCCTGAAGCATCTAAGTGCAGCGGCCTTGCCCGAAGGAACGGAGCGATCGCGGAAAAGTGACCACCGCTCGACTTCCTTTCCAAAGCGTCCCAAGACCGAGGAGAGAAACGAGAGCCACGAAGAAGAAAAAACCGGCTATCAAAAGCAAAAACGCGGATCGGAAAAAGAAAAAAATTAAAAGGAAGAAAAAGCAACGACCTTCGGATCTCTCTCGCCCCTCAGGGAGGGCAAGATCCCTAACATGTATTTTGCGGAAAAAAAAATAGAGGGCACTGAGGGCCCAGCCGAACTGAGAGTCGGAGAGTAAGTCGGCTAGTGAGGAGGAACTGAGAAGGGGCTCGGCGGAGGGCGGTCGGGGAGCGAGAGACGGAAGTTACGCGGAGATCCTGGGGAGGTTGGTACAGCTACTCCTCTGTTAGAGCAGGAGAAGAGGAAGGGGGAAAAAAAGGGTCGCCCTATGGATACGGGCTGTAAGGGGCAGGGGAAGCGGAACAGACAAAGGCGACGGCGTAGGGGGGTAGGCGTGAGGGGAGCTAATACATCGTCGAAAACGCGGGAGGGTTGGAGAAGAAGGGGATTCGATCAGGAAAAGGGAGGAAAAGTCGGCTAAGTCAGGAAGGCACTCTTAAAGTGGAATTCCGGTCCGGAGAGGGAAAAAAAAAAAAGAACTCGAAGGGGGGAGAGGGGTGGCGGGGGAAGACTATCACCCCGGGCTGCGAGAGATGTGTCTGCCGATGAGTCCCACTTCCGTGGACGGGGAGAATTCGGAAGGCCGGAAGGGGGGGGAAACGATTCCAGCGGTTCTCAAAACGGTCAAGTAAAGCTTCTATGTGCCGAGGGACATAATACTTCGAGCCGTCAAGTCCAGAATTGGCTAAGATGGGGCCAAGGGGGGGGGCCTACGTACGTACAAATATGACAAACAGAGAAAAAAGGAGAGCGGGGGAGCAGAAGACCCTCCGTCGTGTTTCGGGCAGAAGCCAGAGCGTATGAGCAGGGGGGAGCACGAGGTTGGGACAAAGACGGGTAAAAGGTGAGCTCTTCATCCTGAGCGAGACGTAGAGAACAAGGGACAACCACAAATAGCTCAACACGGCGAGGGGAAAAATCGGCGCGACGTAGAAGGAACAGAGAGAAAAAAAAAGACAAGGAAGAGAGGAAAAGAGAAAAGAAAGATTCCCTCTGCTGGGGGGTAAATTCGAAAGGGGGAGAAGTGAGTCAAGGATGATTATCTAAGACAAACCGCGACCCAAAAATAGGCAAAAGAAACAAACGAGTCAGCGAAGTCACGAAGCCGAGTCATCCATATGAAAGGGAAGAAAAAGAAAAGGAGATGACGGGGAACTCGTAAAACGGATCTTCTGGAAGAGGGGGGAAAAAAAAAAATCCTGCAGGGAAGAGACACCCTTAACTAAAAAAAGTCCTCCAATTAGATGGTGAACGTAGGGACTATCGTGACCTCAACCTGAAAGCCGAGACGAAAGTCCCCGCGTAGACCGAAAAGAAGAGGAGAAGGAAGGAACTTCTTTGGAAAAATCTATAAGAGACTGGGTCAACGAACCGTCCGCGGCAAGAGAAACATCACCTACAATCGCAAAACGGCAATTTTCATAGTAGGGGGAAGAGAAAAAAAAAGGCGATAGAGAGAATTCAAATTACTTCAAGATGTCTCCTGAGATACAGGCCAGGTGACCCGTCAACGAATGAGAAAGATCGGCGACGGATCACGCACCGAGGGGAGAGGGCTCTCAGAATAAGAAAGCCCTGTACCTGTTCTACCTCACCCGACCAACGCGAAATGCTGAAAGAAGGACCAAGAAAATCGAAAAAAAAATTTTAACAGGGAGCCGGAAGGACTAGGAAACCGAGATCAAGGGGAAGTGAACCAAAAAACAGGATCGCCGCGTACAGTTCAGGATTAAGATGACTCCCGAGGCCGAAAGAAGAATAAGCAATTACTACTCGGACAAGACGCGACCTGAACAATACGAGCCGATGGGAAAACAGCACCCTATAACTATACACATAAGGAATGCCAGTACCTGTCGAAAATGGAAGAAACCGACGAAAGAAGGGGGGCTCCACGTCAGTCCCCTGTAAAGGGCGTCAGACCATGGTATATCGTACAAAAAGTGACGGCGATGGAGCGAAACGCAAAGGGGGAGCACAGTCGGAACGAGGAGGGGCTCAGGAGAACTCCAGGATAAGTCGAAAGGTGCCAGGGATACCGGGCGGCTAAGACCTCCAATCAAGGGCCATGAGAGAGACACGGAATGAGGAAGTTCTTGGGACGGCCAGCAGGGTAAAAAAAGGCAGAACCAGGCAGAAACAGAGATAAACACGGAACCAAAAAGGAGAAGGAGAACGGGGAAAGGAAGGGAACAATACGCCATCATTTATTTAGGAGGCCCTATCCTTTCATAATGGAGAAAAAGCCCAGCAGGGGACTCCTCGTTCTAAGGGGAGGGTACGGCGGGAAGAAGAGTCTATTTATGGAAGATGAAGAACGAAAACTACGCACAGACTTCCTACGGCTACAGCCCCTACGAGGTCAGGCCCGGCGCAAAAGGCGCAAGGAGAGCCAATTAAAGGCAGCGTCTGCGTAACCAGAGGAGCGGCCATGCTTGCGCCGGGCATTCTGACACGTCTGAAAGCAGTTGCCTCCTCGAAAGCAGCAGGAACACGAAGACGTAGGGAAAAAGTCTGGGAGCTGTTCGTGGTTCGGGCCACGAAAAAAAGTCGGGAGGGCTGGGGCGAACGAGAGGGGGCAGAATCGGAGGATCCTACTTACAGCCTGCAGCAGTAGGGGAAACCGAGCCAGCTAATAGAAACAAGAAAGGCAAATCACGAGATGACAAGGAAGGGGTGAAAGCTTGCACAAGGCCGGGTGCCAGGACCCCTAGCGTCGGGAACAGGTCGAAGACTTCTGGGAGTAGAGAAGCAAATCAGAAAAGGAAGGCATGCAGCCTTCAGAAAAAAAAAATGCCAAAGAAAAAAACACAGACTCGACCAGTGAGGGGGCGCCCGCGAGGAAAGACCTACCTTACAGCAATCTGAAAAGAACCTCTCAGGCTCCCCAGAAGAGCAGGGTCGCCCGGAAAGGGAGACCGCTGCCGGCAAGGGGGGGGGAGAGGAAACTTCCGCCGTGATGGAAAATGAGGGAGGTGAGGAAAAAAGAAGGAAAGCAAGTATCTCTCAGAACGGGTCATAAGCTTGGGGACAAAAAACAGCTCGATGGGCTGGAGCAGGTCGCATCAAGGAGGAGAGGCGAGAGGAACTGACCGAGGGGGGCAGGGGGGGGGTCAAGAAGAAAAAAGAAGCCTTTCCCTTGGAGTCCCTCCTCGGGTGGGTGTTGCCCCCGTTGACTGTAGAAAAAACGACAGATCCGGGCTCGAAAAAAAAAAAAGGGGCGGAAGAGAGAAAGATGAAGCCGGTGTCCCTCGAGGGGTACTGAGGGGGGCAACGAATGACTGTTGGTGAAAGGGGGACTAGAAAACTCTGGCGGACAGTGCAGATAGTAGGATTGGATCACGAAAAAACTGATTCTACTTGATCCTAAAAAAAAGGGGGGGATCTATCCCACCGAGAGAGAACAAGGGGTTTTTGAGAAAAGAAGGGAGAAACTTGAGGGGAGGAGAGACGAGAGCGGGTCAAGTAAAGGAGGGAGGGGGAGGATCGGTCAGTTCAGGGAAAAGTGGTGCAAATGGCGGGTCGGCGATCGAAATCCGGTGGGTAGCAGAAGGGGAAATCCACTCACGACATCTGCGGAAACTGGGAAAGGTGGCAAAAAGAAGAAAAGAAACCTACGCGCCTCGATCGCCATGGGGGGGGGGGGGGGGGGGGGGGGGGGGGGGGGGTTGGGGGGGGGGGGGGGGGGGGGGGGGGGGGGGTTGGGGTGTGGGGGGGGGGGGGGGGGGGGGGGGGGGGGGGGGTGGTTGTGGGGGTGTGGGGGGAGATCCTAAAACCCTGCGTCGGGGCTGGGTGGTCATTGGAGACTCACAGATCTTTCATGGGAAAAGACGAGAGAACTCGGCCCAAAGCAGAGAAGGGAAGAACCCTCAGCTACTCGGGGGGATCCGTTCCGTCAGCACTCGGCGGTAGGGGGACAGAAGAAGTTGCGACTGAAACACACCGTATCCTCCTAAACGTTTGGAACAAAGGAAAGGCGGGGGGGGAAAGAGATCCTCTAAAACCGGGCCTTGCTCAAGAACACAGGGACCTGGGTGGACAGGGGGAGGGGGCCTTACCAATGACGTTGTGTTTAGGACCTAGAGCCGACAGGGGCGCGACTTTCTCTGTTAAGCCCGGACACTAAAAGGGAAGCTGGGTTGAGAAGAAGGGGCAGCCAAGAGGACCGCACCGCAGGTGGGATAGGGGGAGAAGAAGGATATTAGGGGAGAGAAAGAAATGAACTTCAATGACCAGGGCCGTTCTTCCTATCAAGGGAGTGAAACTCGTCAGGAAAACCGGAGCAGGGAAGAAATCCTCTTCACGCGAGGGGTGGGGGGGGGGAACCAGGAGTAGGAAGAAAAAGGGCGTATCAAATCACAGAAGGAAAGATGGAGAGAAAAAGGTCGGCGGGATCAGGACTGAATCACGAAGTTGGTCAATCTATCCGCTATCAATACAACCAAAGGGACAAGAAAAAAAGGTGGGGCCTCCCCTTTGGAGGAGGATTAATTCGTGTGGTCAGCGGAAGGAAGGGCCACGTTCCGAAAAGAGGACTACGAAAACGCATGGATGATCTCCACGTATACGTCAAAGACGACCGGAGGAATAGGAGTAACTGCGCAACATAGGTGGTTAAAGACCGCCGACATAACGAAAACAACAAAAAGGAGGGATAAAAAAAGATAGAGGGGATGCGGGGGAAAAGGGGAGGCAAGCGACAAACAGAGAGGGGGTTTTTCGTGTCAACCGACGAGGACCAATCGGCGGTCGGGCGAGGGAATAAGTCGGAGGGGGGGGAGGGGACCTTCGGCTGGCTTGGAGTTCGGACCCTGAAAAAAGGATGAGCTCCCACAACTTATCTCCAAGAAAAGGGAGCACAATAAAGGGGGAGAGAGAGGGAGGGGAGGGGAAGGATATAAAAAGGGCGTGATCAAATCCAGAATAGATGAGAGGCACATCAAGGGGGGCCATCCAACCTGAGCTGAGAAAACCAGATAAGCTCACAAACCGTGCCCCAACCAAATCGAGAGCCAGGAGAACACTACGAGGAACGGGAGGGAGGACCCTTACGAGGAGTATGACCTATCTGACACCAAACGAGGCCTGGGGAGAGGAAAAGGAAGAGAAGCAAAAACAAGCCTCATTACTGTCCTAACAGAACTGCCATTGAGTAGGGGGCTGGACCTCTTAAAATCCGATACAACTTAACTAAGGTCGTCTTGGCGTAAAAACGTGTGTAATGCCGAGTGAGAGCGGAGGAGAAACCAAAAAAAAAGTCAAATGGAGAAAAAAACGTCAAGGGCCAAGGAAACACAGGGAGGGAGCCCGGAGAAGGGGGAGGTGACTAGTCTCTGATAGAACCAACCCAGCATGCTCCCGTCAAGAACTTCTGCTGGCAGGTTGATTGTCAAGCGCAAAGGGAGAAGAAAGGGGAAAGACGACCAAAAAGACAGTCAGTAACCAGTAAAAAGCGAAGATGCTGCCCAAATAAGTTACGTCTCCTCGTCGAAAGGGGGAAGAAGGGGACGTAGCCCGGGAAGGGAACTTGGAATCTTATAGGTCCATAAACAGCTACGAGGGGAGAGCGGAAAAAAAAAATGCGCTAGTACGGTAATTATCACAGGACTCAAAACAGTGAACATTAAGCGATTCTTGAAAAAGGGGGAGGGAGGGAAGCATCTGGCGGAACATTATTTCATCGGGACGTAAAAAGAAGAGGTAAACACAGACTATTTTGAAGGAAGAAAGTTCACGGAAAAGCGCAGGTGAGATCTCTATGGGGATCACCTTTGAGCAAAAATGAAGAAGAAAACCAAGTTGCTCGCCGTGGGGGGGATCGTGGAACCAAAATACGTCTTGGGAACGGAAACAAGGGAGGAAGAAATTAGTTGATCAAGAGCTACACGAGGGGTTCTAAAAACAGCAGCAAAAAAAAGAGAAGAAGGCGAAGAAAAGGGAGTGCCCATTATGATGGAAAAAAAGTCACTTTTGAGATTCGGATTCGATAAAGGGAAAACAATCAGGAAAGCGTGAATAACCGGAAATGGGGGCACCAACCAATTCCCCAGCGGCTACGGAACATAAAAAGGGGGGGGGGGAATGAAAAGGATGGGGAACATAAGGGAAGATCTATAAGGAAAAACGGAGAAGGGAAGCCGCCCGCGAGCGTTACAGCTCCGGGAGTAAAAACTTATGAGGCACGGTTGACGCGAGATAGCAGAAAGGAAGGAGTCAAAGGGAAACCGAATCCTAAAAGCAACACAATAACCAAGCAGGCTCCAAAGGGTGAAAAGGGCGCATGAGATCCAAGGGTACGAGCAGGGGTTGTCTGGGGGGGGGTCTCGTGGGAAAGGGGGCGGGAAACGGGGAGGGAGGCTACGCTAATGTCATCGAACAAAAAAAGTGGTCGCAGGTAACTCCTTAATCTAAATTCTGAAAGGAGGAAGGGGGCCGGAGAGGGGAGGAATAGATCTCATATGAAATAAAAAGAAAAAAACGAATGGTCCGGGGCAGGGGAGAGGGAAGAATATGTTCCTCTGGAAAAGGAGCTGTCCAAGGAGAAAAGGTTCTAATGCCCTAAGGCGTAAACTTGCTTGCCCCGAGGGGCAAGAAGGAGATACGTAATAATCGCTACGGCAGCAAAGAGGGCGTCCGCACAGACGGGGAAGGGGGCAAAAACGAAGACCTTCTGCAAGGTCGGGGGTGTCATGCTGGCTTTTGAGGAGTATCGGTCGAGGTAAAGAAGAGACTAAGTCTCTTGGACGATCCTCGTGAAGGACCCGTCCGAAAAGGAGAACGAGAACGCAAAGTAGCGACGGCCTGTCTTAAACGGGCGCTGCCTAAATGGAGGTGGCGGGGAGCAAAGGTCGCGTCTGGGGGGGAACGAGGGGAGTAGAGTAGTCAGCTTCACTACAAAAAAGAGAAGCAAGCGAAAAAATACCAAATAAACGATCTGCTGTGCAGTGAGTTCCATACAAAAATATCTGGAGATCGTGGAGAACGGAGGAAGGATTCGGGGAGGAGGTAGGCAAAATCCCACTGTCTCCGGGAGCCGGGGTGGACGTCCGAACTAGTTTCGCACCGGGGGAGGGAGGAGGAAGAACATCCTTCTGCCAATCTTATACGGCTTACTGATCATCTCCGAAAGAAAAGGCCTGGCCCTAGCCTGGGGGGGCCGATCGATCGTCCCAAGACCAGCGCGCAGGCTGCCTTCGGCGGTGAGATCACGGAAAGCCCACTACAGAAGAGGAGCCCCGGCGGCTCCTGATTAAGCGAGCTATTCGCCGGTAAAAATCGAGCGTACGAGAGAACCTTAAAGAGGAAAGAAACCAGGGACAAGGAAGACTCCGTCGTCTCTTCAAGCGGACGGCCGACTGTTGGCAAGCGATCGGGTGGCTTGAAAAAGGAAAACCAAGCCGCGTCGGGGACGCCAGTCGGCAAGGGGTCAAGGAGTCCTTAGAGAAGGGGGAGGGGAGGGGGTCGACTGATCGCCTTAATGGAAACGACGGCGGAGAAGTGGGGGGGGGAGGGTCTATCCGGCTCCTCGTGAGGCAAAGGAGAGGGAGGGCCGAGGGAAGGTGATTTCGCCCGAGTCTGCACAAGCGTCGGGGGTCGGGAAGGCGGAACAAATGCCGACGTCGGTTGGTCCGTCGTGGAGAGTTATAACAAGGAGGTAAAAGAGAACTTGTTAGCGCTCCTACATTGGGGGAGAAGGCTGTAAAACGTCTTCATCGGGTCAGAAGAATACTTCCGGATCGGAAAGAAAGAACGATAAGTTCGCTTTTGGTAAGGTCCCCACCCCAAACAGAAAAATTGAGCGAAGATCAGTGTCTGGGGGAACGGGAGATCAAGAGCGGGGAAGTTGATCACTTAGGGCACGGCAGGGAAGAATGTCCAACAGGGGGAGCCATAGCCTGTCTGCAGCGGGACGGAGAAAGTCTAAGGGTGGGAAAGCACCTAAACAGCCCTCGAAAAAAAGGGGACAATTGGGGGAGGCCGCCGTTGCAGGAGGTGTTGGGGGGAAGAGGGAAGACTGCGTGAACCATGGGAAACAAGCTCTTTGCCTCCGTGACCGCCGGAATGGCTCCCTTATTTGTTATTTCTTCATCGATTACTTATAGATCGGGGGGTGGTGTCGTCCGCTGTTGGAAAGGGGGCTCCGGAGTAAAAATCATCGGAGAGAAGAAAAAGTAGGATAAGTGTAGTGACAACTCTGAAAG
>Ga0179593_1500322_pt1 | contig 14329 bp, 15 predicted proteins | sample CZODoug2_1_08_16_FD_185931 | JGI IMG/M metagenome (GOLD analysis project Ga0179593, IMG submission 185931) | Vadose zone soil fungal communities from Angelo Coast Range Reserve, California, USA - CZODoug2_1_08_16fungal (PacBio error correction) | ecosystem: Environmental > Terrestrial > Soil >...
TTCCACAATTTCACCGACCAAATGAAGAGGGGAGGTTTTCCCAGGGACTGAAAGAAATCGCCTCTACTAGAGCCGTCCAGTTCCTGCCAGTAAAGAAAAAGGAAAACAGGGAGAAGAAAGAGTACCCGATAAAGTTTCAAATCGGCAGCCACAATTGGCCGAGAATACCAGCTCAGCCTCATTCCTTAGAAGGCAATCTATTTGAGGGAGATCGAGGAAAATTGAATCAGGTAAGGAAAGGAGAAGTGGTGACTCGACAATGACTCCTCGCCAGAGGCGGAGGGACACTTACATTGGATCAACGGCAAAAAGGGGGCGACGTACAGGAAAAAGTGAAACCATGCAAGGAAGGTTGAGAATCGAAAAAAAAAAGAAAAGCCAACACCTATGGAAAGGTTTGCGATACTACTTGAAAGAAAGGGAGGTCGATCCTGAAACTCTGCGGGAGGGATTCTTCTTCAGGGGGGATGGAAGAATTAGCAGATCAGCAAAAGAATCAAGTGGGGAGGAGAAATTTGAAGTCCCGCTCCTGTCCAGGGAGATAGATGGGGGAAGGGGGAGAGGGGGAAAAGAACGTCCTGGAACAACGCATCATCAATCGTCAAGTTAGGCATAAGTCTCAGCGTGTTCAGGGGAGGAGGGACCAGAGAGGAAAGCGGCGGGCACCGACGAGACGATATGGCCAATCAGCCCAAGGGAAGGAACTCGACAGAGAACAGCGGAGCGAGGAAAAAGGGGCGCTACACCCACTCAGGAGGGACTTTCACCCAATCCGGAGGGGGGATCGATAGGAAAAAGGGCAAAGAAAATCAAAAGGAAAGCAATTTTCGGGGAAGACAGTTGGCCGAAAGGCTCCCCCCTTGCAAATTAGGACATTCCTAGAGAAAAGAGTTTGGGCCACAAAAAGACAAAGAATTCCAACCGGATGCGGGGGACCAAAAAGATAAAAAGGGGGAAGAAAGGGGGGGGATAATCGAAATTGAAGCTCAATCTGAGAGTGAGTAAATGTCCGCAAGGGAGGGGCGCGCGGGGGAAAAAAGAGCAAAGAAAAAAAAAAAAAAAACTCATGTGAACTGGTCGCGCACAAGGATAAAACGGAGAAATTTTGAAACTAGGATATCACAAAAACAATAAGATCAGTCGGGTTAACCTAGGAGCCAGAGAAAAGTGGGGGACGAAGTTGCGCACCATGCAAAACGGAATTCAGACAACGCATATAATCCAAGGTCACGAGCATGCCGGTAACGCCCCAACGGGGCAACTCTGTTAACAGGGAAACGATGATGAAGTAGGGGGAAGCAAAACGGTCACGCGGAGACGAGAGGGGAAAAAGTAAAACGAAACCTGGGCCGTTTGAAAACTGCCTTTGGGATTGGGACCTGGAAAGGAAGAAGAAGAAGCCATGCGATAAGGGGGACCGCTTAGGGGAGGGGGGTTCCGGAAATCGGGATACTGTGAACAGGATCTTATTAAAGACCCCACTAAAACCCCGGGGGTAGAAAAGTCGGAAAAGGGGGAAAGGTGGTGGCAGAGCAGGATTGGAGTAGAAGAGAAAAAACGGGAATGTTTCGAACGATAAAGCAAAGTGGGAAGGTCATGAAAATCGTCTAAAGTGGCTAAAAATGTAGGGGAGTGAGAGAGGAATCACGGCCTTGTGGGTGAAAAAACGGGGGGTACAAAAAAAAGGTGGGGGGGGAGAAAATTGCGATTTACCAAACGTCGAGCAGGGGCGGGTCTAAGGGTTCACGTCTGGATGATCCTCGCATCTGGAAAAAAAAAGGAGGGAAAAACAGACGTGGGATTCTTTGGAGTGGGTAGGAAATAAGGGCTTTCTGACACGCTGCCTACGAAGGACGGAAGTAGTCCTAACAGGGGGAAGGCCAAAAACCAATCTTGGAAAAATCCCCATCGCAATGGGAGATTGCGATGGGAGGGAGGGGATCAGCCGATATTGCTTTTATAAAGGAAAAGGAATCTATCGAACTCCCGGGAAGGGGGAAAGGAAAAGCGATTAAAGAAAAAAGAAAAACCGATGAGGGAAGCAGGTACAACGGAAGAAGAGGAAGTCACAGTAAGTACCTAGAATAGTTTAGGCATTGCTAACTTTGGACGACTAACCCGAAGGAACTTAAAAAACAGAGAAAAGCTAACCCTGGGGAAAATGATAGACAAGGACGGGGGGGAGGGGGATAACACGAAATTCCAGAAATCCGCCCCAGAGTCCGAGAAAAAGGGGAGTGCACGGTATGAGAAATAGTAACTCCACGAAAGAAGTCCTTTGCCGTATTTGTTTTGGACGAGCGGGGGAGAAGGGGCTCCAGAGTGGGGAAAGGAGTTGAAAAAATCCAACCAACAGAACACCCACCCTCGCGAGGAACAGAAGCCGTGGCAACTTCAAATGAGGAAAGCAGATCCTTGACAGACCAACACTCTTTCAGAATGCAGGGAACAAAGAAAGACTCTTCCTGAGGAGGGCAACAGAGGTGCAGCCTGGGAAGCGATAGCCCAAGTAGGACCAGACGTCGTAGGATTTGGAAAAGTGCGGCTTGGCTTCATGATCGGCAAAGCTTGAATCGGACCGGGGAAAAAGAGATGGAACCGAAGGAAGGGGGGATATAGGAGGTACCTGAATAAACCATGTGAAAAGAGAAAAGACACTTACAACCAATCGTATGAACGGGACCTCAAGAGCTTCATTCGCTAAGGGGAGGAAAGGGGGGAATCAGAAGAGGAAGAGCGTTGTCTGCCCGAAGTCACTTGGAAGACATACCAACCTATATGTTGGGGGGGGAAAGCTTAGTTCTCGGGAGGGGATAAAGAACATCAGAGGCCGCAAAAGAAAAAAGAATGAAGGTCGGAGAGAAGGGAGGACAAGCTTTATCCGTCCAAGGAATGGTACGGAGGGTGAAGTAAAACCTGAAATAAGAACCGAAGAGTTTTCGGGGAAAAAGAAAGAGACGCCGTAGAACAGCGCAAGCCCTGGGATGAATGAAAAGAAAAAACTTTCTAAGGTGTCCATGATGGTCTGAAAGGGTATTTGGTGCTCCGGCTCGAGAAAAAAAAAAGTATTTATGGAAGGGGGGGGGGGGAAGAAGATATATTAAAAAAAAAAGTCAAAGGCAATGAAGGGGGAGGAAAATAGGACATTTCGGGAGGGGGGGAAGAAAAGATTAACCAGTCTGGACTTTCGGAGCTCGTTAGTTCAAGACATGCGAAACTAGGTTAGGTTTCTACAACGAGACGGTAACCAGAAAAAGGGGGGGAAGGACGCAAGGGAAAGTCACCGGCGGATCAAATTCTTTCGCGGATTCTCGAAAGGAAGGAATGGAAAAATGGGCGTTAAAAGTCAACAGCCGCTACGGGGGAATTCTCAGAGGGTTGGGTGCTGAGGGAGGAAAAACATGGATTCGAGACATTAGCAAGAGAGGCATTCGGCGGCCTCACGGACAGATTAATTTCAGGGCCTTGCAAATGTGGCCCCCGTGGGGAAGGGTCTTGGAAAGGAAGGCCAAATGGTCTGGGAAAAAAAATTGTTCGACTGCATCATATAAAGCTAGTTCTTGGGCCTGATAGGGAAAGTCGAAGAAGCAAGAAGAACCAAGCGAGGAAGAAGTCAATGAGACTCCGGTCGGGTTTTATAGTTTCTCCTGCTGAACCGTGGGGGGGCTAAGCAACTCCGGAAGTTCCGTCGGGAAGAGAGTGAGAGAGTGGGGAGGTTATGGAAGGAGGATGGATCAGAATTACGAGGACTAGGACTATCGGTTGGGGGCATCGAGAAAGGTTGTGGGGTGTGTGAGGGGAGGAAGCAGTATCAAATAGGGGAAGCCAAGGCTGAGAACTGAGATAAGCCTTTGTCAGGCGTATCCGCGGGGGTGCTTGATGTTAAAGGTATCAAAGAGGGAAAGCAAAAAGTTTCTCGAAAGGGGAAGGGTGCGGTTGGGAGGGGGAGGGGGGGCGGGGACTCCAAGGGGGGACTTCGTACGCGTTTCAGATAGTACCTGTACGAGATTTGTAGGAAATCTTAACCTTGGGGGAAAAAAAAAAAGCGCTCAAAAGGAAAGGGAACGACTTCAGGAGAGGAGGGGTTAAAGAAAAAAAGTGCTCGTGTAGAAAGAGGGGGAAAACGAGCACCTTCAGAAGGGGGAAATCACTTATCGGCTTAACGCATCTCCAACTCCTACTATACTACTAGAAAAAATATTTCACAAGGAGAGGTGTGGGGGACACAACACGCTGTTGGGTCGGCGGTCCGTGTGAGGGAGAATGAGCTACAATTTATTGTCGTCCTGAGAGAAAAAAACACGGGGGTCCAACTCCCTATCACACGAAAAAATCTGGAAGAAGAAAGGGGCACTCGATCTAAAAAAGAGAGCCCAGAAATAAGGGGAAATAAAAACAAGTCTCCAAAAAGGGTGTGAGGGTTCCTCCAAAAGAGGCACCCTTTGAAAATCATTGTTAAACCGCCCTAAACTCCCGGTGTGTAAACGTTAGAAGAGGGGGAATGACCCACAGAAGATGAAACAAACGTCCCCGGATTGCGGAGAAAGAGACAAAGAGGGGGACGATTCACAAGGCGAAAGGGTATTTCTGAGGGAGGGTTCTGAAAGGAGAGAACAAAAAAATAGCAAGGATGAGGGGGGCTTCGTCAACGGAACTAAGGAAGGTCCCAACTATCGTGAAGGAGCGGGTCAATTTGGGTAAAAGGACCGCACCTACCGTGATCAAAAATCAAGTGGTACGACCGGGGGGGGAGACTAAATTTACGGGCCGTCGCGCACGCGGGAGGGAAACCGAGGGGGGCCGGGTTATACGCTGGGAAAAAAAGGAAGGTTAACCCTCGACCTGTCTGGGGGACTTAGAAGGGAAAGAAAAAAAATCAATTGTGCAAAAAATTATACAAAAGCGTAGGGGGAAGAGGAGGGTGAGAGGGGTAAACTCACTATTAAAATTAGACTACCGCACAGTAAATGAATAAAATATGGAGGGGGGAGAGACTTATGAAGACCGCTGAAAAGCCATAGACGAATAAGAGGAGGAAGCAGAATAGAAAGCTCCGCCTTTTCGAGGGGCCACCGAATTGATCAACCGAAAGATCAAAATAACTTAGGGGGATCCAAAATCAGAAGGAAGAAAGAGGTTTCAGGGAGGGCGAAAGCATATTGAGGGGGGGGGGTCGGACCTCTCACGAGAGGGGAAGTGGGGGGGTCGAGCAGGGGTCGGAAAACGGCTGCAAGAATGGTGCATCGATGATCATGATAGGGATCATAGAAAAGGAACGAGCTGAAGAAAGGAAAAAAGAGGGGGTGCTTGGGGGAAGAGGCCCTCGGGGCCGCAGAAAATTGCGACAACGGGAAATCCGGGACCGAAGGGTTATACACGACGAACGCTAAAAAGAGGACGGGTCAACTAAAACCCCGAATGGGAATTAAGACCGAACATTCCAGGTGGCCAGTCCAGGCGTTTGCGATACGGGGGCAGCGGCAAAAGGTCTAGCTTCACGAATGATTTCAAGGGGCAGAAAGAGCAGGATCGCGTAGGGAGCAGTGATCCATGAGAGAGAGGGAGAGAGGAACACGCTAGCCCCCTGCAGGAATGTGGCAAGTGAGGAAACGTCGTAAGGGGAATACCAGTCTCGATCAGAAGATAGCCTTCAAGGAAAGAGGGGGGCAGGGGGTCTGAAGTTCTCGCATGGGGGGAAACACAGAGATGCTAAGGGAGTCATGCTCATGGGGGGAGGTTTCTTCAGCATTGCTGTTCCAGAATAAGGGGCGACGAAAAGAAAAAGGAGAGGAAGCGGAGGGTACCGGATCAATTAGGGGGAGAGACGAAAGAAAAGAAAGATTGGCTGAGGTGAAAATTATGGCTTCAAAGTCACTATTATGCGATTGACTCCCGGATATCCAATGCAAAAAAGGTAAATTGAGAAGGTACCGGGAAAAAAAGGTGGTGCCGGGGAGTTAAAAAAGGGGAGGAGGGGCAAAAGACCTAAGGGATGGAAGCCAGGAGATGTTTAGAGTCCTTCGCTTTGGCAGCAGGGAAACAACATATCAAGATGTCAGGAGGGGAAACTCGAAAACGATTAAGGAAAAAGGGAAAAGGAGGGTCCAGAAAAGGTGAATTTCAAAAGAGAAGGGGGTGTTCACTGTAGTGAAAAAAGCGACAGAGATAAACGTTAATCCGGCTGCTACGCAGAAATTAACCCACGCTTACCCCAACTGAAAAGGAAAATGGAACAGGTGCTTAAAGAAAAGGAAAAAAAACATTGACAGAAATCGAGAAAAACCAGAAAAAAGAGGTAAGAACTGGGGGGCATGGGATATGATTACCGCTCGAAGAAGGAGATCTAACTTTAGGGGTCAAGGAAAAGGGAAGAGGAAGCAAGTCACTTAAAAAGGGCGCGACAAAATTAGGAAGAGGCCCTTCAAAGGAACCCTTGCGACGCTCGGGACCATAAAAATGAGAGTCCAGAAAAGGGAAAAAACTCTCAGGCAGGAGTTCGAGAGGATTCGGAAGAAAACTGTAATTCGAATTGGGCCGGGAAAGTACAGCATATTTTGGAGGAAGGGACAGGATTTGGAAAAAGGGAGAATCGTCGCTCAAGGAGACATGAAAAGCAATCCTCGAAGAGGAGGAACTGAAAAGTGCCTTGACTAAAAGATGCGTGAAGCACCGGATAAGCGGCTGTGACTTTCTTAGTTATGCAACGGGGAAGGGCCATCGTCAAAAATCAAAAAGAGAGCCGTCAGGCGGGACAGAAAATGAGTCAGGTGCCGGGGTCATTAAAGGGAAACCATGAATACTCAGAGTCTACTCACAGAAATGGGTTGTAAATCAGTAATAACCAACCTGAGTTACAAGGATTCCTGAAAAGGAAGAAGGAAAAAAACCCCCTATATTCGACTGTAGAAAAAAGAGAAAAATCTCGATACAGGGGGAGAGGGGGGGGGGGACAAAGATTCAGTCACACTGGGCCGTTGAGCCCTTTTGCACCAAGTACACTTCGATCGGATAGCACGAGCGGAGGGGGAAGGGGGGGGGCAAAGCAAACAAACAAAGAAGTCGGCAAAGGGAGGGACAGGTGGGATCAAATAAACAAGATATTTGGGTCCTGTCTTTAGCCTCTGAAGTGGGAAAGATCAAGCAGGTTATCAAGAGAAAGCTAAGCGCTTTCCTAATGAAGAAGGGAGGGGAGTCGAGCCGGGGAGAGAGGCCATACTGGGTCGCGAAGAAGCTTGAAGGACAACGGTACGAGGAGACACGTCGAGGGGGACAGATCAAACCCCCATAGAGGATCGTCAAGGTTAACTGGAAAGCTAACAAAAGAAGAGGTTGTCTAAGGTGGCGCACAAAGGAATGGGGAATGATTTCGGGATTCAAGAGGAAATCACAAGGTCACCTCAATGGCAGGGTACGATCCCGAAGCGTGTGACCGCGAACTACTCTGAGGGGACCGTCAAACCGAGGGGGTAAGATTGCCGAAGAAGAAAGAGAGGACATTGCGAGAAGAAGGACACGACCGACTGCAGTTGGTGAGGGGAAAATGAGAGGAGTTTCTGTTCCCTTCCACCGACTATAAATGCTGCAGGGTTTTACTCTTAAGACGGGATCCGATCTCAGAGAGGGTTCTTCAAGGAAAAGTGGAGACAATCCAACGCAAGAAGCAAAAAGATGATCCACTAGGGTTATTGCGAAGTTTAGCAATAAGGGGGGGGGGGGGGTTACAATACGAGAAGAAAGCAGACGGAAGGAAAGGAAAGAGTCGAAAGTGGAGGAAAAGAACATATGTAAAGTATTGCGTCAGCTAAATCTCCACAAGATTTTTTAAAAAAAGGGCAGACTTGGGGTCCTCACGTAGGAAGCAGGTGGGGCCACAAAGGGGAGGAGGTACGTATAAAAGGAAGGGGGAAAACTCGGAGAACTAAATCATGGTGGCCAATAAGGGGGGGGACCGACTGTGGAGAAGCGGTTCGGTTTCGCTGGTTTCCACAATATACTAAGGGGGGGGAAGAACACGAGAAAGGGGGCGAAAGAAAACCGGACGCATGTTTTGGCGCGGGAAAAACTCCGGGGCTTTCCTTTTGGGGGGGAACCATGATGAAGCGACGCCGAGAAAGGGAACCATGATGAAGGGAAGCGGCCCGATTTTCAAAAAAATGGGTATTGCCTTCACAAAGTCAGTCGGAAAAAAAGAAAGCAGAGAAGGGGAGTAACCACTGGGAAAAAGAGCAGACACACGCACGAACGACGAGGGGGAAAGTACAGAGAGAGAAAGCGGGCCCTATTGACTTTTTAAACGGCCAACACCTAAAACTCAACATGGATAAAGGATTGTAGAAGGGGAGGAGAAGGAAGGGACAACCACGACAAAGGAGAAGGGGACCGAGTTTGGAGACAAAGGAGTGGGTCAGGTAGGAACCTTCGCCCCCGTTTGTTCTTCAGAGTTTAGAGACTGTGTTAATAGCCCAAATTAGAAAGGGGCCAACGAGAATGGACATGTCATTAAGGGGATACAGCATCCTTGAAAAGAACCTACACGTAGTGCGATGGAAAAGAGACGCGCCGCGAGACCGAGAGGGGACGAGGGGGGGGGAGTGGCAACTCAACGGGTTTGAGACAAAAGGAAGATATCAAGTATTATACAGAAGGGAGAGAATTTAAAATTACTGCGGGGGACTTCGGCATGCGCCCGGCAGAGACTTCAAGCTATCAGTCTTCAATCGACCATAACTGGATATCTCTTAGCCTTTCAGCAGAATTGGAGAGGAGAGGGGAAGGGACCATAAAAAAGAACCCTAGAGATGAGGGCCACTGAACAGAGAATCAAGAGCTCTACGAAAAAGTTGCGAATCGCTAAAGGTCATTGGAATCAAGATACTAAAAAAAGAGATCGATGGGGCATCGACACTAGAGGAGGCGGAATGGGGTAAAATAAGACGAAATCCAATCAGTAGGATTCGATAATCAAGAAGTCTTATGACGCCTTTGAAATGCTTGACTCCTTAAGTGGAAAGAAAGATTGGATGCAAGAGGGGGGAAGAAAAGGAAAATCATCACAGAAGGGGGGGTAACTAAAAGACAAAAGAAGGGACAGAGAAAAAGGGGGAGGTCATCAAAACAAGCACCATGTAGGGAGCATCCACATGGAAAAATATGGTTGTTACATTCTAAAAAACTTAAGGTGAAGGGGGAAGGAGAGGGCAAGGTCCACCAAACGACAATCCTGATTCTGACCATCGACAGGTGCGGTTCTGTGGACCCAATGGCTTTCAGCTTGCCTGGGCAGGGTCCTAGGGGAGTTCCAAGAAAAAAAGAGGGAGTGACGGCCGGGTTGATACAAAAACGTATGCATCGGAACATCCGAGGACATTATGGGGCTACAGCTGATCACCGCTCAGGGAAAAAGGAGTAGGCAGATTAGAGAATCCTTATGGGGGCTTGACATGCGTCAAACCGAAGAAACTGGGTGAAAAAAAAAAATCGGTGGTTGGTTGAGGGGGAGAAAAATCGGAAAGGACGAGCCAAGTAACAATAACTAGGAAACAACTGAGGATACATCAAGCGTGCCTTGTCCTGGGAATTCTGCAAAGAACGTGCCCTGGGGAAAGGAAAGCAGGGGGTTACTCTTGTGTCTATGTCCAATAGGAGCACGGGCAGGGTAAAACTGGGAAGCCAAGGGGCAAGCGGCTCTGAAGGCTTGAAATCATTTCGGGTCTGTAGGCGGATTCCTACGCCATGAAGACGGGTGGGGGAAAGGAAAAACCGAGAAGGGCCGGGACGACGCGGGGGGGGCTTCAAAAAAAGGTGTCTATCTATGGACAGGCGTCCCATAGAAAAATCCTGGAGCTCAGGGGAGTAGGGGCTATAAGGAGAGGAAAATCGGGTTGAGGGGCAAGGATCTGGGGGAGCCGCTGAGCATTAAGAAATCATGTGTTTCGTCTCTGGGGGGGGGGGGGGATGGGTGAGGGGGGGGGGGGGAAGTCAAAGAAGTACCTCTGGTAAAAGAAAAAAAGAGGAGTAGCCAGTACCAAAGGGTCGAAAAACCGAGTTGCTCTTTCGTGGAGGTTCAAGGGAAGGGTATCCAATAAAGTCATCCCCGGGGAGAGCCTGTTCGGGTTCGGGGGTAGGGAGGTTGGGCTCCGGAGGTCACCACCGGGCCTGTCGGGGGGGGGGGAGGAAAGCAAGAGTCGTCCAGGGTAGAAAAGGGATTGATGTCACCAGACGCGCGTATTACGACTCAACGAAAGTTTCGGCGGCCAGGATCAGGACTAAAGAAAAGTCACCGGCATAAGGGGGGGAAAAGTCAGGAAGATCAGGTAGCCTGCCTCATTGATAACACCAAGGCAATCTAGGTCGAGAAATACGTCACCTTAATGTAAAATGGGTCAGAAAAAAAACAAAAGGTTTTGTAAGGAGGGGGTCGGCGAGGAGAGACAAAAGTGTAGGGGAGGAAGGGATCGCGTTCCGCCGGGCCAAAGGCGAAACAAAAAAGCTCAAGACCAGAGTCAATTCCTCAATATGGGGGGAGGAAAGGGACTCGAGAGAGAAAAGGAGAGAAAGCCAAAAAGACATACCCTGCAAGGGAGCAAAAAAGGTAGTTCTCCAGCAGAAAAGGTGGGGAGAACAGGGTTTTTTAAAAAAGTGAGGGAACCCGGGTAAGAAACAATACCTACAACACTTACAGAAAGGGAGGAACGAATTGGGAAAAACACGTCTGCCTAGAGGGGAAAAAAAGGACACGTACTGCCAACTAGCGTCGATGGAGCTACCTTCCGGATCTTTTCGTGGCGTGGAAAGTTAGGAGGAGGGAAATGAGCCATGATCAAAAGGAACGCTTCGTCAAAAGAAAAGAACCACCTACATGAAAGAAGGAAAAAGAGACGGACGTGAAAGACTGGTCCGCACTGCTTTTGTACCTAAAAAAAGGATGAGTTCAAGGAAATCGGGTGATTCAACACTATATTTCCGCGGTCGCCAATGAAACGGGTCCGGGGGTCTCATAAGGACCCTCGGGAGGGAGGGGAGAGGCTACGTGAAATGTATGAAAAGAGGGGGGGGGGGAGGATCGAAAGGATGTGCGCCAAGAGAAGCGCAGGCGATAGTCGTCTGAAAAACCGGTATCTAGGGGGGGGGGGGGGGGGGTCAAAGGGATCCGACCTCTCCATGCAAAGGTTGGGCCGAAAGGGAGTGCTCTACAAGTATTGCAGACGCTTCACCCGAGACCGCAATGCAAGTCATTACCGACCGTGCGAAAACGGATAAAGAAGTGGGAAAAGAAAAACATATCAGCCCGGCTAGCATGGATATCAGTTGGGGGTTTAGAACAGAGAGCACCCTATTGACGGGGACGGGATAACAAGACTATGCACTTAAGGGGATCCCTCGCAAGGGGGAAGAGATCAGGGAAAATTCGGCGGAATGGCTCCAACAGCATTACTGCCGCGGGGGAGGAGAGATCAAGAGGAGAAGGCTGGGCAAAAAAAGAGGGGCTGTGTAAGCGGAAAGCCCGCAAGAAGAGATGTCATGGACGGTTCGCACGCGAGAAACCCAATCATTTGAGGCATGTCTAAGGACAAGAGAACTTATGCTAATGGAAGAGGACGCACAGGAAAACCAAAAAAACGGAAAGGGAATGGTTAAACATATAGCGTTATCTACGCTTTCCAAAAATAAATCGAAAGAGGGAAGGGGGAAAAGACTAAAGCTAAGCTCAAAAGGGGAATAAGGGGAGTCCCCACACGCCGATCTCTTCTAGGATTGACGGGAGAGGAGAGGGAGAACGAAAAAACAGAAACCGAAAGGTCAGCTCGGTACGGTGAAGAGTCCGGGTAAAAGTACATTCTTCATCATTCCAGTCTGGAGCGACGGAATGGGCGAACCTGAATGGATTTTCGGGGAGGGGGGGATAGAATAGAAAAGGAGAGGGGATGGGTTCAAAGAGGAGAATGTCCTTCAGGCCCAATTCCGCGCACGCGGTCCCTCTAGAAGAAATTTCGGGGGAAAAAATCATCTTGGAACACGGAAAGGAAGGGAGAGGGGACTGCCCCTGAGAATGGATATCGTAGAACCGGAGGGGTCATGTCTGCGTAGGATAGGAGGGGGAGGGGTAAATGGGGGAATACCACCTGGGACTTTAAGGGAAGGGGTCCAGGGGGGGTCCGTGGAGTTACACTGAGCCACTTTAAAAGGAACGAAAGGGGGTATCTTGCAGCAGAGTGAACAAAAGCAGGGAAAAGGGAGCAGAAGGGACTGGGGAGGAAAGGATGGACCGGGGTCTCCAAAAAAAAAAACTTGATGGAAAAAAAGTTGCGGCGGCAGAGGAAACCGGGGCATTGCTCGGGCAGGGGGGGGGGTGAAAGTCTTGCCAAAAAAGAGCAAAAGGAGAATATAACCACTCTCAAGCTTTGCGTACGCGAAGGTAACTCCAACACAAGGACAAAGACCCTCAGTTGCACGGGGTCAAAAGGTGCTGAAAGAGGGGGGGAAATCCGGAAAAAACCGACTAAACAAAAAAGACGATAGCAATAGAGGAAAGGAGATCTGAGAGAGGGGGGTCGAGCTAAAGTATTCTTCAAGTTCCTTGACAGGATTCGGTTAACTGCTCCCCTCTTGATGGGGGTGGGGAAAAAGGAACATTTGCTGCAAAGACATTGACGCAGAGAGGGGAAAAAATGAAGAAAAGTGTGAGAAGAGGAAAAGAGGCAAATCCCCCTCATCCATTCGTTATCGATAAAAAAACTGGACGTAATAACAGTTTGTCGAATACTCCTGAAAAAAAACTACTGCCGAGCGGGTATATGTTCCGGAATCAAGAGGAGAGAAGGATGCCGAAGAGAAAGCGGCGGCCGGAGAGGTCAGAATATTCTGAAGGACGCCGGGGCGCCCGAGGTGCCGGCGAAAGGAGATTTAGAAGAGGACACCTCGAATGGCCCCAGCTCGTCAAAAACGGACGTCACTTTCAGGGTGGCAGATAAGGAGAGGTCTGTTTAGAACGAAAGGAGACGGGAAGGGACGTCTCACCTAAACTGGAAAAGTAAGGGTTGAAAGGAAAAAAGAAGGAGGACCGACATCTCAAAAAAAGAGGAAGTAAAACATCCCCTTCAGAGGGAGAACGGTTAATAAAAAAAAAAAAAAGAAAGAGCGGAACATAGTGAGGGTAGACCGGACAAATCGAAAGGACTAAATCGTTTTACCAAAGAAACAGGAGTATCGAAAAAGGGGGAGCATAGGATAATTCGGCAAAGAGGGGTCCATCAAAGGGAAAAAAAAATAGGGGGACACCAGGAGTAACCCCCCAGATAATGGGTAAAGGGGGAGGGGGGTATGCTTCAGAGGGGATTCAGTTTTAGAAGAGGGAAAAGTGCAAAAAAAAAAAAAGGGGGCCTGCTTCCGCCGAAGGGCAAGGGGCGCGAGGAGGAAGAGGTCAATGGGGACATACTGTGGCAGCTTTTTAAAACCTTTTAAATTGTACTCATTGAGATGATCAAAACAGGACTGAAGCTTGTTGGAAACATTAAAACCATCGACAAAGGCGGAAAACTATTTTGAAGAGCTGGAGACCAGGACGTCGCAGAAAACTCGAATGCAAATAAGTTCCTAGCAAATGACCGTGTACATTCTTTTACGAGAAAGATAGGGGTAAAAAAGAAAGGGGTGCTTCAAAAAAGACGTCACTATCGGCAAGTGGGGAAGGAACGGCTGGACAAAAAACAAAGGGTAGAAGTTTGAAAAACGCGGGCTTGGGTTGGCAGTTTCCTTCCCACTGGATGAGAAGGAGGGACTTTGTTCGGGTGACGAAATAATCAGGGAGAAGTTGGCACGTAACGATAAGCGGCGATCCAAAAGCGGAAGCCACTCTGCAGAGGGGGGAGTAGATTTTCCGAGGGAGTAACTCAAAAGGGGGGAGGGGGGGGGTACCAAAAAGAGGCAGACGGGCGACATGAGAGTAGAAAAGGTTAGGCATTTCGGAACTAAGGACCAAGGTCACTAAAAATGGTGGATAAAAATAAAAGGGGGAGAAAAAGTGCTCTGGAAAAAAAATCCGGAGCAGGAGGGGGGGAGTGCCCCAAAGTGGGAGTTCGACGATCAATGGGAGAGCCTGGGCGAACGAACGTTGGTAAAAGCAGTGGGCTCTTGAAGGTAGAGACCATCACGGGAGGGTGGGGACGCCAAACAGGACCGACAATAAAGGACAAAGTGTGAAAGAGAATCAGCCAGAAACCGGGACGCCCGAAAAAAAAGGGTGGAGACCCCAGCGCTGGGAAATAAATAGCATTGACGTCAGGGGACTGGAAGGGGGGGGGGTAAGTCAAAGGGGCCGAAAAAAACTAGC
>Ga0179593_1555362_pt1 | contig 14329 bp, 14 predicted proteins | sample CZODoug2_1_08_16_FD_185931 | JGI IMG/M metagenome (GOLD analysis project Ga0179593, IMG submission 185931) | Vadose zone soil fungal communities from Angelo Coast Range Reserve, California, USA - CZODoug2_1_08_16fungal (PacBio error correction) | ecosystem: Environmental > Terrestrial > Soil >...
GGGAGCAGACCTCACTGTCCGTCAAACGGTGGGGTAGATGACGACTACAGGAAAAAAGAGAGGTGGTGAGGTTATGACGTACAGGGCTTGGAAGAAAGGCAGAGAATGCGAGGCTGCTCGAGGCCACAGTTCAGGTGCGGGTGGATTCCTGGACAATCGTTACGCTAGCATAAATAAAAGTCGCGCCCCGATTTGTTCATCACCCTGGCTTCAAAGGGGCTCAAGGAAGGCCACAGGGGACGAGCTACCTCGTGAGGGCGGGGAACGCTCGGCAAAGAGAAGTGGGGCCACACAGTGGTTGAAATTAAGGGAAAGGAGCCATTACAGAAAACTGGTCCTTTAGGCAAAAACGCGTTCATTTCAAGTCATAACAATCGTCGAACACAGGGGGAAAGTGGGTCACAATGGATTGGACCAGGCTTAGGAAGCTAAAAGCAAAGGTTAAAAATGCAAGCTTGAAGGCTCAGCGGCGGAATCAACGTTCGCCCAGATTGAACCAGAAGGGGGAGTATAGGCAACAACCTCAATGTGAAGGGTAGAACGACGAATCATTGTAATTGGATCTGAATTATGGGAACTACGTCGTCCAAGGGAAACATGTGAAGAAAGAAAAAAAAAGCTCTCAAAGGAGCAAAGATGTATTACGAGCTCGCAAGGACCAAAATTCTCACCGGACGGAAAGATTTCTTCAAAAAAACTTGAGACCACTAAGAATCGAGCTTCTATGGAGGGGACAAGTTGTACGAAAAGCAGGAAGTCCTGGTTGCCGTCTCGAGGCAAACCGAGCAATCAAAGATTTCAGGTGAGGACGAAAAAGAAAGAGATTGGGTGAATCCTGCTCAAGGAGACTTTCAAAAAATCCACACACGCCCTAGAAGAAAACACAGACCAAAGAAAACAAGGCTCACGGGACGTTTGGTGAAATAAAAACGTAGAAGAGGCCTCTGGTGACCAAAGGACAAAGGGAAGTTCTGAAAGTTCGAAGTCAAATCGACTAGAATTATTTAAGTGGGGAAAGAAAGAAAGGGAGGGCTACGAGAAGGAATTCAAACAGGACAACGTAATACTGAAATAACCTCATGTCTGCCAGCATGATCCGACTAGCATTTAAAGGAGATAGCGTTGATAATTGCTGTGCCTAAAGAGTTGGGGAATAACAGTATAAAACCCAACAGCCGTTGGGGGGGGAAAGGGAGAGGGGACTCCTCTTCCAGGACTGTTATACTGCGTGCTTAACTTTGGGGCGAACGAGAGAAGAAAAAGGAGGCATCATGCCGTCTGAAGTGTCTCTGATCAGCAGGGGTCCAAATACAGGCTTCATGGGGAAAGAAAGAGGGCTCGGACAAGTTTGAAGAGGTCCAGGAGACTGGAGCGACAAATGAGAGAATCAGGTCAAGATAGTCTGAACGGGACAAGACTTGGCGGAGCCAGACTCATTTCATTGGGCAGAAAAGGTGGGTTACAGTGACGGAAAAGGAAAGGAGGGGAGGCGATAGAGGAGAGAAATCATCCAGGAAGAGGGTCAAAAGGAGGCCCAATGGTTAAGGAGAAAGAGAACTTGACCAGAGGGCTGTGGAGAGGGTTAAAAAATGGGACGATCTGATGGGAGGTCGGAAGCATGGAAAGGTCAGACGGGACGGAAAAAGATTCTTAGGAAAAACTGGGTTATCTGCAACGGGGGTTGGCAAAAAAAGCATGGTCTTTAGAGGCAAATTCTGGAGAGAAGGGGGCCTTATAAAAGTAGACTGCACAGCCCTTTAAGGGAAAAATAAGTGGGGGGGTGTCAGACAGAAAAACTAAAACACTGACGCGGCACACATTTCTTGGTTGAGAATTCGATGTCGAGGGACGGGCCGTCAGAAAAGAGAACATAATTTTTGATTGGGCGGGTTTCAATAAGTGTTTCAGTCGGAAAAGGTGAGTCTACGGAAGTAAAGCATGGCCCTCAAAACTCGCACGCGGAAAAGACAGAGCGGTAGACAACATATTCAGTAAAGGAGGGCCTCACAGGCGGTGACAGAAGGCACTTGAATAAGTAAAGTCCTAAAATTCAGGGGGGATGAAGTCACTGGGATGAAAAGATAAAACGGAGGAAAAGGGGGAAGCCACCACCATTGAGTGTGGAGAAAAAGAATAGGGCTCTGCTGTTTTGATGGGGGAGGGGGGGACGAACATTAGGAGGGTTGGGGACAAACCCGTGACAATAGTTGCTGAGACGGAGAACAAAAAGGAAAGGCCATGGGACCGAAGGGTTCTCCCAGGAAAAAGGGGGGAGGGTGTTGTTCTCAATTTAGTTCCGATGAAAAGGCCGCGCAGGGGGATCATTGCGCCACGAAGGAATGAAGTCAACGCAGAATGTTGTCGAGAGAAAAAACTTCGGGCAGGGTTAGATCCGGATTCGATGTGAAATCATTGCAGGTTAGAGGCACGGAGAAACTCAGAAGAGCGCGAGCAAACAAGCGGGGGCTAAGATAAAGGTCAAATAAGTTGGTGTGACGGGGCTGGACATAGGTACAGCCCCTTAGCAAAAGGGGGATTGGGGGATTCTCTCTACAAGAGGAAAAAAACTCTCCGGCTTGGGGTGTATAATCGACGAGGAAGATGTGATCGGCAGGAGGGAAACTACATCAGGTAGAGCCGGGAGTGCACCAAGAGCTCCGGCGAGGACGAAAGTCCGGGCAAGGCTGGAAAAACTTCGTGTCCGTCAGGAGTAGAGGAAAGATGCAACAACAACAACGGGGGGTGGAAAGTAACTAAAGCAAGCCGACGACACGAATTTTGGGAGGACACTTCCTATGAAAGGGGTGGAAGGCTCACGCTGTGCGCGGGGCCCTGGGGAAACGGGAAAATATAGCTTAGAAAGTTAACTCATTCACAAGGAGTGGACAGCGCAGGCGTAGAAAGAAAAGGAAAGGGGTCTAATTTGTCTGGAAAAGGGAAAATCGAAAGAATCTCACCACCAAACAATGGAAAGCGGGGCGGGAGAACCAACGCCAGGGGGAAAGCTCTCCACCGGTTGAGAAGAGAGATGCTTGATGTCTTTCGCGTGAAAAGAAATTTTGAGGGAGAGGGAGAGACGAGAAAAGTGCTCATGGGCGTAAGGATAATTGCGGAAGGAGCGTGGCGTCCTTTCTCGGTTAGGGAGTTGGCGCGCGCGCAAAGGAGCTATTATTAGGACATCGAGATGGGCCAAAAACAGAACCAAGAGGACATTTTCAGAGAGAATCTTCGTCCCATGGGGACCATCGGAGCGTGTTCTCCCGGAGCACCACTTGAAAGGTGGGGCCCAAACGAAGAAAACCAGTCAAACCTCGAGCAGAAAAAGAGAAGTTGGGAAGAATTTGGCTTAAAAGTGGTAAGCGTAAAAAAAAGTAGCGTGTTCACCACTACTCCGCCCGAATGGAGTCAAGTCCTCAAAAACAAAGTGAGGCCAGGAAACGGGGAGACCTACGAAAAACTTTGAACATCAGGAGAGGGACTCGGGGGGAAATGATTTTGGGAATCGGGAAGGGGGGGACTGAAAGAAGGACGAACCTATTACCAGAAGTCATGATGGGTAGAGAATAATTCTGGACACCGTCGTAAAGAGGAACGGACCTCACTTGTGGGAAGTCTTGTTAGGGAAATAAACCTTATGCCGTGAAACTCTAAAGATAGGACGGGATACTGACCTTCGGACAGAATTTTGCATCCGAAGCCATGATAGGATGAACCGAGCCACGGACGAGAACACTGGGGTGACTAAAAAGACAGTAGTAGACTTCAGAGGGGGAGCACTCGGGAGGAAGAACCTTAAGTGTTAACGTAAGAAGAGGGAGAGGTATGACGCCCACAAGAGGGTTAGGGGAAGCAAAGGGTTGATTTTAGAACTCTCCGGGGCAAGGAAGGTCTGGCCCCCCCCTTCCATTTACCAAAAGGCGGGAGCTCATGTGGGATGACCGGGAGAGGGAACAGGGGCCGTCCATCCAGGAAAAAGGACAGAAACTCGGTGACCGATTTCGTGAGAGAAAGATCCTGACCTCAAGGAAATCCGAGCCGGGGTAACGAATAGGGAAAAAAAGGGAGGGAGGGAAAGCGTGTTGTGCTACCCTGATCGAGGTCAGGGCCTGATTCAGAAGGAAGAATTGTGGACTTGGGGGGGGGAGGAGGTCCAACAAGGGCGAGGACTCATCCAATCGAAGTGTTAACAGAGCGTTGCGAAGGCAAGAGGTCCACGTGGGGAGGGATTACCTGCGGACTTAGGAAAAAAAAACTTTTGGGGTGAATAGGCATTCACTGTGGTAGGAATCCTACCAAAAGATTGACGCCATAATCGCAAAGAACTTCCTCGACATGAAGGGGGGATAAGGGATGCGGAGACATGAGGTTTGGTTGAATGGTCTTCCTGGGGAAGGTCCCTGAAGAAAATGAACAGACAAGAGGGGAGGGGAAGGTGCTGTGCCCAGAATAAGGAGCTTAGTGGTTAGAAAAGGAAGCAGAAGGACTCGCTTTGCCTTTGGGTCAAAGGTCAGGCGTGTGTCTGCAGAGAAGAGAAAACATCCGTGTGTACGAAACAACGTTGGGTGAGGGGGAAAAAGGGTTTAAACTTCGGAGGTGGGTCCGGTGAAAAAAAAGAAAGGTCTTTATGGGGCACCATGAATAGGGCGTTGTGGACCAAATGACATCTCAATGCGGGGCGTTGGGTACAAGAAGAAAAGAAGAGTGATCAAGGAAACTAAAAGGGAAGTCGGGAAGAGAGAAGCGAGAAGTCGGGGGGTGGTCTGCATTGGGAAAAAAAAGCAACTGACTTTACCGTGAGGTGGAAAGTGCCTGGGGGGGGGTCAGAGACTTCGTCAGAAGCTGGAAAGAAAACCTTAGCGCGTCACCTGGGACCTCTGACTAGGAGAAGAGAGACCGAAATACAAGCGGAAGGTGCCGGGCATCTTGGGGAAAAGAAAAGGGAAATGGGGCCTCCTATAAGGCAAGGGATTAGCTGGAGCGAACGTGGAACTCCGAGGAGAGAAGTAAACGCAGGCCTTGTGGAGACCAAAATTTTGTTGGGGGGGAAAAAATAAAATTTCCGGGAAAGGGTTGGGGAAAAAACCCTAAGGAAAAAGTAAAAGTTTTTATGAAAAAAAAAAAAGATGTCCGATAAAAGTAACGCCTCGAGGCGCGCTGAAGAAGACACGTGAAAACAAAACCATATTTATTGCGGGCCGAGCGTTAAATGCCGGGCATCCAGGAAAAAAAGTGAAAGGGGGGTGTTGATGGCCATGAACAACTCCCAAAGAAAGATGGGTTTGGGAACCGGCCCAGGGGGAGAGTGTTCTAACAGCCAGGGATCTAGAGAAAGGAAATGGGAAAGTAATACCAGTCCTCAAGTAAACGGGGGAAGGAACCTTCTTATACTTCTTAAAAAGAGGGGGAAGGAAAAAAGCACTCATAAATCAGGCCCGAAATTTGAAAGGGGGTCGAAGATAAGGTCACTCGGGGGAAGTCAATTGAAGAATGAAAGTATAGTCTCGGAGAAAAGGGAAAAGGAATTCTCAGGAAGTAAAAACTGTTATCCGGAAGAGTAAGAGGGGACTGACTTCGACATAGTCACAAAAGAGAGAGTTGGGGTGATGAAGACGTGATTCTCAGGGAGTTGAAGATAAGGCACGAAGGAGGGTCTAGAAGCACAACTGGGAAGTGCGGACTGGGTTGGCCGAGAAAAAGTGGAAGATAATACCGGATCCATGAAGCACAGCTCGCCCCGATTTGGGTGGAGCTTTAAAATGGATTCACTTGGACACTACTGGGAAATAAAAAAGTTCAATTCTAGGGAGTTCGGCAGGGAAACGATAGGTAATCACTGCAAGTGGGGTGTGGTGAACATAAAGGTGAAACGTTGAGGGATTCATTAAAAGACATTAAAAAAAGAGACTGGAGGGTAGAGGAAATGGACGAGGTCAATTCAATCAAAAAAAAAGATAGCGTAAAATGTTGGTTGGGGGGAAGAACAATGAGATTGCCCACGGTAGTCAGGGGGGGATGGAAGATACACCCCATGTAAAGAGCCTGCGCTGGGGAAGACGGGAAACCATCGGCGGGGCCGTGCTGAGGAGGGGGAAATATTGTTTTCTAGATAGGAATAAAAAAAAAAAATGTTTGAGGGGATTCAATAGCTTGCAAATGGAAGAGTATGATCGGATGCATTCTGGACCCTGAAGGTCTTCCATGGAAAAAACGACTGTGAGGGAGCCGAAGGTGAAGAACTAGGCAAGACGTAGACCGACAAAGGGGGGAACGCATTCGTGATGTCTTGGGGCAAATGTACCCTAAAAAGACTCGCGGGAGTTGACACGGGTCTCGGACACGGAGCCTGGGTGGTCTTACGCTCTGCTTAAACCACCAGAAAAAGTAGAGGTGGCGACGCAAAACAGGCTTAAAAAATTGGTGAGCAAAAGTATGGGGAACCTCAAAAGGAAAAAAAGGCTTGCATTCGACCAAAAACGAAAAGAAAGTTTGTACAAAGCCCAGAAAGGGGGGATTGAAAACGTAGAGAGTCGACCAGTTGTGAAGAGACGCTGAGAAGTCTCTTGAAAAAAAAAAAGGGGGAGCGAGAAGGGTAAATTCAAAAAAAAAAAGACAAACGAGCGTGACATTATTCTGGCACAAAAAAGTATATCACTACGGAGAGGTGAATCTGTAGGAGAAAAAAACCACGGAAAAGACTGCATCCCAACCTCAGATCAGTCCATCAGGAGGAGGGCGAAGATGGCTTGGATAATTGGCCGGGAGAACAGAGTAATGATTAGTTAGCCCCAAAGACTTTGGGGAGAAAAGGGGGAGAATGGGATCTTCCACGGGGAAAGGTGTGTAGGCTGGGGAAAAAAAATTCAAACTGAACTGCGACGTAGAACGAAAAATGAGGGAAAAAAGCACGACAAGCACATCTTAAATGAGGACTTGCTGGAAGGGAAGAGATCAGGGTTTATAAAATCCGTATCGGAAAAAATCAGGGGCAAGAGGACAAAGCTTTACAGACCGGGGGAGGAGGGAGGAGAAGGTCCCGAATACAAAGAAATCTGTGAGAGGGAAGGGGCTGGAGGCAACAAAAAAATGGGACGTGATACTTGGCAAGGATGGGAGCTATTTTAGGGACGGAACGGGGGGCAATGGACAAGGGGTTTGGGGAGGCTAAGAAAACATCAAGAAGAGGTTCTGGAAACGAACCCAAGAGGTTTGTGCCGTAAGAGGGGAGACTTGACCGCAATAAACCTCGCAACATGAAAAGGGAAGGAGAGGACAGATCAGACACGTTGGAAAACTTAGTCCGGGAAGGAGTTTGATAGTCCGGGGCAGCGAGCCACTATTTGACAGACTGGGGAGGAAGCGGAGGCAAATTCTGGATCAATCCTAGAATAGGAGTGAGGACAGGCCCTTAACTAGGGGCAACAGGAATAGAACAGAGAAACTCCCATTGAGGGGAGGGCGATTGTCGGGTTGGTAGAGGGAAGAGACGCCAAAAGGTTTATGTATTGATCTTATCGGTTGGAAGTGCGGGGGGCACAACTGTCTTGAAAGACTCAGGAACAACAAGCAAGGAACGAGTCCATAGCATTTGTGAACACTGATAAGGAAGGGAAGACACTGAAGGTCGGGGGACGGGCAAATTAACTGCAGAAGGGAGTGCCTTACGTAGGGGTTAAAACTAACCACATGGGCAACGTCGGGGGGGACAATGCCGAGGTGACAGCCCTCGGAGAGAGGGTTGAAGATGGAATTGTTTCAGTCTTGGGTGGGGGGCCAAACTGAAATAAGGTTTTGATACCAGGAAAAAAGGAAAATGGGGGAGAGATGGCCCGGGAAGGTGATCGCCATAAAAAAAGTCATTGGTCGGATAAGGAGTTCGGTTACGAAAAGGGGGGGGGACAGTTGCCTCGATTGGAGCCTCTCCAAAAGGCGAAAACGCTAATTGAAGAAGTCAAGGAGCCACCCCCTCACTCGCCGGGGAAGCAGGGCAACTCTTTAGGGAAAGTGAAGGACACAGGCGAACGAATCAAGGGAGAAGGGATATCAAGTAACGATCCGTCGGTGGTCTACAATTAGTCAAATATCAGGGGGGGTGGAGAGGGCTTTGCTGTAAGGGGAGTATAAGCCCTTATCAAAATTTCAGTTTCCGATTATAGAAAAGCATGAAGGGAAAACAACTTTCCGGCTGTTATTTCGGGAGGGCTCACTAATTTCTTAAAACTAATCTGTCCCCCGCGAGGAGAAGGGAAGAGTGGACAGGACAAATCATGAGAAGACATGCAGGTTGACAGGAACCGAGTAGCTTCACAACAAGTCAGGTAAGTCGTCCGGATTGGTACTATTTCATATAGAAAGAAAAAGTTAGATAAAAAGAAAGATAGAAAAGACAGGACAGCCTCCTTGGAAAATTGTCCATTGGGAAGAAAAAAAGCTACAGTATCCACTCAACCAACGGTACGGATGAAAGAGGGGAGCTAAGGGGGTCACGCTACTGGGGAGTGAGACCTCAGAGAGATCTAGAAAGGGTGAAAAGGAAGAAACAAGAAGTTGTTGTTGAGGATCATGGGAGTAGATAGGCTGAACACAGGGGGACTGTATAAAAGATGGGAAAGACCGCAGCTCAACAAACACTAGGGGGGGAGGGGAGAGTGGCCACGCCGGACGAAAAACGCGGGGACGATCTTCGTTATTTTGTCAAGCACATTGCTGTCACATTGCATGCCATCAGTGCTCGGGGGGGAAAACGAAAAGTTGGATGAAGGAAGAAATTCGGGCCTTTCTGGGGGTTCTTAGTGGGGCTTAACAAGGAAGGGGGCGGGCCTGAAGGCGGCATCTTAAAAAACTCTTTGCAGAGCAAACACCAGACCAAGAGGGGGGAAACGTTATGGGAGAGGGAATGGGGAGTTAAAGCCAGTTTGATGCAATCTGAACTTGGGTTAAGTCCCTTCCTCTAGCCGATCCAGAGTTCGCATTTTGAAGGCCCACTCCTCGAGAAGCCCCCCAATAAAAATTCCACCCGGGGTGGGGATCCTGACTAAAGGGAGTGGGGAGGGCGTCCCTAGCCTGGGGGTTTTGAACATGTACTACGGCAAAAAGGTAGTTGAGCGGAAAAACCTTCGATCCTTAAGGGAAGGGCATACATGCAATTAAACAGAAGGTGGAAGTATTAAAGGACGTTCAGGCGGTCCTGTCATAAAGATGGCCCTGGGAGGTGTCTCGCGGCCTCGGGGAGAGTTTCTCATCCGGGGGGGAACGAGTTTTTGGAGCATTGATGGATAAACGAAGAAAGGGAGGGAGGTCTGCCAGGGTCTCCTTCCAAATTAACTCACTCAGCAACTGCTGGAGCAGAAAAATTGATGTGGGGGAGTCGAATGAAAAAAGGAAGGCCAACCTCAACAGAGCACGTCACCTCAAGGGGGAAGAGTCGTGTTCTGAAAGGAGTCTAAAACGGCTGCCGGTACCTGGGGCTGAGGAAAAACGGCGTATACGACTAAGATCAAATTTGCAATCAAGGGAGGTCACACCAGTGCCCCAAAAGGGATAAAGAAGTGGTACGAAGTGGGGAAGGCATGCACTCTTGTCATAAGGGGAATAGGGAGGACATTGCAAGGAAGAGAAAGGAAAGGGGGATGGGGGATTTCCCAAACCAGTCACCTGGGAGGGGGGATGTTACCTTAAACACAATATGGGGGGGAGGTTCGTGGGAAGACCAAGGAGTGATTATTTGGTTAAACCAGGGTAGATGGCCCCGACGGGGGCCGAAAGGAACAAGCCCTTCCGATTAAAAAAACCCAATATAACTGTTAAATTTAGGGCCATAATGAAAAGAAAATAACATTGGAGAAAAAGGTCGTGGTATGGGACTGAGTAAGGGGTCGGAGCTCAAGAGCCTGTCGGTCACTAGAAAGGAGAAACTAGGGGACGAAGCCTTTTTAAAGGGAAAAAAAGGGGCAAGCTGCGAGAACAATGAAGAAGATTGTGATAACCAAGGCTCTAATTCCGAACAGGGAAGAGGGGGGGACTTTGAGGGGAGTCAAACAGGGGCAGAGAAAGAACGTCGGTGTTCAGCAGATCGTTTGCATAGGAAACCCGGCCACGGGTTTAAGGTCGGCAGCGATAGAGTAAACCAAGGAGTGGGAGAGAAAAGTAAGTCCACTCGTGGGGATGGGAGACGACCCATAAAAAAGGACAAACATTGGATGAAAGATGCTGGCTGGGAACATGAGGGGGGGAAAAAGGTTTTATTGGGGGCCAGGGGTCCGTCAAAACCGACTTGGATCAGAGAAATATGCGGGGGGGAAAGTGTACCAAGAATAAGGACAGAGAGCGTTGCTGAAAGGAGAGGAACTTTTGGTCAATAGAGACGGTCTCAAGTTAAGGCGGCAAGAAAAAACACGGTTGGGCTCCGAAATAAGGGGGGGCGAAAACGTTGGTCTGGTGGGTGGGTGGGTCACCCAAGGACTTAGGGGGGGGGAGAAATTTAAAGAATAAAAACGGAGGTAACGGCGGAAAAATAGATAGAAGGGGGGGACAGAAAAGGGAAAGGTATCGTCGGGGGGTGGCTGTGGACGAAGGGCAACACATACTTCGGGGGAAAAGGAATACGAAAAATTTCTGCTGGCATTAAATAAAAGCGTGGTGGGTTCTTCTCAACAGGTTAACTTTGGAAACAAAGAGAGAAAAGCGTTAATTCCTTGAAGGGGGGCCGTTCACAAGAGTGAGGGGACAATCGTCATATTGGAATTAACGGTCGGCTGCAAAAAAGCACAAGCGAAAGATGAGAAGGCAGGGAGCACATATAAGTCTCCACACAAGGAGGACGCTCAAGCTCTAGGGAAACCTTCAAAGGGGGAAGGGTTGGCCGTCCATAGAAAAGGGGGGGAAGGGAAAAAATCTGAAGACGAAATAAACTGGCCGGAGTGTTAGAGCGGGGAAAAGAACCTGTAAAAAAAGTGGAATTGGCCAAATTCAAGATCGTGAGAATTGTGACCTAAAGCAGAACGGGTCGCTAAGGGGGGAGGGGGGTTACGGTCGGTCCAGAAATCTTGGTGGGAGAAAGGTAAAAAGGAGAGAAACGTCCAAGGGGGCACCAAAATGGATTTGCGGCCGAAGACGGCGCCGAAGTAAAGCGGGGCAAATGGAAAAAGGAAACCTGTTGGTTAAAAAGAAGGAAGGGGGGGGGTTGACCGCACAAAATCGGGGCTGATTTGCTAACCTATGAAGGGTACGGAAAACTAGGGAAAAAAAAAACTTGGCAGGAAAGGAAAAAAAGTGGGGGCAGCGAGCAGCTCGCTTCTCTCGCCAGAAGGGGGGAATAAAGAAGACGTAAAAGAATCAGCGACGCCGGGTGGAGGGAAAACGATCCTCTGTCACCTGTTGGGCTTAATCAAAAAGGGGGAGTAGATACTAAAAAAAAATAACAAGCAGACATTCCGTAAAAAAAAGGTGATATCAGGGACAGGGATCACCGACATTCGTCCAATTTATCACTTGGGGTCTTAAGGTAAGACCCCTCTGTTCTTGAAAAGATAAGCAAGATGAAAAAAAACGTTTCAGAGGAAAAGGGGACTGCCAGTCGTGACGACATCCTAAACCGATCCCTTATATGGCAGAGAGGGAAAAGGGTGCCCGGTCAAACAGGTGAGGGAGCAATACACAGGACTGCCAAAAAAGGCGTCGCTCTACGGTTAGTTGCCGCCTGGGAAGGATAAACCTAATAGGGGGTTTGGTGCCACAAATTTTAAAGGAATTAGAGAAAGGCAGCATTAGAACCTGGGCAAGGGGGAGTGAGACGCTTTAACATATCACATCCAAGGAAGAAGAAACTGTGGACCTATGTGAAAGAGGGTTAACACGGGTCACAGGAAAGGAAGGCGAAAGGTAAGGCCTAGGCTTGAAGAGGAAAAAAAGACGACCCGTTCGCGCCCAGGGAAAGCAAGTGGGGGTGAAGAGAGATGCACTCAGGGTTTAGGGGCTTTGGGGGAAGGAAAGAGGAAAGTCCCTTTTTTAGCAGGAAAGGGCTCCCTTCCATTCAGTCGGTACGTGCTGGACCGACATCAATTTCGGAAAAGAATAAAAAAAGTCAGAAAGGTGAATTACCCGGGTTTGGGGCAACGGACGAACAGTTCCGTGATGGTCTTGAAACCGGTGATGCATAACAGAGAGATGAAGTGGGCATACGAGAAAAAATTGGAAGAAAGTTAGAGAATAAGGAGTCAAGTGTTTGCCATAAAAAAAAAACCGATAAAGGATGGTCCTGGGGGAAGGAGTAAGGGTCTTCCTTGGGACATACTGGAATCAGAGGGCAGATAACAAAATCAGGGAACAAACAAAAAAAAGGGGGGCAGTACCCCACTGATGCTCTATGACAATGTGGAATTCAGAAAGGAAGAGACTGAAGAAAATCAAGCTGAAGGGCTAGCGGAGACAGGGGGGGGGGTGGGGGGGGGGGGGTGGGGGGGGGTGGTTTTTGGGGGGGAACAAGGGGGGGGGGGGGGGGGGGGGTGGATGGGTGGGGGGACCTATCGTGACAGGCACACTACACTTCAAAGGGGCGATGACGACTTATCGGTGGAGGAGGACAAGTCCCGACGACCACGGAAGCTTCCCAAAAAAGGGCAGAAAGAAATGATCCAAAATCATTATCCGATACTTTCGAGGCCTTAGTGAGGGGGAATAGAAAATAACAACTAGTTGGAATGTGAGTTAGAAAAACCAACATCCGGGTGTGGGGGAGAGAGAGGGATCGAGATTCCAACGTTTCGCGGGTGTGGGGGAAAACTTAAAAAAGACTGCGGAACGCGAAGATATCTCTTGCTTGACTCAGATCACAAGCACCGTGAAAGTATGGAATTGGATGTTGTAAAAAAGACAGTCGAAATTGGAGCACGGAAAGAGACCCCATCCATCAGCAGTTAAGAAGTAAAGATCTTTTCAAAAGCGGGAACGGGGCGGGGACGCGGTCGAAGTGAAGAAGTATCTTGAGAAAAGGAAAGAAAGAAGAGAACCTCACACGACGGAGAAGAGGTGACTCATCAAGTTGGAAAAGCCTTCGTCGGAAGGGGGCGCAAGGCTCGTGGAAGGTAGACAACGGGGCAGGAGGAGGTCAGGGCGATCGATCGGAAAGGACAAATCATCAGACGAGGTAAGAAGACCAAGTGGCCGTCAATCAAGACTGGGGGGGGAAGAGGTGGACTCTCCTCATCCTCTTGGAAGGGCGCACATGAGGAGATAAAAAGGAAAGAGTCATAAGGCCATTATTAAAAGGATTCAAGGAAAGGGTGGGCGCGGTGCACGTAAAACTATTTATAAAAAAGGTCGGGAGAAAGGAATGGAAAAAAAGACGAATAAGAAGGAGAAGCGCACCTTTTGAGGGCCAAAAGGTGTGCATACATAACAAAAAGAAGAAGGGGAAACTAAAAAAAACCCAGTGAGGTGGAATGGCGACACGAGGATATCTCGAACAAAATGGGTCGTAGAAAAAGGGAAAAGGTGCAGGCGCAACCTTTCACTAACGCCATTGGAACACTTACGCATTGGGGACCCAACAGAAAAAAAAATCTGAGGAGGAGTCGGTAGACACGGAAGGATGGACAGTAGGAACGATCAATGCGGGGGGGACGAGGACCTTTACGGAAGTAATGGGGGGAAATTAGGGCCTGAAGTAGTGTATGAAAGCAGAAAATGAAACGTAGAGTTCGCACACCGTGGTCGCGCCAAAACTAGTGTGCGTTTTTTCAGGAAATGTTTTGGCTGAAAAGCGGGAGGGGGGGGGCAAACGTAAAGGGTTGCCTGTAACTTGGGGGCCATGGCCGAAGAGTGTCTCTTACATGGGCGATTGTTAGGGGTACCGGGCGTAGGTCAAAAACTAAAGAACCACGTAAGGGACGAAAAAGGGACGGCAGAGGGCGAACTAAACAAGACTATTACTAAAAGAATTGGAAATCAAACAATAACGAAAAAAAGAAAAAACGGAAGGCGCGGGAAGGGGCATGGGGAAATGGTTCCTGCTTCACGGGCGAGAACATCAATGAACGGCTCAACCGTAATCTACCAAAGGGGGGGCTCCGAAAAAAGCTTCAGATGCAAAAAAGTGGGTGAGAGAGGGGGGGGATGGTGAAATAACAGGCGAGCCCTTAGCAACATGCTTTCAGAGTACGGGATGCCGCTGAAAGAAATGCCGCGGGGTTTCAGGGGGAAGAGAATGGAGGGATAAGATCGTCCTCTGGCGACGAAAGATTTAGAGGACCTTAAAAAAGAAAGGGGAGAGAAGGCTATTGGCTACACTTCCGATTAATGAATGAGAAACAACTTCGTGAAAAAGGCGGTTGTC
>Ga0179593_1301674_pt1 | contig 14328 bp, 13 predicted proteins | sample CZODoug2_1_08_16_FD_185931 | JGI IMG/M metagenome (GOLD analysis project Ga0179593, IMG submission 185931) | Vadose zone soil fungal communities from Angelo Coast Range Reserve, California, USA - CZODoug2_1_08_16fungal (PacBio error correction) | ecosystem: Environmental > Terrestrial > Soil >...
TGTTCAAGGCACAGGAAAGGAAAAAAGCAGAGGGGGCTGGGAAAACAAACGACTAAGAGTGGTAATAAAAAAAAACTAAAGCATCAAGCTAAAAAAGAAAAATCTGCTGGTGCGAAGAACCCGGGTGTTTAAGGGCGGGGAAATGACCAAGGGGTGGATCACCCGGCTAGAAAAGGAGGTGAATGTACGGGAAGACTGAAATGACAAAAGAAAAGAAAACGCCGGCAGGAGTGAAAAAAGGCGGAACAGTACACACCAGGGCGTAGTAGACGGAGAGTAGGGGAAGTTTTTCAGGGCGAGTAGAAAGAAGTCCATCCGGAACTTTAACGCCCTGTGCAAAGGTGCTAGCTGGTTGGGGAGTTTAAAGAGGTGGGGTAAGGCACAAAGTCATGAACCGGACAAATTGGGGCGTTTCCTCAGTCAGAGCGAAAGGCAACGTCACATAAAAAACACCAAGACCAAATCAATTAAAACGCAGAGTCCAGGAAGGGCAGGCGCACCGTAATAAGAGAGGGCACACGGGTCGCAATGGGCGTGGGGTGGGTCAAAAAATGTTTCAAAAAAAGTGGTCTTTACAAACGCAACATGTAGTGAAAGACTGGGGACCTCTGGGGAGAAGTCGTGAGCCTCCGATACGAATCTAAAACTTTGTCCCCGGGAGCAAACTTGCACCCTCGAAGAAGGGCGTAATGGTCGGGCGAATCTCGAACCAGACCAAAGGTAAGGAAGTGGGGGAGCGCATAAACCTGCTTCAAAAAGTCGGGCACCGGGTAGCCGAAGAGGTGCTAGGAGAATAACCGAAGTAACGGTTCCTGCAAAGAAAGCCTCTGGAGACTCTTCAACGCCACTGTCAAAAAGCCGCCGAAGGAAAGTACAAGGTCGAGGGTGAGAGAGTCTAACCCCGCACTACGAATCCGATTAAAACAAAAGGGAAGAGCGCGAGCAGGCTCGGAAGGGGACCGGGTCCCATAACACAACACTCAACACTGAGACAAAAACGAGGTTAATACCGCGATAATGCAAAAAGAGCGTAGTGGGTGATCATCAGACAGCTGAGCAAAAAACAGGTTATCATCACCGGAAGAAGAGGGAGAGCCAATGCACACGATCTTCAATAGCTGAAAAGGGGCTGTCCGCGTGGGGGGGCGTGGTAAGAGGACAGTTACCCTCATGACTTGGAGTAGAAAACACTACTGGGGAAGAAGAGTGGCATTCTCAAGAAAGAAAATCTAGGGTGGTGATCGGGATAACGAACATCTACACACTGGAATAGAGTCACCGGAACCGGTCCTAAATAGGACGGGCTATGGGGTAACGGAAGAACTATCAAAAAGGCGGAGGGTACCGTTACTGGCACATTCAAGGCTGGGAAGGAAACTCTCTGTTATAGCCATGAACAGAGGGAATGGACAGTCCTGCCTTGCGAAGACTCAGGCACCGCCGGGAAGGTGACAGAAGTAAACACGGGAATTTCCGTTATTTCAAACATAAACACTTGACTAACACTCGGCGTGCGAAGTCTGCGAATTAGTGGGGAATTAGAAAGAAGGGCGTGCAAGAGCGTAGCCGTTAAACGCCAGTACGAAAGCGGACTTCCCCTCTTTTGGGGCAAGAAAACCGGAGACTTGGGAAAACGCCGTGGCGTACCATCATGGAAAAAAAAAAGAGGTGTCCCGGGTAGGGAGGGGGGGAGGAAGTGAGAAAAGGAGAAGATGGAATGGACGGGGACGCACATCAGCTGAAAAAAACCAAATCCTGAAGTCTCAGCTAAGCAAGGGAGGGATCTGGTCGGTGGAGGCTTTGGTACCCTGAGAGCTATTCCGGAGGGCAGGTAGGAAGGCTGTGGTGTGGGGGGGACTTTGGTGAGGGCCAAGCGTCGTACGGCTATTGTCTCGGACGAGGAGAGGGGAGAACACGTCCGATGTATGAACGAAGTACGAGTCAGAAAATGTGCAAAAGAACAGGTCCAAGTCCCGAAATAGGGAGGCACCTAGCAAGATGCGAACTCCGGGGTTCGGGTAACCAGGGTCCCGTGGTGGAGGTCAAGGGTACCCGAGTGGAGATCGCACATTGGTTGATGAAAAGTAGAGATTCGCCGAATCTCATAACAATCGAGAAAAAATAAAGAAAAGAACGAGGGAATAAATAGGGGGGGCCTCAGGGTGAAGATCGGGACTTCACTATTCGGTATGGAACACTAGGATTAAGGCAAGAAATCAGAAACGTTAGCACCAAAAGGCAATCTCACTGAAAGAAAGAAAACTGTAAAGCGCTGGGCAATCAGCACAACAAGAGGAAAACCCCCATCAACATCCGAAAAAAACTGCCTCGCCAATTCAAAAACGAAAAAAAATCCAAGTAGGCGAACTGAGAACACTAGGAGGAGTGAAAAGAGGATCCAGGGCAGGGACTCGATCACAAGGAAATCACGTATCACTGGTCGAAGGGCAACCAGCCGCACCGGGGGACCACAGTCTTCTCTTAGTGACTTAGTTTAAGAATTAGAAGACTAGGGCAGGGAGGACTTTATAATACAGGGGCGATGGCGGGGGAAGAGAAAACAGGAAGCACTTACGGTAGCCTCCAACGCAGATCTTCCAGGGGGAGCTAGGAGGGGAAACGCATCTCAGTGATGCCGACCTTTACAATAACGTCAAAAAAAACAAAGGTTTGGAGGAGGTTCCGTCAGGATAAATTGAATATAATTCAAGAGCTCCATCGCAGTTTCAGGAAAGAAAACGGAGCACAATCTAACATGACAGTCCTTTGGAACCTACCCAAAAGAAAGGGGAGCGAGACTTATTCAATCCGGAAAGGAAGATAAAAGCGAAACGGGGGGGTCAAAGCGTTGAAGGCGTACGTGGCAAAAAGTGATTGGGAGGGCCGAGAAAAAAGACCGGGGACGTCAGGTCCTATCATGCCCAGCTTCTGCGCGGTGCCGAGGTGATCTACGCGGAGAACTGGGGGGGAACAGTCAGAATAAAGACAACACCGCGGAACGAAAGGAATGGCTACGCTAGGGTTCAGGATAGTGCCGTGGGTGATAAAGAAGAACTGAGGAAAAGGGGAATCATTGATCCTGAAGAACCAAAACGAAGGCTAGGGGTTTTGCGTCTTCAACCTAGGACCGAGCCTCTCTTGTCAAGAGGAGCGGGTTGATTAACAGGGAAAATCCACCGCCAGAGAACATGCCAAACCTGGGTTGACTACGGCTGGGGGGAGCCGGAGACGGGGTGTCCAGAAGATATAAAGAGCACATTTTCTTATCATATAGCGTGTCATCTCGTATACCGGGAGGTCGGGGCTCTATGTACTGGTTAAGACCACGTAGCTAAAGGGGCGCATCCTGAAATCAAGTGCTTCTACCCTTCAAGGACTTACTAGTTGGATTCGAGAAAAACAGGGACTGCGGGATGGTACGGAAGAAGGGAATGCTACCCCAGGGCAAAGCGGGGCTATGTGCTTCCTTTTACTTGCGAGATTGCAGGGGAAGGACATCGCTATCTCAAGAGAACGCCGGAGGTCACACACGAATGGAGTACTCTTTCTAGGGACTTTACCTCCCTATTTCACTACGGCGAAAGGCAAGTATAATGCTACCTGCACGCAGGAATAGGCGTTAGAGAGAACCTTAGGCCCAGATTTGGTACTTTGTGGTAAGGAGGGACGTGAAGGGGCGTCTTCGGCAGAAGACTGGGGAGCAGAAGTGAAAAGGTTGAATTCCTAGTTGCTGACCGACCAAAGAGGGCACAAAACCACCACCATTCGGACCCGGGAAGCCTGCGTTAAAAATTGGGCTAATCTGGCTTGGAATAGAAGAGTCCTCAACTCACTGCACCTGCAATTACCGACGTGCTAACTTAAGCCCTTGGCTCGAAGTTGTGCTCGAACAATCATAAGGAGGGGAGTTCAGCTGCAATGCCCTTCCAGCTTCACGACAATGCGCGCCTTAAAAAAACCGTTTCCCTGGGCAAAAAGAATGCAACCACGGGGGTCCGGGGGCATAAACAATATAAAAGAGGGTCTGGAGAATTGGGAATGGGGACGAGGAAATTTTTATTACCAAAGGTAGGCGGGTTCTTTTCCCGCAAACGCGAGTTGCACGGGCCGGGGGGAAAAACCCACATAACGCTAACGCATAAATCAAAAAACAAAAACGGAGGGAGGAGAAAGAAGAGAATGGTTCGCGCAAGACGCGGGTCCTCAGTGCCTTCGTTGGGTAAAAAACTCCTACTCGTGGAAGAAAAAAACTCGCAGAGAAAAATTCTAGGATAAAATCAAGCACTAAAGGGGAAGCGGAACCAGGGTGTGAGTAGTGAAATTTCCAAGGATCACTTCTCGTCAACCGGCCGTTCAGTGAGAAGGAGTCCTTCATCTTAATACACAGCCGGGGTGGAGAACCAACGTGAGAAGACAAGTTCTCTAACTGTAAGGACTCTTTAAAAAAATGAATTTCTGTCGGGCCTGGAACGTCCTCCGGACGGGAAATAAAAATGGAAGCCGGGGCACGGTCTGGCTTAGTTGGCGGAACGAGGGGAGGTTGACATGAAAAGAGCCATGACACAGAATGACAGGATGGCTTAACTCAGGACTCTACGGGGATAACTCCATACGAGCAATTCAGAAAAGAGTGGTCACATACTGCGCTCATTCAGTGAAAAAACATCAATCTGGGTCCGGTCACATCGAAGTCGATTCATGAAGGGGAAAGGGAAGGCTAAATAGGGCGGTTAAGAGTTGCGCGCCAGGGGAGGTGACCCTCGTTGGTTAGATATGAAAGGGGCTTCTAGCAATGGAGGGTATCCTGATTGCACATGTGAGCCTAAAGAATGGAATGAAGTGGTGTCGTTACCTGGGGACAATCTAACCTCCAATCAAAAAGTTAATACTACAGCACAAGGGGGAAGTCAGGGGAGAAAATTTGAAGCAAAAAGGTTGGAAACAGGATGCAAGCCCTAAGGTTACTTGGCGTAAACCCAATCCGCGCGACGGGGCGAGGTGGATCTTCACGGGAGACCAGGTGCGCTTGGGCGAATTCCATAAAAACAAGAAGACCGTGCCCGCAAACAAGGAGGCCACCACCATGGCCTTAAGTAGGCTCATCTCAAAAAGTGAAATGAAAGAAACTCTCCAACCTAAGTACCATCTCGGGCAGCAGTCCAGAGAGGAAAAGAAGCAACACCATTACGTCGTTTTGAGCATCCAAAAGGGCACCGGGGAGAAAAAAGAGAGGGCTGTCAACCTGAAATAGCGTGGAAATAGACTGGACGGCAGGTCTTGAGAAGGGGTGGCGTAATGATGAAAAGGGAAAAAAAGGGATAAGATACAATCAGTCAAATAGAAGTTGCATTCAATGAAAGAGAAAAGATAGGTGTTGGCTAGCAGAATACCCAAAAAAAAAGATAGCTTGAACTCCCAGCGGAAACCAAGCAGGACGGGGTCGCACTGAGGGGCGTCTTAGGGTTGAAAAGGGCTAAGAGAATAAAGGGAGAGGGAAAAAGGCATCAATTACTAAGGAGGATCAGCCGGCTGAAAAAACGCGATTTTAAACACGGAAGTAAACCTCGGCAAGCCGGTCCTAAACAAGGCCAACACAAAGGTCTTCCTTGAATGGGAAACAAAAGGGCTCTTAGTAGAACCACGACTACGTGCATAACGGCGCAGAAACTGGAGTACTGAGAACTGAGGATGGAACATGGAAAGCGGGGAAAAACCGCATAAAAACCGGGGTAAGAAGATCCACGAAAGTACCAGGAGGAAGTTGAGCAGCAGGGACTTAACAAAGGTCAGCAAAGACGAAAGGTACAATGTTGCAGCTAGCCTTCAAACTATGTACTTTGGGCTAAAGATGCCGACACCGAGAAGAGGGACAAGCACGCAAAGCGAAAGGGCGCTAACCGACAAGGCGGATGAGGCTGGGTAGAGGGGGGGTCCGGAGGCGCATAGAATGGAGGAAAAACTGGAAAAAAGTCTTGGGGGGGGGATATATAAAGCGGGGTGAGGGAGGCGAAGGGGGTCGGAGGAGGTTATCGGAAGAAATTTCGGGCCTGATGCAGAGTGGGAGTCATCAGTCGGGGAAGAAAGACGTGGGGCCCAGAGAGTAGGGGGAAAAACCGGGGGAGCAAGATGACGACCTCGGCGTTGAAATCCTGGGTTGTCGGACACCGAGTAAGAGAAACTCAACATACTAAGGAGGAAGAGGAAGAGAAAATAGGGGGAATCGGTGTAGGCAAACACCAAATCGGAAAGTGGGACAACTACTGGGAACCATATTCCGCGTTAAGCCGTTACGTAGAATAAAACGACTGATGAGAGGGGCTTCGTTCATAAAAGGATTCCTGCTGGCGCACATATCAGCAAAAAAAAGGAAAGAAACGGCTGGCCAAAACCCCGCGGAACAACAAAGAAGAAAGAAGAACTAGCCAAGAATGAATAGACCTCCTCCTTCAAAAAACCCAACGAGAGAGCAAGGGGCGTCGCGAAAGGGAAACAAATAGTGGGCGGTGACGAGGAGCAAGGGAGGAATCGAGAAAGTAAATCGGAAGAATTGTCAGAGGGGCTAAAAAGCGCCCTGGTCAAAATTCGTAGGCTGAAGGTATGTACTAAATCAAGCAAAGGGGGCAGGGGTCTGTAACCTTATAACACAAATTTAGGTTGGCGGCAGAATATTACGGAAGAAGAAGTCGCATGAAACTACAGTCACGGTAGCAATGGAATTCTATTTACTAGGGGCCGCAGATTGGACTGACTCCAGTACAATCAGTAACAAGGTGGAGTCTTGACTTAACAACCAAAGTCCTGGAATGAAATGCAGCATTAAAAGACATCCCGGGTGTTCGGTCACGGCTCCTCGCGGAGGGGACGAAGATGTCTGAACCGAAAATTTGCGCAGAAAAAAAAAATAGCCGAACGTTGAAGAAGGCTCTGACGTCATCCGACTCCGAGGATCTAAAGGGTTTTCTCTCTTTGACTATGGATTAAACGGGGATGAGCAGGGAGTGGCGCAATAGAAAACACATCGAGGGGACTGTTAGGGTCCGAGAATGGGCAACTTCGCAGGGCCGAGGGAAAAATAGCGACCACAGTTCATAGTGGGGAAAGGAAAAAAGAAACGAACTCAGCCAGGCCCCAAAGCCGAGAAGAGGTTTCAAAGGAGGGCCGTTCTGTATAAAACATCGTAGCAGGGGGAGGCTGAGAATACGTCGTGGGAGGAGTCAGCAGCGATGACAAACTACGAGAGAAGGGTTACATCTATTTGGAGGGTTCGGGACCTTTCCCTCAAGCGGGGAGAAAAAAAACCAGTAGACATTGTTTTGTGCGCGGAGGGTAGGAGGCTGGGGGGGCGGGTTTCTCCCGATAGGCAAGAAAAACCTGTAAAAACTTCAAAAAAACGGATAAAAGAAGGGGGACATTCAGACGAGAGGGGATGGCGGGCAGCCAGGACAGGAGGGTCTGCAGAAAAACACGTGGCGGCTACAAAAGAGCCGAATCTGACGCGTGGCGGAGGCAGGAAAAAGGCGGAGTAGGGAGTTCGGAATGATAACAGACAGTGAAAACAACTTGAAGGGGGCGGGGAATTAAATTCATCACCGTGGTGGGGGGAAGGGAGAAGGCCGAGATAGCTAGTCTATCCGAAGAGGTTGTGCCACATTGCCACTGAAGGCACTTTTGGAAAGGGGACAGTTGACCAGGCGAACACGTGCCGGGAACAGTCGAAAGGGGTGAGCTTCCGATGGACTAATGAGAGCAGAGGCCCGCTGGGTCGACAAAGGGTTTTTACGGCAGGACGGGCGTGGAAAATGGAAAAGAGCACTTCCGGAAAGAAGGCCGGGCCTTGTAAGCCCGCGGGACTTACCAGCCGTGGGCAAGCCAACCATAGCACCAAGGTAATGCTACATTGGGGGAATGAAGACGGAGGGCGACATAGGCAGCAGAACCACTCCACAGAGGTAAGCCTAACGACTGCACTTCTGACGTCAATTTGGGAGTAAGGTGCTCTACCCATAATGAAAAGGCGTGAGTTCATATCATGCAGGCAAAGCCAAGAGTCCGAAGCTCGACAGAGCGCCACATGGCCCTGTTAAAACGATAAAAAAAGGGGGGTTAATTTCTCAACAGAAGAAGTACGTTCATCAGGTCGTCCGTCAAGAAACGGAGATGGTGGGGGACCAACTGGGTGGGGGCTTCTTGGCCGAAAAACAATAAATCAGGGAAAATCAAGGCGACACGGTCCTGGCTCCGCACATCGCTCTCAACAACACACACAACTTCTCTTAAAATATAGATCGGTTCATTCAGAGGCCAGGGCGAAGCACTCTTGTATGCCCAGAACTCCTCCTAGTTTTTTCATCCAACTCTCTCAAGAAATTCGGAAGGAAGAACGGTCCTTCTGCTGGGGGGAGAACTTTTTGACAGTCGGTTGGCCAGAGGGCCACGGGTCGCCCGGTAATACATCCGCTGTACCTCTGGACTGGATGAATCGCTGAATCCGAAGCATGGGACGATGTTCTCGACGAACGTGCGCAGGGCCACCATGCGGGACTTCGAAACAAAAAAGGAGGTCAGAATGTGAAGGGGTTGGAGGATACGCGGGAACAGAAAGCCGGCCAACCTGGAACGACGGGGCAACGGGCTGATCGTTGGAAAGTGCCTGCCGGAAAAGAGAAACGCAGGTCCGGACCCGCTGACATGATGAGGAGGGCTAGTACCGCGGGCCGAACGCCAATCCTCTGCAAGGCGGAGACTCCAACGGGGCGGCGAACTGTAAAAGGCTCTTTAAAATCACAAAGGGACGAACAGGGGCCGGGGGTAGCATCGACAGCTGTACCAATGTCGAGCCAGTGAGTTTGAGAACTCATGGGTACACTAGGACGTAGGAATCGTTTAAGAGCTATCAAAAGATGCTTCGAATTGAAAGTAAATTACCCTTCTGCACTCTAAGGTTCGTGCCCTGTCGTAGATCAGAAAAATCTCCTCATGCGGGTGGGGGGACTAAACTCATAAACAGCGTGACTAGTCGGTAACGGGAAAAGAAAAGGTGGGGTCTCAGTATGCAAGCGCCCTTGTTACCAATCATCCATGTCTACTCGTCGCTGGCGAGAAAAAAAAAACGGCTAAACCAATTGAAGGAGTGATTCGTGAAAACCAAGGTAAGAAAAAAAATCAAGGCCCGCCCTCGCGTCCCCCCATGTAGGAGCTTAAGCAAAGGACTTATGTCAAAAACAAAACTAGAACCTCGATGAAAACCAGCGGCGCGGGACTCGAATAAGGCCGGGAACGAACAGAGCCAGTCGTGGGGCGAACCGATCCCAGGGGTCTACACACGCTCATAGAAATCAGACAAGGGGCAATAGCGGGCCAAACTAGTCTTGCCTTTCCTTGACTATGGGATTGGGGGATGGATGAAAAAGGTTCAAAGTCGAAAATGTAAAATGGAGGCGAACACAAAACTCTGACAGCAGAAGAGTGTCATTCATGAAAGCGGAAAACGAGGTGCTCGGCGGAATCACAAGCAGAACGTTTACCCAGATTCAACAAAAAACCGGTCGCACTACCGGGACGAGTAGGGGGAGTGACGGAGCCTAGAACCGGGAGGAGGGCCGAAGGAGAAAGGGTCGCAGTCTGGAAAGGATTTCGCAGAAAAAGTAGGGACGTGGGAGACGGGGAAAAGCAGTCGGACAAGGTCCGCCGGTAGAGGCAAATCAAAACACCTGAGAGGTAGGCGTACGCCGAGACCCTCACCAGGGGGCTACTTAAAAACTGTCTGGCCCGGAGAATCTTCGGCAGGCGTACGCGGTGACCCGCCAATATCCACCGCGGGAAAATACTTTGGTACCAATCCCTTACCTTCGGCAGGGAAAAACGGATACCTCAGTTCAAGCATAAAGACTGTGGACACATTGGCGGGGATGGTCGCATTAGAAAAGTCTACGATTACTTGCAAGAGGCCCGCAAAGGACTTCTGCCCCCCCTGGTCGAAGGCCCAGCAAACAAGGAGAATCTGGTTATCTGGTGTGGGTCCTGTCTCATACTAGCAGGATGGGCGTTTAGGATCGGGGGGGGGGGCTTGTTGCTGGAAAGCTCTTAGGCGACTAGTCGTGCGCGACTGGTGGAGGGGAAATCGTTAGAAGGTCGGCGACAGAAATTCGTTCAACGACTATCCAACCGAGATCGGGCACGGATCCGATGGAGGAACGCGGGATGAAAGGGGTTTGGCGGACACACCGATGGCATACTCTGAAGAAACGAAAGAGGAAAAGAAGATCCCTCGTGCGGCATACACAAAAAGGAACCAGATCAAGCAAGGAGGAACTCCATCGGCACGCGGGGACGCGCTGCGTTACAGTCGCAAAGAACCTCCGGCGACCTTCCGGGCATAAAAGTCAATGACGCAAAAAGACATAATCTCCTACTCAAAGAGGCCGAGACGCGAAGTGGCCAGCCAAGATCCCCACAAAATTACAGAAAACACGTGGGGAAATCCTTCTATCAAAGCCAAAACCCGCTGAAAAAGGGAAAAACTGGGAGGAGACAGTCGATGAAACTAAATTCTTGCGGGTCATGCAAAGGGCTTCCAGCGTAGACCCTCGGCTGAAGTCGAGCAAAACAAGGGACGCGACGTAGATGCTGTACCTTAGTGGAACGACACAGGAGATCAAGTGCCGAAGTTCCGGGCGGTTACAAGGAACGTCCGGTGCGATGTGTTAACGCGAACATAACTGAGACCCGATGCGCAGACAAAACTAAAGGCTGCGCCGTATAGAGAAAAAAAGACGTGACGTGCAGGCGGGCAGTTCAGAAAGGCCCCTGGGGTGGGTGGGGTGACACGTACAGGCGGCCGGGGAAGGGGAAGCAGGCGGTGGCTCCAATCTCGTTGGAATTCAGCATCGTAAATAGCTGGCAAAATCCATCGTGAACCGGCTGACTCCGGCCTCCCGGGGATCGGACACTGAAAATCTCCGGAGCCAGGGCTAGCAGTTTCTCGGAATTGTGTGATATAGTCTTAAATGCAAAAAAGGCGGTGAGGTAGCAAGAGAAAAACACTCAGATGGGGGGCATGACGAAGATGCCACTAGGGACGAAGTGGCGTGGATATCCAAAGGGGAAACAAATTAACGGCTCCAACGCAAAAAATCAGCAAAAACAGGACGGAGACGCGATTGGGAGCTAGTGAAGTTCTTAAAAAAATCGTGCTTAAAAAGTATCGGGAAAGACTTAGCACCTACCGACGAAAGATGGTGCAGGCTTCGTCCTCGAGACCAACCGAGCTTGGCCATCGAGTTTGTGTCTTTTACATTGCACTCCGAAAAAGCGGAAATAAACGCCGAAAATGTTTACTAAGCTGTCTTTCAGTGGGGGCGTGTTGAACGAACAGGGTCGCAATCTCACCTGTGGGGGACGGCGCCGTAGAGCGCAGCCCGATTGACCGCTCGGATGAGCCAGAACCGTCCATGGCGGGGGAGCATCCTTACCACAGGGGAGAGACCCTTGAGAAGCTGAACGTTTTCGCTTCGACACCCTTCGAAGCTTTCGGGGAAGAGGGCCAACTCCAGGTACGACAAGTTAGAGTGAAAGGAGTTCGGGATAAACGTGCCCGCCAGGCGAGGATCTCACTAAAGAAGAAGTACCACCAAACGAGGAACCAGAACTGGGCGCAGAAAAGTTTACACGGGCCCGAGGTCCTCCGAGGAGGACCCGCAAACGCGAAAAAATGTTCAAATTCCGCCAAATGGGGAGAATTAGCGAATTCGGCACGCTGGTTCAGAAGTGGGGCTGAGTACTTTTTCTTGTCTTAAAGTGAATCGTCAGGTCCAGAAAATAACCGGCCGCGTCAGGCATCGGTCCTTAATCCATAGGGCCGAGACCAACCCTCATCCAAGGGTCAAGCCAGAAATTCGTCAAGGTGGCTGCCGCGGCAGGGGCTGACCCGATAATCGCGAGGACCTTGTGAACTTAAGGGGAAAATATCCTCCCTGGTACACATGTTTTACTGGGAAACCCGCATTCCTGAGGTCGAGTTAAACCGTCCCTCAAATACCTTAATTGAAAAGTACGCGGGATAAAAAAACAAAGTGGCCCTGGCCACCGACTGCAACCCCGGGTAGAGGGTAAGATCACCAGCAGAATGACGAGGGCTGATGCCTGGGACTGGGTGCGACGGGATGGGGGGAACACGGCCGTAAGTGGGCCGACCAAAAAAAGGCGCGGGCCGTAAATTTCGCCGCCATCTCTCGCAAAAAGGGGCACGAGAGTGCGGGAGAAACGCATACGCACGGCGGTTTGAACTGCCCAGAACGACACTCGGTGGGGGGCTCCAAGCGGAGCCAAGGGCCAAAAAGGAACGGCTGTTGTGGTGAAAAACAAACAAGGGTTGACAGTCTTGCCAGGTACGGGGGGGACGCCCGAGGAGGAGAACCGGAACAGTGCTGACGGATGTACTTAGCTTCAGAGAAAAACTCCTTAGGAGGTGGGGTTCGTAGACAACGTTCGGACGCACAAGGAGTAGGACAGAAAATAGTTGAAGGAAGGTGCAGTGGAAAATACGAGCGGCTCCAATCGGAGGAACACCTGGGAAGAAGGGGTTTCAACGAAAAGGGAGGGGGGGGGGGGGGGGGGGGGGGGGGGGGGGGGGGGGGGGGGGGGGGGGGGGGTGTGGGGGGGGGGGGGGGGGGGGGGGGGGGGGGGGGGGGGGGGGGGGGGGGGGGGGGGGGGTGGGGGGTTGGAGTTGCACGAGGCTCAGGCCCAAAACAGTACCCAAATTCCAACTGGAGGAGAATATTCCTCTCCAACGCCCCGTCCTATCTAACACGTAACCAGCGGGCCGGGGGTATGCCTCTCATGAGTTCCGAAAACTCGGGAACGAACCAAGTGTGCTCCGTTCCGTGCGAAGTCGCCCGCTAACTCGGCTGTGAACAAAAAGAAAATTGCGCTAAAAAACATTTAGTGCCCAACGATGGGGGTGGACGCGGAGGATAAAAGTCGGGTTGAGCGAGGGCCAAAACGGACCCTTCGTGACTATAGACTGGGGGTTAAGGTCACCGAGGAGGGAAGAAAAAGATCACCTCCGAAGGTTCTCGTCACTAACCGGATTCCGGAGGGATTCCCTTTTCGCACGCACACTGTTATAGACCCTCTGGACTTTCTTGAAGGCCAGAATATGCAGGAGAAACTCGAAACGCTCAAGCTTATCGCGGCAAAGACCATTGTGCCAGTGATAGCGGCAAAAAAAACAAAAGGAAACAGCACGTCCAAGACCACCTCGGAACACACCAGTTCGGCGGATGGGAGAGCTAAGGCGGGAACGGTCCAAACGCAACCCAATAAAAAATCCGACCATCTCGATTGGAGGGGGCAAGAACGCGGGGCAAGACCCATAGCCTACGTTGTGTATCAAAGACACAGGAAAACCTTGGGAGGAACCGAGAAAATAGAGGCACGGGGAACTAGCTGGCAAGACACTAGCGTCGCGGGAGTGGCCCTTTAGATTTTTGCGTGGATAAAAGGGTGACCCTCTTCAAGCCTTGGAGTTCTCCACCTCAACAAGACAAGTTTCATGATCGGACAGCCGAAAAAAGTGTGTGAGAATGCGGACATCACTGCTCAGAAACTTGGACGCCAGAGGGAAAAAAGAAAGTAACTGGTCCGCTAAGATCATTCTTATAGGGGATCGATCACCGGGATAAGTCCGAGATGTGCCAAGGAGGGGAGAGGGCAGCCCCAGTGATCATAAAAGGAAAAGTTCTACAATCCCCGCCTTCGAAATCTAAAGACTTTACGGCACATATCCACACCGTAAAGGTAGGGACAGGCAGCCACGGCGGTTCAATATAAAAGACAAGGGGCGTTCTCATCACTTGTTGGCCGGCGAAAAGAGGCAGTCCGGAGCGTCAGGCCCCCAGAGGGGAAAACGAATTCCTGTTCCCTCGGGACAGGTCCTGTACGGCGGCATAAGGGTCAAGACGAGAAGACCGGTGGACCAGTGTGCGGAAGGAGCCTGAGAAAAGAAACGGTTTCTCAATCCTAACGAGGACAGAAAACCGCGAGCAAGTCTCGAAGGAAAAAACAAGGCGGATCTTAGGGTGGCGGTTTGGGGGCCGAGAATAGAAGTGGATGAAAAGATGTCTCTTTGTTTGATCTGTTTAGGGGCACACAGGGAGGTCTGTGACGGAATAGGGCGTATGAACTTGAGCTGGGCGAGAGGAGACCTAGGAGGAAGGGAAGTAGCTCATCAGGAGGGACTCAAAAATCCTCACCTTCTCTTTGAAAACAAAAGACCTATTTCAATAGACGTTGAATTAACAAGGGGTTCCGTGGGGGAGAGAAAAAGGC
>Ga0179593_1307432_pt1 | contig 14328 bp, 21 predicted proteins | sample CZODoug2_1_08_16_FD_185931 | JGI IMG/M metagenome (GOLD analysis project Ga0179593, IMG submission 185931) | Vadose zone soil fungal communities from Angelo Coast Range Reserve, California, USA - CZODoug2_1_08_16fungal (PacBio error correction) | ecosystem: Environmental > Terrestrial > Soil >...
GACAGCTACGGCAGAAGGTGACAGCACGGATACATGAATAATACCGAATAAAACCAAAAGAAAAAAATGGCCAAGCAACGAGGCGGGGGAAGCTAACTGGGGTACCGACTGGAGAAAAAGAGGCCCCACAAATGAACCGCAGAGTAAAAAGGTTTCTAATAGTCTCCTTAGGAGGGTTCTGGGAAACTCAAGGGGGGCATAAGTCCTCAAAAAAAAAAAATTTTTGGGGGTGCGGGAAAGAGCCGCCTCGAGGAGGGTGGTTGCAAAGGTTACAAGACAAAAACAGCGTCGCGGAACGAAATAAAATGGTCAAAAGCCGGAAAAAAAGGCACTGCTCGATACAGTACCCGCAATGAAAAGATACCTGGGAAAGGAAGAGTAATGCGGGACTAACACGCGACCCGAAAAAGAACGAGCAGAAAACGGCGAGAAGGGAAAACGATAGAAGAAACTAAAAGAACCTGGAACTTGTAGGGTGAGGGTTACCTACTTAAAAGGACAGATAAAAAAGAAGGAAGCACTCGGTGCAACGAAGCATTGAGGGGTGGGCAAAGGAAGGGGGAGGTGGGAAAAACAAAGGAGACCCTGAAAATTTTGCACGCAAAAAGTTTAAGGTGGGGCCGTCCCGTGGGGTTGAAGGAGTGTAAGAAATTACCTCAAAATCGTCGCATAACCAGGCGTGATTGGAAAGCACAAAGGGTGTCAACCCGTGGGCTCCAAAGGCAAATGATCAGAAAAAAGCAGTCCGCAGATGGAATATAACGGGGGGAGACAAGATGCGTGTGGCAGTTTGACAGTGGACTTGCAAAAAAATTCGTTAGGAAAAAAGGCGGGGGTTGCAAACGCGCGGTGAAGGGTAAACACATCGGGAAAAACCATCTCCTGAAATGCTCTTGGACGGCAAATTACACGTGACTAGGGGAAGCCGTCCACGCAAGCAGGCGGCGGAAAAAAGGGACAAAGTTTGGGGTGAATGCCCGGGGAGAAAAAAAGGAAAGACAGCACAAGAGGGAAAGCAAAAGTGTGATGCTGCCGCGGATGGAAAGGCAAAACAATCGAGGAAACGAATGGTCCAAAAAAAAAACAAAATTGAGACACCTCCGAGCAAAAAACATCTTCGATGATGGTCAAAAGACAGGACAACAAAACACCGGAAGTGCGAAAAAAAGGAAAGAACGAGCGAGAGAGCACGGACTGCCGCTACAAGGCAAACTCATAAGGGGGTTGGGGGGTTTGCTCCAGGAATTCAAGAATGTGCGGGTGAAGGGACCAGACAACCACGAAAAATGTGTTGAAAGGCGTAGCGGACAGCCAAAGAAAAAGAACCCGTGCTCCCAGGTGCAGGGGAAGGACAAGAAAGGTTCCCACCGGGGGCATGACCAAACACTTGGGGGGGAGGTCCGCCGCCCCGAAAAAAGAGAAAATTGGGGGGACGTGGTACGGTCCACTGTGGTAAGGAAACGGGGAAGTGGGGGGGGTGCCGAGAGAGCACTGCGGGGGAAAAACCGAAGAGGGGGGGGGAAGGGGGGAAAAAGCGCGTTGCCAAAAGTAACCAGCAGAATCAAAAGGAGGGGGGGGGGCAAGAATGGAAACATGCATCAAGAGGGGGGGCAGCAAATCCGTGTATAAAAAGAAAAAAAAAAAAGGAACTCCAGGGCCTTCCATGGGGCCATAATCAAGGCTGCCGGCGACAAAAAGGCGGTTCCCGGCCACAAAAGGGCAGAGGTCACCAAGGAACAAAAGCCCAGATTGAGAAACTGAAATCCTGAATACCGTCTCCGCCTCACTATTCACCTAGGGTAGGGGAAACCGGCGCACACAAGGGAGAAAATTGGTACGCCTGTGGTACACCGACGTCCACGCGGGGCAAATCAAACGCAAGGGGGAGTTCGAGAAAATTTTCCAGAGCGCAGACAGGAAGTCCCCTGGGATCGTTGACCGCTCAGGTTAAAACCGGACAATGACCAGAAAAAGGGGGTAGACTGAGTAAAAGAGTTCCGAGTGAGGGGGTGCGGTCGGCGCGTTTTTGGAATCATGGAGAAACGGGGAGGGGAAACAATAAAAGCTGCTGCCTCATCGCGGTTGGGGAAATGAACCTCAGGTTTAATAAAACGGTGCCTGTAGGGGGTACCTAGGATTCTATCATCCATGAGTGGAGACCTGAACATTGGGGACATTTTCGGCGGGGTGGAGTGAGAAGTAAAGTCTTGTTTGCTGTCAAGTCTTCGCCAAACAAATAAAGAGGGGAGAAGACTTGGAACCAGGTCGGGGTGGATTGGAAAAAAAGAAAAAGAGGACAGAAATAAACCGGAAAGAGGGGAGACATTAAACTGTTTGGCGGGCGGGGGGGGGGACGCAGCTACTTTGGGGGGGCAAATCGACGAGGGGGGGTGGGGGAAGTGAAGCTAAGTAACATGATCAAAAGGGAATGGCACCACCCCTGCCCAGGGATGGACTTGGGTGGGTGGTCGGTCCAGGCTAAAAGGAAGAGAGGAGGGCCATATTACACACAGCAGCCCCTTTGTGAAGGAAGGGTTCAACTCAAGGGGGAAGATTCCAAGAATAGGGAATGGACGAAGGGGGAGAAGGACGAAAGAGGGACAAAATAGTATCTGTTGACATACCAACAACGAGGAAATCGCAAGGGGGGGTTTTGCAAGCATACACAAAAATAACACAAAACTGAAAACCAAAAAAAAAAATGACAATCTGTGCAGGGGAAGGGGGGGGGGCACTGACTAAAGGGCAAAACGCAAGACTTGGAAAAACAAGCACTCAATCCCCTCCTGAAAACAGCCGAAGAAAGTTGAACAAACCGAGTAAATTGCGAAACAAGAAAAGAAGGGGGGAACATCATGAACAAAAAGGGGAAAACGCAGAGTTTAGGAACCAAACCTAATTTCAGGGACATCCCAAACGAAAAGAAACGACCGCAGTCCTCAAAAAAGACTTATCTAGGACGAGGCCGTCAGAAAAGACTGCCATACACTAAATAAGGGGGTGCCTTCGAACGAACAGAAAAAATGTGAGGGAGGCAAATCAACAGCTCCCGGAAAAGGGAGGGGGGGTGGCCCCAGAACGATGCTTGGGGCCAGACAGGACACCGGGAGTTGCCAAAGGGGAATGGAAGGGGAAAGGTACAAGAGACGGTCCTGTAAAAGCGAAACTCCGGCGAGAGAGAAAAGAAAACGAACATTGGCAATAAAGTGAAAAGGGGGAAATCAGATCACTTCAGAGAGGCAGGATCAAAAAGAACAAGGGGTCAGGGCCGGTAGTGTCAACGGAAATAACTGAACACCTTGAAAAAAAAAACTGCCAAGGGAAAAGAGGAAGAACGGGCAGAAGTGGCTGGGGTACAAAATGAAGGGGGGGGCAAACACTGCCGAGCGATGGGACAAAACGTGGGGATGCACAGAACACGACTATACAGGAGAAGGCCAAAAACGAATTGGCAGAGATGAGAAAAGAAACAAAACAGTCAAAACGAAGAAAAAGCCAGGGGGGAAACAGGGGAGGGACAAAAAGAAAACCGCAATCAGTGCCTGGGTGTTTTGAAAGGAAAAAAAAAAAAAAGTAGTTGGCGTGCGGATGGTCTCACGCAGAAGGAAGCCGGGGGGGTCGAAGGGAAGGGGGTGGGCAAAATATAACAGAAAATAAAAAAAAGTCTGAGGGGGGAAAAAAGGGGGGGGGGAATTGGTCACTGATGTTGGGGGGCACCAAGGGGGGCGCCCCACGAAAAAATCAAAAAGAAGAATATGAATGAACACGGGCGCGGGGCCAAGAAACAAGAAAAAAAGAAAAGGGGGTAATCACCGTCGGGTGTAAAAAAAAGAGTCACAAGAAAGGGGGAGTCTGACCGGCAGATGGGGCACCAGGGGAAGAACGAGGGAAAGCCTGAATGTCACACAGAGGTGGGAAAACAAAACGGCGAACGGGAAACAATAGGGGGGACTTCTATCAAGAACGGGGGGGCACCAGAAAGCAAGTTACGCTGAACGCAGGAAAGCAGAGGAGTATGGGACGTGGGGGCAACAGCAAAATATATTGGGAAAATCAGATGACAAACGTGAAGAAAAGGAAAGATCGGCACTTACTTACGCAGGGTGTTGAAAGGACTCAATACGCGACGAAGGGTATTGGCGGACTGGAGGACGGGAACAAGGGGGTACGAAGAAACGCGCGGCAAAGGGGAAAAAAATGAAAGAAACCTGGCGGGCAGTAAGAAGGGGAAAAACCGGCGACCCTACAAAGGGGCGCGTGACAAAACGATACGCAAAAAAATCAAAACCACATATAAAACTGGGGGGGGAAATGATGCTCCGGAGACAGGAAGGGAGAAAAGTGGGTCGGGGTGTTGGCTCGCAGAAAAAATTAAATGGAAAAGGTGTAAATAGGCGGTATAAAAAAACCCAAGCTTCTCATTTGGTTACGCGGGAGACGAGGTGAAAAACAAGACAGGGTGTCAGGGGGACTGGGTCGACGGGAAAAACCGCAGGGAAAGCAGAGAAAAAGGAATAAAAGAAAAAGAGCCGACATGAAGGAGAGCAATGTAAGATCGGAGGTCGCTGGGGCCTGGGCGCCTGAATCAAAAAAGATGGCCACATCAGACGTATCTTCTGAAGGGGGCGAACAAGAGCCGACCATGGAAAAACTACGGAGGGGGAACTGGTGAGTGTGAAAAAACTAAAAACGGAAAAAGCCGGTAGGAAAAACGAACGGATACAAAAATCTCTCGAGACAAAAAAAAAAAAACTTAAGAGGGGGAAAAGTGGAGAGCGCCAAGCAAAGGGAAAAAGGAAGGTCAACAGGGAAGAGTTCGCCTGGGAAGGGATTACCCCCCGGCTCGGCGGGGAGCGGTGAAGCGGTAACACCAGGAAGCAACCAAGCAAAAAAAGGGACATGAATGGGCCAAACTCGTGCTCTCGGGGGGCGGGGCAAAAAGGACCAGGGCAGGGGACAAAAAAGGAACAGCCAAGAAGTGAAGGTTGGCTACAACGGGGTTTGCACCCGGGGGGTCGGGGGGAACGAAACAAAAAACATGTTGCCGGGGGGGAAAATTGGTCATTAAGTCGGCAAAAAAAAAAAGAAAAAGGAGGAAGTTAAGGGGGGAAGCCGGGAACTCGCCAGATGACGGCAGTAGACGGAAGTCAGGCGGCGCGGTGGTTGGTGGCCGTGGGGAAGTTTGACGAGAAACGACGGACACGCCAGAAAGTAAGAAAAAAAGGAAGTAGGGCCGAAAGACGGCTGAGCTTTTGGAGTCCCGAGAGGTTGGAGGGGGCCAAGAAAAAAAAAAAAAAAAAAAAACAAAAAAAACCCCCAGCCGGAGGGGTCGTTCATCGGAACAGAAGAGAAAAAACGGGTGCGATAAGCAAACTACACGGGGGGAACGCCCCGAGGGACAACAGGAAAGGGGAAGCCAAATTGGGGTAAAGGGAATATAGGAAGAACCAGGATGGACACCGGTCTGTAACTTAAAAAGACGGTGAACAAGCAGATGGCTGGGACAAAAAGCCCAGCAAAAGACAGTCAGAGAGGAACAGGGGAAGTCGGCCCGACCCCGTGGCTGTGGGGTGTTCCCAAGAACGGGGAAACAATTCAGAGGAAAACCTTTGTGAGGGTTGTCCTGGGAAAAAAAGCAAAATCAATCTGTTAAAAGGGCCTCAGACGTGAAAGGTTACGTTCAGGCGAAGCGCAGAGAAAAAAAAAAACGTCGGTGATAAAAAACTACCAGACATTGAAGCGGCGTGGGACGCAGAAAAAGGGAGGGATATGGGGGGGTTTTGTGGTGCAAAGCCTTGTGGGAAAAATTCCGGGAGACCGGCAAATGGAAGACCGATGGGGGAAAAAAGGCACCCCACGGAAGGGTGAGATCGCCACAAGTGGAAAAGGAAAAAGAGGCGGGCGCAGACTTAATCCGACCGGCGGGAAAGCTTCTTCGATCAAAAAGTCACAGGAAAATGGGGCCAGTTGAAAAAAAAAAAAGGGGGGTACCAAACAGGGGCCAGGGGGGGGGGGAAATCTGGAAAGAGGGAGACAGAAGGGGAAAAATACTCGACCCAAAGTAACGATGCCCCCACTCGCAAAGGGGAGTCTTCCACGATTCTAGGCACACCGGCGGACAAGCGTTGGGAAAAAAGGGCAAATCCCCATAAAAAGACGAGAAAAAACCGGGCGAAACAACGAATTCCATCGGTCCCGGATGGGGGGCACAACAAACGACCCGACGCGAAACATACATGTTCAAAGGGTGGGGCGGCGATACCCAGGCAAGGGGGGCTCGACTGACTTCGGAGGGAAGGCGGTCATAGGGGCAGCTTAAACGGAGAAAAAAGAAGCAAAAGTGTGAGGCGAGGGTCCCCCACAAAATCAGGGTTTAAAAGTAAACCGTAAAAAAGGGGTCATGGTGAGGGGAAAAGGACTGGTATTGTTTGCGACGTAAGAGGTGTCAAAGAAAAGGGGTTCGGATGGGGTTGCACGCCGAGTATGGGGTTTGGGGGCCGGTAGCGTAAAAGGGTCTATGGCGCCAGCAGAAAACCCGTCACGCATATGAAAGGGGGATTGTTTCGGGTAAAATGAACCGGCACAGCTTCATGGGGGGGAAGTTTACGATTGGGGGGGAGGAGGTGGGGGAAAAAAAAAAAAGAGATCATTAGCAAAAAGATGTCAAGAAAAGTCGAAATCAAAGAAAAGAAAATAACAGCAATGTTGAGGAAAGTGAAAGAACGCGGTCGACCAACAGGTCGCTACGCGGGGGGGAGCGGGAAGCTCGGAAATAGAAACAAAAAAATAAAGAACTAAAACGCAGAAAAGGAAAAATAGAATACTTGGAAAACAGTACGCTGGAACAAATAGGTAGAGGCCCCAAACGAGGTTAACAAAACACCGGCCCAGATTCTGAAAGTACGTCCTCTTAAAAAAAGGGTTGAGGGGGGGGTCGGTGGCATCCCGGGTTGGGGGTGGGGACACGTCCTCAAGAAAACTACAAGTCCTTCCGCAGACTCGGTATGGGGGGGGGGCTAAGTGGAAAACAGAAAAAAAAACAATAAAAAAAATTGAGAAGGGGGGTCTGAAACCGAACATGTACCCTGTTGTACCCAGCCGGGAGGCAATGACAAATGGCCCCTGCAACTCGGAAAAAATCGGCGCAGAAAAAGGAAAACTTGAAGCAACGTATGGGAGAGAGGAACGCCGGGGGGGGGGAAAAAAAGGTCAAAAAAACGCGGCAACACAAGGGCGAATCTTATCAAATCGAAAAAACAAGGCACTCGGCGAGAAGGGGTAGCTTTGGGGGTACAAAAGAAGGCAAAAAGAAAAAAGCCCCGGGAAGGCTGCAGATGGAATTCTCGAAAATTTTGGAAAAAGAAAAAGGGGGGGAAAACGCGTGGACAGGGCGGGGGGGGGGAATATCAAAAATACAATTAAAAGGGGTTGCTAACTTCAAGGGAAATGAATGGTCCGTGTACGTGAGGCGCGGGGAAGACAGACCTTCAACTACACTTAGACGAGAAGAAAATTCGAAAAAGGGAGGTTGGGACCGTCAAGGAAAAACGTGGGGGGAAGACAACTGGGGAAACGAGCCGTAGGGCTCCCTGCCTGCCATGAAGCCGGATGGGATAGAAAGGTTGACGGAAGAAAAAAAGAGACGTTCTTGTGAGGCGAATGTGGGGGGTGCGTGTGGTGGGGGGACAAAAACGGATCGGATCGACGGGGAACACCGAAGGCAAAAAAGTAAGAAAAAAAAGACGACCGAAAATTGCAGGAAAAGAGGAACATAGAAGGGAAAGAAAAAATTACGCAACCCGGACCCAGGTCCACGCAAGTAGGTGGTAAAGGAAAAAACCTTAAAAAGGGGGGTGGCACAATGCCCAAGGCAGCCGGTAAAAGCTCATAAAGACCTCCGGAGCAGAGGTGGTTCCCCTGGGGTTAAAAAAGCGATTAAGGGCACAAGAGAAGGAAAAAAAAAAAAAACGAGTCCTTGAACAAAAAAACAAATTTCGGAAAGGAACCGTCAGACCCAAAAAAAAAAGCAAGAAAAAAAAAACCTCGATGGGGAGGGAGAAAATCTCCAACAATCGAAAACAAAAACGAATTAAATAAGAATATGAACCGCATCCAAAAGGAAAAAAAAGGGGGTTTGTGGTGGGTGTTGTGACAGCGGGGAGGCAAGTGGCCATTGCCGTTTGGGACCAAAAAAAAGCGGCAAGGCTCTTGGGGGGGTGGCCCCTGATGACTGGGGAAAAGACCAGGAAACTTTCAGCCGAGCAGAAAAGGGTGCTGGATGAAATAATGCCCACGGTGGAAGGGTAAACACCACTGTAAGGGAAAGGCCACCCAAAAAAAAAAGTAAAAGGTTGACGTCTGGGCCTTAAGGGGACAGGAAAATTGGGTGGGTGTGGGGTGCAAAGTGAAAGAAGGGAAGAGCGGCGGCCAAACTGTGAGGAGGGGGTTGACAAAGAGAAAGTGCAATCACGCATGATCAAAGGTTTGGGGGAAGCCCTGCTTGTAAAAAAAACGGCAGCAGCGTTGGGAAGGCCAAACTCAGGGCCAGCGGGACAGCCAGGCCAAAAAAAGTCGCACATATAAAAAAAGGTCAGAAGACACGGTCGGCCACCCCAATGGGCGGCTGGAAAAAAAAGAAAAAGAACGAAATGGTGATGCAAATCAAGGTGCCGTCCCGGCACGCCGGGAACGAAACCACAGGACCAAAAAAGGGGCGGCCCGCGCAAAACCAAGTGGAAGGATCTGGTAAAATGTCCAAAAACAAAAAGACAGTGAACAGGCCAAATCAAGAAAAACATGTAATGGAAAATGGTAAAATGTGAACAAAAAAAGCGCCAGTCCACGTCCCCTGACGGCCGGAAAGTCGGTACAACCAAGGAATAAAAGGGGGGAAAACTTAGACGTTTTAGAGAGCGAAAAAAAAGCCTCAAAACTCCGATGACGCGGGTCTGAGAGGGTAGAGTTTAAGGACCTCAATGACTCTTCGCTGTCACCACGAAAGAAAAAGTTCATACTGGATGGGAAATTCCGAGGAGGAAAAGAAGCCCAAGCCATGGGCAATTGCTGCAGCAAGTTGAAAAAGGGGGGGAAAAGGTCGGGGTGCAAATAAACGTGTCAACTGAAAAAAACGGGAGTAGGGAACACTTCGCAAAACAAAACAGAAAAGCGAGCGGAATGTTTTGGGTCGGGGGGTCAGGGGGGGGGGGGCAGTGGAAGGACGGTAAAAAAAAAAAAAAACGGGAAGGGAATATAAGAAACCGGTGAAGACGATACTTGGGGGGGGGGGGGTGCTAAAAAGGACGGTCCACAGAAAAAAACGTTTTGGTGCCTGAGGGAGAGGTTTGAAACGAAGGGGAAAAGGAGAGCTGGAAACAAAAAACCTGCGGGGGTTTGGACTAAAAAAGTCTGGGGGTTGGGGTGTGGAAGCGAGATCTCAAGGATTCGAGAGCGCACTGGGGAAGAATGTTGGGGAAACCTTTGCAGAAAGATCCAAAAAACCGGCCGGAGATGAGCCGTGGATATGCAAAAGAGTCTTGAAAATCAAGAAAGAATCAATCCAAACAGCGCAACAAGGAAAACCCAAGAAAGACGGGGGTAACACACAAAAAAAGGGAAGAAAAAACGCCTCAAAACCAAAAAAGCCAAAAAACAGCTGCCGTTAGGGTTTGGGGGAAAAAGGAACAAAGGGTTTTTTCGAAAAAATTGTGGAAAAAAGGACAAACACAAAATAAAATCGACCCGCGTGAAACAAAACAACGAATACGGGACCACCTGAAAGTGATGGGCAAAACAGGAAAGCAATACAGGCTTGGGTTCAGCATTGACGAGAAAAGGGAATTGGGTAAAAATTTTACAAGCAGAACAAAAAAAAAAAAAAAGAAACCAACCGAACATACAATCGACAGCAACGGGCTCGTCAGGAGCCTGAATGAAAAAAAGAGCCCGCCCTAAAGAACTCGCAGCCCTTCACCGGCGCAAGGGGAAGTAGGCGCCCCCCGAACAAACTGGGAAAGGGGAAAGAAGGGCAAAACTCTCAGGAGTGGAAGTGTGGGTCCACCAGCCGGGGGGGACGATGGACTTAAAACGCAAAGGATGGTATGCACCATGGTCCCTGGGGGAGGGAGGGAAATGGCCAGTTAAAAAACGCAGGTGTGGAAAAAAAAGCCCTAGGGGGCATCCGCGAAAGAGGAACAAAACCGGGTGAAGGTGGGGATACGGCAGCTCGGTCACTCAAATTCGTATCCAAAGACGAAATTCCGATTCCATCAGGGAGGAGGGAGGGGAAAAGCCCCACCCAAAAAAGGGGAAAGGGAGGGGGGGACGGGGTCGGGACATGGCGATTCCTTTCGGAAGCACGACAGCGCTATTACATTTAAACGGCAAGTAAAAAAACGCACGTGGGAAAAAGTCGATGCAAGCGCCCCGTGGTCCAAAACGGAAAAAAAAAAAAAAATGGGCAAGGAAGAAACAAAAATAAAGCGTGTTCAAAATCGCCGGGGAAAAATGACTTAGGGGGGAAGAAGTCCCGATGGGGTTTGGAAAGCTGGAGGGGGGGGAAATAACAGAAACGGATCCGGGGCAGGAAAAAAGATTAAAAAACAGCAAAAGAGAAAAGAACAGAAAGAAAGGCAGAGGTAAACGATGGCGCCGGGCATGCAACTGGGGGGGGAGACCGAGACTAAATAGATGGAATGCGGCGCAGACCGGCGCGGGGAAAAACCGAAATACCGGAGGGGGGGTTTCACCATCTTATCATCAGGAAGGATAGGCTAGAAAAACGATGGTAAACGGCAACTTTCCAAAAAGACCGGGTCCAAAGAACCCAGGAGGGACTAAGGGTAAGTTGGCTTCTTTCAAAGCTTGACTCACTCGCTGTGGAAAGGGGGAGAAACGATCGGAGCGGGGAGGGGAAAAGGGGATTCCTAAAAGGAGCACCGCGAACCCCATGGTTTTTGGGTCCCGACGGGGCGTCATGGACCCAAAAAAGAAAAGCGGTTCGTGGTGGAGGGGAGGACCACCGCTTGCCCACAAGTTTGGGTCGCCAACAAGCCAAAATCAAGTGAGCACCCGCCCCAGGCCCCCGAAGAAGGCCTGACTGGAAGTTTAAAAAGAACAGCCAAGACAAGCGGACTTCTTGTTGGGGTTGGCCGAAGGTAATAGGAGAAAAAAATTGGTTGTGTACCGAATGTTGGGGTTGGAGACGGCCCGCAACTGGGCAGAACGCGAAAAAGTTTAGGATTACAGCGGGGGGGGGTGAGCCTTCCAATGTCCAACGTAACAACAAAAAAAGCACTCTGTTCGGCGGAAAGAGGTTTGAAAACTAAAACAAGGGGAAGAAAGGGGGTTTGGGAGGAAAAAAAAACGGGAGGCGAGCATAAAAATTATGAGAAAAAGGGAAAGTGTGGGAGGAAAAGGGGCCTTCCAGGGTGTTGAAAACTCCACCAGAGGGCCAAAAGGGAAAGGCTGCGGTCCAAAATCAAATCATGGAATAGACGACCTGGGCCCCAAGAAGCGGGTAAGGGAGCGGGGGGTATGTGACGTTGGGGAACACACGAAGATCCGGGGAAAAAAAGGCGTTACCCGGCGGGGAAAAAAAAGAAGGTAGGGACTTAAGTGCTCCTAAAAACAGGGGGGCACCTTCCAAGAACCGGACGGTTCGACGAAAGGCAAGGGGGGACATCATGTTTTATGAGTGGAGGGGGCCCGCGACGCCACGGGGGGAAAAGAACCCCGCCCCCCTAGCAGGAAGCCAAAGAAGGGGGAAACCGTATGACAGGGAGGAGGAAAGGAGGTTGCGGAAGTTGGTAAAGGGGTGATGAAACAAGACAAGCACAGAAGAACGTCGGGGCATGTTTCAAAGCTAGAGGCCCAAGCGGGGAGGAGAAACCACTAACCGGGAAGGGGGGGACGCCGCCAATAAAACTACTTATCAGACTGTGGGAGATAGCTCGAGAGCCAGCAATGTACCTGCTGAAGGAAGGTAAAAAGTCAACCCAGACGGGGAAAAAAGGGGGTTGGTAAGGGAGGGGGGGGCAAAAGCCCGGGAGCGCACGCTAAACGGATCCGTAAAACCCGGGCCCGGGGTGGATTTTCAGAAATTCTAAGTCTTGTTCAGGGGGGGGAGAGGGGCAGCCGGAGGGAAACAGAAGGATTCCCCGGATTCCGTAGGGAGAGACTCCGCCGCAAAAAAAAATACGGTGGAGAGAAAAAAAAGACAAGGCAGGGGGGGCACAGGCGCCGGAAAAAACGCCACTATATTTTGTTGGATGACCGCCGGTGGAAAAGTTTCCAGTCAGCCCCGGCCAGGGAAAGAGGGGTCATTCCCCAAGGGAAAGGCAAGTTGAACAGGGAAAAAGGGGAGCGCCGAGGAATAAAAACGCTGTCACAGGGCGTATCGAGGCACACCGCCAGGGGGACAAAAGGGGGGGGTGGAGTTGGGCGTTTTGTCCGCCAGAACCTGCCCTTGGGGAAGCTGAATCCTCGAAGATCGAAGGGGTATAAGAAATGCCTTAAAACTCTGACCCCACTCCCCATGTAGGGTGAGGGGGGGGGAGCATCAAAAAACTTCGCCGGGGCCAGAGGTTCAGAACGCTTTGAAAAGGGACAAAAAATAAACAGAATATTTGCCTACTTGGGCTGGGGGGGAAAAATTCAAACCAGGGGATGGAAAAAAAACAAACTCCTGGCAGGAAGGCAGACAAGTCCCTTGGGGACATGTTAAGGCGCTAATAAGCGGAAGGGGGGGGGAGAAGATGCTGAAAAAGAAGGACTGGATTAAACACAGGTTAAGTCGTCGGGCGGGGGGGTTGGGAACAGAGGGTGGTGGAATTAAAAAAATGCCATGGTAACGAGCCACGCACTGGTATTGGGTGAAAAGCAATACTCGCGTTGTTGCAATTCAGGAAGGTTTTTTGCACGGCAGGGGGGGGGAGAGCGTTGTGGGTGCAGGGGAGGGGAGGTTCCGCAGTTATGCTAATGCTTCCCCAATTCAAAAGGGGAAAAAGGAAGGGATTTGAGGGGGAGGGGTTAACGTATTAGTTGGGGGGAGTCCAGGAATTCGGAAGGGGGAGGCCTCGGGGGCCTGGGAGGCCGGCAATAGTCAGTGGGGAGGGGGGCCATATCGCATATCCACGGAACGGGGAGCGCCAGTTCTTCGTTTCCCAGGGCGAACCGCAAAAAACGCGCAAGAAAGCGGGGAAAGACGCTCCGCCTAGAAAAACCCGAATCCCTGCCAAAAAGACCAAAGGGAGGGGGGGGGCAATGCTAGATGTGTAAAGCGCTTCAGATTAGGAATTCCAAAAAGGAAGAGGGATTTTACTATTAGAGATAGGACGGGATTATATCCCTGGTGCCGGGGGGGGGGTTGTGGGCTACCTCCTAAAAGCAAGAATTAAGCACCGCTCGAGGGGAGGCTGGGGGGGAATGTACAAAAAAAACAAAAGCTAACCAGACAAACACAGTAAAACCTGGGGGGTCACCAGCCGGAGGGGGAACGGCATTTTACTCAATAAAAAAAACCAAGAAAGAGCATAATGGAAAGAGGAGCAGAAGTAAAGGGGATACAAAACCGGTAGAAAAAGGAAAAAAAACAGCACACGGCAAAAGGGGGCGGGGATCAAACTTCTCGAATACACCAATTGGGAGGGGGTTGAAAAGAAAAACGGGAACCCGGCCGAAGTCAGCCTGCTCGAAAAAAAAGGCGAGGGAAGAACAGGGGGGGCGGGGATTTGGCAAAAGCGACGGTCGGGCAACTACACAAAAAAGGGGGGGGGGAAAAACATGGTGGCGCAAAAAGACCAAAAGGGTTGACGGTTTTGCCACGTAATACAAAGAAGAGAATCGCATCCAATCGCGTGTGATTGAACGAAAGCAAGGACAGTGGCAGGGCCGAGCCACCCACTGTGAGATGGGAAGGGCAAAACTTCCCGTCCAGTCTCCACAAGTATAAGAGGGGGAGGAAAAAAAAAAAGGAACAAGCTAGGAATTTTCCAATGAATAGTTTTCAGAGAGGAGGTGATTGCACGCAGGGGGACGGGGTCAACAGACGTGGCTAGCCCACAAGAAGAGTCAAAAACTCTAGGACAGGAAAAAAAAAAAGGACGTCACACGAAGGACAGACCCAAACCGCCAAAGGAGGGTGGGAAGGGAGGGGAGAAAAATTGGTGTGTGGCCTGAAACGGGGACATAGGGGATCACTCCGCACCGAACGGAACTAGGGGGGGAAAAGGGGAGGGGAACCCGAACGAGTTAAGGGGCAGCGGTCGATCAAACTGGGCAGGCAGGAAAAAGGGGACAGGAAGGAGAAAAAAAAAACCCCTAGGTGCGGAG
>Ga0179593_1340998_pt1 | contig 14328 bp, 20 predicted proteins | sample CZODoug2_1_08_16_FD_185931 | JGI IMG/M metagenome (GOLD analysis project Ga0179593, IMG submission 185931) | Vadose zone soil fungal communities from Angelo Coast Range Reserve, California, USA - CZODoug2_1_08_16fungal (PacBio error correction) | ecosystem: Environmental > Terrestrial > Soil >...
GAGGGCTCGCTTTATGAACAATACTAGTGAGACGGGAAAAAAATCGGTGTCCTCTGATGTAAACGAAAAGTGGGAGGGTATGAGTACGCGCACTGAAAGGACTTGCGTCACTATTGCGCCGTTTTCAAGCTCGAAACGCGTTAGTGGTTGCTGTTCGAAGGTGTCGTGCGTGATGCAGGGAGCGCGACAAAGGCTGTCGAATCCGCGGCTAACCTGGGAGATTCGCCGGTCGCGTCTCATCTGAACACGGGCAAAAAATAAAACGAGCACTCTGGAGGGTTCATAGCGGAACAGAGCGAACCCAAGAGCCGCAGAGGGGCTTGAAGAGGGTCATAAAGGCTGAAGCTCAACCCGAAAGGGGTGAAAACGAAGCTTGGGGGGGGGGGCCACTTGGGAATTTGCGAGGAAAACTCAAACAGAAGTCCGCAGACGCAGCAACTAGAACTGGCTCAGGGCTGGGAAGTCGGTCTTTCATTCTGGAAATGAGAGTGAAACCGGATTGCTTCGGAGAGGGAGAGCGGGGAAAAGTCGAATTTGATTTCGATTGGTTGGAGGAGGAGATTAACCGCGGCGATATGGAAACATACCCAAGTATGAAGCCGGCACCTTTCTAACGGGGGCTGGGAACTGGGGGCGCCCGTCCCCACCTAAAAGAAAGTCGTTCTCTCCCAGAGTAAATTCCCGATAATGTGGCGGGGACTCGAATACCGGCTAAACGTTTAGGCAAAAGAACGTGATGGACAAGGCACTTTACGTGAAAGTGGGAAACTTAGTGGGGAACAATATCATAAAAGCGAGGAACGGGTACAGAAGGAGGGTCATTTAACCCTCCGATTCAAATTGGGGAAAATCGTATCGTCCTTCCGAGTAACCTATGCCCTAAAGCAGTAAAATGGTCTTCAACGCCCGAACAGATACGGACAGCGGGTGGGCAAGCGAGGGACTATCACTTGACTAAAAAAGGGGGCGAGCTTTTGAAGGCGGAGGGACTAGCACTCTTCAAGAAAAGGGATAGTCCCGTGGACGCTAGTTTAGCTGGCCAAAACTATATCATAACCGTAAATTCCAAGCTCAACCTAATAAGTGGAATTCGGAATAAAAGAAAATTGAGCTTGACAGAAAAAAATAAGAAAAATCTCTATCAACCCCAAAGAGCCGTTTTCGGAGTTATTAAAAAATCCGAAACTTAAGGGCGACTCCGGGTGACACTTAGGGCTCGCAGCCTTCACAAATTGCAACTCAGCCTCCTACGATGAATTCCATAGTCCCCGCAAACAGAATCGGTCTTTCGGGGGAAGGGGGAAATAACGAACGCGCACAGGAAAAGTTCAGACCCCTCTTCGTCTAGGTACAGAAGAGCGTCGGGGGGAGCAGGTACTGATTGAGGGGTTTGAACTGAATTAAGGTCAAACTGGGGCCAAAATTCTAGACGAGACTGTTACACCAGGGGCTATAAAGGCAGTCTAAAGTGGGAGATTGAAGGTTGGGGGAAAAGGGCAGTATCCTGAAGATCGGGAAAAAAAAAAAGACATAGGTTGGGGGTAAACCCCCAGGAAAGGGTCCCCTATCCCAAGCCAAGAAGGCATCCTAACTTAAAAAAAAAGGGAAAACAACTCTAGGGTTTGCAAAAATGGAAATCTTCCTCACATAAATAAAAACATGGCAGGCTAATCAGGTGAAGAGGGACTATACGTAAACCTAGCAGGGAGAGCAGGTGCTGGGATCGTCAGGGCGGCCTGAAAGGAGAATGCGTTGTCCGGAATTCCAAACCGGCCCAGTTTACCGTTAGAGGCAAAGGAAAGCTTTTCCGCCCCGGAGTAAAAATGAAGGATTCCCTACTAGAATCCCCCAGACAGCGAGAGGGAAGAGTGGCCATGCGAAAAAGACGACCGCCAAAGGACCGTGCTGGGCTAATCCGGCGTGTCATTGACGAATGAAAGGGGAATTGTTCACACGCGCGTAATCGACTACTGCCGGAGACGGGGACAACGTCGAACAGTCGCGCCTCACAAAAAAAGGAGAAGAGGAGTCCGAAAGGGGTGAGGGGGGTCTACAGCGTTCGAGAAAGGACAGTCACAGGATGTTCGAAAAAAGAATGGAGTCACTCGCGGTACTTCGGTGGCAAACATTTGAAGAAGAGATATTTTTAAAACTGTTTTTCGTGGGTGTCAGACACACGTTTGATCTAGAATGGGGAAGAGAGTAAAACACTAAGGGGTGGTTGGGGTCGGGCGCCGCATTAACTTGAAAGATATAAAGAAAGGGAAAATATACGCCAGTGAAAGATGATAACCCTTAGTGTAAAAATTGAATAGAACCCGAAGACTATCAGCGCCTCGTTGGATAAATAAGGAGGGGCAGCCATCTAGGAGCCTACGCTTTTTCCTGAAGCGTGGACCGTTGTCTCTTATTCACAAAAGAGGGGATCGGGTTCGGTCAATCAGTTTGGGGGGGGGAAGGGTTGTCATTTGAAAGGGATCCAAAAGAGATGCATAACGACGACAAAAGAGTGAGCCTTACGGCAATCGAACGGCTATTTCCGAAGTAAATCGTAAAATGAATCTCACAGGAGGATTGATGAAAATATGAGAGAGGGGTATAAGGAAGAAGGTTGGCTAAAAGTTAGCGGAGTTGGGGGGCGAACCGATTTTGTATGAGTCGAAGGTAGAAACCTACCTTACCTTCCTTATTTAAACTGGCTAGAATTTGAAAGAGATCAGAAGGACTATTTGAAAGGCTCACAAGGCGAGCCGGACGTAAAGTAGAAAGAAAAAAATCCTAGATGAACTGACAACTTTTGAGGAACCCTGAGGTATATTCAAACGAGGAAGGAGAAATGAAAACTAAACGGCCTAGTGCAAACATCTGGCGATGGCTAATACTCATGGGCATTTCAGGGGATTACGCGTTGGAAGATTCGTTGAACAAAAAACTTAACACTTCGGGGGGGGGAACTAATAGGCCCTGACACAAGCACTGATTGTAACAGAAACAATCGGGGAAACTTCGGCCCAGTGGGGTACCGCAGGTAACTAGCTGGGGGAAAAAAAGTCCTGGAAAATAAAAAATTTTGCTGTCCCAAGGGGCGTGACGATGAATAAAGAGGAAATTGCGGAACCGTAAATCTCGAGCCGGGGTTGGAAGGGAAGATCGGCTTAAGTAAATTCTCAAGGCGCGCCCACTTGCGCTAAAAAAGTCAGGAGGACTCGCGCGTGGTAACATCTTTGCGATCGGTGAGTGGAATGTCAACGGGTTAGCGCCGCAGCACCAGCGGTTTGGACTGGGAGGGGGCTCGTCCGGTGGACGCTGGGGAAATAGAGAAAAAATCTGCGGGATGGTTTGAAATCGAGCGAGTTCATCGGGCTGGGGGGGGAAAAGGCCAAAGTTTCGCCGTTAAACACGTCCAAATTGCGGAGGGAAACGGAAAATGCTTCAGGAACTGCAAAACAACGCAATTCACGTGATTGTAAGAAATGTCACCAGCACCGCTGTCCGGGGAGGTCGGTGACGACTAAGAATGAAAAAGGAAAGAAGCCCACCTAAGTGAGTGCGGAGGGGAGCCGGGCAGCCTTGGTCTGAATGTTAGTTTGTTCGGGGGGGATGAAAAATCACGGGAAAGAAGGAGGGAAAAAGTCACGGGGTCTGGTAAACGCCTTCGGGATTTAAACGGGTAACACCGGGATGAGCGAACGTCCTTCAGAGTAACGGGTTCCAACGGTGAAAAAGGCCAACAAAATTCAGGGAGGGGAGACGCCTCCTCGCGTTCCAGCTATAGCACTCGACCTGGGGTGCTTGGAAGTTGGCTTCGAGGGGCGACTAAAAAGATTAGGAGAGCGAAGGGAGGAGGGAAGATGTGGGAAATCATAGGACGCGTGGAGGTATGGGTAGTGATAGAGGATGGGGGAGAGAGGGGGGACTTAAAGGGGGCGGGGGGTTGAGAAGAAGAGGGGGGGGGTCGAACCGGGGGAAGGAGGTGGGGGGGGGGAAGAGGTGAAGGAGAAAGTATGGAGGGGGGCGGTAGGTGAGTGTGGACGAGGAGTGAGGAGGCGAAATGGGGTGAGAAGGAGGGGGAGAGGGCTGATGGAGGGGTTGGGTAGAACGACGAGAGGAGAGATTCTTAAGACCGGGAGGAGGAAAGTTGAGGGGGGGGGGGAGGACAAAGGGGGGGGAAGGAATAAGGCTGATGGAGAGGTAAGGGGGAAACGAAGAGGGGGGTGGGGGGGGGGAGGGGTAAGGGGATGGAGGGACTTGGAGGGGGATGGGGGGAATAAAGAAAAAGCGGGAGGGAAGAGCGGGAGGGGTGGAGGGTAAGGTTCGGAGGATGGAGGGAGAGGGAGGGCGGTGGGGTTGGGAGGTGATGGGTGGGCGAAGAAGGGGTAAGGGACTATAGAGCAGTGGGGGAAGGGGGGGTATAGGGGGGTGGGGGAGGAGAGGTAAAGACGGGGCGTAAAGGGGGTTAAGGTAAGGAGTGGCTGGGAGAGCAAGGAGGTTAAGTGAAAAAAGGTAGACTGATAAGGGTAGGTACGGAGGGAGGTGAGGAAAGAGAGGAAGGCAACGCCGGAAGAGTGGGAAGAAGGGGAGATATAAGGAAAGGGGATTGTCGAGAGAGAGAGGAGGAAAGTCGTGGGAGGTAGGTGGGGGAGGAGGAAAGAGAGTGGCAAGCGAAGAGAGTGAGGGAGAACAGGAGAGGGGTGAAGGGGGGGGGGGAAAGGGGGTTGAGGAAGGGGCCAAGCGGTAGAGTGGGGGGTGGAAGGGGCTTGGGATGTGATGGCGGGGGGAGGGGAGATGGGGGGGATGAGAGGAGGGGAGGAATTGGAGATGGGAAGGGAAGAGGAGGAAAGGTATAAGAGTGGCGGGAAAGGAAAAGGGGGGAAGAGAGGGGGACCAAAGGAGAATCAGACGAGGTGAGGGGGGAGGACAGAAAAAGTGGGGTGGGAGGGGAGACAATGAAAGGGAGGGTAGCGCGAGGAGAGGTGGAGAAGGGGGTGTCTATGGGAAGGTCGGGGGTAGTGAGGGTGTGGGTTTGAGGAGGGGAAGCAGGGGAGGGGGGAGGTAAGCGCGAGTGGAGGGAACGGGGGGAGGTAGAAGGCGTGGGAAACTGAGGAAAGGAGGGTAAGGGACAAAGAGTGGGGGCGAAGAAAAGGGGTAGAGGGGGGGGAAAGAATGGAGGAGGACAGACAAAGGAGGGGGACTGGAGGCATGGTAGGAATTGGTGGTGGGGAGGTAAAGGATGAGAAGGGGGTAAGGTGGGCAACGGGAGAGAAGATGGAGGAGGGAAGTGGGGGGAGTGGGGAGGAATGGTGGTGGGAGGAAGAAGAAGGATGGGGGAGGGGGGTAGGGGGGAGGGGGGAGTGGAATGGAAGAAAGAGTAGTGGGGAGGAGGTTTGGGAAGGGAGAGGGGGGGAGCGAGGAGAATGAGGAGGGGCAGAAAAATTGGGTGGCAGAAAGGGGGAGGAAGGGGATACAGCGGAGGAAGGGGGCGGAATGGTGGGTAAAAATAATAGGAAACAGAAAGAGGGTAGATTAGAGAAGGAGGAGGAAGTATTGGGGGGGCGGGCGAGGGGAGGTATTCTGGGAAAGAAGTGCAAGGCGGGACGGAGGGGTGAGGGGAGTGGGAGATCCCAGGATGGGGGTATGAATGTGGTGGGTGGCAAGGGGGGTGGGTGAAGGGGGGAGTGAGGATTAGAAGGGTGGAGCAGTATGTGGCAGAGTTGAAAGCGCGGTAGAGAGGGAGACTTAGGGGACGGAGGGGGAGCGGAGGGTGGAAGGAGAGGAGGGAGGGGAGGGAGAGGGGAATTAGGGGATGTGTTTGATGCTCAGATAGAGGGCGCGTGGGGGGGGAAGGTGATAGAGTGGGGGAAGGGTGGAGGAGAGGGGGCGAATGCGGGAGGAGTGAGGTTGAGGGGGTGGGAAGGGTATGGGGAAGGTGACGAGAGGGGTGCGATGAGAGGGAGGATAGGAGAAGCGGGGGGTTGGGGAAGGTAGGAGAGCAGGGGGGACGGGGGAGGGGGGGGGAGGGGGGAGGGCTAAATTGGGGATAGAGGCGAGAGGAGGGACGGTGAAGTGAGGGGGGGGTGGAGGGGGAGAGAGGAGTCGGAAGAGTGGGGGGGTTTAGGGGTGAACGAATAGAGGTAAGATCACATAGTGACGGAGAAATCCGGTGAGGGGTAAAGCAGGGGATATAGAGGAAAGAAGATAAGGTGGAGAGAGGTGGCTAAATATAAAGTAGGTATCACCATAACAGATTAATCTGGGAGAATGGGAGAAAGGGGAGAGGAGAAAGTGGGGGAAGAATAAGGGGAAAGGGGGAGGGGGGGCGGAGGGGGAAGAGAAGCCGTGGGGGGATGACGGGGGTCTGGAGGAGTGAGAGGAGGGAGGGGAGGTAAGGGCAAGGTGCAAGGGTAAGGAGGAAAGGAGGGTGAAGGCACGATTAAAAGGTACGGAAGGAAGCGAGTCGAGGAGGAGTACTGGGAGGTAGGGTGGGGAGTAGGCGATGAGGGGAAAAGAGGACTACTCTTTATTGCCGAAAAAGGGGGGGATGCGGTCTATTCCTCTTTCAAAAAAAGAAAAAAATGTGGTTGTGGAGAGTGAGAGATTTCTTCCCAAGTGGCTTTAGAACTTTTTTGAAGAGGAGCAAGGGGGGGGAATCGGAGCTGACCTGCGACCCAGGACGTGTCTACTGAAAAAAGACTGAAACGTCCTGAAGGGAGGAGGGAAGGACGCTCTAGATTTTCGTGAGAAAAGTTTGAAAAACTCAAAGCAAAAGTTATAGGTTTGGCGCAGGCAAGGAATCCTGTGCGAGATTGCACCGGCTGCGGAAGTAGGAATATTATCGGAGATTGAGAAACGAATCGGCACTCTGATATTTTCGCATTTATCGAATTGAAAAAGAAAGCGGAGGAGAGAAAACACGATTCTCCTAAGGATATTACCTGGGGGAACGGAAAGACCGTATATTTCAAAGGAAGGGCGTTGGAATCCTTCAAAAGCTTACGGAAGAGAGGGGGTTCGAATTCGGAAGACATGAGGGGTACAAATAGCTTCAAGCGGCGTGTCACCGGGGAGTTGGAAAGGGGGAACCTGGGGAACAGGCTGTATTTTTTCCAGACTCCAAAAAGGACCAAGAGTATGGATAAAAGGCGACGTGGGGTAGAGCTGTTCTCGTAGCACATGAGGCCTGTTCCTCGGCGGTGAATTGAATTGTTTCGAGGGAAAGTCGGGTTGGAAAAAAAGCCAGAAAACGATCTAAAGCTAGGGGCTTCCTGCACACAGCCTTGAGAGGGGGGTCCTACGCGAGAAGAGGAAGCCGGACGGTTGGAAATACCTAAATAGGGACTCAATGTCGAAAGAATAATTGCCCACGCGGAGGAAGAGGAATTTCGAAAGGGGGAACAGCAAACAGATCACCGTTTCAAGGTACTGATAAGGAAAGGGCAATCTAGAAAGACTTTGGAGTTGTTCAAGGCGTGCGACCTGGGTTACGGGGAAAAAAAAGGCAAACTCAAAAGAGGAGGAAAGCGGCGGTTGTTAACGAATACCATCGGGGGGGGGGGGAAATTACAGTATTTCAATGTCTCTTGGGGGGCGCTCAAACGTTTCGCTATGAAAAGAGAGTGGAAGGGGAGGTAGCAGGGGGAGGGAAATTGCACGTAGTGCCGAGTAGACAGGGGATTCGGAGAAAGATGGAGGATCGCCTCTTTGAGAACCGAAAGTCTCGCTGCACTCGGAAGAAAACACTCACATTAACAAAGAAAAAAGGAACTGTTCTTCTCATGAAACACTACTAGGCAGAAAAGAAAAAAGGGTTTCAGGGGCTCAGGAAAAGAGAAGAATAAAGGCTTTTAAACAGATAAAGGAGTTAAAAGTGGTAGGAGGACTCCGCTTTAAACCGGCGACGAAAAGAAAGAGAAAAAAAAATGTAGAAAAAGAAGAGATATACCTTGCAAAGAAAGGACGTCTGGATCATACCCAAGGGAAAGACGGGGGTCGCAAAACTTCGTTAACCGCCTGTGGATTGGATAACTGAACGTCATTCGTAATGGTGGAAAGGGGCTGCGATGGGGGGGTTCAGCGTTTCCACAAAAAAAGCGGCCTGGTTAAACGGGGGGGGGGGGGGGAATTTGCTTGAGCAGAAACGCGCGCCTCGGAGAATCCAGCGCGGCGCGCCCTTCTATCCGACGAGTCAATCGGCGGCTCATCGAGCAAGTGACAAGGGAAACTGAGGCGAAGCTGAAGTTTTCTTCATGAAGAGACCCTTCTTATGCTCCCAACCCATATAAAAAAAAAGGGGGCATCGGTCAAAGGGGAAGGTCGAAAAGCGGGGCAACTAAATTAAGGATTTTGCAATTGCAAAGTGGTGCTCGGAACAGGGAAACTCGCCATACTGAAAAAAACTCCAAACTCGCCAGAGGGGGGAGCACAAGGAAGGTGATGAATGCTGGGCGGTGTCTGGGGCTTGCTTCAGTGTCGGGAGAGAGGGGGTAGATGAGAAGGACTATGTTATTTCTATTCGGGGGGTGGGACAAGGGTAACCAGGAAAGGCCTCCATATAGGTAAAAAAACGAGGGGGTTTTTCAGCCTCTGAAGCTGCACGGGATTGCGAATTTGGACGGGCTTTGTCCCCTGAAAAAGTGACCTAAACTGAAAGGAAAAGGGAAAACACTCCGGTGCGGGTCACCCTCTAACCTTTCTCCGGGGGAGGTGCTTTGATCAAAGAAGAGTCCACTCAACTGCGACTTCTGGTTGGGGAAAAAAGCCCCTACGGCGCGGGGGTACAAGGATAAAGATCAGGTTAGAAACCCCCGAAGGTGCAGCGAAGGGGGGGTAAAACGTAATCTTCGGGGAAAAAAAAATTGCGGAAGGGAATAATCTGAGAGAGGCAAACCCAGCTGAAGCATAAGCAGAATCAGTCGCGGTGGACGAAGATTAAACTAACGATTGGGGACGGGGTGCGAAGCTGGATCAGGGAGTGCCATAAATCTCAGGGATGGAGAATCGGGGAGTTTAGGGATTCGCTTGCCTCAGGGGAAGGAAGAAACCGTCGAAGGAAAAAAAAAGGAGAAAACTTTTAAAAGGGACTAAGAGTTCCTGCTCCTAAAGTATCAAAGGTCTTTATGGGAAACTGGCTCTACGAAAAATGAAGACCCGAAGAGAAAAAAGAAGGGTTCCAATTTCACTTAAGGTACTGAACGTTCGCTAACGATTCCAGAAAATTAAGAATCTGCCACACACCTGCAAAGGGAGTTTGGGGAAGGAAGTCCGTATCCATCTTCCAAACATGGGATGATTAACGGGAACACGAAAACTTAACAAGGACTCCACGTCGTCAGGGGTCCAAAGGAAAAACAGAGTTCGTCGGTCCCATAGGAGGATGGGAGATTAGCAGAAAAGTGGGGGGAAACGTGGGCGGGGAAAGAAGTCTCGACTGTAAAATATGGAAAGGAGACTCAGGCATAAAGGGTGTTCTATTTGAGCCATTTTCCGGGGCCAAAGCTGCATGATGCTAACAGGAGTCCAGGCCAGGGAGGGTGTGCCCCGATGTCTAAGATGTCAACCCGATACAGAAAGGGATAGCAGTCTAACCGCGGACCAAACCTCTAACATCTTTTGCTAAGGCTTGCCCCGGTGAGGAGGCAACGATACTCTGGCAGCTTGACGGTGGAATTGAATAGTTAGGTCCCGGGTAGAAAAAAAAACGGGGGGGGTACCGCCAAGAAGAAGCTTGCTGTGTCTTCTGAGGGGGAAGGGGCAATGGAAATGAGGGAAGTGAGGGGAGTCCTTCAGAATTTCAGTACCTTGGAAAACTCATGTGGACGGCGGTTGCGTGGAGGGCGGCTTCTGACAACTGGGGGGAAGGAAATAACGCTACGGTCAAATTAAGAATAAAAGCGTGGGGAAAAAAGCATCGGACTTTATACCGAAGGGAACATTCTCAACCTGAAGAGAAAGAATTCCTCTCAAGCCGAAAAAAAAGGTCAGGGCAGGAAACTCCGGTGGGGAGGAAGAAATAGATCGCACAGAGGGGGGAACACGGAGCGGAGAGAGACGATAATGAGGAGAAAAAAAGGGTCACCGGGAGAGATTTCGTCATCAAAAAGAGAGATCGAGGAAAAGTCCGAAGGGAAGAAAGGGAGCGGTGAAAAAAAGAAATCATGAGGAAAAAAACGTGCAGAAAAAGGTTAATCTCCAGAAGCACTCTGGAAACTGCGGTGTCAACTGGAAAAGGCGAAACAGAAAGTTGGGGGGAGCGTCTCCACAAAAATCCATTGCTGTAGGAAAGAAAGGTTTATTAAGCGAACTCAGAAGGGAAAGGTTGGCAAGGGCCGAAGAAAAATCGACAAATACAGATTAAGGAGATACGCACTGGGGAAAAAAAGATACGGGTAAGAAGGAAGGTGGGGGGAATGTTCTAAAAGGAGGGAGTGACATTTCTCGCCCCGTAGAAGAAAAAAGCTTAGGGAAGTAGCAGAATCTAGGATGGCAAAAAAAAAAAACGGTGGAGAATTGAGAAATCGTGAGCAGACGTGCTGGGGGGTAAAATTTCACATAAAGGGCAGAACTTGTCAAGCAGGGTGGATCCGGTATCTAAAAAAGGGGGCCGGGTTGGATAAAAGTGAAAATCTCCTACCTACCAAGGCAATACTGCGAGCGACCCTTAGGTCCAATTGGGTACCATAAAATTCATCGGAAAATGATAAAGAGAAAAAAAAAAAAAAAAAAGGGAGAGGATAAAGAAGTGGACAATTACAGGGGCAAGAAGGAAAGGCCTGTTCGATGAGAAGGTAATGGGGGGAAAAAATTGTTTTACTTGGGAGATGGAGATAGCGGGGGAGAACCAATCATCCGAGGGTACCGGATAAAACTCCCAGAAGGTGAAGGCTATCATCCTCCCGATGGAAAAAAAATCCGATCGAAGGACACATGCATTGGACAATACGATTTTGAAAACAAAGGAAAAGGAAGCTTCAGGTGGCAGGAAAAAGGGAAGGACATAAATGGTTCATGAACGGAAAAGAGGGGCAAAGTCTCATGTACACATGAGGCAAGTCTGTCAACGGAAGATTACATTGAGGGAAAGACATGGAAAAAAAAAAGGGATGTTGCTTAGCAAAAGCGGAAAACAGTTCATTAAAAAGGGCCGAAAAGAAAAGAACAGACCGCATAGGTTAGACCTTCGGGCCAAGCCAGAAGGTACGAGCTTAAAGAAACAGTCTTGTAGGGACTTTGCCTGACGCCTCTGGGAACGACATGTAGAAATGGTCAGTAATCAAGGAGTTTTATCTGAGGATGACCGAATCTTTGTCAATTGGGGGGAAAAAGACGAAAGACGCCGGTGATTAACGCAACAGCTTTGCGAAGGGAAAAGGGGGGGCTACGGAAGATCGAGTGCCCAGACTGTGGGGGATCTGGATGGGGCAAGAATTCCCAAAGCCAGAAAGGAACAAAGAAAAGAACGGTTCTGGGCGGACGATCGACCGGTGTCATTTTCCGCAGGTAAAAGAGAGAGGATGTCTTCTTCAGGGGCGGAAAGGAGGGGCGGAAAGTGTGAAAAGGAGGGGGCGACCCACAGAGCATTTTTAAAATCCACTTCTTTTCCTATTTAGAATTATTCTGCAGGAACAAGGAAGTCAACGCCGGGGGGGTAGAAAGTCGAGAAGACACGCTCGGGAACTGGGGAGGGAGGTCAGACGAGAAAGATTTCGCCTGCCATTTCGGTCCGATGAGAACGTGCAAGACGGGGAAAGTCGGATGGTGGATCCCGCAAGCGTGATTATGTAAAGGGAGTTGGTGCTTGGAGAAGGGAACTTCGTGTCCACACTAAAGCGAACACCTTCAGACCTCCTTATGGACAACTAATGGATAAAAGGAAGGGGAAACGTAAAGAAGAACCTAAATGCCATTCTAAAGAAAGGGGGCTTTGACACACAGGGGGGATCAAAACGGGCCCGACGAACAATACAAGACATTTACTCAGAAAGGACGCTGTATGAAACTGGAACGAAGCTGGGAGATTGTGAGGGGGGGAACGGGAAAAAAAACAATTCTTCGGAGAGGCTTTTGATGACGGGGGAAAAGGGAGGGGGGAGAACAAATAGGGAAGGGGAGGCAGGATTCACCTATTTGTTTCAGCAAGGGGGTGGCATCGGAGCGCCCTCGGACGACGTTAAAAAAAAAAGGAAGGGGATCAGAAAAAATAGAAAAGTGGGGTAGGCCTTCGGCGTTAAGCTCGAGGGAGGGAAAGGACCAGTGTTAACCTATGAAATTAAGGTTCGGAGGAATCACGGGGAAGGTACAAGTTTAGGACGGATTTACGGGGGATATGATCGCGAAAAGACGAATCTCCGCTTAAAATCAAAAGGTTTAATCGCCGGATTGGGAAGAGGCAGGCAAAATAGCAAGAGGAAACATCGTGATCTTAAAACTCACAAGAGAATGTCTGCAAGGGGAGGGGAAAAAAAAAAACGAGACGTCGGTATGATCGGTTCGAAGGGGTGGAAAAGATCTGCAAGGATTGATACTTCTAATTGGGAAAGGCACGCCAAGCGGGCTGATGGAGACTCACATAATAAATTGCCTTAAATCAAAGACCGGAGGGGGAGCGTGCTAACCGATAAAAGGGGCCATCGTCGAAAAGTGAAGGGGTCTCTAGTTTCGTTGGGGGAAAAGAAAGAAAAAGCGAAAGTCAGAGGACGGACACAAAGACAGGTGTCTGAAAGAAGTCTCGGGCGGCAAAAAAGGTGGGGGATAGGCATACGCGGAAAATAAAGTACTAGGAAGATCCCATCGCCCTATCCTTAAAAAGGGTTGAAAAATAGAAAAAGTGTCCACTCATAGGAAAAGTTAACTCCACAAGGCCAGGCACATGAATCTTCATCTTAAGGGGAGGATCGATTGAGGAGAAGGGTTACTGACCAATGAAAAAAATCGCTCATAAAGTTCGTTAGGAAAAGGTAAAAGGGGGGGGGGAGGAGAAAAGATAGGGAAAGAGGATTAAAAAAGGGCGAGGGGGGGTCTACTTTTCTAGATGAAAAAGGGCAAAGTGGGGGGAACGAGGAAGGGGATAGGGCTCAAATGAGACGCCGATTGGAAAAAGAAAAGATAGTGTCGCAAGGAGGGACATACCTCATGTCTAGCGGAAAAAAGGGGGACACATTACAAACAGGAGCGGAGCTGTTTATTCGGGAAGGGAAAAGAATCTCATCAAAGAAAAACATATTACGGGAAAAAGTGTATTTCCAAAGGCTAAAAAGGCTGTGGGTTAACCTCATATACACCTAAAAAAAGTGGGAGGATAAGTAGTTCAGACCGAGCTAAGAGATCTCTCCAAAAAAAGAGAGATATTGAGCGCGACTGGGACATCCGTCCCACTTGAAGGAAAAAGAGTCTCAGGAGGGGAAGGACTTGTGTTAGTGAGAGGGGAACTAAAAAATTCTTTTGCTTTTTCTGAAGAAAGTAGGAATAGAACAAACGCGTAAGGTGGGGGGGGGGTGTGCGGGCTTGCAGAGAAGAGGGAGGAAGGGGGGCGACCAGCGGCGAAAAAGGAAATCTCGCTGAAGGTAGGAGTTCTCATCATGCAAAGTTCCATAAACAAGCGCCACGAAGGTTTGGCATAAAAACGTCGGAGAGGAAAAAATCAAAAAGGAGAAAAAAAGATGAGTAGTCGAAAAAAACTGTCCAGCTCAACACAGAAATTGAGAAAAAAAGGGGTCCTTTGGGCTTGTTTGCGAGTACCGGGTCTCAAAGGGTCATCGATCACTCTCCAATTCTCAGAGGGGGAAAAGAGGGGCAGAAAGGGGAAATTTACAAGGTAAAGGATTTAATTAGGATTTTTGTGAAGTCAGTGGGCTCGGGGGAAGAGGGGGATAGAAAAGTTGAGTGAGAGGGATTCGCATTAGGTAGGAAAAAGGGGCCTGTAAGAAGGGGAGCCTTATTGGGACAGAAGACAAGAGGGGGGGTTGAAAAGGCATCTGCAAGGAGGTCTAAAAGGAAAAAGGGGGGGGGGAGGGTGGGAGACAGTCCAAAAACGGAACTATACTGGTTCAAGGTTCCAGTCCCGATGGGAACCAGCGAAGGAGGGAAACGAGAGAAAAAAAAAACAGTTGAGAGGAGAACTCAAAAAGAAGTAATTACTTAGGTAAGGGAGGGAACCAATATCCATCCCTACCGTCTCGGTAAGAGGGCATTGTAGACCAAAAGCTAAATCGAAAAAACGGGATTATAGAAACCGCTGACATCCCTACTTATCGGAGAAAGATCCAGAACAGCAGAAGAGCATAAAGGCGTGAAAAAAAGCGTCTGTTACGAATCAATGGACTAGACTTGCTCAGG
>Ga0179593_1438174_pt1 | contig 14328 bp, 14 predicted proteins | sample CZODoug2_1_08_16_FD_185931 | JGI IMG/M metagenome (GOLD analysis project Ga0179593, IMG submission 185931) | Vadose zone soil fungal communities from Angelo Coast Range Reserve, California, USA - CZODoug2_1_08_16fungal (PacBio error correction) | ecosystem: Environmental > Terrestrial > Soil >...
GGAGGTCACAGGGAAAAAATGGCGGGAGTGACAGCACGAGACTAAAACATCGAATGTCAAAATAAAAAAGGTGACGTCAGGGACGTGCGCCGAACAGGAGGGGTGGAGGGGAGAAAAAAAATATCAGAAAAGCAGGCGGAACGGGGCTAGGAAATAAAAAAAAATCTTCGCGGTCAAGGGCAATACCGGAGCATAAAGACTCAAGAGAGTCGATACCAAATGTTGAGCAGGGGGAAACGCACGGAAAGCCAGATGCAGTGCGCACGAACAGAGCGCGGGCACATATCAAGGGTACTATCCGAAAAACCTGAGGCGGCTGCACAATCAAATGACGGGGGCACAGGAAGGCCGAAGAGCGGAGCTACCGCGGTTTGGACCTTCTAACCATGCTCCAGCGCGATACCAAATCAGGAAAGAAAGAGGGATGATGTTAGCTTGGCGGTGGGGGGGGAGGGGACTCAGAAACGGGAAAGCCAGCCCTGATGACACGTACGCAAAATCCCACGAGGGCATCCAGCGCCGCTCGCCCAGCACCGGGGGTAGCTCGAGCTCCTACAAGCTTACGCGAAGAGAAAAGAACCTTGGCAAGTGAGAAGAACGAGACGGCTAATAGAGTAAAGGAAAAAGGGACATCACCAAAAGAAAACACCTGAATCCCACCATTCCGGAAAATTCACTTAAAGAGAGGGGACTGGCTGTCACCAGGATACATGAAAGGGAGAAGTCCGGGAGCGCGAAAAGGGAGGCGCGAAAAACAAGCGCAAAAACTGGTCTCCTTCACAAAAAATCACGGTTACAAGCTACAAAAGAAAACGCGTGTGGTAAAACGAATGAAAAAGATCGGGGAAAAAAGGTGATCTACGAAAAAAACTTCATCAAGGGGTTACGCCTCGACGAAATCCAGAAAAAGAAAAACGCGGCGATGAGCGGGTTGGTAAAGAGCAACCGTCCGGGAAAACGGAAAGACAGAAGCAGAAAAAGAGCAACAGCCACTAAAGGGGATAGGCGGGCCCGAATAAAAAGCTCGAACGCCCCGTGGGGAACAAACAGCAAGGAAACCGTATAGCGTAAGGAAGGAAGAACAGAAGGAGGACGTGAAAAAAGAGAAAGTTGCGGGAAAACAGCTAGGGAAGGGGGATTTAGGGATTGCAACTGGGGGAGGAAAAGGGTCTAGAATTAAAGAGAGCTGGCAGGAGAACGAAAAAGCTTGTCGGTGGATAAAACCCGAGGAGAGTAAAATTAGGGGAGCGTTAAAAAGAATTACATACAATAAGGGAGGTTCTGTGGAGGAGTCCGATTCAGGGGAAAAAAAAGCCAAAGCTCAGCATTTTATGGCTAAGGAAGCTCTAAGGAGTGTGAGCGACATAGGAGGGAAACCCGACGATACAAAAGAGAGCACCCAAAAGAAAGGGATTGTGAGAATTGGGGGAGGTAGCGTTTAAGCCAAAGCATGGCAAATTTTTGACGGGACATCGCCTTCGAAAAAAACTTACTAAAGGGGAAGGAGAAAACGACTCCGAAAAAAACAAACGCAAGCTCGAGGGAAAAAACGCCAGGAACAAAAACCAAACCGGCTCACAAAAATGACAGAAAGAAAAAGAAAAATTCAAGTCAGAACGTCAGGCCGGCAAGGCATCTCCCTCTCCAGAAGGAGCTTAAAGGAAAGGGAACAACCGCAAAAACAACCAAAGTAATATAAATTTGTTTTTCTGCGACGCACCTGAGCAAAAAAAAGAGGCAAACTACCGGTTGATCAGCAGCAAAGCAAGCAAACAGAGAACGAGATCACGACTCGCACAGTAACGGACGTCAACCTCGGGGGTTACAGGGGGGATCAAGAAAAAGAAAAAAGTTTCAACGAAATATCGATGTTCTAGAACGTAGCGACCTGCGACCAAAGCATGCTTAACCGGGAAACCGCACCAAGTTTTGGGTCTATACCCGCAACGAAAAAAAGACCGAGACGGCAAACTCAGCTCAAGGCAAAAGCCAAAGGATCCGAAAGTTCGACGAGCTCAAAAACTCAAATCGGGTCAAAAAACTGGGGGGTCTGGACCTTGTGATATCGAACAAACCCGGGAAACAAGAAAGGCGTTGCGAGTCATCAGAACCGAGGCCATTTCGAGCAAAATAAACGGAGGAGTTAAGTTCGGAAAAAAAAAAAAAGCAACATCCGCTCCACGTGAGGTCGAAGAGGGAAGGAGCGCGACTCATCACAAACAAAAGCAGGAGTAATCGAGACATCACAGAGATCGCAACTTGTAAGGTCTGCTGGCTAATGGAAAAAAGAAGGGAACCTCCTGAGGAGCTCGCACGCCTAGGCATCGTAATTAATCAGCCCAGACAGGCAAAAATAAAATGGATAAAAAACAAAAAAAAACGCACGGAAGACCCAAGCGATTTGAGAAGCTCGGCAGATACCCTCAGGAGGTCCTAGGGGGAGGGGCCAGGTGATGATAGTGCTTAGAAATAGACAATAGCGGGAGGAAAAATTCTTCCGTGTAGGAAGTGCCGGGGAGAACGAATGAAGTCGGTAGGAAGTCCTGGTCGGATATTAAGGGCTGGTAAACTACTGCCGAGTCTGATATGAAAAGGGTGACGGAAGCCGGAAGGAAACGGATTGAAGAGGAAAAACGCGGGCCAGGGGATGCGGCATGAAGAACGGTGTACCGACTGTGTAAGCGGCTTCTTGAAAAAACCCACAAAACAAGGGGTTCTAGGTGAACACGGGGGTGCAAAAAAAAAGCAGCGGGCGGAGGGGGGGGAGGGAACTGGGGGGGGTGGAAGGCGGCGACAAGCCGTCAACAATTCCGGATCAGGAGACGATCGGAGTGAGAAGGGGGGGGTGGAGGGGGAACTTCGTAGTGCTCGGCAGAGGATGGGCAGAAAAGATCGGAGAGGTGCGCCTAAAAATAAAAGAACAAAATCGGAGAAAAAAGAAAAAAAAGCATCCCCAAAAAGCCTCGATCCGTGCGAAAAAAGCCTTCCCACGAACAAGGCAATGGGAGAAAAGAACCCCGACGAAGGAATCGGAGGGAAATCGAGGACCGGGGAATCACAGTATTGACTTCTGAGCGGTCCTCTCTGTTTCTACTCGGGAAGAACAGCAAACCAGAATCACTTCTGGACTTGGGGAGGGATTCGGAAAGGTAGCAAATAAGTTTACTCCGAGGAGAGGGAGGGGGCAACCCAGCCGGCCAAGAGTTTGATGGGAAAAGCTGAATGGAAGAGGTATAAAAGAGGAAATCCTCCTCAAAGAAATGAGAACGATGGGTTCTTGAACACGAGACCTTTCTAACGGAAACGGAATTTTACACCCTTCCAGGTCGTACTCATCGGAACAAACGGGTTGTTCGAGTGCGAAAGGAGCAAAGGAGATAGCACGACCTGGGATTACGCCCTCCGACTGCCAAAGAGCTAGGGGAAAGCGGTTAAGTACAGAAAACCTCGACTGTTGTAGACCGAGGAAAAAAAGAGGAGCAGAGCTGCTCTCCTGAAGGAATGTCGGAGGTCCCGGATAAAAAGTCCCCGGTTTCCACCAAAGGGTCCGGCAAAAAATCAGGTGAAGAATCGCAACAGCCGTGCTGAAGGAGAGAGGTCGGGAAGGGTAAAAGGGAGTAAGACTCTGCTTCTGGGGGATTGTTTCTCACGCAGTCAATCCGCGCAGAAAAAGGAAGCAAGACATAATATAACGTAACGCAATCAAAGCTCTCAGAGAACGAATCTTAGCAAGGACTGTGGGAAATAAGCGGAAGCAGCTTCGGGGATTGAAGGCTGGCTAAAAAGAGAGGAGCCTCTCGAAATTAACGCTGCCGTTTCCATCCTATAAGGCGGAAGAGGGAGAGAGACATTCACGTGAGCGGCGCAGGCTCGGGGGATCGCACGGAAGGCTACGCTGGCCCAAATCATGGCACCGGGCGACTACCGGTTCCGAGGAAACCCTAAAGGGGGAAAAAGACTTAGGAAGCACTTCATAGGTGGGACCTGTCATCTGCTTCTCAGGAAAGAGGAAAGGATGGAAAAAAAATAAGGAAGCTCCATCTCGTGGAGGCGAAGAGGTGGGGTTCCAGAACGAAAATACGAAGGTAACCCAGCCTTCGTTCGTCAGGAAAAGGAAAAAGCAGACATCTGTGGAAAGGAAAGACGGCACTAGGGAGAAAATAATTTTCGCACGGGACACCAAAAATAAGCGATGAAACTTTCTTGATATCGACTATTGAATGGAGGAGACAAGAATTGGAACAAAGAGAAAAGAAATAATTTCGTGTGGGAAGCCCCCTACACGGGACGCAAAAAAACTTTCTTATCCGGAGAGAAAACGAACAAAGCACCAAAAAAATGTCGCGCCAAGGGCCAGGAATTCACTCATGGGCGAGGGAAAGTAAAAAAATCGAGAGGGTCTCGTGGCGAAATACAAAGGGTCAAAGTGACCAAAGAAAAAATTCACCGCGTTATTAGAGAAATCGAGGTGCCGGTTAACTCGAAAAAACCAAGATAATCTCTCCCCGACGCGGGAAAAATAAGAGAACATCGGAGAGAAAGGGGAAAGAAGAAAACAATACCTCAAACGGCGCCGAGGAAACACGTAAAGAGCAATTCACGAAGACTTTCTGAGATCGCCAAATTCCGAAAGATAAAAACAAAAAGAACTGTGGGTCGCGATGACAACACAATATGTCTGTGCCCCGCTGCTCAATGAAAACACCTCTCGAGGATCACACAATCTAAGAGGGAGGGAACTCTTGTTAAAAAAAAAAAACAACAAAAACCACAAAAACGGGGTGGATAGTACGTCGGACGCTCGCGCAACGGGTCCACCTCGAGCTTTTGGTTTTGGGGACGGGATGGAAGAAAAACCAGCAGGAGAAAACCACCAGAATGGGTGCCCCGGCTGCGCTGGTGTGTGAAAAACGGGAGGGAGAAAGGGATTGGGAGGAGACGGTTTCGGGTTTGCGCAGCTCTTAAAAAACGCGAACATGGCATCGCGATCATCAAATTCAGGAAAAGGGTAGGGTCAGAGGTAAAAGAAAAAAGCCCCTTGTGCGCCGCGAGAACCGCTCGATGGCGAAGATTAGCTAGTAAAAGACGTCATAACAAAAAGAAGAGAAAGCAAGGTAAGATTAACCAGGCGAATGGATCGTACCCGACGGAGAAAATCTCACAGATAGATCCTACCTATCGTCAAAGCTCTATAAAAAAAACAAAATGGAAAAGAGAGTGGAGGAGAAAAAGGAGCGGATTGATTTTCTCCGTCTTGGCAGAACAAAGAGACGGGGGCACTCGGAAAGTGGAGAAAGACGCTCGCGCAGCTTGGAAAAACGGGTGAGAGCGTCCTGAAAAGAGCTCACGGCTACAAGGGGGAAAAAGAGCCGTGGATAAAAAGCAAATAGAAAATGCCAAAGTTCCTGCCTTCACCGTGAAGCTGGAGGAACCCCAAAAAAGGACTCCGAAAAGAAACGGTGAGCCAAGACGTAGTCGCCACAATGAGCCCGAGGCAACCGATTTTGAAGGGGGTCCTTATAAGTCGGTAAAACGTCACATCGTCAGCCACCATCTCGAGGGAAACGGGAGACTAGAAAAAAGTACTATCAACACCCACCCACACACGTCGAATAGTTGGGAAAGGAGAGAAGGGTTTTACCCGAGGACGGTTTTGGGTTTCAGAGGGCAACGGCCGAAAAGAGGGAGGGGAGAAAAAACCAGCCGTCTCTGAGGTTTCGGATAGGCCGAAACCGTGGGCAAAGGTGGAGGAAAAGAAAAGACTAGAGGTAACGGGAATGGCTCCATTCGGGAGACAAAAAAGTAGGGAGGGGTCATGTACGGGCGACATACCAGAAAATCGAGTTGACGTGAGGGAAAGAGACCGTGTAGAGAGGAGCGGGGGGTTTGGGTGGTCCCCGAAAAAGAGAGTTTCCTTCATGCAACAAGAGAGGAAAGACTCCCGGGATGGAAACGTGGAGGTCTTGGGTAAAAACGGTGACCCCTTGCTGAGATTATCCACGAGCCGCACAGCGAGCTGTCCTTGAAAGACAACGCAGAAGGGGAAGGAAGTGAATTCCAAAAACATTTAGGGGGGTCGGCAGCCCAAAACGAGCAGCCCGCTTGGAGAGGGAGAAGGAAGAGGTCTTGAAAACAGAAAGCGGTGCTTTCCTCTAAGAGTACGTCTGGACCTAGAAAAGAAAGATAAGGTCGGAGACCAGCCAGGGAAATACCACCGCGCGAACGGAATCCTTGAAGAAAAAGTAAGTTGCTCCCTCGGCAGCTTCGAAAGGTCGACTGTGTACTGAAAGCGCAAGGATAAAAAACGGGCTTCAAAAATCTCTGTAGGATGGGCACCACTGCTAGACGACTTGAAGGAAGGGGAGTGGGGGGCAGTAAAATCCCTAAGAGCCCATATAAAAGAAGAGAGGTACACGATAAGAGAATAATGACTCTGAGAGGAACGGGGGTGTTTGAAAAGAACGTAACCGGGGGAATGAACTGAGCCAAGAGGAAAAGAAGGGCTCAAAGCCAATCGAAGACCACTCGCACGAGAGCAAGAGCCGGGGAAATTCGAGCGCCTCCAGCAAATTCATAAAATCCCCGAGACGAAAAGAATAAAACCAGGGCAACGGATAAGAGAAGCGAGAAGAGGATGAAAAAGGTAGAAAAAAAAAATCAAAAGACAACCAGAATAAGATAACCCAATTGCGCGGATTCGGCAGAATAAAGCTTGCTTGAGAAAGTAAAAAAAAGCTGGAGTAAGAGACTTATCAAAGGAACTTCACTTTCCGAAAAAAACCTAAACACACGCGCTGGGGAAATCCGGTTAAGAAAAAAAAGATCGACCGCGCTCGAAAGACGCAGTGTTTTAAGCTAGGAAAAAAAGAACGATACGGTAGTAGAAAACGGATTGGCTGACGAAAGCCAAACGATAAGCCTTTACCCTGGGTTAAGGAGAAACGAAGAAGGAGAAGCATATGAGGAGAGGATTTTTTCAAATAGGAGAATTAACGACCGTTACCCGGAAACTCCTCAAACAGCACTCACACCAGAGAAAAATTGGGGCGAGGATCCCAAAAAAAAAAGAGCGACATCCCGCTCGGTAAAAAAAAAAGATCACAATGAGTTCGCTGAAGCGGACTACTAAAATGGTTAAAAGGGGTTTCATAGTAAAAAGGTGGGGGGTAGAAAAAAAGCTAAAGCAAAACACTACTAAGTAAGAACTGGGTTGAGGATTGGTCAAATAGGGACCGCGCGTTCAGCTGCTTTCTATTCCAAAAGAGAAGAGAAGCGTTGGAAGACATCACGAGCGAAAAATGATGGCGCAGTTTAACAACGGCAAAACGACAAAGAACCATGCGGGCTTCTGGCGGCCATGATTCATTAATAAAAAAGGGAAAAGGAAAGCATCATCATTTGGAGAAGGATAAGGCCTCGCAGATTGACGCATCAGAAAAACGGGACTAAACAGTCGCGCCCCCTCTCCTGGGGGGGGAGACAAGGTAAGAAATCAGTGAACCAAGGAAACCGTCCGTGAAATACCCTTACCACGAAGAGGGGATGTGGGGTAGAGGGTGGTGGAACATACTCCGATTCGCGACGGTGCTAACCAAGGAGGGGCAACAAAGACTCAACAGAAGTCAAAAAGAAAAGATCAAAACGAGAAGAAGCAAGGACAACTCCCCAAAACGGCTCAAAAGAGAAAGACTGAGTCCCGATACAATTCGACAGGCGTCTTCTCAGGGTCAACAAAAAAAACTGGGCACACTCTAACCGGGGAGGAGGGAGGGGTCTAGACAACGGTACCTCTTACCCAATTTTGGAGATGCTGGGGGGGGAATGGGCAAGAAACCCTTATCCACTACGAGGGAACAGAAAAGTCTTCAAGCATCAGCAAGCACCAAGAGAATTCTCTCAAAAAAGCGCAGTAAATTGAGGGACGGAAAAGCCTCTCGTAGCACAGAAATCGGAAAAAGTTCAAGAAGAAGATCACGAAATAAAACCTGATAAAAGAGGGGGAAGAAAAAAATTAGTCTTCACCTGCAAAGAACACCCAAGGGAATTTTTTCTAACGAGACACTCTCTGAGAGAGCATGAAAGAAGAAAGGGAATAATCAAATGCGACACCTACCCTAAAGGAGAAGGGAGACGAACGTTCTCAAATAGGGGACTGTGAAGGAGGAAAAAGTGCGATCTAACCGCAGGCACAGGAAATTAGGAGGAGGAGAACCTAAGGAAACGGTACCGTGGCAAAAAACAAGCCTCCTATTAGTTTGCCAGGAAGCAAGGTCAGGAAAAGTCACAAACTAGAAAAAGGAGGGGAAAAAAAAGAGTCGAAAGAAGACTAAACAACAAAAACGAGGAGGCGAAAAAGAGATCAAAAAAAAAACCTACAAAGAGACAAAGGGGGAGGGGGAACTTGGTGCGATGAATAAGTCCAACACCTCGGAGAGCTGAGAAAAAAACGCGGTCCTTCTGCAAGATTATAGCCAATCGATGGCCTGCAAGCTCAACTGCCAGAAAGAAAAGCGATTTTGAGACGCTCGTCAGAACCCGCGATACTTCGTGTAGGGAGAGGAAATGAGATTGGGGAGAGGGGAGCAGATCAGCGTTAAAGGCGTAGAAAATACGTCCGGGAAAATCCTTGAAAGAAAAAAGGAAGGGGCGGGACTATGTAGAGGCAGGTAGAAAGAAAAAAAAAAAAGGGGTGGAGGGACGATTGAAAAGAACGATGTCTGCGGGGATAAGAGCGAAAATTTCGGAGCGGCAGAAGAAAGCTAACTCAGGTCGCTGATGCTGTCTGAAAGGAGGCCTCCAGGGGCAGTGAACCCAGACAAAAAAAACCGGGAGGGAACAGGTGTTGGAGGTGACCGTGTGTTCCGAGAAGAAGAGGAGAGGCGGGCGATATGTTTGTGGAAGGAACCGACGGAACGAAGCAGAGCAGCTGGAAGACGGATCATTGAGACGATCGGCGACAATGGGGGGGGAGTGGGAATCTTGGGATAGGTGGCTTCTAGGAAGAGGGAATGGGTCTTCTCCGCTCGGTAGTAGTGGGCGAAGAAAGGGTACGTATACAAACAGAGGAAGAGGAGAAATTCGGCACAACAAAGAAACGTATAAGGGCTAAACCGATCTTCACCCCTGGAGAAAAAAAGAGTGGTGCAGAAAATTGATGCACCGAGGACCGCACGCAATCTTATAGGGAGGAAGTACAGTATGGAAAACTAGGAGCGTGAAGCTCTTGTGTTCTAAAGGAAGACAAGGAAAAAGCAAGAATGACCAGGGATGGGACCTTTTGAGTGTATTCAGGAAACGAGAAAGCAGTACGAGATTCGGTTTAGACCAGACAAGCATCGTTGTTGAGGAGTAAGTCACTTAAAAAACCGAGCGGTGCGCAAATATTGACAGACTAAAAAACCACAAGACAGGCAGAGAGTGGACGTTGTCAAAACCATAGAAACTTGCTCGTAGGAAAAGAAAAGGGAAACCTCGTGAAAAATGCAAGGAAAGAGAAATCAATTTTTTCCTGTCGTAGCGCACGCCGGAAAAATGGGGGGGGGGTGGGGGGGGGGGGTTTGGGGGGGGGGGTGGGTGGGGGGGGGGGGGTTTGTATTCGGAACGCAAAGCGCAAAGGGCGTGACCGTTGTCTTGGGGGGGAAGGCACCGGCAGTGAAGAGACGTTGCGCCCTCTGAACAGGAAAGGCCGCGGACATGAGGATAGGCAATGCTGCTTCAAAAAAGTAAGCGGGTCAAGAAAGAACAATACATAATGAAAAACTCGGTCGAATATAACAAAAGCGTCCCTTGGAAACGAAGAGGATCGGAAGCGGAGAGAAGGGCATTCGCTAATTGTTTCTCAACGCGAAAGATCAATAAAGCCGCGAAGCCGTTCCGCGGGGACCGAAAGCAGAAAAAAGAAAAGGGGAACTGTCGAGCAGTGGCAGGGGGTTAGAAATGATTCAGCTGCTGTCTTTGCTGGTGGGAAGCTACGACTAGGAGGAAAGCTTCTAGGCGCTGCCTTTTCCATCATAAGTGACTAAGAAGCGAGGGGGGAGGCAAGAGCTGTAAAATCAAGAGGCGCGGGCGGGCATCGGCCTCGGGCTTGGACGGCGGTCATACTGGGTTGCATCCAGGGACCCGACCCGTGTTCAAAAATAGAAAACCCGCAATTAGAAAAAAGAACGGAAAAGCTCCTTCATCGTGTTCTCCTTCATACGCTGCGCAAAACTTCAAAACGAAAATTGCAGAAGGAGGAAGACCAGCCGGTAAGCGAAAGGGAGGCTCAATCAGGGTTCAAAAAAACACGTCGAGAGGGCAGCCTACAAGGGTGAAGCGGAAGTCAAGCGACAAGGAGTGTCAAGGGCGAGCGTGCCCAGGCACTCTGCTGTTGAGCACTGACAAAAGAAAACGGAAAAAAGCAGTAAAAAAGGGAGGGAATAATCTTTAGAATTATTAGGCAGAAGGAACGCGCAGAATGAAAACGGTTGGAAAAACGGAAGAAAAAGGGGGGGCCAGAAAGCAAAAGAGCAAGATCGTCGCTGGCTAAGAAAAGCACAAACTGGTACGGAGAAAATTAATGGCCAATGGCTGAGGGCAAGACAGACATGTCGTCTCGGAGGGGGAAAAGAAGCCAAGTCAAAGGAAAAAAAGACCCTCACTTTTCACCCGGTGATAGAGAGATTGACTAGAAATAGAAAAGGCCACAAACCTAAGAGAAAAAAAACCGGTTGGAACAGCTCCGCGCAACGGAACGCCGGAGCGATCCACAGTTACCAATAAAATACAAAAAAGGTCTAAACACTGAAAAATAGAAATCACAGAAGGTCACTTGAAGCGGAAAAGGGAAAGTCGCAGAAGAAGAAACCGAAGACACTGGGGAATGGACAGCACTATCGAAAACTTGCTTACCGACTGAAAAAAAACAAGCTGAGATTGAAGGAAAAACAAAAACGAAGGCGACCTCTTAGCTGAGAGAAAGTCGTCAAGAACGAGCAGTGGTACAACCTCTAGCGGGGGGTGAACGCTTTACGCCGAAAGGGCAGGAAGCCTCAGGGGTGAAAAAAGGGTGGGGGGTGGATCCTAAAAGGGGATCGTGAGGCGGCGCCGCTTTTTGAATGGAAACGAGGTAAAGGGCTGACGAAATGGGGAAAAGATCATCACACTGGAACGTGCTGAGAAATCTAGGCTTTTAAAGGGCCGCAAAGCGAACTAAAGATCTAGGGCGAAAGGGAACGGCGGAAACACTCTCCGAAAAGAGGAGAGAGAAGTACGGCGACGACAGGAAAAAAAAGAGGAGGAAGCTGTACAAGAAACCGAAAAGGAAAAAATAATACCGCTCCGAAAAACCGTGCCTCTCATCAAAAACAACATGAAGTATGACTAGAAAAGACCGCCGAGAGGGATGGGATTTGCGAAGTAGGGAAGACATCAGCGCCTGGTTTCATCTTCAAACACAGAAAAAATTAATGAGCGAAGCTAGGTCTCTGGGGGAAGAAGGAATCTGAGGACAGAGCGACAGCTTCCAAAGGGGAAGAGATGCAGCTTGAATCAAAACACTGGTCAAAAAATCGAGATGCCCCCAGTCTTCAGGCACCCACAAAGGATTGAGAACCAGAAAGCGGGAAAAGACGAAAGCAAAAACGATACCAAAAAGGGCGACCACCAGCTGCAGCCGGGGGCAACCGATTTGGGTGGTCATCCAAGGAGTCCGGCGTAAAAAAGCTGGACCCGGAAAATCCGAGGTTTCCCCTGACAAAAAAACGAAAGGTAATATAACCAACGACCGCGGATTTCAACTTCGGATTGCGGGTAAAAAAGTTTTGGGTGGACAGGAAGGGGCAAAAACTCGTAGTAAGAAATGCGTATATCATCGACCAAAAAGGACAGGAGTGGGTAAGAGAAGCAACCGGTCAACATTGGAGGATCCTCAAAAGTCACGTTGTCTACCGGTAGAAAAGGGGGGCAAGCGACAGTTTTAGGTTCTTGGATAAACGGATCGCCGCCCGCGACAAAAAAGTCGCGTGAGGGTACACTTTAAGGGGAGAAGCGCGGGGCCGAAAGCGATTAAAGAACCACGGGCGATAACGCCAAGGGGACGTGAAGGTTCTTTGGCAACGTTGACCCAAGGGCGGGGGAGGGCGCAAAGCTCAACCTCGAGAGAAAAAGGCGCGCCCGGAATGTCCGGGAAAATGGTCGCGGGAAAAACAGTGGGAGGTGAAAAAAAGAAGAAGACCAGCAAAAACTGCGAGTACTGTAGAGTGGGGCAACGGAAAAAGAAAGGCGTGAATAAACTCCTTGCTCGAAAGGAGTTGAGACTAAGGAAAAAAATATCAAAACAAGGGTGTAAGGATTTGGCAGAAAGGAACGGTGTCCGTGCAAAGAAGTAGACCGACGGGAAAAGCTCGCGCACATGCAGAGAGGTAAGTTGCCGAGAAAGGGAAGAAGGCGCTGCACCATCGAATGGGGAAATGGGAAAACAAATGGGGGAGGATCAGACAGATGAGAGTACATAAGAAAAATTGGGACCAGAAAGGGCATAAAAGTCCCATATAAACAAGAGAAAGTGGAAAAACATTACATATAATGGGTATCCATTGCGGTGGGGGCTAAGGAAAATGGAGGGGGCACGCCTGAGAAACACGTATTACAACGCTCAAGACGAAAGGATGGATCGCAAAACAAAAACTCTCCAGGCGAATGGCCAGCTAGAATCTCAACCATCCTCGACGAAAAGAGGATGGTCAAAAACGGGCAGCGCATGTCAAAGAAGCAGGGAGAAGAGAGCGGGGACATCAACAGCAGACATAGAGCACAACTCTTATACAAACAACCAGGCATTTGCTCAAAATTGAAAAAAGATGAGAATTTCTGTCACAGGATCAAGGATGGTAGGAACGTCAACGACGCTACTGGCTGCAAAACGAGAAAAGCGCTTGATCCGTGGAAGATCGACCGGAAGCGGATAGAAAAAGTGAAAGAGCACTGGGGACTGGAAGAAGCCAGACGGAGGGCTCTAGACTAACCAAGCCAAAAACAGAAAGAACCCCATAAAATAGAGCAGTCCGAAGTCAGGGTACCCACGGTTGCGCAACGCGCATGTAAAGAGGGGCTGAAGAGAAAACAAAAAAACCTAAAACCTTTTCTAAATGCCCGAATCACAGCAGAAATCAAAGAGTGGGGCCAGAAGACCGAGAAACCGTGATTGAGATGGTCCTGCGAAGAAACATAGGGTGAAAATGTAAGTGCTCAAGGGGAAAGTATGTATAACGAAAACCCGAGAGGGAATTAGGGTGATAGGGGGCAACGATTTGAGAAACGGGAGCTAAGAAAAAACTCGGCTCAAAAGACCCACTGTGGGACTACCTACCCAAATACACTAGGTAAAGAGGGAGGAGGGGTTACGGGAGGAAAAACAAAGGCCATGCCGGGAAAAAAGGCGGCCGGGTGCTGCGTATAGAAAAAGACAAACGAAAAAGGGGAGAAGATAGGCCGAGAAGTGAGAAAAAACGCAACCAAAAAAGACGAAGCGAGGAAAAATCGCTTTGTGCTTCCAGCGGAGCCGGTTCACCGAAACCGCCCAAAAGAAGGAGCGTGGGGCCGAATTGGGGATCCAGAATGAAAAATCGGATAGAGGGAACCTGGAAGGCGACCAAAAGATTACAAAGCGGAAAGCCCACGCACATCAAAAAGAAAAGGAAAATTCCCACGACAACCGGCAGGAACTAAACTTTCCAGCCTTATCCCAAGGAGTCGACGTGGAGTTCGGACCTTCAAGCAACCAGAAATAACACTGCGCCGACGGAGGCGCTAGGAAAAACCCGGGAAAAATCGGACAACCCCGGGTTAAGCTACGTCGGGGGGGGGCGAAACTCACAAGGGTCACGCCGTCTTCAACTACGGGAGGTCAAAAAAAACAATCAAGCGCCCAAGAGGCAATTGATCGCAACGAACAAAAGTACTTTTAAGTGGTCAAACGTCATCACGAAGTATCAGAAGAAAGAGGAAAAGAACTTTCCAAAAAGAAATCAAGACCAAATAGACCTGCTCCTAAGCAGAGAAAGTAGTTCTCACCCAAAGGAGAAACAACGAATTCGGAGAAAAAAGAAAGCTCGGATAGAGGCGCATGGAAAAAAAAAACTCACAGACAACGGTTCGACATCCCTAACCTGAAGCGCGGTTATCAGAACGAAAAGGGAAAAAAAACCGCGATTTGTCCTGGGGCTTGAACGGGGAAACCTCCAAGACAAAGTCGAGTGGGAGAAGAAACTGGGCCGAGGCGTAATACAAGAGATTCCAGGGGCCCGACACGGGGCAAATCGCAGCACATCAGCAAACGTGCGCATGAGT
>Ga0179593_1456998_pt1 | contig 14328 bp, 9 predicted proteins | sample CZODoug2_1_08_16_FD_185931 | JGI IMG/M metagenome (GOLD analysis project Ga0179593, IMG submission 185931) | Vadose zone soil fungal communities from Angelo Coast Range Reserve, California, USA - CZODoug2_1_08_16fungal (PacBio error correction) | ecosystem: Environmental > Terrestrial > Soil >...
AGTGGGGGAATGTAACTGCACTTACTAACATAATGAATACGTGCCGCTCCTCCCGGGCAAACAAAGAAATCCTGGGAGATGGTAAATTTCTAGGGTTTTTTTTTGACTCAAACCTACGCCAAGGTAAACGGCAACGGAGGGAGCAAAGCAGCTACAAGGAAGCAAAGAGGATCTACATGCAGGTCCATTTTACGTTTATATGCACGTGGGAAAGCGGGGGGTGCGATATTAGGGTTGTAGACAGTCGTACGGTAAAATCGGGTAGATGCCCCTCGCAGAATCAGAGAGGGATCTTTTAAAATGCTTAACGAGAAAGGAAGGGAGGAGAGGACCGAAGTCTGAAAAACCAAGGGGTGGGTTGGCGCGGTAAATAGGCGGCAAACGTGCGGGTGAACCGGGGCCGAGATACCATTAACTAGATGCACGAGCGAACTGAATCGTTCGTTGATATACTAGAGGTTGGTAGCTAAATGGCATCAGGGACTGGGCAGGAGCGGACATCTCGAAACGGGCTGCACTGTAAAGCCGGTACACTCAACCCGTGGCTTGGCATTCTATGAAAATGGACAGGTTAAACCTGCCTCCGGAGGATGATAGGTAAAGTGGGGGGATGAATAAAGCCGTCGTGGAGTAAACGATTTCGGCATGCGAACCGCACTACGGCATCGGGTACGCACACAAGTGAAGTACCCCCCGCGCAGCATAGGCCAAAGGGTCAAAGACAGTTCACAGCCTGTCCGTCTGTGGTACCAAGGATTTGTGAGAGATGAGCAGCCACAAGGATACTTCGTCAGATCGGTAGGCCGACGTCGGTCGCCAGGGGGCAGCTTAGTAGGTTACCAAGAAAAGTACGAAATGACAACACAAAAAGACGGGCGGAAAGACTTCCGGAGATGATAAGAGGAACGCACCATGGCCGGCGCTTCGGCCCGCCTAAGTGAGCAAAAAGGAGCTCAAGTAACAGGGGGAAGAATACAAAAGGGCGGGCTTTATAAGGTTCGGGGTCGTGACGATTCGCTTGACGAGCTGGGGGCGCCGGGTGACGGGACGCAAAAAAAAACCGAAAAAGGAGCGAGAGAAATGCAAACTGCGTTCAATGAATGGGAAAGTCATTAAACACCGACGTTGTGACGTCAAGCCGGAACGTCAGCATGCAAGCCTAGGAAAACGGGGGAAGGGCCGGCAAACAGAAAGGAGGGGTCACATGAGAGGACCTCGGAGTGTTCAGTGGGATGTCTAGCAGTGGGAAAGGGACTTACGGCAAAGCGCGGGGACTGGGAAGGCGTCTGTCGAACAAAGACGGGTCGAACGGGATCCAGGCAAATGCCTTCCAACACGGAAAGGGCGAAGCGCAGAATCGGTGCGAAACAAATACTTGAAGAAGCTTCAGGTTCCGAAGGGGCCGAGGAAAGGTTGGGAGAACATCACCGGAACATTACAAAGTGCACGATGCTGATGAGGCACAGCCTTGAGAATGGGTTTTCAGGAAAACATCCTTCTAGAAGTCGCAAAAAAAGGAAAAGACGCACCAAGTAGCGTGGAGTGCGAGAGAGAATAAAGCGAAGGACGGTATCAAGGCGGCTGCTGGGCCGCTCCCATGGCTCAATCTGCATCCCATTGCCAAGAGGTCATCCAACGGCAAAAAAAAGACACAGTGTGCAAAGGTGTAACGGTGCGCCGGCAATGGCTGTGTGCCATGATACGGTATTGAAACAGTCTGGTAGCGCACAGAAGTCGAAGATATGGGAGGGGGCCCGGAGGGGGGAAAAGCACGTCGCCAAAAAAGATGGTTGGGGGGAGCACATTTGATGAAGAGAAAAACCGCCATCAAAGCAACTCTCTGTTGAGAAATCATTAAACGTAGGCCAAAAACACGGTCGGCAAGAATGGATTCGGAAAATCCAGACTCATCTCCGTCCTCTTCATCCGGCCTACTAAGGTTGGGGGGATGCACAAACGGGGGTCGGGGAGACAATTAGAGCGCCAGTAGTCAGGGGCGACAGTATCGGACCACGCGGAGTAGAAAACCAAGGAACGCTGCGGGGAGTGGCTCAGGGCGATACCGCGAGTGGCGGAGGGAGCCGACAAGAGACTGCTGTCAAAATGTTTTTCTGCTGGCGCGGTGTTGCTGAGGAAAAGTGGGGAGGCCATAAGACCTCCCATCTCGGAACACGAATGCGCGAAGGAAAAACTCAGGCTAAGTCAACTAGTACGAAAGTTCTTCAAAGTCGTGCGAGGTGCTGATACATGTCAGGGGGGTAGTTGAAGCACGGGGACGTCAGTCTGACAGTAGTTCTTTCTTATACCTGGAATGAGTGCCATGGTCTTTCGGATGTTGGGGAAAATGACCCATGTCGGGATCGAGGAGTATAGGGGGGGGGCAGGAAGATATATAAACGGGAAGAACACCAACGGCTTAAGATTTGCACGCGCACGGCACCAGTGTCCACGGGCGGTCAGGTGGAGCAACAGCAAGAGCGTTATCCGGGAATGGCATCGTTGACATGTGCAAAAGGTGTCGGGGTGGGGACACGTGTGGACGGAGTACAGGCATCGGGGGAGTTAGAGTGACAAGGGGAAGCGCAGGGCGGGTCAGCGACCACTATGGTGTTCGACAACGGGTTTAATACCCGAAGTCACGGGGATGGGCGGGGTCGAAAGTGTGGGGACCTGGTTTAATCAGAGGGTGTGGAGGGATGGGAGGTAGAGAGAAGACGAGAGCCTGGCCTCGTACAATACAAGATTTAGAGACGCTGTAAAAAAACCGAAACCAAAACGGACGGGAGCCGAGGAGGAGAAAGTGCAAAAGATACCAAAGAGGGGATCTTCGGACAAACGGGGCCAGACAGAGCAAGACTAGGGAAAGGCCACGAAGCAATCCCCGGTTAAGGAACAAAAAAGGCCTTGTGCCGTTAAACAGGATCCTTACGGCAACAACAAACTGGGGACGTTAGTAGCGGGATATGAGATGGACATCTCGTACGAAGATCCGAACTTAAATAAAGATACAACCACTGGTGAATCAAAATAAGAACCCTTGAAATAAGCAGACCCTTTGCGTACGGCCGGTCAACCGGGGGGGGTGGGGAAGGTCCGTCGGTACCTACAGTAGTGCGCAGTATAACAGAGTGCAAGGAAAGAGCAGAGACGAGGACAGGTTAAAACCGGAACTCTCAGCTAACACCCTGGTTCTGCACTGTGAGGACCCGACGTCACGACACTACTGTGTGACGGATACACAGGAGGCAGGGTTGGAAACAACTCACTGTGCAACCAAAAAGCGCGCACGTTCGCATAACAAGAAAAGACAGTCCGATTTGGAACACCCGGGATTCAAAAATATGGCTGGTTGAAACGGGAAAAAGGACAAAAAGGGGCGAACTAAGGGGGGCAAAACAGTGAGCGGGATCTAAGGGCTACACTGGGTAGGGTTTGGCGTGGCTTGTAGAAGGGATAACGCGTCTTCGCCAAGAACCTTCTGTCGAGAGGGGAACTTTACTTCCAAAAGACCACCTCGATCGCTGGTGACCTTGGGATCCAACGGGACATGGCGAAAGGGGGGGCTAGTCTCATGGTCCAAAAACAATTACAGCAACCTTTAAAAAACTGGTAGGTGGAAAAAAAGGTGGAATTCGGAAAAGAAAAAACAATGGTTCACCTCCAAACGATTCAGTCAGAATCAACTCAAATCGTACCTAACAAATAAGTACGCTATCCGGCACTCGCGGGCTAAAAAATGTCACGAGCGGAACTTATTAGGGCCCAAAAAAAGCGGAAAACCGGGGGGGCCTGACACACAATAGGCACATAGGAGCAGTACACAGGTGAGTCAGTAGTACTTTTCACATCAGACCATTAGACCAAGCACATAACTGCACCAAACCAATCACCTAAAATAGTGATGTCTAGAAAGCGCAACGCATACCTCAGGGAATGGTTTTTAAAATGCTGAGACACAGTCATGAAAGCAGGCGGATGTATCAAGGGCACAGTACTCCAACTAAGTATAAGTCCATGTCGATACAAAAGGAGTAAGGGATATAGTCCCCTGTACGGGTGTTCATAATGCTGTGAGTAAAAATCAAAATAAACGGTGAAACCACATATACAAGTATGTCATCATGTGAAGGCCAGTATCATGCAATGCACACCTTTAGGGACCATCAGAGGAGGATGAATGGGGGGTGCATGCACCGAATAAGCTAGTTCGACGATAAGAAAGCATAGAGGTTCAACGAAAAGTGGCACGGCACCCTGCCGCGGGGCGAAATCTACGTTGCCTCTGAGCGCCAGGGAACTCTCGTCCTCGGCTCATGGCCGGGGGTTCGCAAAAAATACCAGCCCGCTAAGGTTAGTGTCTACGAAACCGGAGGGGTAACTACAAACTGCGCTTCACAAGTGGGTCACGGGGGAACAAAGCCTCCTTAAACGTAGCCAACCCAAATACTAATAAATCTGGCGAGTGGAAATGATAAGGACGTGTCGACGGGTGGAGCCCGATGCTAAGGGGCGAGTTCAGAAAATTCCGTCAGGGATATCAATAATTTTCTAGAAAAATATGTCTCACAACGGGAGCTTGGTGTACGAACGAAATTGAGCTATGCGCAAAAGGATAGAGCCGCTGACGAGTGGACGTTGGTACGAGGGGAACGGAGGTGTGGGCGTTGCCCCGCATACATTTCGGGGGTAAATAAGATGGAAGCCTTTCGTACCCAAAACGAGGAGGAGAACAGTAAGGTCCACTAGAGGATGGGGGACAGACTGCGGCTCAAGATTCCGGGGCGAAAACAGGATGACACTGGGCTATAATGAAGTTTGGAAAACCACTCGTGGTGAACAATGACGGGGGGTACATCACCGGCAAAATAAATCAGAAGGCGACAAAACAACGACGAGGGGGGGGCGGATCGCGAGCTGGGCTGTTCGGGGGGCGTCGCGGGCTGGGTTAACGTCCCAGGGCATAGAGCTGCGCTAAAAAAATCGTTGGACAATCAACTGCAATGTTAGGCTAGTTGCGACAACTGAAGCGGGAAGTGCCGCTATCAAATAACAGGGTATCCGACTAACAATACGTCGTCGCCAGAGCGCTCGCACAGCGGTAATCGTCACTATCTGGTCTGGTAAGAACGTGGTGCAAGGGCAGAAAAATGGAATAAGTAGTGTTGGGGACTAGCCACGTGCAAACGTAATGAGAATGTGAGGAGGCACACAATGGGCGTGGTTAGCGGGGAACACGTAAACTGTACGGCGTCCCTTACTTTCGTGTGCGAAATGACTCGAGAACGGAGAATAACGAAATCGGGACGGTGGGCAGTAAGTAGAAACATGGGCACGCACACTAGAGGTGAGGGGAGAAATGGTCTACTAGGGAACCGAAGCACTTGCACACGTAACCTATCTGCTATGGCGACAATCTCAGCGGCAGGTAGGGGGCACAAAATTGGCGATGGTATGAAAGAGAATGGGTGGTCGGGGGGGTGGTCCAAAGTGCTAATCCGCGCGCGCGTACTGTTGGGGGGGGTGGACCAAACAAAGAAGACAAGCAGCTGGGAAAAAAGGGAAAAGGACGGGTTGGGGAAACGGGTAATATGGGCAGTTCACCAGGGCTACAGCAAACTTCCTTTTTAAAACAAACAAAGCCCGGGAAAACAGAATCGTCAGTGGGTGAAGGTGGGGGCCGGGGGGGTGGGTGGGCCTACAAGAAAACAAAGCTCGGGTCAGGGAGAAGGTAAGACCACGGGGGAATCTAATCTAAATAAAATCGGCGATAATGGGGACGGAGTTCCTCGGTCAAGGTCCGAAAGGGTGTGCAATGGACACTGCGTGGCTGGGGGTACGCGCTACAAATACGCGAGGAGGAGCTGGAGGATCTCGTGGATCGAGAGAAGGAGGAAGAAGGGAGGTCTTGAGACGACTCCAAAGGGAACAAGCCTCATCGGGACATGCGGCCTAAAAGGGCCTGACAGGTCTAACAATACCAGGGCGGGCGGGCTGACTTGACCTAGGAGACTAGCACAACGCTCAGGAGGTGAAAATAATACACACTTGTATCTGCAAAGAGATGTATGGAAGGAATAGGTGCGGGAAGCGATAAGGACACGGAGACGTGGATGGTCGAAAGGAAGCGAGCGATACTGTAACAGTCAAAACCTACGAACGCTCAACAGCTGCAACCAGGAGACTCAAAACAATACGAGAGGGTGCGGTAAAGCGCTGAAAGGGGGGGGTCCAGTAGCCACATGTACACAGATAGGCGCAAGAACTGTGCTAACGAACGAGTACCGTCAGGGACTCAGACTTCAAGATTTGATGCTACCAAACCTACACATCTGTGATCTTTCTCTAAAATATACTGCTAGTAAACATAGGGCGTCGGAAATTGCTTTTCAGAACGAAGGTGGCGTTAACAAAGTGGTCAAGTCTTTAATAAACGACTGAAATGGGCTTGCTTCTGTTAGAAAAAAGGTCTATACGGTCAGGGAACAGGGGGGCGGGGGTAATGGACGCCAACGATGTGGGAGGAACGGATCGGAAGTATGTGAAATGCGAGCTCGGCCAGGACCAAGGATGAGTGCCATAAATGGGTTGGTAATCGTAGGCAACGAATAAAAAAAGCAGATCAGCGACAGCGGGAAAGAGAGAGGACTTGCGACTCCGATATACATTTGCAACTTCGACCCGCTGGGGAACAGGCAGAGAACCAAACGTACAGGAAGAAGTAGCTGGAAGTCGCGGCGAGGGTACGGTAGGGGGCAAGGGAAGACTTGGTCCGTCAAGGCGGGCGGAAAGGGAAACCAGGGGAAAAATGGGAGTCGGAGGGAAAACCAACCCGGAGAATGATGAAATGCTTGGTAGTCTCCAAACAAAGACCTGGTCACTAAACAAGGTCGGGAAGTGACTACAGAATGCAGGAACGCCAAAAGCAAAGCCTTGGGAACGGGGACCCTGGTCCACAGCCGGGCAGGGTGAAAGCCAGCACACCGCTGGAGTGGACTTGGACCTCCTACCATCGACCGGGAAAGCGGTCAAAGAAAATCTAGCCAAGGACAACTAATCACCTTTAAAAACCGGATGGGGGGGTAAAGAAGACCAGGCAATCATGGGAGACCGGGGGGGGGGATGCTGCGCCCAGATACAGCCCGTACATCTCTTATGTGAAAGGAAAGCTCACGCAGTGAGGCATAGCCGCGTGGGACGGCTACGAATCGTAAAGCTAGACAACGGTAGGCACGACATGAAAGGTGATAATAATAAAACGAGGCCAAAAGACGATCACAGCATCGTAGGCTATGGGTCGGGGCTGGCCGCAAGGAGCGGAAAACAAGAAACGCAAGAGCTTTATGCAAGAAAGAGCAGATGCCGCACAGACCGGGAGCAGGCACAAAACTACAGGGGGGGGTCAACGAGAGTAATCACGAAGGAAATGTAAGGGTTACCAACAGGGGCCGGTGGTAGGGTAAACTCAACCGAGGGTGATCGTGGTGACGTGAACACGACACTTATAAAGGACAAGGGCCGGGGCTACGTTGGAGTTTAAGAGGGTCGAAAATCACTACGTAGATCAGTGTGTGAGAAAAGGTGGAAGACCTGCAGGGGTCTGTAGAATACACCATCGAATATGTACTCCTAACGCAAGCGAAGTAAGGTTGACGCGCACAACAGGGCACACACAAACCATTTGCCCGGAGAAATCAAAAGAGACGTACAAGCGGGTAAAAAATCCCATTGTTCGCGCCAGGGCATGAAACGGTCCCAAGGGGTCTGCTCAAGTTTGGTGACTTTTAATCTCCTTACGGATCAAAAAAAGAGCTAGTCCTAGAAAAGGGGAGAACGGCAAGGGGGGGCAACAATCAGCCCTCATAGCTAGCATCTTCATATAAAAAAAGGGGAGAGGACGGGTTGGCGTAAAAAAGCAGCCACGCTCTCTTGGGGCGGATCGGGACGCCGACACAACTTTATTGGGACACACACGGCGGGAGAGATCTGGGAAGGGCGAGAGAAACTTCCTTAACTCTCATAAAGGGGGCGCATCGGGGGGGAACGGGGACAAAAGAAAAAGGGAACTATACCGTTGTAGTGCTAATTGGGGAAGGCTTAGGACCGCAATAGGGGGGATGAGCGCCGGGCCAGGGGCGTTCGTTGGGGGTCTCGCCAAAAAGGGCAAGCACGGAGTTGAGGGGGAAACTGCTAAACAAAGTCGAATCCCCGTAACACTGGAGGCAACCTGTCCAGTCGAGGGGGAAGGCGGGGATTGAAGAAAGGACATAGAACCGGCGTATTCAACGCGAATCCCATTCTATAAAATTAACAAAACATGGGGGGGGTGGGGGGGGGGGTGGGGGACGGAAAAATAAAGGTGGATATCTGGGTAATTGCACGCTGGAGTTGGCACAGAGAGAGACCTCCTCTCAACACACACGACGTCCGGGCTCATGAGCGTGCTCCTTCCAACAGGCCTAACTAATAAAACTTGTACAAATTATTTTCTATTAGGACGACATTAATCCTGAACACATGATAAAAGTGCGGAAGAAGAACAAGGTAAAAAACGGTGGGGACGGCCCTGGGACGTAACCTTCGTCATATCCTGCGGGTGTTGAAAACGGTGATGCGCAGTATGCGTGTCTCTCTTCGGGGAGAACTTGTCGTCAGGGTACTTAAAGATACAACACAAAAAAAAAGAGACGTGAGTGAGCGACGAAAGAACGGTGGGTGCCGGGGCAGCAGGCTGAAGGGAAGTTGAGACCTAAATATGATCGAGGTTGGGTTCTACCGTACGCACTGAGGGGTGTTGCGCTGACGTTGAACCATATAGTCGAGTCGTAATGGTACTGAGGTGAAAAACGGAAAAAATCAGGGTGGTTAGGTTCGATTCAAAGATAAGGGTCCGGTGTAGTCTTTGCTATGCATTAGTTTTTTTGGTTGCTTCGGCATGTGGGGGGAACGAACGTTTGGACGGTGGATCGGTGGTTTAATGCAGTATGGCTACGCGGTCAGGCCTCAAAAGTATGTTCGAGCGGTTCGAGGGCTGGGCGGTCTGTAGTTGCTGGACAGACGGGGATTGTGTGTTGCCCCGATCTTAAGGGAAAATAAAGTCAAAACACAGCCTGCATTTAACAGCACAGTTAGAGGAGACAACACATCAAAAAAAAAAAACACAATAAACGGGCGATGTGGGGCGGGAAGAGAGGGACTGCTGGGGGCTGAAGGCCGGACGTCGTCAAGACTCGCACAAGGACTTCCCCATGCTATGAAACAACGTGGCATAACATATTAGACAGGGCCAGGGGGACCATCAGTAGCGTAACAAAGACTAGCATCCTAAGGCGGTAAAAACAGGGGCGTCACAAGAGCACGTAGGTCCTCTGCATAAATGGATGGTGCAGACAGAGACAACGGGATAAGCACGTTACAAAACTTGATGTTAACACAAAACTTGTGAGTACAACAATGCACCGCTACAAGAAGTCACGGCGCGCAAGCACACGCGCAATGAAATGAAAGTGCCGACATATCTATCGGCACGAAACGTATTCAACGCTCAGGAATTGGCGGTCGCGGGTCCCGGCGGCAAAAGAGAATTTCAGGAGGGAGCTCCGGGTTCTACCGACCACAAAAAAAACGGGTACAGGGACGGTGGTGCCCATCAAGCATGAACGTTGCGGAGGTTCCAGTCAGTCAAGTGGTCACATCAATTAGGTGAGCCAGGGGGGTGAAAGGGGGAAAAGGTGGAGCGTTAACCATCGAAATGAAATAGGCATGGGGACAGGTAAGTGATGCTTGGGTCTCGTAAAAATCCGCGAGTAAGCTCGGAGGCGCTCTCTACCGCGGGGGGGCAAGAAGGCCAAATGTTCACAACAGCAATGAGCGGATTCGGAATTGGCGCGGCAGCATTACCATAAGGGTATTGAAAGGTGCGGGGTGCGAGAGAGGTCGAGAGAGTTTGGGGGAAAAAAACGCGGGGGGCGGGGGAGATAGAGGCGCGGCTCGGTAAACGGAGAAGTAAACCTGGGCATCAGGGAGAGCGAGGTAGAGAGAAAATTGGTCAGCCGACTCACTGCAACTAGGGGAAATGTAGCGTAAACTAGTCCTGCCTGGGGGGGAGTTAGGGGGGGAAAAGGGGACGGGAGGGATGGTGTGTAGGACAATCTGTCTCATAGTTGGGATAGCAGGGAAGGGAACCGGGCGACTCCTTTGCATACTCCGGCCGGGCGGCTATGAGGAAACGGACTTGCCTGACACCTAGAGAGAAGCTAGGGACGATGTCCAAGAACGTTGCGTCATTTACACCCCGGTCCGTTTGCGAGCTAGGAAAGGTTGCTCTCGTGGTGTGGACCGGATGCGCAAAGGTGAGCCGGACTGGGACTCACGTCCAGAGGTGCCATGAACGAACGTCCGGCGAGATCAAACGACCTAGGCGCAAAGGCGTGCCGGGTCACCTGAACATGGCGCACCAACAGGGACCGAGTGAGATCCATTGGCTGTACTTTCTCGGCAGGATAAGTAATTAGCTCCTAAGAAAGGGGGCAAACGTAAAGGGGTACCCCACAAGAAAAAAAATATGCTGAAGCGTAAGCTTTTAGGCGGAAGAACCTCGGCAGCGGTTCAGGAGCGCTAATAGTCTTGGTGAAACTCGAAAGGTGGGAACACGCAAGAACCAACAAGAAGGGGGGGGGAAAAACAGGAAGATGAACGACAGAAGGGTTGGGAAAAAATGTTAAAATTTCTAGGTGAGGGATCGCTTGGTCGAAACAGTTAAGAATCGCCGGATACGCCTAGCGGGACAACCGGCTGTCCACAGGGAAGAGCCGAAAGAGAAATCGTTATAGAGTTTAGCCAAAAGGTACGGGGGAAAACCAACTCGGTCTCTTGCCTAGCGAACCTCGATGGGCGGGTGGTTGCGCGGGGCACGTAGAGTTGGTGGTCGTGTGTCTTAGTCCCGAGGAACCAAACGAACAGTTAAACAGTAAATTGTGACGTAGGGCTTAGTCCCTATATCCAAGTGACTAAGACAATAATTGAAAGGGATAACCAAAGGTCCGGAAAAAGGTAACAACGGGGCTTGCAATGTCGGACGAGTTCAATCAAACCCAGTTCCCTGGGGGATACAACATTCCTGGGGGGGCGCAGGGCGTCCACTGGGGGGGTCAGCGGGGGCTGGGCCACGGCTATGAGAAATTCGTAAAAGGGGCTGAAGACACGTGATTAAGGCGGAGCTTGAAGTCTGCCCTCTACCTAAGAATAGAAGGGAATGCGAGTATACCCAACACCCAAAAACCACCCCCACCAGAACCCAAGCCCGATGATGACCTTCCTTAAAATGCGCAGCCCACTATAGAAGAAACGAGGGAAAACCACCCGGGCCCAACACCCCAAAACCCAGAGCCCAACCCGGCCCCCCCTCCAAACCCGCCATCGTTTGAGAAAGCAGCGTGGGGCGGGTGGAAAGAAGTGTCATGGTGGGGGGTGGGCCTAAGGGCTAATTGGGTTTGAATCTTTGGAAGGGGGTCGTGTTTGGTGGAGCGTGCCGGCGGGGGGGGGTGTCAAAAAGAGGTAAATAGGGCCTTGGAGGGTAATGTAAGTGCAAGCAAAGGGGTAGGACCCTTTTTGACCATTTACACTCGGTAGGGAGGCTCCGGGGGGTGAGTGGCGGAGTTGGGAGGGGGGAGTGTCTGAAATGGAGGGGGTTTAAAGTGTAGTTTAAAGAATTGTTGGTGCGGCGCTTAAAGGTGGGTATATTCGGCAATAGGGGTTTAAGGGGATCTGGTTTAGGTTGTTGGATCCAGTTGTTTTAGCTTGCAGGTCACGTCTTGGGGTGTGGAAAGAAAAAGTAGTCTTGGTCCGGGGGGGATGATCGGTTAGGGTGGGGGAAGCAGGGGGGGCTTGGGGGTTTTGTGGGGTGGGTGTCTGATTTGTACAGGATTTCCGGAGGAGAGTTGTATTTTTGCGGGAGTTGGGGAGTGTTGGATGGTGGCTCAACGCTTACACAGATTGGATTTACGCATTGTTTTTCTGGAGTTGAACCCTAAGAGGTCTATACTGACTCGGTTGCTTTACAGGGAAAAAGGGGTTCGGGGGCCGGCGGGCAGAAAGGGGTTTTATATTATACCTCATCGCAAAATGTCCGTTGTATAGGGATAGCGGAAGGGAAGTCCGGTGTCGGTATGTGTGGGTAGGGGGGTTGGGCGGTATCAGGAGGGGGATGTGGAACGGACGCCGGGGGTGCGAGTATTTTGCGCGTGGCTGAAAAATTTAGTCGGGGTCGAAAAGCCAGGGCGCGAGGTCTTTAAGTAGGGAGTTGCATTTGTCTGGAGAAGCTAAATTGAGAAAGACGGTTTGTTTTGTTGGCTCGATATGAATAAATCGAGAAACAAAGGTTGGGGAGGGATGCAAGAAGAGAGTGGATCGCGTGGGGACAAGTCGGTGATTTTTTTTGTAATGAGGAATGTTTCCTGAAGGTGAGTATTGAGGGGGGTAGAATTGAGTGGTATGGGGGTCGGGGCGGTGGGCTGGGCAAGAGTTTGGTTGGTTAATGACTCGCGTGGATCGACACTCCCATCAGGGAACTCTACCTTCTCAGCAACCGGCACCTCAAAGGGGGGAAAAAAATCGATTCAGTAAAGATCAAGGTGCTTGTAATATCGGTGTGAAGTGGGTCAGTTTGCCCCACTGTCCATATTAACGGGCACTGGCCAAAAGGGCCCAGTGCAGGCACAGAAAAAAAAAAATGGAGCGAAAAGTAACGAGGAGGGGGGGGCACTGCAAATCTGGCCTTACGATTGGTGGTTTCGCTAATATGATTCCGGGAGTCTGCGTCGGGGTCGCCCATGCAGCACACATAGTGTGGTCTACCCGATGAAGTAAGAACGGGAGAGAGAGTGGTGGCGCTTAGAAAAACCCGGATACTGCAACAGATACTGATTCAGTACAAAGAGACAGAATAAGTTGAGTCGATGCAACAGTAACGAGACAGTGACGGACGATATCTGGGCCAAGAAACGGGCTTCGAACGATCAGACCTGAATGACAAATGGGGTCTCTCAAACGACATAGGTAGGTCGCTTAACTCCCTAAAAAAACGGGAGAACCACACTCCGCAGGGTGGGAATGAGTGGGCATAGAAGAATCATCAGTCTGCCAGCCATCGCAAGGTCTTACTCACATAAACGCGTTCTTGAAGGGAGACCACAGATTTAATGGGGGAGCGCGTGTAACGCTGAAGTGGGCCGAATTTACCATAGGAGAGGTGTTAGCACGGGATAGTAGGCATGGTGTCATATGATCTCGCGGAAACCGGAGCAGTTAGCGGGTGAATGTGGACCGAGAGGTACACGGACGCGTGGAGTTAGCGACAGGGGATGGTGGAAGTAGAATGGCCTGCCGTGGGTGTTCTCAGCACTGGTTCTTAAACACTGAGTGTGGTCTTACTGGGCTACTGGGCTGCTTATCATTGCTGAAAACGGCTGCCAGTTCAATGTGTTGAGTAAGACACAACGGTCAGGAATTGGACGGCGTGGTAACAGGCGAAAGGCGATTATGACTAGCCCTTCGCTCTTTCTAAATTCTTCGCATAAGATAGCACTTGCGTCTGGTGACACAAGTGTAACAACGTGAACTTGGGCAAAGAGTACAAAAGAAGGTGAATTGTTTACCGGGGTTCACCGACTAAAAAACCAAAACGGCGGCCAATTGTTGCCCTTCTGGTCTGTTAAGAGCACGAACTCGGACACGGCTATCCGCGGATGAAGTGTCCTATGCGCGCAACGGGGGGGGGGGGGGGCTGAAAGGGGGGGGCGCAGTGGGGCTATCCGGACCAATGCGTTGGCTTCAACTAATATTCCCTGTGAAGTAACGCTGGTTCCCTTCGTAAATATCAACGGATTTCGGTGGGGAAGAGGGCATGAGCGCATACCCGGAGAGGGTCATACTGGCACCTGCCCGGCGGTCTGACGACAAAATTAAGCAATAACCTAAACTCGCGCCAAGGTGTGCTCCAAGGGAACGAAAACAAAAGATGACATGAGGGCACGGTTTATTACTAGTGTGGGCAAAATCCTGGAACTTTCAGACGGCAGAAAAGGATCTAGTTCACACGAAAACGCCGAAGCCTTGGGTTTTGTTTAAGGACATGCCCATCCGCGTTACGCATAATGCAGCCGAAGAAGAAGACAGCAGGCAATGGGCAGGAAAAACCTTCGGGGGGAGCAAAAAGATCAACAAAGGGGGAAAAACCCGGATAAACGAGCTAGGGAAAAAGATCGGCGTCGATGGTTCCGGGACTAAGCAAACAGACGACGCACACAACTAACCAGTCCTCGACGAAACAGG
>Ga0179593_1535961_pt1 | contig 14328 bp, 13 predicted proteins | sample CZODoug2_1_08_16_FD_185931 | JGI IMG/M metagenome (GOLD analysis project Ga0179593, IMG submission 185931) | Vadose zone soil fungal communities from Angelo Coast Range Reserve, California, USA - CZODoug2_1_08_16fungal (PacBio error correction) | ecosystem: Environmental > Terrestrial > Soil >...
CACGGGTAGGGGGGTGGAAAGAACCACCAATTCGTGCCAACGAGAAGATAAGGAATGTTCGACAAGAAGCCGTGGAAAAAAGGGGGCACAAGCGGCTCAGAGGATCTGTGAAAGAGTCTGGAATGAGACCTTGCGGTACGCAAAAACTTTGGGGGGGAAAGACTACTTACAGTGTCGGATCTGGGGAGAGCCATCATTGTCCTAGCCATGCTTCGTGAGACTGTGAACCAATTCATAGATAACTACGGCATCCTCCGAAGGGTATGGGGGGAGTAAGTGACCAGTGATCTCCTGGTCTTATTTCAAAACCACATAAAGACGTCAGGGATTCATAGCCGAAAAGGGAAGGGAGGAATCAGAGATGGAGCTGCCGGAGAGAGGGGGAATGGTCTGTTCTGAGCAGGATGAGCTTACTCACGAGGAAAAAAAATGTCTAAGATAGCTTACACTCACACGACCTAAAGGGGGGGGAGAAAGGTCGAGCCATCATACCTCGGAGGAAGGGGCGGAACAGGTCTCTAGCAAAGCAACAAGGGGAAAACGGCGCCCGACGGAATCAGGTATATCAGTAGAGTGGGGGCGTAAAAGTAGGGAAGCTTCTCAAGCCAATGAAACCGGGTTAACGGGGGAAAAGACTAGGGCGGGGCACGCGGCGCGCTTTGTCACAAAGAGGGTGCTGAAGGACCATCCAGGAATTAAAAAAAAAGAGACCCGTGCCGTGTTGCAACGAAGTTGTGTACCGAAAGTCAAACAGAGAACCTATTGGTCGTAGATACGTCCTAATGGCGTTGGGTGGCTCGGAATTCTGACAAAGGAACCTTAAAACCCTTCTCCGGGGGAGAATCTAATTCAAGCAGAAACCGAGTCGCGCCGTGTTCTAAATTCTCTCTGAGGAAGGAAAGCACGGTCGGTAACCTGTAACTGTTTCGAGAAAAAGGGGAAGAACTTCAGACCGCTCCCTTCGGAAGGGTGTATGTGGGAGCCTAACTGATCGATACTAAGGAGGGGAAAAAGGGAGAGGGACCATTTCTCGAGGGGCTTAAGGATTAAAACTTTGCAGCTCGACTCCGGGGATACTATTTTAGAGAAAGAGAACCGCTGAGGCTTCCAACAGAATCGAAAAAAGAAAAAAAAGAGAAGGGAGACCAAAGAGATTAGTGCCGCGTATCGATTACACACTCAATGGAGATTAGGTTCGTCCTCAAAGGGAAAAGTCCCTGGCGACTCGGTTTCATCAAGGTTACTCTTCCAGGTTGGGCTCGCGAGGTCCAAGTTCCCTAAGGGGAGGAGCGTAGTTTGACGAAGGGACAAGAGAAGTTGTATCAAAAGAAAAAAGGCTGCATCCATAGCTGGAAACCGGAGGGAAGACGCTATTTCTGAACACTTGGCAAGTAAAAGGACTGGGTCGGGGAAGGATTGGCTACCAAGCATTTGCAAGAGCAGGGGGGGGAAAGGGCTGAATAGGACCTGTCGATTGGGTGTGGGGTATGCGGGATCGACGCCTTCCCGCTCTTTCGAAGAAAAGGATGAATCGGGATAGGTCACGAGCCGGGAGTCCGGAATGGGAAAGACCGCGGAAGGAACAGATTCCTGCTTCAAAGGCCCCCTAAAAACGAAAAAGCTTAGTAAAGTCTAATCAAAAAGTAAAAGAAATGAACGACGGGGTTGAAAAAAGAAAAATCGAAGTACCCGGCGCAAGGTGCTTGAGGTTGAACGGAATGTAGACGACCAGGGAAGGTATACATGGAGGAGATTAAAATGACATCCAAATAGGCAAGGGTTTAGGGCAGTTAGTCTCCGGGGGCTGGAAGCTCCAATCAAGAATCGAGAAGCCCCACACCCAAGGAGTAGATGAAAAAGAGATACGCCTCTATTATTTCTGATTCCAGCTAGTCCGTCACATAGCCCTCAGGAGGCACGATGGCGAGGGGCCCTTTCCTTCGGCCCTTTATCAGAAGATGTGGTCGATCAAAGTGCCATGGGGATAAAACCTTTGCAATGAGGAACGAAACGAAAATGTGCTTCAACCAGATGTATGTATAAAGAAGTCGTAGGACGTATGGGTAGAGAGGATGAGCCCTTCCGAAAATTAGGGTACTTCACACAGCGGCGTCTATCCGAAAGTAAGCCAAGAGCAAAACTTTGCGCGTCCCCGCAGAAAAAGAAGCGTTCCCTCACCTCCTCACCAAAAAAAACGGGGAAATCTTGCCTCCAGGCCTGAGAATTTTGCAGCTGTTTCCGCGAAACTCGGAAGACAGGTAACCTCATCTGGGACCAACCTTCTGATACATCCCCCGGTGGTAGAGTAACGGGTATCACTTTCCTGAGGGCTTGCAACCTTCTCTTCGAAGAGGAAACAGAAAGGAGGTTAATTCTCGAGACAGGGAAGCAAGGCGGACCTCCAAAACTCCCGGGTCCTTAGAAAAGAAGAACTCTCCCGCATAGCGTTCCGGCAGGAAGGAAAATCAGTTCCAAAAAGGGAAGTAGAGCTCTTGAAGAAGGGTTGACCAGGCGGATGGGATTTAGCTTCGGGAAACGATGTAGGAAAAAATCGGGACGTCGTGCAACATGACCGTCCGAAAAACAAGGAATCGCCTGAAAAAGAGGGGGAAAGGGATTAGCCTCATACGGGAAAAGGCTCCAAGCCCCCACGGCAAGCAGGGGGGTCTGTCGAGAACCTGAGGTAAAAAGGGTGGTTTGAACCTATAGTATAGTGAGGGAGACGGGTCCGGGACATCAGTGGACCTTAGGGGATCTTTGGAAGGAAGAAAGACTAGTTAGACATCTCGTACGGTCAAGAGGAACTGAGAAAAAAAAAAAACTTGGGGATCCTTATCATATCAGGAAGGGGGAATAATGTACACTAGACAAACAACCTTACATGGAAATCCGGTTCTTCAAAATAATCTGGGGAGAAAGAGCGAGCTCTCCAGTTTTTTAGGAAAAGGGATCACGGAAAGAAGGAGGATGCGAGAAACTACGGGCCCCAACCCGGTCGAGCTCAACGCTAGGACTATTGAGCTCTAGGAAGGTGAGGGGAGAGGGGCCAAGAATTTTTTACCGTGAAGGGATATAACTAGGACCTCGCCGTGCGGTAAGCCGGCTTGGCTCGTGGAGAGAGGGGTATCGGACATCGCACGCCCCATCCTGCCGCAAGAGACCATAATAAGAGGGCCTGGGGGGGAAATCTCTATCTTCTCAGCCTGAAAGGGTAGGACGACTTTGCCCGGACACACCGCCTCCCTCAAAGTGAAGAAAATAAAGCCATGAGAAGTCTCGGCATATCTGTCAGTTGAAAAGATCAGGCCGTCTCTACGTGATGCAAAAAAGAGAACCGGCAGGCGGGACGAGTTGGGTTAGTAGAAGAAAATCTAGAAAAGGAGTCGGTGAAGTACCTTGAAGAATGAGAGAAAGGAAATGGAGGTCACTGGCCCCCTTCTGAATAAAATTTAGAGGAGCCGAAATCCTGAGTCGGGGCTCACCAATTGGGGGGGGCCACCAGTCGTATCTATAACAACAAAGGAGGTGAAATAAAGATACTCCTTTTGAAAGGGGAGAGCCACCCTAAACCGACGGCCAGTAAAAAAAAAAAGCCGGGAATTTCTACAAGAAGACGGCCAGAAATTCGAAGGCGAATACTAGGAAAAGGGGAGGTCGTCACCATTGAAAAGGGGAAACCCGTTTCGCTCGTCGCTCAGCTCACAGCCCTGCGATCGGGAGGGGTGAAAAAAACTTTCCGATTCACGAGAAATAGGGGGGGGGGGGGGGGGGGCAATCCTCCTCCTGATGGGGAGGGAGGAGAGGCCTGCTGTTCGATGGGAGGAGGGTCGGGCAAAAGGAAAAAAAAACGACGTAGATGCCATTTCTTCCTCACTACGCATGGTCCAATTTTAAGGTGAGAGAAAGAGAGGGGGAGTTTCTAAGAGAGACAGGCTGCTTAGATGGCGTTTAATGAAAAAGTTACTTCCGAGAGAGCGCGCGAACGATAATTCTAGCCCGCTCCAGGTCAAAAAAGGCCGTTGGAAGACTATCCGGAAAGAACGCTCACAAGGCGTGAATCTGAAAACTCGAGGCCAACGACGCCGTCCTCGAACATTTAAGAGTAGGATGGGGAGGAGCCTGCTAGAGGGGGTCGGAACACTAAAAGCTTGCGGGGAAGAGGGGGGGGGAGCAAAGAAAGCGGGGCGCGCTCCTGCGGAAAAAAAAAACAGAAGGTTCTAAGACCATACAGGTGAAGAGGCGTCAGTGAATACGATGGAGGGGACCTAGCACTCCCCTAGAGAGAAAATCCTCGATTCGGGCCTTAAGGGGACCCCAAGGGCTGGCAAGGTTAAAAACTTCGCTCTTCGTCGGAGGAAATCGAAGCTAAGCACTTAAAGAATGCCTCGCCGATTTCCCTCGAAAGCCGAGGACCTCAACTCGGATTCTTGGAGTCCCGCTCATCCAGGGGGTGACTGAAGAGCGGGAAAGAAGTCGTACTCTAATGGGTTTTGTATTTGTTCTCAAGGCAAGTGATGATCTCTACTAAGGCACGGAGGAAACGGGCGAGAAAAGGCAGGGGGGGCTTCTGACGTTTATCCTTTAATCAGACGACGACTTCCTCCATCGTATAATCATCCGCGGCGGAACACCATACCCAGGACGAAGAGACTCGAGAGGGGGAGCGGAGCAATGGCAAAATCGGCTAAGGGAAAGATAAATTATGCACAATGGAGGAAGCCAGTCGAACACGCCGGTGTGAGGGAAGCGCGGTCGCGGGAGAGAAATAAAATTGCAAGAAGAAAGGGGGCGTGCCGAGGAGAAAAAGGAGCCGCAGACGAGCTCCGGAGCCAGAAAACAACCGTGGCATGGCGCCGAAGTCCTGAAAAAAGGTATTTCGACCGGGTGAAGGGGAAGAAGAGACCCGCGAAAAAACAGCGCGGAGGAACTTGAGGAGCGAAAAGAAGTGAGGGCGGTGAGGGAAGCCCGAATGATGGAGGAGAAGGGGGCCACACCCACCGGGGGGGGCAGGGACGGTCGACAAGCCGCACTAATGGGGAAGGGACCGGAACTGGTTCGGCGTGCTGCATACAAGCCCGACGTGAACGACCTGATCAAAATCAAAAATCGAACGACGCGGGGTTAGAAACTGTCGGAAAGGACCCAGCTTGCAACGCTTCTGTCACAGTCTCGCACCACCTCGAAAGTTAGAGTACGATTGAAGGGGGAAGGGGAGAGGAGGGAAGGAGAAAGGGGTGAGAGAGTGGGGGCGGGGGACGTTGGAGAGGGGGGGGGGTGGAGTAAGGGGGGAGGGGGGGGGGATAGAGGGAAGACAAGAGGGCTACGGCACTAGGGGAATGGGGGTAAGGGAAAGGAGGGATGGAACGAATGGAGACGGAGGGGGGACAGGAGAAAAGAAGAGCGAGGGAAGGAGGAGAGGAAGGAGGGGAAGGGGTGAGGGGAGGGGCAAGGCGCAGAGGAAGGAAGGCGTAAGAGGAAGAGGGGGGCTGGAGGGGGGGAGGGAAAGGAAGGGGGGAAGAAAGATAAGGGGCGGAAGGGGGGGAGGGGAGGGGGAGGTGTAGGGGGGGAGGGGAGGAGAGGTGAGCGGGAGTTGCCGGAAGGGAGCAAGATGCGGCCCAGGGGGAGGAGACAAATAGCGGCAGGAAGGAGGCGTGTGGGATGGGAAAGGGGCAGGCAGGGGCAAGGACGAGAGGGACAGGGAGGAGAGAGGGAAGGGGGAGGATGGGGGGAGTGAGAGAAAGAGAGACGGAGAGGAGAAAAAGGAGGCCCTAAATCCAGTGTGGAAGGCACAGGGTAAAAAAGGGCGGGGGAAGGAGGGACAGGAAGAGAGGAGGGAAGTTTAAGTATGGGAGGGGAACGGGGGGGGAGGGGGGGAGGGCAAGAAGCGTCGTAAAAAGGTTGGGGGGGGGGGGGATGGGGATAGGGGAGAGTGAAGGGGGAACGGGGGAATAAGGAGAGGGGGAGAGTAAAGGGGACGAAGGAGGGGGGAAGGGGGAGGGAGGGAGGGCGGACGGGGAGCGCGAGCGGGAGCACGTGGTGAGGCGGAGGGTGGGGTACAGGAGAGAATAGGAGAGGGGGATTGCAGGGAAGGGGGGGGGGGGAGGAGAGGAACGGACAAAAGGGGAGATGGGGGGGAGGACGAGTGGTGGGGGGGGGGGGGAGGGAGGGGGGGGTGGCAGGGAGAGAACGGAAGGGAAGTGGAGGGTGGGCATGTTCCGCGAAGGCAGGGAGGTGGGGAAGTGGGGGGGAGGGGGTGTGGGGAAGGGAGGAGGAGCTAAGTTTATAGATGCTGGAGAGGAGAGAAGAAGTACGGGAGGGAAAAGAGCCGGCGTGGGGCTGGGTATGAGGTGAGAGGGGAATCGGGGAGAAGAGGGAGAAGGGGCGTGGTAAGGGAGATAGCAGGAAGGAGGGGAAAGGAGGATAAGGGAGGTAAGAAATAAGGAAGGTAGGAAGGGGAGAGTGCTGAGCCCCATACAGCACTTTGCCCCACTTTTCGCGAGAGTGAAACAGAAGGCTGAGCAGGAATAAGGGTTGGGGAAAGGGTGACGGGCGTTGTGACGCGGCGGGGAAGAGTAGAGGGGTGGATGCGTGATCGAAAGGGGAGGTTGTGAGGAGGCGGGATAAGACATGGGGGTGAACGTAGAAAAAGGAGGGGACGGTTGACAGGTGAGAGGGAACGAGGGGGGGGGGACTCGGTGGGACGAGGGGGAGGGAGGGGAGGAGGAGCCAAGGAAAGGCCTTGGAATTTGGGGGCAGAGGTAGGAGGAGGGGGAGAGGGGGCGGGTCGTGATCGGCACGAGATGGAGGAGTGTGGATGGGGTGGAGGGGAAAGAGAGGGGGTGGCGGGGCGGGAAAGAAGGGCGGGGCAACCAGGTGGGGAGAAGGAGGTTAAGGGTGGGAAGGGGAGAATATATCGAAAGTGGGGGAGGGGACGAATGGAAAGGGGGGAAATAAGAGGAGAGAGCTCGAGGGGGTACCGAGGAAGGGTAAAGGGAGAGGTGTGAAACAGAGAGAGTGTGGGAAAGGGACCATGGAAGGGGAGGAGAGCAAGAACGATGGAAGAGGTAGGAGGTGGGGGGGGTGTGCGTCTCGGTGAGTAGCGCTCCAGCGAAGTGGATGGGCTGGGACAGGGCGTCTCGGTCGCGGCAGGGGGCTGATAAGGATTATAAAGACGAGTGATCGTTCTCTCGTTTGAAGCTTAACCTGACGGGGGTGGGAAGTCAAGGACCGGCGCTGGGCGTATGGGTAGTGGGGCGACATCCAATGACACCGATAAAAGTATGGTCCGAGCGCATGGGAAGATCGATGCTCTTCGGAGTGGTCTCAGGACCGTCCTCTAGGGCGTTACAACCGTTTGGGTATGAGACGGAGGGCAAGGCTTGGTAACAGGTGGCCTGAAGTACGCGCCATGCATAGACTGGGGTTCGTGGCAACAAGATGAGGGGGAAAGCTGGAAGAGACCGCAGGGGGGCGGGGGGGTGAGGAGAAGGATAATCGCCGGAAAATCGTGGACAGGAAGGGGGAGGGCTGAGCCAGGAGCCAGTGGGTTCACTACGCCGGCCAGGAGTATTGTGGACAACTCAATATAGAAAAGTCGAGAAAGACCAAAGCGGCAGATGGGGGACGCTCCAGAGAATAATTGGACCCCAGAAGACTGAGCGCAGAATGTCAGCGCTAGAGCGGGAGGGGTAAAAGGGAAAAGTGGTTATTACCAATCAAACGGAAGGGGCAAAGAGGGAGAAGTGAGGGTGTGGGCCGCGTTACCTGTGTCTGGCAAGAAGAGACCGACCAAGAAGAGGATAAAACAGCACCGGCAGGTAAAATTACGGCGTCTCTGTTGTTACGAGACCGGGGGCCTGTATACTGCAATGAGGTATTTAACGGTCGGGGGCGGGACTGGCGGCTGGTAAATGAGGGTCGCATGTAAAAGAGGGGCGAACAACGAGTTGGGGGCATAAGCATCAGAGTGAGGCGAGAAGAAGCATGCGTAGGCTGTTTGGACAAAAGTACAAGATGGGGTTGCGGAGATAAGGTTGAGGAAAAGCAGCAGCTAAGGCCCTCTTCCGTCCTGCTAGGAGAGGAAGAGCAAGGGGGTACCCGAGGAAGGGCTATGGGTAGGGAGGGGGGGAGCACAGGGGCGGGGGGGGTCGCGGGGTGACATGGAGGGGGGAGGGTAGGGGGAGGGGGCTAGATTGCGTCGGAGATAGAAAGAGAGGTGAGGGCGGGACGTGAGGTGCACAACAAGAGACGACGAAGAGGGGGTGAGGGTTACATTGCGCCAATTAAGTAACTCTGCGACCGTGCAGGGTTGTCTGATGGGTGGTAGAATGTAAGAAACTGATGGGGGGAGATTGAGGGATGTTACGAGGCGATTCCGGAATAGGAAACGCACGAACAACTCCCGCTCGAAACTAAGAAGCAACCATGGTTACTAAGATGGGAACAACGTAGGGGCACTTGGGGACCACACTGGGTGGTCTACGTGAGAAGAAGAAAGTAGGAGGCGGGGGGCGAGGAAAAGGAGTAAAGGGGACTCAGGAAGGGGGAGCAAAGAAAGGGTGGGGCGAGGGAAGGGGGAAGTCCAGCATCAGAGAATCATGGAGGGTTGACTCAGGGTAATCCAGGTCCTGGTGTGTGCAGCCAGCTCCGGGTCGAGCGGTCTGCATAGGAAGAGAAGACGGGGAGAGCGTTTGCTAGAGGCGGCTTACAAGTATCGGGCGAGGTGACTCCCCTTTGCGGGAGAAAAAACGAGTAAAGTAGGGAAATCTTCCCCTGGAAGGCATCGCCCAGACGCCGCGGAGCGCAATGAAGTCACATAGCAGGTTATCCAAAAACGTTAGTATGAAAGATAGAAAGAGTATGGATTTGTCTTCCAGAGCTTTGGTCCCAAGGGGAAAAAAAAGGAAGAAAGTCCCATGTGAGAAGGTCTGGCTTTCCTTGCCTGCCTGTATCACTACTATTTTTCTGAGAGGAAGGACAGAATGGCCTGAGCAGTATAGCGCACCTACCAGCCGTAAGAAAAAAAGGGTACGGATCATGTGTGCAAACAGAGTCTTATAATCTGTGTACTTGCCTTTGAAAGAATTGTCATTATATCAGGGATCGTAAAGAAGAGAAGAGTAAGGCTGTCGTCTCAAAGACGTGACGGGAAAAAAAAGGGAAGCGAGGTCAATCGTTCCGATTAGAAGGCCCATTCTGCGCCCAAACGGCGAAGGGGGTGTTAGTTTCCGCTCACCCGCCACAAACTAGAAGGGGGGTGTTGGGTGGGTGGTCATATTCCTGACAGCTACTGAGGGCTCGTCATAAAGTCTCGACCCGTTCTCCAGAATATACGTGGGCAAACGGAGTGTGCGAACCCCCCCGGTTGGGTGTCCGGAATTGAGGATCTCTTTTCGATGTGACCGAACCGGGCAGTGAGTTCAAGAGTCCCGAGGGCTATTCTTGGACTTTGGGACATGTTAAGTTCGTCGAACTCGCAAGGAAGGTGAAACCTCCCCCGGCCGTGATAAAAAGGAAAAAGATGAAACTAGACGCGATGCCTCAAGGAATCGCGGAAGGAGTCACTAGCCTCCGCACAAGAAAAAAAGGAATATGCTCTTCGACGTCCACGAGGTCTATGGAAAAAAAACGCCGAGGATATGAAGATCCTTCTTGCGTCAAAAAAAAAGGAGCAGTGAGTCGTAAAACCTCCCAGTGTCTCAACCCGGACAAACGCGAAGGGACAAGAGCATTTGAATGTCACGGGTCAGTCGCAGGGTCATAAAAAATCGAAGAACAATCCCGCCCCTTAGCGGCGGGCGGGGGGGGAATCGTCCGAGACCCGTATTCCAGTGAAGTTAGGGGACGATCCCGACGCTTCAAGGGGGAGAAGGAAGGTGGGGGAGACAATGGCGAGGCCAGGAAAAAAAAAATGGATTATCCCAACCGTGTGAAAGTCGAAGGGTTGAGGGGAAAAATGGAAGACCTCCCCAACCAGAGCGAGGACGTCGTGATAGAGGGGGAAGGGAAAGAAATGGGCGGCAACCCCATGGAATAAGGGACGGTAATCCTGGATGGTAGTCAGCAAAAGAAAGGAACAGCTGCATAGCGAACCACGAGGATGCCCCTCGGTTCTCAGCACTGTAAAAAAGGAGAGCTGAAGCACGGCGGACGCACACCAGAAAAACGTCGAGAACTCTGACAGTCTATTCTAAGCGAGGGAGGGTCCTTTGCTAGGCGCCAAACCGCTTGGGAATGGAGGCCAGGGGGAAGGTGAAAAAAAAAGTCAGGAGTGCCGTGCGCGGGGTCGGAAGTCGACTCCTCTGATGCACCTTCCTCCGCCATCGGAAAGAAAAGGGGCAGGGAGGGGGGGAAAAACTTCTGCTGCTCCACAGGAAAGATGCAAGAGGAAGGGAAAGTGGGAGAGAGGGCGCTATATGTGGAACCAAACTCGCCAAGAAATATCACTGTCACTAGAAACATCCCACCTGCACTCTGGCATGACAGATTGGAAAACAAACGATCGGACGGCTCGATGAGGAAGAGCGCCGGACGACCCACAGGCGGCCTCTGCTTTTAAGGGGTGGAGTCCTCCTACCAAGAAATTCCTGATGCGTACCAGTAGAATGAAAACCACCACAAAGAGAGTTCCCGAGACCTCCAGTGTCACGCTTCTTGGCACTAGAAAGGAAGCAGGGACGACGTCTTCGGGTGCGGCAAGCAAGGGCCCAGGAGATATCTCTCCCAACAACAACGGGAGGTATTGGAATTGTTTTGAGCACAACCTACGAGTAACAGGACAGGTAGGCCGAGTGCGCCAGAAGCCTACAAAACGGGCAAACCCTCACGAGAGCATTAAGTAAAAGGGCATACGAGTCTCGGCGGGTCGGCGACTCACCAGTTTGAACCAGACAAGAAGAAGCCGGTACCGCTCAGGGGGGAGGATCTCTCAGAAAAAAAAAAAAAAAAAAGATAACGCGGTTGGGGTCATGCTCCAACGGATTCAGAGCTAATTCTCAGGAGTCCTCTGTTTACCGTGATCTTAAAGAATGGGAGGAGGGAAAGGGGGGGACTCCCACAGTCCTCCACGCCTCCTAGGGAGGAAGCATCCCTCCTACAGTCAGGGTCATGGGGCTACTCTTCGCCACTTGGTTGGGAGGAGAGGGAAGGGCTTATGGGGGCGTGCAATATCGTACGAAAGAGCACTGCTCCCTCAGGGAGACATGAAAGCTCCACGTAAGAATTTCCTGAGGAAGATCATAATCGTTCACTACCGGTCACCAAAAAAGAGAGAAAAAACTTAGACAAGCGGAGCCTCCTCGGCTCGCTGTAGAAAGGGAAGTTTCCTCTTTGGCTGAGAGTTCGCAAGAAGAAGACGGATGAACTCGGCACAACGAAAAGGGCTTGAGCTGCGCTGGTTACCAATGGAAAGGTGTTCCGAAGTACCATCCGAATTCATCTCCTAGAGGAGGGGGCAGGAGATGTTCGTGTAACACTAAAAAAAAAAGAAGCTACGCACCACCTCTATGGTTTGTGAGAAAGAAACAGGACATCGTCTAAACTTAGAGTCAGTAAAGCTCCGAATGCTACGTCCTGACCGTTCCGGAAGATGGGGCGGCGGGCCCAAAAAAGGAGAAAAAAATCGCGGCTCGGTCGGGACCATCCGGGGGGACTGTGTCGAGATGACAGGGGACGACGGCCGCGCCCTGCCGCGAGGGTTAATGGGCCCACGTTAACAAAAACCGTACCCCTTAGAAACCTCGGGCGACGGTGGCTGGGCTGACGGGGGGGGGGAAGGGAGAGAAACACGAAGAACTTCCTTCATCGGAAGGCCACGAAGAATCTCATAATCCGCGCGAAATCTACAAACCTCGGCTTCTAGACGACCATCTCCGAAAAAAGGTCTAGGCCGCCGGGGATCGAAATTTCCGGAAAAATAATGGCGAGGAGTCAAATGCTGGAAAAAAAGAAAAGGCTCATGCCAGGTCTGCCTAAGGGAGGGGGGTATGAAAACGCATTTGCTTTGCGCAGAAGCGCAGTATGGGAAAGGTAGACGGGTTCGGATAGTGTAGTCATTTAGTGGAGTGCCTCTTCGGTGAGAAAAATGAAAAGACCAGGTGGGGAAATGCTACATCACTCTTAGCCAGATCGCACAAGGAGGAGGGGGGGGGACGCGTGGGTCTGACAAGATGGTGGCACGTAGTTCTGAATAGCAAGACTCCGCGCGAAGTTTCAAACATTGTGGACGCTGACCACAGCGAGGTGGGGGAGGCCTGGCACGGAATCTTGGACGAGGGGGGGGAAAACCAGTGCAGCTTTTTTGACGGGAAACCGGAGTTCCTCCTCCTAATGGGGGGGGTCAATTAGCGGTTGCATGACGATCCCGAAAAGCCCAAGGGAGAAGACTCATCCCGTACATCGTCCAACTAAGGAGCGTGAGACCCGGCGCGCTTGGCTGTGCTGTCACGGGAACCACCTATCTTTATCAGGGACGGACCCGCCGTCGCATCTTCACGGAAAGGCGAGGGAGCTCCTCGCGGGACGCCGTAAAAGAAAAAAAAGGGCTCAAAACAAACAACAACTAGGAAGTGAAAAACATCATAGGGGAGGGATCGCTTCCTCTCTCCAAGAAGAAGACTCCAGGTGACGAGTCTAGGGCTCGGAAGGAGCCCTGTTCAAGCGATGTGGTCTAAATCAGGGAGAAAAAGAAATGAACCTCGAACATAACCTTGGCTGCCGGGGAATCTGGAAAACCGCGTCCGGTTTGACTAAAAAATGTACTTGTTCGGTAGGATACTGTCCCCATGCAGGCAAAAGCCGAGAGCGCGGCAAGGCACCAGCGCATGGCTCGTCACGGAGCCGTAGGGGAACCTTGAGGAAACCATCAAAGACGGCGATCCCTCACCTCAGACAGATCCAGGTCTACTGCCAAAGAAAACTGGTGGAAACTGCTGTCGCGGGGCTCTAGCCAACTAAAGCCCGGCACGTTGCCAAAGGGGCGGTGACAAAGCCCTCACGTTGTTGCCGAGGAGAGAGATACAGGAGCTCTTGAAGGGGATGCGAAAAAAAAGAGAGGGCAAGAAGCCTAACAAGTCTGTGCCACTTCTAGTTCGCATAATTGCTCAAGAACGCGATGAAAACTTCAATCGACTCCTCCTGAGCAAACGAATCATCCCGCTGTACAAGGCATCGCTCACGGCGGCCAAAGGACTTGCGTAGAGCGTCTCTTCGAAGCGCTGGGGGCGGAGGAAAGATGAGGGAGACCTTCTTGCGCTACCAAGGCCAAATTCGTCGATACCCACAGTCCCAGACTGTCAGCGCACCCTGGCCGAGGAAAAAGGGAAGAGCGTCCTCCGGTCCGGGGGGGAATGAAAAAACATTTTGGGGGAGGGAAACGATGAACCTCCCCCAAATTCGAGCGTCCCGCCGTGGCCTCGATCAAAAAGGGGGGGGGTACCGACGATCTAAGCGACCAGTAGAGCTTTTGCCGATACCATCGAGGAAGGCAGTCCCTACCACAACCACCCCCCGAAAGAAGCTCGTAATGGTTCCTCTCGCAGGCCCACAAAGCATCGAGGAGGTATCTTAGAAGGGAGAACGGAAGATTGCATCATACACAAAGCAAACTGCCCTGTAAGCTTAAAGCTTCCCTCCTCGGGGTTGAAACCACAACAGGTAGCAAAGAGGGGAAGAAGTGCCCCGCAGTTCATAGTAAAGAGGAAACACAGGGTGCACACGGGAACTACGGCCCACACGAAAAAAGTTGGGGGGTTTTTTTTTGGGGACAGCGATAAAGTGGACGAGGTTGCCGTGAGAGAAAGCAATAAAGGGGGAGCCGTCGTGCAACCAAGGGTGAGAGTATAACGGGCGCCGCCAGTACCCGTGGGCAGGGGTCGGTTCTAACAAATGCTGTCTAAAATCTCATCTCATCGTACGATCGCACGCCCCCCCCCTTCAAAAAAAAAAAAGGAAAAAAAAGTTAATTGGAAACGTCGGCAGCACTCTCTGCCTCAGAATTCGGTTCCTTGAGGAGGGTCTCGGTTCAGGTCGAGTTCGAACCCTCCGAAGAGCTCAAGAAGAAAAAAGACAGAAGGTAGGATTCCGCGAGTATCAGAGATCAGTTAAGCAGCATTACCACCACCGTAGTAGCGGAGGGCGCTTCTCCTGGCTCACGCAGACGGAAGGTGGAGAGAGGGGGGGACCACGTTTGTGAGTAACACCCCCAAAAAAAAAGACGACAGAGTATTCGTCAGTGAATGCTCAGGATCCCCTTGAACGCTGAGGGGGGAGAATACGGAATTTGGACCGGCGTCCGGTGCTTGCTAAAACAATGGGGGGGGAAAAGATCAC
>Ga0179593_1539136_pt1 | contig 14328 bp, 14 predicted proteins | sample CZODoug2_1_08_16_FD_185931 | JGI IMG/M metagenome (GOLD analysis project Ga0179593, IMG submission 185931) | Vadose zone soil fungal communities from Angelo Coast Range Reserve, California, USA - CZODoug2_1_08_16fungal (PacBio error correction) | ecosystem: Environmental > Terrestrial > Soil >...
GCGCCGAAAGAACGAGCGACGGCACGGGGGACGTCAATGCGATCAGGGGGAAGGTAAAAACCGAGAGGAGTCAAGGGGGGGGTCTTTTAGGAGAGCCGCCAGGAGGGGGACCTCAACTTCGGCAACTAACGGAACTACTTAAAGAAGAGCGAGGAGCAGCCCGGGGGGGAAAACGGAACAAATCGATACGAGAGGGGAATCGGCCTTACAATCGACGTTGATGAACGATCTTGAACGGACCCCAAGAAAGCGCATCGAAGGAGGAGTAAGGATTCGCCAAGCAGGGAAAGAAGCTAGGAACCTTCTACATCAGGGCAAAAGCTTAATGCGGGCAAGAAATTAAAAAAGGAGGGGGAAGATACAGCACGGTCACGAAGTAGCCCCTCTAAAAGACCCGAGAACGAATCGAGTTCGAAAGGAAACAGAAGGATAGATCCAGGGTTAAGGGGGGGAGGAAGAACACGGACTACGGGTTCAGTCGAGAAGCGTCGAAATACCAAAAGACTTCATTCTATGCCTCAGACTGGAAGAAGGGATCGCAAACCGAAGGAAGACCGCCAACGGCCTCACAGAAAAAAAAGAGGAGATGTCGTGCGTAGCAGGGGGGGATAGTCGACTGGGTCTAAAGAAGAAGCTTGCAACGAAGACATATAATTCGTTAGACCGGGTCTCACCAAAAGGGCGTAGGAAACTTTGCTGCCGTAATCGAAGATAAAAAACACGACCCTGGCGATAAACCTCAAAGCCGACTTGGCTCGACGACTAGGAGGAGAGTGGGGGGGCTAGTAGAAGAAAATACGGCGTTTTTCGCGCCCGATGAAAAAATGTCCTTGAGCGGGGGGGGAAGCAGGCGTGAGGGGGAACGTTAGGACCACTTTGGTAAACACCGTCATTAATTGGAGCTGGAGAATTGAAAAAGCGCCAGTCACGGCGGAAAAAACGAGGCCGATTCTCATGCTGCAAAGAGGAAAATCGAAGGGCCGGGGTATCTATACAAGGTGCTCATAAAAGAGTGGAAAAGAGGACAGGAAAAGATTTGCCAATTAAAGTGCCGCTTGGAAGGGGTCCGGCTCATCCGGGGGCAGAAAGTCTCAATCTGCCGGGGAAAAAATTAGGAAGTGATGATCGAAGAAGGAGAAATGGGGGGTAGCTGAAGGGGAAATCGATCTAGGGGAAATGATCGTCGTCGCCTCTAAAGAGGTTCAAGGCAAGGTTTAGAAAGAAAGTAGAAAATACCAGGATACGAGGAAACGAGCGATCCCATGAAATTCTGGGTCATATTCGGGGGGAACATTAGAAGAAAAACGACAAAGGAGAAAGGCCCCGTGTTTTGAAAGGGAAGAAAAAAAATTTCAAAGGAACACAAAAGGGAGTTTAAATGGAACCCTAAAAGTTTGTCAAGCCAACACAAAGTTTGAGAGCCTCAATCAGAATCTCCTGAGGGGGACGAGATAGGGTCGCGGGCTAGGAGCATGGACTACTAGGACGGGAAGGTTCTAAAGGAAAACCAAAGCATCTTTGGGATGAAGGCAATTTGCGGTCGATGGGCCTTCCTAGAAGACGGGAAGGTTTCGAGATCGACGCTCGACGAGCAGAATTCACGAAAAGAGAGCGTCGGGGGGAAATCAAGACAGGTCGAGGGAGGGAAAAGAGAGGGGGGATAAGAAGGACTCGATGTCCGAAACTAAGAATTAACGAATCTTGAAAAATAAAAAGAAAAGGGAGGGAATCCTCGATCCAAAGTGAGCAGAGGACCCGCCTAAGACGCAGGGACCAAGAGAACATCGATTCAAGGCTGGAAAAAAAGGTTCCCCAAAAGAGACGTAAATTCATAAAAAGGGAGGGACATGCACTGTCGTTGGGGTCAAAAGATGGCGAGTCAAATGGGGAGCTTACCCCCAAAAAAGCCCACTAAAAGAAGACGGAGAGAGGGCTTCAAAAGGCCTGGAAAACAGGTCACATGAGAACGACGACAGCCAGGAAAACCTACGCCTCAGACTGCCTAACGAAAAGGTCACTGAGGCGGAAAAAGCAGAACACGAGGTCGGGAGGCTGCGTCTCACGAGAGCGTCTAGAGCGAGTCGGATCAGGACTTATCCAGAAGCCGTTTAAGCGACCGAGGGAAAAGAACGACAGGGGGAAGGGGAAGTCGTAGGTGAAAGGTCGTAGGGGGAGGCTGATTTACAAAAAGCATCTGCGGGGAAAAAAAAAAGAGTGAGACTGAACCGAGCGCCTCGTGTGGGGAGGCAGGCGCGCGACTTCCAAAAAGAAAAGGCTTGCAAATCAAACAAAGGGAAGGAGAAGAGAAGTAGATCTTAAAGAGGGGAAAAAGGTAGAGGCAACCGACACATTGGGAAAGGGCGAAGACTCGCATTCAAAGCAGAAAAAAACGATAACGGGGAATGAAGGATAAACTGACGTCCGAAAAAAAATTCAACCAAGTGAGGTAAAAGCATAACATGATGAAAGGAACCAGGACACGCGCGGCTACACAGCAACACAATTACTTACCAATTTTCAAGTAGAGACTCCACAAAAACAACTGAGAGAAAAGAATGAAGAGATCAGGGAAAGCTGGTAAAGTTGATGTCGAAGGACAGGGTAGGGTTCTCTATCCAGAATGGCAGGTTGTAAAGGGTGAAAAAATCAGAATTTCCTGAATAAGTCCGACATTAGCCTCGACTAAGGGGATCTAAGGCACCTGCTCGTCGCTAAATGAATTTACGGGGAGGGGAAAGCAAAGCCTTTGCCGGGTCCCACAGGGGAATAAGGAGCGCAGTGGGCAGGGATGTCAGGAAATGTCCCCGGCAAGCTTGTACCAAGCCGATAAGGGAGACGGGGATCCGGGACGTAAAAGCCGCAAAAAGAGAAAGGAATCTGAAAAGAAAAGTCGATCCGTCAGAAATTGAATAAAGATGTACCAAACAAAATAACAACACCCAAACGAAAAAAACAAAAAACCCGGGGGGGGGTTGTAACTCGGAAACCGCAGGAGGTCAAAGAGAACCTAAGGGTCCCTAAAAGTCGAGATCCCTTGAACGGAAAGAACGGGCCAAAAAAGATGACAGGACTGAAGACAAGACAAATATAGACAGAAGATCTGAGCAACCAAGCAGGCCCGTTGGGGGAAAAGAAAAAGTACGCAGGTGGGGCTCAGAGGGGGGGGGAGGTCATCGAAAAAAGCCTGATCTGAAGGGAGTTGCCGATTTTCTGAAGGCTCGGTCGCAAAAGTAAAGATCGCCGAACCGGGAATGAGTGGTCGATGGGATAGGTGGCAGAGGGAAAAAAAACAAATGGTTGACCGAGGACAGGAGGGGCCACAAAAAAACGGAAGGGAATGTCCAAGGGGATTGAAATTCCGAAAGGGGGAGAAGTACCTGGATAAGGTTAATCGCTTTGGGGAGGGGCGGTCGAGGATGGAAAGGGGGCGAGAGAGACGCACGGGAGAGAGAAGACGTGATTAGGGGAAAGGGCAGGATAAGTGAATTGTCAAGAAAAGGCTGATTGAGCTCAAAACACAGGAGACCTTGAGAACGCACGAAGATAGGAGCTGAAGAAGAGGGGGAGGGAGATATTTTCGAAATCGCACCGGCCAAGAGAGAGCCCCGTAGGAAAATCCACACAAGGTCAATGAGGATAGCCAGGGTCCAATAAACGGTCCGCCTGGACGGATGAAATGGAGAAGTTACGAAAACTCTGAATAAGGGAATGTTGGCGCGGCGACAAAGGTGGGGGTCAATGAGTCCGAAAAAATGGATAAGTTGAAACTGTGGTCGGAACAACCCAGTTCAGTTAGACTTGGAACCGGCAGTAATGAAAAACGCTCCTGGAAAGTTGAGAGAAGAACTTTCGAAGAGAAATCTTACATACGGTCCCTGGGCGTAACAGAAAAGGTGGGGGAGCCGAAGAAAAAGAAAGTCTAGGAAGAGAGTAAGGGCTTTCGAGGCAAAAAAAAATCGTTTATTTCTGCATCAAACTTAAGAAGTGGGGAACCATGCTAGAGAAGGAAAAAAAGGGGCCGGCGACGGGGGACCTAAGGTTGTAACAAAAATATGGCCACACACAAGGGTCAACGCCGCTCTCAGAAAGGTGCGGAAAGGACACGAAAAAGGCTGCATTCCTGGGCCGATATGTTAAAAGGGGGGAAGCGCGCAAAAAAATGAGGGGGTCATAGGCCCGTGAAAAATAAACATTACTGTGGGAAGCAAGGCAAACAAATACTCAGACGATTAACCCCGCCTCCTAACGCGAGACGGAGAAAAAAAAAGAAAGGACTTACAGCGTTCAAAAAGGGGACCGCTCAAAAAAAAATCAGTAGGGGCGGGGAGGGGCTAGAAGGGGAAGAGAAAGGACTCTGACTAGTCTGAACTTAAAGACGGGAAAAAGTCTTCCCGTACCGGACCGGGAGAGGCATAGAGGGGAGAAGCACGGAAAGGAAGGCAAGGGAGTTAGAGAAACTCGTAATATTCCCTCAAGCACGACATCTAAGAGGAGCGCCATCATTGCGGGGGCATCACCGAGAGGGGGAGAGGGGAACCCGGGCAAAGAAATGGAGTCCGGAAAGACTGAAAGATCTAAAGTTCCGAATCTCAGGGCCTTACCTGCTGTTTTTCGTCCCCGAGGGGGGGGGAGTGGGCTCCCGGGGGCAAAAGTCAGCGAGCGTGTTCGAAGTGGGGGAAAATCTGAAGACGGCTTGAAAAAAATCGGCTAGCGCGGGGGGTTCAATAGGGGAACTATAAGGCGAGGCCCTCCCCCGGGGACGGCAGCAGAAATACGGGTCTCTTCGTCAAAAGCAAGAGCTATATTGGTTTTTTAGGGGAATCTGCAAAGGGGAGGGGGGGAATGATCAAAAAGAGAAATCTCCGGGACGAGCTTCTCCTCTCGGTAGGCGCCGTTCGCTCAGGAAAACGTCGAGTCGAGGAGGGTCGGGGGGCGAGAAACCGCGGGGTGTTGAGAAGCGCTCGCGCCAAAGAACAAGGGCGATCATTCTGTGCACCCTCCGGGGGGGGGGGGGGGGGGGGGGGGGGGGGGTGGGAAGAGAAAAAGCTTAGGGAAGTCGCGTCCGAAATCGGCGCACGTTAAACACAACGGAAGGGAGAAAAAGAGAATAATCCTATACGGACCGCTAAATCGCATCTGGGTACTAAAACCCCAGAGGGAGGGTGCGGAAGCTAAAAAGAAAAACTCTGTTGTTTCGCTAGCAAGAAAAAGCAGAGGTAAACCAAGCTTGGAAGCTAAAAATCCGGACTTCAGAAGAGCGATCGAGATCGACCATAAGAGAATCTATAGGACGCGGGTAAGATCGGACCAGAAGTTTGATATAGAAGGGGAAAAAAGAAAAAAGCTCAGAAGGAAACTATATAAAGGTGGCCCGATCACGCTCTAAAGACCAAAGGTCATCAGGAAGAAGGAGTTGCGAGTCCTAAAGACAAGAAGAGATAGGGTACAAATGAAGAGGACGCAAAAAAATTAAATTCCAGGGAAAACTACATCCGATTTAGTAAAAGCGAAGGAAAGAAGACTCCTAGAAGGACTCACTGACGGGGGGGGAAACGAAAGGCGGAGAAAGGAGAAAAAAGGCCAAAAAGCGAATTTCTCGCAAAAGGAGGTTGAAAACGGAAAAAAAACGACGACGGGAGCCCCCACCGTTGGAAGAAAAGAGATTCGAGGATTTAGAGTGCGAGAAACAAGGAGACAAAGAGACAACGCAAAAAGTCGGAAAGACTTCGTGGAGGGAAGCTCAAGAAAGGAAAGGGGCTTCTGTATAAGGGCGGAGGAATAGCAGAGAGGGAACAAGAAACCCGAGAAAAACCGGACTCCTTTCAATCTCAGTAACGAACTTGATAAGGTGGGAAAGACCGTTAGGGAAAAAGAGAACTGGCGGAAAAAAGTACCTCAGAAGGATGAAGGGCCGGGGGGGAGGGGGAGGAGCAGGCCCGTGTTGATCCCGAAAAGGATTGGAAGAACGGGATAGGAAAGTGATACGATTTCGGACGCTCAAGAAAAGTTAGAGAGGGGCCCAGCGAAGAGATGAAAGGGGGTATCGGGAAAGACCTGGGCGAACGTATCGAAATTACACAGGGACCAGGGGAAAAAATTTAGGATGAGGTCCCGAAAGCCTGGAAGTGCTGGATAGAGGAGTGCCCAAAGAGACTTCAGGAGGATAAAAATAATTGAATGAAAGCGAACAAATAATCGGGGGGGGACGTGGTCGAATAGCCAACCGGAAGGGGTCGACAAAGGGATGACAAAGCCCAAAACATAAAAAAGAAAAGAAAAACAGAACAAAACAGGCATGTGACACCGAGGGGGGGAAGAGCAGACCCGAAAGGAGATCACATTTTGGGCGACACATTTCAGGAACCCGGTCTTAAAGGAAAAAAAAGGAGCAAAGTCTGGTAAAAAAAAAAAGGGGCGCCTCAGAAGACAATCCCGAAATCGCGGCGAAGGGAGCCGGCACGGGGGAGCAGATAAATGGGAAACGAGAAGAGGCCTGGAGGGAACGTTGTCGTGGGCTGCGCTTAAAGGGGGATGAGGGTGGGTGAGGGGGGAGTGGGGGGGGGGGTCTCAGGTGGGGGGGGGGGTTGCGAAGGTGAAGCCCCATCAAATCAGAGAGGCTGAAGCGAAGAAAGAGGATTCGGGGGGTTAGAAAAAAAAAGAACTCATATTTGAATAACTACGCTTTTCAGAAGAAAGAAGGGAACTCAAGAAAAAAAAACCAAGCGGGGAAAAGGTAATACTAGCCGCATGATACCAGAAGATGAGACCACAGAGGGTAATTCCCGACGGAGAGCTAACTGAGGAACCAAGCAGTTCAACTCCAAATGAAAGCATGCCAAAAGGGTTCCAAAAAGGAAAAAGGCACTTAAAGCAGTGGGAGAAGATCGGACAACGGGGGGGGGTACTTCGGGCCCAAGAAAAGAAAGATCAGTAGGAATCATCGGCATTTACGTCCGGACCAGGGGGGAACCCCTATAAAAGGGTAGGAGAAAAAAAAATTCACCAGAGATGAAGATGGGAAAAGAAAAGCTCAGAAAGGGGAAGTCTTTCAAAAAACGGTGGGGGGGTGACCCAATCTAAATAAGGAGGAGCCTTAATAATCTCCAGGGGGTCAGAGGGGGGACTCAAATTTGGACAGTCGAGAAAAAAGGGCAAGAACTTAGAATTGGGGCATAGTCAAAAGGGTCTGGAGAGGGGAACACTCGTGTCATATCTTCGGAAAAGAAAGAGGACGTAAGACTCAAATTTGGATCTAGAAGGGATTGAATCTGGAAGGGAAACGTGTCCCAAGAGGGGCAAGACGGAAAGGCACTAAGCTGGCGACGGGGGAAAACGAGACTGTACAAAGGAGGAGTAGAGGAATCATGCACAAATAGAAAGCGAGAACAGGCCAAGAGCTCCTGAAAGTAATGGAGTCGGGGAAGAAAGATATTACAAGAAAGGGGAATCAAAAGAAGGACCACAATCGGCGGATAATACAGCTTCCTCTCAAATGTAAACGAAAGGAAAAAGTCCGGGAAATAACAACTTCTTCTCTGAAAAGAGAAAGACTGAACGAGGAGTTTTCGTAACTCTAAAGGGGGGGAGGTGAGACACCCGACAGAGGAGGTTGAAGGGGAAAAAGCTTTCACAGTGTCAAGAAACAAGCCATTAAAGTCCGCTGCCCAAAAAAGGGAGGATCGGGAGGGGGGAATTGGGTAAAGGGGCAAGAGAAGGGTCAGGGGAAAAGAGGGGATCGCGGCAAAGAGGGTTCAGGAAAAAATAGAAAAAGAAGTTGCAAAAAATGAAAGCCATAAACACCCAAAAAAACGAGAATCTGGATCCCGCTCGGAGTCCTCGGCAGATCAAAAGCGAGGAAAGGAAGGGGACTGGCGAGGGCGGCGCCAAGGTCGGCCAGTCGGACGGGAAAAAGCAAGGGAGAAAAAAGCAGAAGGCCACGGAGACGGGGAAGAAAAAGAGAATATAGACCTCGGTGAGCAGAAAAACTCATAGGTTTGGGGAAGCGAGAAAGGGGCGCGGGGAAGGACAGATAAGCTAATAGTGTCGACAAGTAGAGAAAGGAGGTAACGTTCCCTGGGTTAAAAAAAGTTAAGAAAAAAGGATCAGGAAAAGACGAGAATGCAAAGGATTCGTGCTTGGGTGTGGGAATGAGGGGGAAAACATTGGTCAAGAGAAAGGGACTTGAAGGAAAAGGGCGGAAAGGAGAGAGGCCAAGGGTCAGGGGGGAAAGCGCTGTGTGAGAGTTAAAACAGACAGGAAGATTAAAGTACGATAGGGGAAAAACTTCTGAAAGAGTCATTGGGTCTGTCGGAGGACAGGAAAAAGAGTTTCTGGAAACGAAAGCGGGAGGAAGCCAACATCGGAAAAGGCAAACTACTCTGGTGGGAGAGTTAAAAAAAAAGGGAAAGGGTCGGGCGGTAAATTTCACGGAATCTAATCCGCTTCTCAAATCAGCCAAGCCCCTGAAGACTTCATGGGGCGCTGGTCGGGGAACTTGGAGAAAAAAAAGTACAGCGAGGAAAGGGATTTTCTCGGACAACTTTTTAAATGAAAAACAAAAGGGGAAATTGAAAAGTAAACACGATGGGTACGTATAAGGTAATGCTTCGGAGGGTAACGGCCTGAAAACCGGAGAAAGGTATCAAGCGTCAGTGAGGGGGGGCGAATGTCAAAGGGCCGGAAACGGGAGGTCGACCCGGCAACACAACGGAAGAGATTTCCTGAGGAGGGGCGCCCAGATGTGGTAGTGAATCAGGAGAAAAAAGCATTTGAACTCCAGCTAGAGACGCTTCGAGTCAGAAGGGGAAAGAAATAAGGTTAACAAGGGCAATATAAAAAAAAGTTGATCCGATATAGGAACCAAAGTGCTCGTGAGATGTAAATTCGCTGGGAAATATGAAGGAAAGGGGGGGGAAGCGTGTGCCAGACTGAGGAAATGAAAGAGCAAAGACATCGGGGGGCAGCCGGAAGAACGCAAGCTGAAAAAAAGAAGACTCCAAAGCTCGACGAGGGCGTAAGCAACTGAAACGAGGCGGGGAAAAGGGGGGAGCGAAAAGCTAAATCGTCGAGGAGGCCGGGAAGGCCTGGGGTAAGATGGGGATAATAACGTCACGAGACTTGTCCAAAAAACTTAGGTGTCCGGAGAGAGACGGAAAAGAATACACGGAGTTCAAAACGATTGAGAAGAAAACACGGGATAAGGACTCTCCCTCAAGCAAAACTCGGGGGGAAAAACTGGGAAAGCAATCAAGGAGAGAAAAAGGGCCTGGAAAGAGGAACGAATGCGGGGGGAAAGGGAAGAGCGCATAAAATGGGGAACGGCAGATCAGTCAAAAGGGAGGAGTTGCGCCTGGGAAAAAGAGCGGAGTATTCTAGTGGGAAAAGAGAAAGGGACGGCGGGGGAGCGATAAGGTCCGTCCAGGGGGGAAAGGACTCTGTAACTCGAGGCCCGAGGAAGGGAGCGATCGCAAAAAAAAAAGATGAGGAAAAGCGAGAAGCTTTTCCGGGGGGGGGCCGGGCTTCTGAATGGTTAATCTCAAAACGGTCTCCCTCGTTACAGAGATGGGAGGAGGCTCCCTGCTGGGGGGCTTTCGTCAAAGCTTGTTTACTAGCTGCTGAACGAGTAAAAAAAGTCCAGGCCTAAGCCGGGAGGAACGCACGAAGAAGAGAGGTGGGGACTGCGACAGCGGATCTTAGTCCGTGCGTAAAAGGGAATCTCAAAAAAAAAAAACAGGGAGGGGAGGGAAAAGATAACGTTGCAGAACGACGACGAAAAAGGAAAAAACGAATCTGCAGAGGAGGGAAACCAAGGGATTCGAGGGAAAAGAGAGAGACAGGGGAAATTGGGGGGGTGACGCGACGGAAAAAAGGAGGGGAAGGAGAAAAGACCTCAGCTCGCCTGAAAGGGTCTGCGGGCTGAAAAATCCTCAAGGAAAAGACCCTCAAGAACCACGGCGAAACGTCGGCTCCTCTATTCCGCAAGCGCGGTAGCTCAAAGGAAGAACTCTAGGAGACGCGACCAAAAAAAAGTCCGAAAAGGAGGCGCATATAATAGTGGAGATCCGGAAGGAACCCGTGGAGACCAGGCGGTCTTTCACAGAAGAAAAATCCCCTCTTCCTAGAGAAAGGAGGAAAAAAAAGCAACGAAAAAAGCAAACGAATTACAAAAAACCGACCGGGAGATCCATGGGAACCATCCTAACGAAAGGGCGTACAAAGCTAAAGTCTGAGAAAAAAAAAAAAAAAAATCGAAGGGAAAATCCGAGCCTACTAGGAAAAGTGCAGAGCTGACGAAAAGAAAAGTGAAAGAAGAGTCTCCGATTGAAGTGCGGTAAAGGGGAAAAAGGTCGAAAAAGCGACAGAGGAAAAAAATTCCAGTTCGGGTGAGGAGCCCCGAAACGATCATCAAAGGCCTAAGGAAATTTCTTCCAACCTGGGAAAGACGTCAGATCTGGAGCAAAGACAGGAAAAGACCGGATCTTCTAAAGAAAAGCTACGAAAAAAAAGGGTGGGCTTATAAAAAAAAACAGAGTCCGGTCCTTGCGGAGAATTCTACAGGGGGATGAGGGTCGAGAAAGTCTGGGAGGGAGAAGTCACTTGGGAGAACAAATAACTTGTCGCACCTCTTATTTGAAAAAAAGGGACATTGAGGGAGGAAGAACTAGTGGGGCCAGGAGTAAAGACTAAGAATGAGAAGAGGTCGCGAAAGAAACCTTGAAAACGACTCTAAAAAAAAAGCTTCGGGCGGCAGTAAAAATGGAAATTGGTAAAGAGGAATGCTGTGTCGAGGCCATACGGTCAGAGAAGAGTGTATCCAAATCTCAAATGTTTAAACCAAGGGGAGATTGGGGCATACCCAAATCTAGGAGAGGATCTAGTTAAACTTATACCTTTAAAAGGGGGATTAAGGACCAGGCCGAAAGGGGAGAACGACGACAAGCAGGGAGATACCATACTGAAATAAGGGAAAAAATAGGAAAGTAAAAAAAAAACTGGGGGGAAGGGTTTTTGGGAGACAAACCGAAGGGACCGGTGTATAGAAAAACATTTGGGGAAAACGAACAGGGGGGGGGGCGCTCTAATGACAATCAATCTAAGAGAGCTTCAAGAACATGGGAGGCGATGCCTGTATAAAAAAGGGTGGGATCCGGGGGGAGAGGTTGAAAGTTCTGGAAGGGGCTGACGCTCCGGGGGAGAAAGTCTCGAAAAGATCCTCGGTTAACAGAGAGCCCTCAAGATGTGGAAAAAAAAAGACACCTCCCCCCGGGGGCAAATAAAAGAAGAATAGAGGAACCACAATCCTCCGAAGATACAGAAGGAAAATGACGAGAAAAGGGTGCCCAGTTCGAGAAAGGGAGGGAGGAAAAATATAAGTCATGAAAAAGAGGAAAAACCTCTAAACATGAAGGAAAGAAAAACTAGAAAACCCCGTTACGGGACGTAAAAAGATTTCGGAGGAAGAGCTGGAACTTGGTGTTCGAGGAAAAAGACCCCCAAAAGAGACAGGTCACTAATGGGGAGTCCTGAAGAAAATTTTGTCCAGAAAAGGGGAATGCACAAGGGAACTCAGAAAAAAAACACGAAAGGAGACCTCGCGCGAAATCAAGCCGCAAAGAGAACCGAGGGGGAAAACGCAATGAAGAAGTAAGAGGGGGAAGCGGAGGGTTGAATTCAGAAATAGGGTTGGGACAGGGTTAAAGTCTCTACTTGGGGGGAGAATTCACACGAATCTGGGGGAGCTGGGCCATACCTCTCTAGTGAGGCTAAACCGTGAGGCGCTTTAAATAATGAAATGAATAAACTCGTAGTTAATTCCATACGGTGGTGTTCTGAGGCTTCTGAAGGGGGATCATGCTGCCAAACCATATCGACATTAACGACCAAAACTCGAGAGGAAAAGGGTCACCTTTAGTCTCCCGATTTAAAATAGGAGTAAGAAAAAAAGTACAAGAGGCCTCTAAAAAGAGGCTCCTGAAAGGGGAAGGAAGAACTTAACGGAGGGTCACCAAGAAATAAAAACAGGAAGGGCTCCCCCGGAACCCCCGCAAGCAGACCCCCAAGAATCAAGCCTGAGCTGAAAACGGAGAAGATAAAAAGAAGGAGAAAAGAATAAACGGTGAGCGGATTGTAGGGGGATCAGGGATAACTATAAGGAAGCGAGGGGGAAGAAATAGAGTTCAGGGGGGAAATCAGAAGTCGAGAATTGGAAGTGGTAAAATAGATGTCCCGGAACATTCTCAAAGAGGGGGGGAGGTGGGAAGCCCTCGTGGAAAAAAGCCAGGACCTCCTCTCGATCCTGTAATAAGAGATGGAAGGGAACGAGTCGAGGAGCGGAAATGAAACCAGAAGTCAAAAAACGAAAGGCCGAGTCTCAAATTAAAGGGAACTAGAGAAAGTCTAAAAAAGCGATGAGAAACTACGTCTAGAATCTCTAAAGGGAACAAAAACGAGGAAAAGGAGTCAAGGAGGAAGAAGGAGAGGCCGGGGGATGGAGCGAACTGATCTTATCGGCGGACTACTGGAGGCGGAAAAAAGGGAATTAGGTTGAAGGAAGGGCGGAAGGGTGCTCAAGTTTCTTCGTTAGAAAGGGGTACCAAAAAAATCAGACCAAACTGAAATCTGGAGGGGGGGGGGGGTTATCGGGGGGAAACCAGTTCCGGTCAAAAAAAGGAGGCCAAAATGGACGGAAGCTAAAAAAGAACTGGGGAGGGGGAGCGGTAAAAGAGCCGTCCGGGGAGGAGAGGAAACGAACTCAAAGAAAAGAGGAAAATCGAGGGGGGTAGCTGAGGAGGGACTGGTTTAAATCCGAGTCGGTGAGGGGGATCGACAGGTCCCAAACGAGAAAAAAAGGAGATAAAAAGGAAAAATAGGACATACTTGCGGCTGTAACCCCTGGGGGAAAGTCACCCGACATGAAAGAGAAAAGAGCTCTAAGGCAAATTAAATTAGAAGACAGCGAGTCAGAGGGGTGGGACGTCATACGAAATCTGCGTAAGGGGGGGGGACGGAGGAAAACAGTTGACGGATGAAAAACTTAAGAGAAAAAAACACAGGGATCCTGTGTAAGGGGGGGGGGGAGTCGCAAAGGACTTGGGGAGGATGACAGTCGGTTCACCCCGAAAATCTGTTTATCAGGAGATTGAGCGTGTCGGAGAGAAGGTTAAGGAGCCCTAAAATGGGGGGGACTAGGGAAACCTCTTGGGTAGAGGAGGCGCAGGGAAAGTCGGCTGGAAAAAGCGTGGGTAAGATCAGCAGCAGCGCAGTGGGAAAAAAACTATGGAGGAAGGAAGTTTAAATAGCCGGCTCAGGATCAAGAGGGTCACCAGGGGAGATGGCCCCCGGGAAAGAAGCCGGTCGGGGCAAGGGCTCAAACGAAATGATAAAGAATCGCTGGCCTATTCTCAGAAGGGAAATCGGGGCCCGAAGGTCAGGAAAAAGAGCTAGGTGGTGTGAGAGGGGGGGGAAGGTACGATCCACTAATTGAAAAAAGAAACTAAACAGACGGGAACGAAAAATAGGATGAAACTCCTAACAGCATGAGATAGCGGAAAGGATGCCTAGTATCGTTGGAACTCGTCCGCATTCACTGAAAAATTGGAAAAACTACGAGTGGAAGAGCGAAATATCGAAGAAGTCATAAAATAACTAATTTCAATAAGGGGGGGAGGGAACCCAAAGACCAAGCAAACTAAAAGAAGGATCGGGAATCCAAAGGGGGGAAGCCGTGAATCTTCTCTGAAATGGTAAGAAGAGAAGGGCTGGGCTAGCTCAGGAAACTTACCCTTTCGGGAAAAGGAGAAAGGCGGGGGGGAGGCCGGGGGATGGAAAAGGGTAGGTTCTGAGATGGGTAGGGCTCTTAAATCGCTATCGAGGGAAATTCAGAGGGAGACTGGTTAACCTGGAGTGGGGCAGCGAGGATGCCCGAAAGAATCTGTTCTCGGATTACAAAGGAGAGAAGGAAGAGACGACGAAGGTTTGTCGGGGGAATAGTCCAAAGGGGAGGCTAAGTCCTCGTATCCGATCCTGCTAGAAAAGGGGAAGAGAGGGCGAAAAGGAGAAAAAGAGGGCGTAAGAGTTCGACCTTCAAAGGGGACCCGAGAATTAGAAGCCAAAAACCCCGAAGGAAAATGAAGAAGAACGTTCGCAAGTCTCCCCATGAGTCTGGGAAGCTCGGGGAGGAAGAGATCAAAAAGGAAAAGAAAAAAAGGGAAAGACGAAAAAAAGAGATCGCGCAAAAGAAAAAAAAGCGACGGCTTCGTGGATCGCAAAAGGCGCGGGGAAAGGAAAACGGGAAGAAACTCGGGGGAAGAGGAACGCGTCTGATCAGCT
>Ga0179593_1353258_pt1 | contig 14327 bp, 17 predicted proteins | sample CZODoug2_1_08_16_FD_185931 | JGI IMG/M metagenome (GOLD analysis project Ga0179593, IMG submission 185931) | Vadose zone soil fungal communities from Angelo Coast Range Reserve, California, USA - CZODoug2_1_08_16fungal (PacBio error correction) | ecosystem: Environmental > Terrestrial > Soil >...
GTTACGCCCAGGAGGACGGGCGTGGAGAGGAGGGCTTCACCTCTGCTTCCTCGCCGTGCACTGAAGTGCGTGACGCTGGCTTGACTGGGGGTGTGTCTAAAGTCGTGTGCGGAATTTCCCTCCAGAATAGTGGAAGAGTAGGCAAGTCAGATAGGGGAAGGGGGGGGAAATTACCCAAAAAAAAAGAAGCTAGAAGAGAGCGTTGACAGTGACCCTATGCTGGGGAGAGCAGGAATGATGTGGGGGAAGGAAGAACGGGCCCCCATTACGTCAGAACACTTTACGCTAGACGGAGTTTCCCAGAGGAGTCATCCAACTCTAAAGGGGGCGTAACTAATCAGAAAAATGACTAAATAAGAGATCTGAGGTGTGCCGCTATCAAGATGAAGGAAGGGCGTGTATCGGTGTGGCGAACTATAAACAGTTGTCGACATCCTTCAGTTCGTGGGACCGAAAAAAAGAAAGGGTCTAATATAAAAGAGCCGCCATACCCGGGAAAATCTCACCCGGCCGCTAGTCTTAGGAGCGAAGGAAAGGAGTATTGCGACGCGATCGAGTCGATTTTCAACCATTGGGGGGCCTAAAAAAAGGAATAAGGGAAGGTTTTGAGCGTAAATGGAACATCGGGGGAGGATGATGTCCCAGAGAACGCGGACAGGGCGGATAAGGGGTACGCGACGGAAAGAGCGCCTTTCTGGGGGGAAAAAGACGGTAAAGACCTCAAGTGGAAGAATCAAGCGTCGGCAGTTTCCAGTCCCTCCCAATCCCAAAGGTAGACGACTGGTGAGCACTACGCAAAAGGAATTGAAGGCAGGTCCTTTGATAAAACTAAGGGGGGTCTCTGGGCGGGAACATAGGGGGAAATCATTTTTTTGTTTTCTGGAGATTCACGGGGAGGCCGGGAAAATCAGACGAAAAAAGCGCTTCTAAACTAATAACGAGACATAAGGGGGAGGGTATTCGGTAAGACGCCGAAGGGAGACAGTGTGACCCAGAAAGCCGTTACCTACTCGAAGGACCGACAATCAGACCGAAACAAACCCCAGGAATGGTGATGGCGAGACAGTTAGCTGACCCAGAAACCGCTTGGACGCCGCGGGCTAAGGAAATACGAAGCGATAAGTCACGAAATCGCCTTACGTAGCAACCCGGCTTGCCACCAGTGGACTTAAGTAACGGGACAGGTAACCGGGAATACGGTGGAATCAGAAACTACGGGAGAAAGGGACGGGGGTCTCTTCTTGTTTGAAAATGGCTTATTCGTTGTATAAAGAAAAGGGGCAGGCAAGCGGGTGAAAAACCCGAAAGCGTGGAAGAAGAGGAGGGAAAGGGGGACGCGTTACTTGGGGGGTCGGGGGGGTTTCCGTGGGTAAAAAGTTTTCGGCCAGACCTTGCAAAGAGACATCTTACGGGGGGGGAGATTTAAAATTCATGCTAGATCTTAAAAAGGCTCTAGATAGGGGCACCCAAGATTCTGACTGTGGGAAGCAAAGGAGAATCGCAACAACTTCAGAACAGGCTAGTAGCAGTGCCAGGGTCAACACGGAACAGCTCCGTCCGAAAAGAACACCAAACCTCTCTTGATAAAAGAGTATAATCGGGCGCGGGCGGTCGTAGCTAAAAGAACGGGGGGGCAATAGGTCCTTCGAGGCACGTTGTGGGATGTCTTTCACATCTTCCAGTACGCGGGTACGATGGCATTTGTCGCGTGGCAAAAACAGTTCAATAGGGCTGGCACTCCAACTTTGTCGATACGGATGCATGACGCCAAGGCGGGCATGGAGAATGGGGCAGAGGGGGGATCTCGAATAAGAAGAAGGGCGCTGGGCGAGAGCGGGATGTAACCGATCTGCGGGAAGTAAATGTACTTGCTGCACGGGAGAGATTCCCTCACCTCCAAGCCGACCATATCATTGCTAGCTATGAGCGAGCGGCATGTAGAAGGGAAGATGCGGTCTTCTGCGACAGGCCAGACCACCGGGAGTGAACGATAGGGACTGGAAAGAGGGGTGGCACTTCCTCTTGGGGGGGCCATGGGGCTAAAGTTATTTGACTTCTCATTTTTTAGAGATGGCGAACGGAGGGGTTTTCTCGTCTCCCGCGTCAGAATCGTCTTCGGAAAGTGCGTGGGCATATTCGAAGGAGTGCCGGGTTAAGAAGGTGGTCCTTGGAACGGGCGTCTGGCATGCGCTATCAACAATGACATTTATCCGTTGGGGGGGGGGGGCGGTATCGCCGGGACGGTGCGGCACAACGATTGGGGAGGACGACGGGGGAGATGGGGATGGTCGGGTGCAAGATTGGGAAACCTTCAACGGTTTGCTGGAAGATCCGCGAGAGGAAGGGGAAAGGGGCGTGGGGGCTGTCGGCACTGCGGATGGGTTTTGGGGGGTGTCATCTGACATGTCGTCGGGGCGATCCTAGGGGTGCTGGGTATGCTCAGTTCCGAGCCCGCCGCCGGGGTGCTAGAAGGGAACGTGGAGTGGGGGGGGGGGGGGGGGGGGGGTGCGGGGGGGGGTTGGGGGGGGGTGGGGTGGTGGGTGGGGGGGGGGGGGGGGGGGGGGCAAAAAAGTGTGGTGGGGGGGGCGGGGGTCGGTGGGCGGGGGGGGGGGGGGGGGGGGGGGGGGGGGGGGGGGGGGGGGGGGTGGGGGGTGGGGGGGGGGGGGGGGGGAAGGGGGGGGGGGGGGGGGGATGGGGGGGGGCGAGGGGAGGGGCGGGGGGGCGGGGGGGGGGGGGGGTGGGGGGGGGGGGGGGGGGGGGGGGGGGGGGGGGGGGGGGGGGGGGGGGGGGGGAGGGGGGGGAGGGGGGGGGGGGGGGGGGGGGGGGGGGGGGAAGGGGGGGGGGGGGGGGGGGGGGGGGGGAGGGGGGGGGGGGGGGGGGGGGGGGGGGGGGGGGGGGGGGGGGGGGGGGGGGGGGGGGGCTGGGAGGGGGGGGGGGGGGGGGGGGGGGGGGGGGAGGGGGGGGGGGGGGGGGGGGGGAGGGGTGGGGGGGGGGGGGGGGTGGGGGGGGGCGTAGGGGTGGGGGGGGGGGGGGGGGGGGGTAGGGCGGGGGGGGGGGGGGGGGTTTGGGGGGCAGGCGGGGGGGGGGGGTTGGGGGGGGGGGGGGGGGGGAGGGGGGGGGGGGGTGGGGTGGGGGGGGGGGGGGGGGGGCGGGGGGGGGGGGGGGGGGGGAGGGGGGGGGGGGGTGGGGGGGGGGGGGGGGGGGGGGGGGGGGGGGTTCTCCTTGTGATTGTCCCTTTAATCTGAGTTTTTTTCGATTTTAACTCACTCGTTTAAGATTCGCAAAAAAACAGATAGGATAAAAGTATATAATCTTAGGGCAACTACTAAATCTTAAGGAGCTGAATTATATCGCAACGGCCTCCCATTTGAAAACACAAAACAAAACAAAAACTGACGGAGGAGACCCATACGAACAAACAAAGTATTTGGGGATCTCACCTTAAGCGGCTATCGATCCGCATACATCAAGGAAAACGGGGCGACGAAAGCTCTGTGCTAGACAAAAAACCCTCCTAGAACAAAGATCGCAAAGACTGGGGTGCATACCGCCTCTGGCAAGGGGAACAGAAACAGTTAAAGAAGGCATGGGAAATCGGAAAAGATTGATCTCCGAAGGTATCGCTTTCCGCCACCGAGCAGCTCAGGAAGGATAAGCAAGGATGGCCGTATATAGATTCCACAGAAGCGATCCAAAATTTATAAGGGGGTCAAGGCGCCGAGTACTAGGCCCGCACTTTAACAACTACCGACGATCTACATAGGAGGTGACCGAGGGGAAAACGAAAAAGTAAAGGGGTTTGAGGCGGGGATCGCGAAGGTCCGTTCAGCCGTGGGACTGACACACAGGCATAGGTTCCTTCTAAAAACTAGTCGGGAGTTCCTTAGCGATCTGAGGAAAGGTCGCCGTATGGGGGGCTCCCTCCACTAAGCCTTCACAGACGAGCTGCGGGGGCCACGATCAGCTGCTGATTGATCGAACATAACTTACGTATGAGAGGCTTCTCATTGGATTACAGACACTCTTAACTCCTTCTCTGGGATTCTCGATTCGACAAATCTAAAAGGTCTTCTGGCTTTACAGTCATTCAAATGGAAAGTCCATGCCAACGCCCGTTTGCAGAAAAAAAGGACATTGGACGATCGAGTGGTTTTCGGAACTAACTACCAAATGCAGGTACCTCGGCGGACGAGACCAGACTCCAAATTAGTCTAGAAGGACGCTACACAAGAGAGAAGTTGGGAAGAAAACCGGGGGGGGGGGGGGTTGGGAAATTTCCGGGGTTCTGCGGGGGAGAAGGTGATGGGAACGGGTGGGGGATTGGGGTGGGAGAGGGGGAAGAAGGCGTAAAAGGACGGGGAAATGGGGGAGAAGGAGGGAAGGGAAAAGGAGACAAGGACAAAAGGGATAGGCCGGGAGGAGATGAGAAGGGGGGGGGAGAAGGGGGGTGCGAAAGGGGCAAGGGGGGTTGCGGGGGAGAAAGGGTATTGAGGGGGGAGGGCAGGGACAAGGACATAGACATGGGGGGGGGATGCGGGACGAAGGTGCGCACGAGGGGACTGGTGTTAAGAGCATAACGGAGCGTGTGTGTTGGGGATCGAGGGTAAGTGGCCTACCAGGGGATGGGAATTGGGGAAGAGAGGGAGGGTGGGGGAGCGGAAGGGAGTGATGTAGCTGGGGGAGATAAAGTGGAGGACAGGGGGGAGCTGTAAGAGGGAAAAGGGGGGGGTGGGAGAAGGCGTGGCTTCACAGAACGGGGAAGTGGAGGGATTGGCGAGAGAGGACAAGAGAGCATGAGCAATGGGTGAGGTGGACACGGGGGGGGGGTAGAAGGGGAGGAAGCTAGGGGCGACTCGATGGGGGGGAGCGAGAAGGGAGAAGAGGTAAGGGGGGGAGGAGAGGAGAAGTGGCATGGGATAAAGATCTTGGAGGATACGATGAGACGCGGCGAGGGGGGTAGAGGGGAGGGCGCAAATGGGTGGATAGTTAGAAAGTGGGAATAAAGAGAGGGATGATGGAGATGTGATATTGGGGGATGGTTCGGGTGGAGGTAGACGAGACGGAAGAGAGAGCGGGGAGTTGCGAATCTGGGAGGAAAGGGGAGAGAAGAGGAAGGGGTGGAAGAGTGGGCAGGGTGGGGGGAGGGGTATGGGTTTTGAATGGATGTTCCCAGTCTTCGGTGTAGGCACTTTTGGGCTCGTCTACTTCTACCGGTCGGTTGCGTTTTCCTTCCGCTCTCCGCGTGACTCCGTGATCAGGTGGCAGAGAATATGACAGGATTACTGGGGGGATCCAGTGAAGCAAGGAGTCGGTATTGCACGGGGAAAAAGATAGCTCGAGTACATGTGGGGGGGGGGGAAAGAGGAGGATACTGTATGAGAAAAAAAAAAAAAACGGTCCGTGTGCGGGGGGGGGGACGGAAGGCTGTCAAGGCTGCTAAAAATCTTAGGGAAGTGGGAGGCACGCGGCTGAGGGGGAGGGCATTGAGCAATTGAACCTATATTCGAGAGGTGCGCATCAGTTTCTAATCATTGGTTGGGCGGGGAGGGGCAGAGTTGTTATCCTGTGCCCTGCGACAGAAAGAGGGGCAATTTCGGTTGCAAAACCGCAAGACTGGCTGGCACAAGACAAAGGAACGGCTGCCAAGGGGGGCCCAAGGCGAAATTTAAGGTGACAGAGAAGATCTAAGCCGGAGTTCGCCTCCGGTATATTCAATGGGGTCGATGATGACAGCATCAGAAGTTTTGAGGGGGTAGGACATACTTGCCCTAGAGCCAGAAAAAGTTGATGTGGAAAGGGAGGGATCCGGAAGGAGATTCCGCCGTGTAGAGGGTGCATTTCCGGAGGGAGGGCAGGCGTCCACTTGACCGGTGTAACTAAGCTTTAGGGTGGGCTTGGCCTTTAGCTTTGCATGTTTTCGGATACGAAAAAAAAAGAGGGAGAAATCATGGGGGAAAGTTGGGAGGGGTGTTTGGTCTCATTTGAAAATAGTTGTTAAAAGTGGGGCGATCGATCATGGCTCAATACTGCGTGGGAATAAAAAATGGGTTGGGGAAGGGACATGGCCGATGGTTCGAGGCAAGGAGATAATGGCTCCTGTAGTTGTTGCAGCGCCCGCGAAAAGAAAAGCAAAAGCGAGATAAGGCGTGGCAGGCCACTGCATCAACATCGCTTGTTTCAAGGAAGTAGCGTCTACGTTTTTAGCAACGAGGCCCCAACACGCAAACAGTGGGCGGTCTTTCAAGAAGGCAGAGAAGGGGGGAAGGGGGTGGCAACTCGCCTGAAAACAAAAAAGGGGAGCTGGGCGGGGTAAGACGTGAGGAAGGGAGGATGCTTTCTGAGGGGGTGCGGCAAATGGAACGAGCTCTCCCTGCCGTGAATAGCCTCAGGGTGGACATCTTCCTGACCGGCCTACGGAGGGATTCGAAAAAAAGGGGCTGGGTAGGACAGGAAATGGGTTGAGGCACGGCGCCGTACCGGAGAAAAGGCAGGGCTTGGCAGACGATTCGTGGGGGAAGCATGGTGGGGCGCCCCTGCCAAAAGGCTGGTCGGTAAGGAATGGGGAAAGGGGTGGGGGGAGAACGGAACACCGAAAAAGTGAAATCGAGAAAACAAAAAAGGAGGAAGAGGAGAAAACAAAATCGCGGCCATCGGTGGTCAACCAACTTGGATACACACCCGCCGGACAGCTCAGGAAAAGGTACCCAATCGGGGGCAGGCAGAACACAAGACGGGCGCAACTCTGCCAAAATTCGTTGCGTACAGAAGACGGGGGCCTAGGGGGAGTCCGAATAGAAGTGTATCACGAAGGCCTCATTACGGAGAGCCAAGACAAAAAAGGACCGGGAGGTCAAGCAATCAAAAGCCACCTACTGGAAGAGAATGGGTCCCGACCACCTAAAGCGGGGGTGCCCAACGGAGAAAAATCTAAGGGCATCAGCATTGGGCATAACCATCGCTAAAAAAAGAAAATCGGGGGGGTGGTGGGGGGGGGGGGGGGGGGTTGGGTAGGGTTTGGGAGTTGGGGGGGGGGGGTTGGTTTAACAGTTAAGAAAAATATTCAAAGATTAACAAGTCCCTCTAAGAGATCTCAAGATCAAAGGGAAAAAAGTGCTTAGGTCGCACGGGAAAAAACAGGAAACACTATCACCTTTCGGAAAAAATGCGGCTGTAAATAAAAAGCAAGTTGGCGGCACCAGGGAAGCAGAGACAATACGCCGCTCACAACAAGAGGCAGAATCAAAAACAGAAGTCTCAATAAAGAACATGACGTCAAAAAGAGGGACATCTTACCCACTAATCCGGATCGTTCCTCGAAAAATTGCTGAGCGGAGGCCTAGTTTATCCGGACAAAGCCCCGAAAACTGGGGGAGTAGCGAACGGAGAACAAAAGTCAACATCTAACAAAAACCTAGTCTAAGTACGAGAGGATCCGGAAAAGAAACTCCTTCAAGGGGGAATAGGGAATCGTGCCCCGTAGATCAAACTGTACCTGCAATCAAACCAAGTCGTAATGATTGCGTCATCAGAGTGGGTCAACCCTTCGAAAAAAAAGTTAAGAGGGTCAAACGCAACGGATAAAAGGTCGAAAATGTGCGAATAAAAAGTGGACAAGGGGACTATCATAGGGGACAAAGAATAAACGGAGGGGAAACGCTACTCGGCTTGACCGGGCATTTGAGCTAAACCGTCAGATTCGCCTACTTGGACAATATAAGGGCACGCTGGGGGGGAAAAAAGGACATAACTGGATACAATGTCTCAAAGACAAAAGCAGAGTTTCGACAGGACGTAGGAACTTCACCGGCAGATGGTGGGGAGGGCTGACTACTCTCTTTCCCGAAACGCGCAAAGAATACTGGGGGAGCCACCAGGGCATGAAAGCGAGACATGATAACGACAAAGGTCATGTCCGAGGGCTAGCGAGATCCTAGATGGATACGGTAAAAGGGAATGAGAAGCGGGGTGGGGGAGGTATAGAAATGGGAAGACGGGCGCCAAGATCCAAACGCGGGAGCCCGATTAGTTACCGGGGACGTAAAAATAACCGATCGAGGAATCAACATTATTATCCCGAAAAAATTCACCCCCACTAATGGAGGAAGGTGGGGAACGACAACTCCGAGGACGGCCTAAGCCATCTCCCGAATCGACAAACAAGTCCTTTCCGGCAATCGCAACTGGGTGTTCGGGTGAGCCAAAAAAAAAGGCAAAGAGCCTCCGTGCTCTAACGTGAAAAGGGACATCCACACAAGCGAGGAAAGGGAAATCGTTACAGGTCGAGATACCATCATGCCGACGTTATCCAGACCAGAGGCGTTCCACGTGCTGCAAGGAAAACGGCTGATGCGAATGGCTGAGGGTCAAAGACAGACTGACTTGGGGTGAGAGACAGTTAGTAGAAAAGTGGTTTCCGCCCGCTGCAGCAACATCTATAAAGTAAAAGTAAAGATGAAGAACGAATTCAAAAAAAAAAGCAAAACAGTCGTAGACGAAGGCCCCTGCCTAGGAAAAACCTCCCCAAACAAGCCAACCTAGAAGCCCGGGGGCCTGCGAGGCCATGTTCAGGTAATTTGGAGGTCAAGAAGAAACCGAACAGAAGGAAAGACCCCGCTGGTTGCGGTCGGGGGGAAGGCCTGGGCAATTTATCAGGAAAAAGGTACGGCTAAAAAAAAAAGGGGCAAGGTAATGGGGATCCGGCGCCGAGCGAGTGAATCACAAATCTCTTCAGCCGAGGAAAAGACGGTTCGAAGTCGACGAAAGGAGAACAAAAAAAACGTTCATAGAATTATGAAGAACGGGCAAAAAAACTTCTGGGTAAACCGGGTATCACCACAGGGCCGGTGTACAACCGCGTCCCCTTAAAAAAGAATCAATGGAAGGTGAGGGGAAATTATGACAGACCGGCGACCGGGAGAGGTTGCGAGAGATTTCCACAAAGGCTGGCGGGATGATAATGGATGTTGAAATCTTGTAAACCGGCAACCGAACAGGCTTAGAACGCAAAGTAACACCGGGCACTGGCGCAGAAAAGAATCAAAAAAACCCTGGGGCGAACCCGAGGAAAAGTGCGTGGGACTGCATGAAATAAAGAGAAAAGGGTTGGGCCTGGTGTCGCGGACCTTCCTAGCTGCTGACCGTGCACGCAGCGAGCTTCATGCAAGGCCTACACCTTCTCAGGATCGGGGTATCACTCCTCCCCGAGCTCAGCCGGCAGTGTTGATGGATGGCCAAATGTTCATGCATTTCAAGGCATTTGCTCCTTGGCGTGGGATAGGGAAACTTTGTTCCAAGGGGAAAGAAATGGGCGTGGCTGGGACTTCCACCTTTTGGACAAGGAGGATCTCACAAAAAGCACCCCCCGACTTGAGCGATCAGGGGGTACTTCTGGGCGGAGAGGTCCCTTAATAATTTTTCCAGATAACAGTGGACGCGCTGAACTGGTTGGTAGTGAGAGAACCCGCACAGCACAAAAAAAGGGCGTGTAAGGCAGGCTGGAGCGCTCTCAAAGCTGAGGGGAAATTTATCGACGCTGTCGCGTCAGAACGAGAAAGCGTTACCACCGGTGTTGTGGGGGAGTTATACTCAGTAAAGTCACCGGGACAGGGGGTTGACCAGGCCAAGTGGGCATAATTCGACTGAGAAGAAGCATTTACAGGTTCATGGGGGGCGAGAGAACACAAATCGGGAATGGGAAGTTGGACCACATGGGGTAAGAACGTGGTACAGAACAAAAGGAGAAACATTTCGGGAAAAGCTCGTTCGATCGCAGAAACGGGGAGAGAAACAGGATTGTTCCAAAAAAGAGAAAAAAGACTTAGCGAGATTGAAGGATACGGGCACACGGGAAAAGGTAGCGGCACTCCTAAGTCTTGCAGGGGGGGTGGAGATCGTTGGGGAAACGACCAAAAGGTTACAACCTGTTTTGAAAGTGAATATTGGCGAGGGAGTCAGACGAGCTGGTCGCTAAGGGTACGTCATAAACCACACCAAAAAAAAGCAAAACAAAAACACAAAGCGGGCAGGGTGCAGAGGGAGAGACGGTCCTCAGCGGGGAGGCTTCAAAAGAGGATGCTTCATAGTTTCAGAGGTTGGAGGAGAAGCCCTTGAAGTAATGGGAATCTTCAGATGTACTTGCATGGAAAGTCAGTGCGCTAAAAAACGGAGGGGTGGGGAGGGAGAGCCTGCATGTTGTTCGGGGAGGGAGAAAGGCTGCCCATGAGAACGGGGGTAGTTGGGAGCAATCAAGCACACCTCTGAAGCAGAATAGGGAGGTTCTGTGGCCCGCCTGAATCGTGGGCGGTGACCATGGAAAAATTAAGTGCCCATCAAAAGGGGCACCTTATTCGAAGCTGCTGTGTGAGCTACAGTCTTAATTGAAAAAAGTTGGTGCACCAGCTGAGGATCTCAACAGGGGTAGAAGGGGAAGCGCGGTCTTTGAGGGGGCAAAAGGACGAAGGGGAGGAACATTCATAGGCTTAGTTAGGGGATATCAATTAGACATTGGGTCTATGAACTTGTATGGGGAAAGGATTGTAGGCAAAGGGCCGCCGTGGTTAGTTCCGGGACATGGACGACCGTTTCGTCCGAGGCTGACGAGTCGTGAGCGGGCTGGTGCCATAAAGGGGGAAAACCTGGAAGAGTGGGGCCGACGTCGCGGGACAGTGGTGCAGGAGAGGGGGGGGGTTGCAGGGTCAGGCCTGGGAAAAATCGAAAAAGATTGGGATAGGCAGGGTTGGGCGGAGGCAGAGAAGTGCGCGGTCCTCTCTGGGGGTAGACACGGGTTGTGAGGAAAGGGGACTCCAGAAGATGACGAGATCCGCGGTAGGGGGGGTGTTCAAATACAGACAGAGGGGGTTGTGGGGAGGGTCAAAACGAGGGATATTAGGGGGCAAGTCAAGGGCGCCCAAAGGAGGGAGGGGTTCGGGAAAGAGAGGCCTGCGGCATCGAGGGGGAACTCAGACTTTTTACGGGGTAAGGGGGCGTTCGCTCGAGGGTAAAGTACAAGGGGAGAGAATGAGATCGTCGGGGATGATGTGTAGGGATAAAATGAAGGATTAATTCGACTGAGTATCTTTATATCTGTGATTTAGAAAAGGTATAATGGGAGATGGCCTGAACTGGTAAGGAGGAGGGGGGGGGGGTAACATTGATGGACCATCCAGCGAAGGGATGAGTTTGCCGGGGCCATGCTCGTTTTGACATTATTGGTGCATGCGGAAAGGAGAAGGATAAATGTGTCGGGACAATTCTTTAGAACGAGTCTGGTCCAGGATTGAAAGAGGGGGCCGCCCTGCCGATAGGGTTTAAGGGGTCGAAACTCTTCCGGGGGAGGGAGCGTACGTGTTGGTATCACGTTGGGGAAAAAAAGAGGGGACTTGCAAGATCAAATAGTCAAACAACAAAAAAGGGTGGAAATGTAAGATCGGCCAACCTAGGCGGGGGGGAAAGAAAAAACCCAGAAGACCCTGGAGACCAGTGGAGGGGAAATCCAGAGAGGAAGGCAAAAAACAATAGGAAAAATCCCAGAGGTACGCACAGAGAGGAATGCCTTTGAGGCGCAGTTACTTAAAAAGACATCCTTCGACTACAGCCTTTTCACTAGCAAGCAAAAAAGAAAAGAAAGCTTGTGAAGGAACGAGGGGCTCCCGCCGATGCTGGAGCAGGAATGGCCATCTAAACCCTAGAGGCAGGGATAAAAGTTGCAGAACCATCAATAGAAGAAATTTCACCCGCCAGCATGAAACGAAAGGTGCAAAAAGTCCCTTGAACATGTAAATCAGGCGTGAATCTTGGGTCCTCATCACGGGATATCGAACAGGGGAAAAAAGCAATTCAGGGGCGAATAGGTTGGGAGGTCCTGGAGGAAAGCATTATCAGGGTCCCGTAAAAAAAAAAAGAGGTGACATCATGGGGGGCAAGGGGTGCTATGAAGAGATTTATGAGCCGCCGAGTAACGATACGGCGAAAAGGTTTTTAAAAACAACTCAGTTCCAGGAAAGGTATCAGAGGCAAACTTAACTCGAATCGGCCACTGGAAAAGAACTGACATACATGTCTTACCACCGCACGCATATGCACTGAATGAACGGGGAGAAAAACGCACAAACGGAACATGGGAAGCTAGTAAACCGCTGAACCCACAAGGACAACAATGACACTACTTCGCATGTGAGAAAAAAAAGAGCGAAAGGGGGAAAAAAATGGACACGGGGCAGGGTACTGAGCCAAACGGGGAAACCCACAGAATTCAAACGACCTGTCAAGAGTCATTAATTGACGGCGGCGGGCTCCTCCTGGGGGAGGGAAAAGGAAGGAGGAACCAATTCAGCCAAATTGTAAGAAAAGTGCATAGAGGAGAAAGACTGTCTACCTAAAGGTAGCCTCAGAACATACAACTTCGGCTTATCTTAACAGGAAAAAAAAGGTATGAGAAAAAAAGGCGCCAAGATCTCGGCACACGGAACTGATTCTAACGACGGGCATCGGAGCCCTTCAAACTGGGGAAAAAATATATTCATGCCATCGAAAAGCCGGACTATTGAAAAAGGCGGGAACACACTGGATTGGGACGGCTGCGAGGAACTGTGACATATACTGAAGAGGCCATCACTTAGTAAAATTACGATCAATGGGGGCGGGCCGCCGATCGAAAGAGAAAAGGACTGAAAAAGAGGAACTCAAACGCACGGGGGTCCGCTGAATTGGGACCGAGGAAAGGAAGGGGGCTACCATCAAATAAGAAAATCACAAGAGTCCTTGCAGGGGTTGGAAAGAAGAACTCACCTCGTCTGTGATCAACGGAGGGAACTCATACGCGCAGAACGAGACACGCACGCACCACAAAATAGGACGTGCCGCCCTCCATGGAGCGCAGCAAACCAAGAAAGAACCCCGACCAACGAGAGTGGGCGCAACGTGGCTCACTCGTTTACTAGGAGAACGTCAGAGAGAAGCCAAATTCTAGTCTACCGCTTCCAAAAATACGCAGGGAAAAAAGCAAATAAAGATCTGACCCTGCCTTGGGGGAGCTTCCAACGGTATCCACCTCAACCAGGTCCCCCTGGAAAAAAGAAAGGCTGTACTAGCGAGAAGCATTCTTTCGGACGATGCTGAGGTTAAAATAGCAAGGACAAAACCACAAGGGTGGAAGAAAGGTGGAAAAAGACTGGGGGGGGGGGGGGGTCATAAGCGGCGGCCCGGAGACCGGTCATGGCTTGTAGCAAGTCACATAGGAAGCACCGGGTAGATTAGCATGGCTGAAACGTCGTATGCAATAAAAGGCACGTTCGGTATGCGCGGGCGGGCGGGTGGCGCCCCGGGACGTGGTCCCTACCTGCCTGGAAAGTTGAATCATAGAACCCGGGGCGGGGGGAGAAGAAAGGCTGAGAGGGAGAAGAAAAATACCGGAGTGATACTCCCCGAGTTCAAGAGGTTGTAGGTTACTTACGGGGGGGGGTGCAAAGGGAGATCACTTTCACGGGGAAAATGCTAATGCATGGCAAGATCAAAGAAATGTACTAAAATAGAAAAATCGATAAGACGAAGGCTCACCACGGCACCTCGAGGATATTAAATTAGTAGTCAATCAAAAAGCTGATCACACTCATTTAGCCCTAAAGGACCCAGCTTAAACGGCTAGGGGAGATTCAAGGGTCGGAGTCTTAATAGAAGCCCTCATCGTGGGAGATTGAGGAACAGGGGAAAATCGACGGGAGTCAGGGTAGGAAAAAATTCACCGCTTCGGATAACAGGAAGGAATATAATTCCATCACAGCACATAGGAGGAGGAGCGGTCCACTGGTGAAGAGCTTTGGAACTTAGCAGTGCTAGGCAGTGGAAGTAGTAGGGGTAGAAGGTGGAGGGGGTCGAGTAGTGGCAAAGTAGGACGATAAAAACGTGTAGTAAAGGATGCTTTGATATACCACTACAGAATATGAGAAAGAGCTAGAATAAAACCCGGGAAAGGGCAAAGGAATGGTCGTTTCCAGGTAAGAGGGGAAGGTATGCCAAGATGCTAGCAGGTGAGATATGGAAATAAGCGGTGGGACCGAATTCATTCGGGGGATGCCGCAAGATCGAGCCGCGACACGGGGTTGCCAGAGAAAAGCCGAGGGTTAGAAGCAATGTAGACGGGGGCATCTGTCCCAAAAAGAGAAAAGTGTTGGGGGAAAAAAGACCGTCTGGAAAACACGAGGGGACGCGTGGTAATAAAATGCGGAACATCTAGGGGCGAAGTGACGGCAATGATCATTCTATGAGACCGGCAAACAAAAAACGCAACATCACCTAGAGAGTAAAAAGCTGCCAGGAGAGGGGGAATCAAA
>Ga0179593_1430630_pt1 | contig 14327 bp, 11 predicted proteins | sample CZODoug2_1_08_16_FD_185931 | JGI IMG/M metagenome (GOLD analysis project Ga0179593, IMG submission 185931) | Vadose zone soil fungal communities from Angelo Coast Range Reserve, California, USA - CZODoug2_1_08_16fungal (PacBio error correction) | ecosystem: Environmental > Terrestrial > Soil >...
AACACCCTGGAAGAGGGGGACATCCCGATACACGACTAAAGATCGAGACTAGGAGTCATGCATGCCTCTAGGGGACGGTGGGGGGCACTGTGCAAGAAGGAAACGGCACCACCTCCCGCTTCGCCAGGGTACCTCCCGCAGCGCTCGCCAAATCTGAAAAAAGAAGAGTGAGGGGAGGTCATCCTCAGACGCTAAACCGCAAAAGAACTAAAGGCTTACTCATCGACAATCCAGATCTAAGGGCATCAGGATCAACCTTAAGGTGGTGAAGGGGAATGAATCCTATGCTAAGGTGGAAACAGCGCGCTGCGCAGAATGCGACTCAATATTGAGTAGTGACGAAGAAGCCAATCCCAGAACAGCGGAGGGAAGGAGCTATCCAGAGGCAGAAAGGTAAAAGAATTGATCGGGGAAATTCCTGGGGCCTCTTACGCGAAGACCAGAAGGAAAAATTCGCTCGCTCAAAGAAGGAGAGGGTGGAAAAAAGGAGAGGGGCTGGGGTATATGTATTTTATCGGCTGCGATCGATGCACCTAGAGAATAGAGGAAGCAGCGGAAAGTTAGGGATGCGACCGAGAAGAGTTAGTCAACTACAACGGAGTCAGAAAGAAAAGCAACATCTTATACCGACAATAAGAAAAGAAGTTTACGGGATGTATGGGGTCTATATAGGTCGAGGTGAAGGTCAAAAGGGGAGAGGACATGCAGGTAATTCAGCATCATCCGGGAGAGGGGAGAGAAAGAAGTTGGAAAGCATACCGATTGGCCCTTGGTCGTTCGGCGGGAACCGATAAAAGAATCCGGGAAAGAATAGCATGCGCAAGGCTCCTGAGCGAGGGGCCGAGAAAATCAAAAAGGACTCTGCAGGGAAGTTTTGCCGTGAGGGGGTTTTTGAAGTTAAACCATAAACGGCAAGGAAAAGGTCAGTTGTGGACGTCACTACTGAAGGAAAGCAGGAGACTGAAATCGACCGCCCGATGCTTTGCGACAGCAGGAGGGGTGAGGGGGTGCAGGGGTCCGGCTATCCCTGCTCCGGGGGGGGAAGGTATCAAAAAAGGAGAGGGAAATATCACTCGGGACCTGTGACCAGTGCAACGATCTGGTGGGGGCGGGGGATTTGTTATTTGCTTGATCTGGACGTCGAAAGGGGGTCCAGGAAAGGCGTTTTTGTTTTACTTCGTGTGGTGAGGTGGGAATCAGCTCAAACAGCGTTAGTAGGAAAGATAGATACAGAAACCAACGCCGTCGAACACCCCGAAATGTAACTTTAAGAAGGGGATCGCTCGAGAAGCATAAACCAAATCCGGAACCACCAAAAGACTTGCAACGCAAAAAGAACAAGGCCGGGGGATATTCGGACTCTTAACGAGGGGGGAATGAAGTTCTAGAAAGGGGAGAACCAGGGTCAAGCTTATAAAAGCCACCAGGGAAGAGGGGGCCCTGGTCAATCAGCTCTTTCTTGAGGGATGACCAGATCCTAGGGATATGAAACGGAACTACAAATTAAATCAAATTAAAGGGGGGAAGAGTCTTGGGCTACTGAAAAAACCCTAGAATTACGTCATCGGAGATGGAAAGAGCTGATCCTGAGAAAGGGAAGACGTTTCGCATAGATGGATTGAAGAGCTTAAGTAATCTGTTTGGGCGAAACAGAAAAAAAAGAGGGAAGAAGGTCTTAGAGGTCAATACGTGTCGAAAAACGCTTTCAGGATTACGGGAGAGGTATTAGAGGCATGGGTAGGGAAAGGCACGGAGGCCGCATTTCAGCAAATATCATCTCCAGGAAAGATCACTAAGGGATTCTTGAGGTCAAGATCTGGAGGATAACCTAGGATGTGGTGGAATTTGGGAAGGGGTGCGTGAAAAGTATGGGGCAGGCGAGGGGGGTGATCGGTAAAATTTAAGAGGGAGGAGGAGACGGATGTGATCGATCGCTCAGACCGAGAAGAAAGAGGAGAATCTAAAGAAGGGGTCCAAAAACCGAGGCGGGAGAGAGAAAGTAGGCTAGTATGTCGGGTCGCAGGATGAACAACAGAGCGTTCCGCGGTTTGAGGGCTGGAAGTAGGAAATCGGTGAATATCCTCTCAGGGAGAGGTATTGGGAAGACGACTCGTGAATGGTGCGCTCCAACGGGGAGGCAAAGCTCGTTGGAACAGGCGGAGACAGAAGAATCGCTGAAAAAAGGAAAGGAAGGGACTCCGGTTCCTGGAATCTTGGAGGGTCGCTTATCAAAGCGCTGGGCTTGTGGGGCGGCGGTAAGAGGTCTTGAACGGGGACATTAAGTTTCTCTGGTGCGATCGAGGGGGGGGGGTAAGCCCGTAGGGGGGGAAAGGCGGCAGGAGGCGGGTTTTTCGAGGGGGAGCGCCAGAAATCGTCCGGAGGAGGGTCGATCACTAGCCGAAAAAGCGGCGATCTGAGTTCTGAGGAGAATGGTACCGCACAGGGCAAGCCTGGGTGGTTTCTCCGGATGCTTGAGGCAATAAATGATCTCAAAGTGGTTGGGGGATAAACTACGTACAGCGAATGGGATCTCCAGACCTTCCTTGGTGCCTCCTTTTTGAGAAGAACTGTGCCTTGTGTGTAGGGTTTTGGAGGAAGGCGTTATAAAAAGCCATCGGGTGCTTGAGAGGGACTGGAGGTTGGGGAGTGAGAAGGGAATGTCAACTAACAAACATGCAATCTACTGAAGAGAGGGGAAATGGACTTCTTTTCAATGAATTTCTCAAAATTTAAATCCGAAAGCCGAGTCTCGCGAGTGGGTGAGAAGGGAAAAGGATTGAAAATTCCTCCTAAGCGTTAAGTTGATCGGAAAGGACTTAAAGGGGGGTGGCGTTGAAAGGACCAAAAGGGATTAAGAAATAATAAGGGTCGCCTTTAGGTTCAGAGACGAGTGAAGGGACTCTGACCATTAAAAGGGCGACAAGCCGAAATGGGGGCCCATTTGTCTGGGGTGAGGTGTGGTTTCTGTACGATGGCGAATTCGAAGGCAGCGCAGATAATTATACCGCTATCTCGCCTTCTGGATCTCGGGGAAGGGTTTCCGTGGGGTGGGTGGGCAAGAAACTTTTCGAATAATGGTTCAGAAAAACTTTGTAGTGGGATAGATGGGGAGGAGGGGAACGTCGTGTCGGTTGGATATTGTTGGCTCTTTATGGGTTGGGGCACGGAGCGGGGCTCCAAGTCATGGAGAAAATGGGGAGCAGAGGAGGTGGAGAAACATTGAATAGAGACCATGGTGGAGAGTCATTCACAAGTGGAAAAAGACAACTAAGGAGGGAATAAGGGCGTGCCAGCGTTCACTTTTGGCTGTGGGTTCGATTGAAGGGCATTCAAAGGAAGCCTGTTATGCTCGAAAACAACGTATGATTGATGATAGATTTAAGATTAAGATCGTTACGCCAACATGGCCGCAGAGAATGAATGGATGGCTCTAAGTGTTGTGCCTTGGCAACTATAATCCATGCAGATGGGGTCGTAGAAACGGTAGACAGCGCGAATGCATGAACTTGGGCGCCTTAAGCGCCGTTAACAAAGAACTCTAACATAAGCCAGATGGAGGGGGAACCGGAACAAGGGAGAACTGAATCAGAATAAGTAATGAAGAATATGACGCAGTTTGCAGTGCCAACCCACGTAAAAGACCTTCCGGAGAGGAGAGAAACGTGGAAATCTAAGGAGGACTCTCATTCAAGCGAAAAAGAGGGGAAGTGAGAGAGTAAATGACAAAACTCACAAAAGAGGACAACTGTACAAGAAATAAGGGAGAAGTGTCGGGGAAACGGAGGGAGAGCATTGGAAAGGAAACAATTAGTCAAAGACAGAAAGAACTCCTTGGGAAAGACTTTGCGAAGCTGCCGGTTTTGTGGGGGGGCTGGAAAAGCAAGTGAAAGAAAAAAAGGGTTCCCTATTTGGGGGAATGGGGCCTTAATTTGGGGGGAAAATCAAGTTTTTGCTCAAGGGGGAACTCTGCTTAAAGTGGAGAAGATTCTTGAAAGATATCCATCACGAATTCAGGGAGTCTGGAACCTTGGGGTTTCGTGAAGGCATCGGGGGCAAAACATAATCAGAGGACGAGAAAGGCGTGCAGAGGGAGGCGCGAACGGGATTAAGACCACCGTGAAAAGCCCTTTTGCTGGAATAAGTACCGCTGAGGGCATGGAGCGGGATGAAGATACGCTCAAAGAGAAAAGGCAGAATACAGGTTTCTTTGGCAAGCAAATTCTACATGGGGACATTAGGGGAAAAAATGTAAGATGTCTCAGTAAGACCAAGCTGATCATACTGCATTAATGATGCTACGGGGAGCCGGAAGATGGTTGGGGGAGAAGGAAAAGGAAAAAACGCCGAGGATGCCGATGAACACCATCATTCTAAGGTCGACAAACGAAGGGGAAAAGTCCAAAAATGATGAAGAAGGAAGGAGATAAGGATACATGATGAAACAAGGGCAGGTGGAGCGAGAAGAAGGGTCTCACTGAAGGACATTAGCGAAGGTACGCTTTATGGGAGCTCATTAATCCTGTTGTGCCTCCTTTTTGAAAAAGCGATTCTGAGAAGGGTGTACGAAGGGAAGCTTTCTCTCCATCCATCCCACTCAAATGAAGGGATATCCCTATATGGGTCGGATTGGGAAGAATCTAGTAAGGAAGATGTTTTGTTCGTCTTCTTCGGCAGAAGATCTAAGAGGGGAGATCGATACCAGACAGAGCTGTTGGTAAAAAGAAGGGGGCTATTATCTTAAATTTATCGAAAGAACAATAGAGAAATAGAGAGGGGATCACCTCCCCCAAGCAATTGAATTAATCAGTTCAAGATACACCGTTAGAGAGGAAAGGCTAAAATCCGGTAAACTTACAGCAAAGAAGGCGGGGCCACATATCTACAATCCGTGGGAGTATGGAGGAGGGTTGGGAGGTGGCGAGTCCCCTGATTAGGGTCGCCAACGCGCAAAGGGAGATTAATGACATTGTATAAGCGTCGCCAAGAACTATTTCTTTGGGGGTAGAAAGGGGGGGGTATGCGACAGGGGCACATTTGTGAGGTCTTCGTTAAAGATCAGGAGGTAGACTATATTCAAGCGAAGGAGTTTGTTTGCGCACAGGAGAAAGTTGATCCTGCATATTGGGGAGGAGAAAATGAAAGTATGACTCTTCATATTTGTTTTCCTGGGGGTGTTTTCCGGTCTGAAAAAAATCATAAAAGATGAGTCCAGAAATTGGTTTTGATTGAAGTGGGAAGAGTTTACTGGGCATCGACAGAAATCTGGAAGAGGAAGGCACTCTATTCTGTCTGGCGAAAGCTCTTATTGGAGGGCGTTTATCCTCTAGAAGTATATGCCTTATCGCAAAAGAAAGAGGAACTTAGATCTGAAGGGGAAAGGAACATGGGCAGGGAGGGGGAGTGGGGTTTCATATTGTTTAGTGTACGACTCGTACGCAGTTATGCAAGGTTCATGGTTTAATAGTGTTTTGATGTTTCGAAGGAGACTAACCAAACACGTTAAGGAGAAAGAGGAAAAAGAAAGAGAGAAAAAATCAACAACTCCGTAAACCCACATCCTGATCTGACTCAGGAGTAGCGCTAGCCGCAAAAATACCAAATCAGAGACCAATCCTGCAAAAAAAGGTAGGAAGAAAGGGGGGGAAAAGTAACTGAGATATCTTCAAGAGTGACGCGTTTTTGGGGAAGAGACAGGTCGACTCAGAGCGCGAGCGAATGAAACAAACCCTTAAAATCGGACCTGGCAAGCAGAGGGGAGGGAGGGAGGTCAAAGTGAAAATAAAATGGATTGCACACAGGCAACTAAATTAAAAGCCCGACGGGGACAAGGTCGGACGTTCTGGGGGCAGAGAAGGCCAAAAACCCAGCAAAAACTGGGAGAGAGTCTTATGTCGATCTTAAAAGGGACAAACATTATCAAAAGATACGTTGAAGCGTCTAGGTTCTGGGAGAAAATGGTCGGATCGGAGAGGGGGTAACGATAGAGACCCCAATTTCAATCAGAAAATAGTATTCCTGAGACAATAGGTTATAGAAAAAAGGGGGCTACAGATGCCGGGAGAGGTAGGAGGGAAAGTCAAATGAGAGGGGCTACCTATCGAGAAGCCCTATAAAGCTCCCTACTTCAAAAAGGTTACTTCAGATCTTTAGATCAGATGTTTCTTCAGTCAGAAAAGGGGTAAGAGGAGGACATGTGGAGTAACTTTCAGGGGAGAATTTACATGGGGGAGAGTTGCTTGCGTCGGTGATATTTGGAGGGATGAGCTCCTGAAGGAGACAAAAATAAACTCTAGTCTCGCTTGTTTTCCAACAAGGGCGTGGACTAGGGATCACTTCGATAGGATGGGTAAGGATTGCGCAGGGTCTTTAGAAAAGAGGAATTTCCGAAGTGGAAAAATGGTATTTACTTCCGCGGGAAAAAATAGGGGGAGGGGAGTGAGAAACCTGTCTCGGTTGGTTGGAAAGAAGTGGAAAGAATGATTGAAAAGAAAGCAATGACTCTCATCTGAGTTTTCAAAAAGCGTACAAGGGATCCTGAAGTCGCATGAAGAAAAAGCTGAAAGTCGCCTCCGGGTTATCCTTGGCTGGAGGCCGATTGAGAGCAGGGTCTTGGGGAGGGGGGAAGGTCTTTATCCGCCTGCTATTGAGGAAAGAGTTGAGGGGTCTTCTTTGGACGAGGTTGTGTTCGATGGTAGTGGGGGTCTGACGAGAGGGGGGGGAAGGTGGCCGGTTGAGGACATACAAAGTCGTTACTGCGGCTCGGACTCCTAGGTCCCTTACTCATCTGGAAAGGATTGAGGCAGGGAGAATGTACCTGGGGGAATTAATCTGGCCGGAACTGTGTCTTTAGGAAAAAGTGAACCTTCTGATTCTTCAACTTGGCTTGGGTGCTGCTAATAAATGGAGAGAAAGCGCCATGGGGAAGGGGAAAAAGGTCCTGAGAACTTAAAAGGAAGTGGTGCGAAACAATGTTCCGGGGGTGACTTTGGGGGGAACAGGAATCCCTTAGAAAACCAGCCACGCACTCTGAAATACGATGGAAAGGGGGTGGTTCTGTGGTAAAGAACAAGACAGAAAAAGGAGGGGAAAGAATGGTTTATGGACGTGGAGAGAAGGGAATCCAGTTCCAGCTGACCGCCTTTGAAGAGAAAAAGCAAAAAGGGAATGAAGGCCTTGTACCGGAGGAAGGTAGATTGAATGGAAGCAATTTAGGGGAACGGTTCTTTGAATATCCAAAAAATCAGGGAAAGACCTCCAGAAAAGGGGAGGAAGGTATTTGAAAGAGCTGAAATTATCTGAAGAGGACAAAGAAGACGCGTCTGTCGCACCGGGCGAAGCTTATTTTCCATTTGAAACTTTTGCAGTGGAAGTTCTTTGGAAGGGGGAGGCTTCTGCTTCAGGAATAAGATAGTGGCGAAGAAACTGTTAAAAATTTATATCGGATGGTGTAAATGGGGGGGGTGGCATAAACTTTAGAAAAAGTCTGCAGGGGGGGGGGTGGGGGGGTAGGGGCTTTAAATAACCTGGGGCGGTACTTCCTTCCTGGGTATTTTTGGAGAGGGATTTGGCAGGGATAAAGGAGGGGCTCCAATCTGGGTCGAATCTAAATGAGGATCTGATAGTTAAGAGAGCAGGGAACACACTCGAGGGAAGAGTTGCACTGTAATACTGACAAAAAAACGCCGCGCAACTACCGTCGGGAACCAGGCCATGTTTGGCTTGCACGGGGGGCATTTCAGCACTTTATCTCAACAACCGGGACAAAAGGGGGAACTGGGAGAAAAGTTCACACAACCGGAGGTCAGGCGACCGAAGGGATGTGCCGCGGCAGGTTTTTTGTCATGGTGCCGAGACAACTGAAAGGACCGGGAAGGGAAAGATGGCGCAAATAAGCGCGCTTGAATAAAAGGGTGTGGTCCTTACGAAAGTTAACCGAGACCACCGCGCAAAAAATAAGCCCAGCTAAGAAGGAAGAAGTGGCGATAATGGAGGGGGGGGAGAAAGTATTTCCGACCAGTGGCCTTGCCACACCCGGAAAACCTTGAGGGATAAGACTACAGAACTTGGGGAGGATAGAAATAGAAGGTAGAGGGAGAAGAGGGAGGGTGAGAAGACGTCATCATTCCAAGACCCACGAAAGGGAAAATGGGGACCTCACCTGAGGGTCGTGGAGAAGGAATAGGTCAATAAGAAGGGGGCTTAAGGGGGGGAGGGACTCGACATCCTAAAATTAGAGCTGACAGAGCCTTATGGGTTTGTGCTGGGCAACTGAATTCGCCCTTGTGGTAGGAACGAGGTCGGTCATAAGAAGGGGGGGCATATCATTGGTAGCATGGGGAACGGATGTCCGATAAATTTAAATGCGTGCATGACATCCACAGACTCATAGGGGGCCGGTGGGGGTGATGTCCTGATCTGGGACCGCAAAAGAACATCACTCATGCAAGGAAAAATAGTTCAGCTGGGGGACGAGTTGTGGAACGGTGGCATTAAAGAGAAAACACTTAAAAGGCGCCGGGTCTAACAGGAGAAAGAGGAAGACGGCTGGGATGACCAGGGAAGTCTTCTGTCTGCACACAAAAGCCAGGGAAAGACCAGGACTTAGGGGAGGAGCAAGACCATTCTCAGCCCAGATGCACTTGATAAGGGAAAGGACTTCCCGAGTACGATCAAGAGAGGAGCGATTTTAAGTACATGATTAGGACGCGGTCAGGGGGAAGGTAGGACGTCCTACACCGTAGAAGAAAAATGATGGGAAGCCGGAAAACAAAAATAAAGCTCCTGTCGCCAACGGAGGGACAATCCTAAATCTTAGATCAATCCAGACAGCTACAAGCCGCAATAAGATCGACGGGACTCTTAAAGGGAGACCTGAATCATTATCTAAAAAAGAAAGCTGGCTGAAGTCGCAGTATCCTATTGTGGGGGGCCTACTGGGGGAAAGCAGAGGGGATTACTTCTCCGGGATGCGCAAAGATTCATGCGGGCCAGTCAAAATAAAATCAGAAATTGGAAAAAATACAAAGGACCGAGGAAAGTGACACAATTTAAAGTCTGGCTTCAAAAGGAATCGGTTGTTACATGTGCAGAGAGCGGAATAGAGGGTTCGGAAGAGGGACGACCGGAGCAGGGGGGTGGGTAAGAAGTCAGGCGGGATTATCTTATTGTACGGCTAGCTATCTATAACTAATCTGCAATGGAAAGAAGGGAGGGAAAGTCATCCGCTGAAAAAAGAAAGCGGGAAAAGGAAGGAAGAGTCAACTTACCGCAATCGAATCTCTGTATCCTAAACAAGATAGAAATACTGACAGGTCTGGGATTTAGGTAGAAAGTTCTCGTTGAAGAAAATTGAAAACAGAGGAAGAGGGGGATGCAAGATTCGGAATAGAAGAGCAAGGGGATAAACAGCGGTTTTCGAGAAACTTATTTCCTCAAAAAGGAAGATGCCGGCCAATTGGGGTCGGTCGGCGGGAAAAAAGTCAGAAGGCCTAATGCACGAATCGGAAAGACAGAGTTTCAGTAAGGGGTCGCACCAGAGAGCTGCAAGGGGAGGTTTTCCGGGAGTGTGGAAGTTATGACAAACGAACGGCGCCAAAATTAGGGGTTGGTTATTTTACCTGGTTAGTGAAAGCGGGGGGGCATCATCCATCATGGGCCTGAATTCCGGAAACGGCCCTTATTGATTGGGAGAGAAGAGAGTTCTGGTGGGGGGTATGAGGAGATGGGGGCATAAATACTGGTCGACCTGGGAACCATAAAACCGCGGAAATTTGGACTATTCAGAGGGGGGCAGTGACCGGCAGATGGTAATTTTTTTCCGGGGGGGGGGGGGGGGCGGGGAATCGAACCGATACGCATTTAGGACCGGGTTATCAGAGGGGGGGGGAAAAGGAGGGGGAGGTTTTATCTCTCAAAAACCAAAGGAGGATTAACTATATAAAATAAACCCACAACGCAAGGAGACCCCGCAGAAAGAAAAAAAGGAGTAGAGGGGGTACTATCCCTCAAGACACAAAAATACGTTTGACAAGTCAAAAAGGAGGGCCTGTATAGTCCCTCTTAAGCTGTTTTATGCAGATCCAAGGAGGACATAAGGCGAGAAGGAGAGGAAAAATATAACCTCAGAGGGAACAGAAGGAGTCACGGGATTGACCATAGAAGGACAGTGTCTATTCAAAGGCACGACCAATTAAATCACGAAACTGGAAATGGAAAAGATTGAGGGAATAACGGAAAGGGAGAAAGAACAGACAAAATTCCCCAGCGTAAAGGGGTGCAATAAGCTGAACTACTCTGAGGAAGTCCTTAGTGGAGGGACATTGACGTAATTTTCCTCTCTTATTCTGATTTTGAAGAGAGAAGGAGAAACCAGGTCAATCCGAGAACTTCTAAAAATCCTGGAGATACCGCTCAAGTATTCCGATGAGTATTCGAAGGGAAGTGAAGTCCATCGAGAGAAATAGAATTGAATCTCCCTATCAAATCGAAAGGGAGACCTAACTGATTGGAATGGAGAACGTCTTTTCAGTCATGAAAAACTCTTTTAGTCTGTTTTCGCTAACCGGGGTCGATTAGGAATGATTATTTGAAGAGGGAGGAGAAAGACTATATGGTCTTCTGGAGACTCTAAAAATATAATCAATCTAAGTCGACAGTGGTCCCTATTAAGTTAGATCAGAAGCAAGTCGATCTGTGGGACATCTTTTAGGAATTCGAGGGTCGTTAAAGACGACGTCAGGGGGTAATCCAGATTAGGGGGCAAAAGGGACCTGGGGCCTAGGAAGAGTTATAGAGGTCGAGTCCGGGCGAGGGGGGGATTGGCATGCCGGGGGCCGCCTTAATCTTTACCAGACATGAGAGAAGCGCGTTTGGTCAGGTCGGAGAACCCACAGGAGGAAAAATAGAGGATTCTGGAGGGGAGTAGCGCTCAAGTTGGTTCGGGGATTAGGATGGAATCAAAATGAAGAGAGTAGGTCTGGGAGTGAGGCGGTGGAGGAACCTGAGATTTTTCGTAGGGGGGGGGGTCCTATTTTGCGAACTGGGGGGGAGGGGGGGTGAGGAGAAGGAAGAAATTCGAAACGAGGCAGGGGGGGAGGGGGCAAAAGAATCGGCAGGAGAGTCTAACATACCTTATGCCGCATAGGCGCATCTGAATTGGAAAAAGGGAAGGGCCGGCGAAAGGGGAAATTCGCTGGATGGGAGACAGCCCGAGGCGTGAGATGAGATTTGTCTTGGCGGCTAGAAGGAGGCGGCTCAGAGGGGGGAAAGCCGGTCCTTCGGGAAATCCTTTTGGAGAAAACAGGGCATTTGACGGTGGGAATTAACCATTTTTGGAACAGGCCGCCAGCTTCACGACTGTCGATGCTTATTTTTTGCTGGGGGGAGAGGGAGGACACACCACAAGAGAAACAACAAAAATAAATGAGGAAACTTGGGAGGTCCTTTTCCAAAAGTCTACATTTAAGAGCCTAAAGAAGGGGCCACTCGCTCAAAGAACTGTATTGAGAAAGTGAGTCTTTAACCAGGGAAGGGCTTAATCGTTCAAGGAAGGGGGGAGGAAATAGGGGAGTTGAAAGAGCAAAAATCTGGGGAGGTAGGAAGCCAGATCATAGTTCGGGCCCCTTATTGTAGGAGACGATAGGCTCTGGGCTAGAGGAAGGGAGCCAAACAACCGGGGGGAGGGAGGGGAAGTGGGACTTTTGGGTAGCTGGCATGCTTACGAAGTGTGAAGTCGAAAGGAAGCTGGAGAAGGGGAGGAGGGAAGGGATCGAGCGCGACAACCGTCGGGGAGATCGGCAGGGGGTGTCAGTTTTGGGTGTTCAAGAAACTGTTAAGATACCATTTTGGCTCTCGCGAAAAATTTTTCGGCGGGGACCTCCCAGGATTTTTCTGAGGACCTGAACTCTTTGGGTAAGGTGTGATTCAAGGGAATGGGTTGTACGTGCGGGGCGATTTAAGTGCGAACAGAAACGGATGATTCGCTCGGAAGAGAAATGGGGGGGCTCCCGAGGATAGCAAGTCATGTCTTAATTATGGCAACAGGACAAGAACAGTCCGGAGTAACTCTGAGTCGAAAACCGAGCTTCACTTTTGAGGGACGCGAGGTCAGGAACGTAGATCAGAAACCAAAAAGAAGGAGGGAGGAGGGGTATGAGAAAAAGGGATAGACGTGCAACGAAACATTGCCTCCGAAAATACTGGCTTTTAAGCGCAAAGGGGGTTTGGCAGGTGCCGAAGGAAGGGAAAAGGGAATGGAAGAACGCGGGCTCGCAGAAGAATGCATCCGCCGGGCTATTACAGTTTGTATCCGTGAACGCGCAGGTTGAAAGCCCCTCCAAAGAAAAAAGATTAGGGTCGCCGCCGAGGAGGGCGAAAGACTCGCAAAAGGTTAGTCTACCACTTCTTTCTGGGGAAACAGTTGTGAAAAAAAAAAAGGAAACCCTTGCCGAATCAAAGAGGGTGGCCTTAGCGATAAGTGTCATCCTATCGGCCGCGTGAGGGAGGGGGGGCATAGTAGGGTAGTTACCAGCACCACGGGTCAAAAAGGGGCATCAGCAGTCGTATTTGGCGAAGCATATTAGGGGAATAGGGAAAAGGGAGGGTCGAGCGAAGACAAGAACGATGGATCTTGCGGCCACGAAGGCTTGGGGGTTTCAGAGACCAATTTCCACCCTTGTTAAAAAGGGAACGAGGCGTCGGCGGAAAGGAAGGGTGGCCATAACCAGTGTTTGTTGGGGAGAGAAGGTGTCACAGGAGGTCCGGCAGGTAGGGGGGGGGGACTTCGGGGAAACCATGACACCATCTTCGAGGGGCTGGAACTTTTGTTTATTTTCCTTCGAGCCGTCCACCAGCAATCCTCTGACGCGAAAGAGGCCGCTGTCGAAAAGTTTCAAAAGAACGGGGGTGGGGGGGGGGGGGGGGGGGGGGGGGGGGGGGGTTGACTGGCGAAAAGAAACCTTCCAAGGACGGTGTAGAGAACAATGAATGAAGGGGAAGGCACGGCTGGTAGATTAAAATGTTAGATGTTGAGTTTCGAGGCCGCCAGCAAAAAAGTTCACAGAAAGTGTGGAAGAGAGAAGAGATGCTGCAATCTTAATAGACCAGGGGAGGCTGAAGCATGACCTAATCGAGCAAGAAGGAGGCGTCATATTAGGATTAGGAAGAGCCGGCAGAGGCGGCCTCCTAACATCCGGCAACCCCCTCCTCTGTCAGAGAAGCCTCCAACAGCCAGGCAGGGTCACACAAGCTTCCAAGCAGATCGCTCGAGAAAAATTGGGACTCTACATCGAAAAAAGAACTACTCGAATCTCGGAATCCATGTCAGACTGCATCAAGGGATATTAATAGTCTGGGCCGCGAAGGAGAAAATCATTGGCACAGGGGAAAGCGCTTCTCGATGTTCTATCAATATCATTCTTCCTGGAAAAGGCAAAATCACAAAGTAGACCGTCTTTCAATACCTGTCCCGGAAGGAAAAGGAGGAAAGGTTGAAATCCAGGGGAGAGGGTGTAGAAGAGAACGAATACCATAAGAAGAATTGCTACAGAGAGACCATCAGGTTTTTCACAAAGGGTGGTTTTCGCTTCGATAGAGGAAGAGCACTGAGCGATAGAGCCCTAGCGATATCAGCGCACGAGTCATTCATGTCAAGAAGTATCCTCGACGGGTTATGCTCCCAAAGAAAAAGAAGTATTACACACTGACAGGAAGGGGGAGAGGGGGAGACTACAGAGCGAAGAGAAGTAGAAATGTAGGGGGGGAGTGTGGGCCCCTCGAAAAGGGAGGTCCTCGGACGTCTTAGAAGACCTTCCGGACTGGGATCGAATAAGGAATCCGATTAAGTTTGGTTCTATAAGGGTTTGGGAAGAAGATAGGGATTTGCCCTTGGGGGACCGTTCGGATTAAAGAATCACAGAGATGCACATCGGAATGAGAGTCTCCACTTCTCTTGAGCTTTCGGGGAAAGAAGAAAGCCATCTAAGAGGCCGAATGGTGCAGGGGGGGTGGCCGGGGAATAAAAAAAAATAACTTCGTAACAGTGCCATTTGTTGATGGTACTTTTTTCAGTGACCGTGCATCAAAGGGGGATCAGTCGCTAGCCCGGGAGGAGGGAGAGAACGCTGATGTTTCAGGGTGTGAAGGTTATAAAGAGCAATCGTCTCCTTGGCTAGCCGGTATCTCATAAAAGCCGCGTCACGGGGAAATACGCGACTGCATTGACCAGGGGTGGAAGGTGCAATCGATCTGGTTGGGGCCGGAGTTGGTGGATTTAGACCGCGACGCATTGAATTCCAGTATCTCTGGGTGGGTTACTTCTGGGAGGGGGA
>Ga0179593_1485041_pt1 | contig 14327 bp, 21 predicted proteins | sample CZODoug2_1_08_16_FD_185931 | JGI IMG/M metagenome (GOLD analysis project Ga0179593, IMG submission 185931) | Vadose zone soil fungal communities from Angelo Coast Range Reserve, California, USA - CZODoug2_1_08_16fungal (PacBio error correction) | ecosystem: Environmental > Terrestrial > Soil >...
CGAACGGGGAGCGAAGCTTGTTGGAATAGGCGCGGGGCTGGAGACAAAAATGAAAGGCAAATCTCGAACTGAACCGAAAAAAGAAGACTGAGGAAGGGATTTGGATAAAATAAAAGTCTAAAGAGGTTACGAGCTACGCGTGACGGGGGGGAGGAAAAAGCTAGAAAAAAAGCAAAAGGGAGAGGGGGGTGAGGCGGGAAAGTTAACTGGAAAGACCTCCATGGAAGGAAATGTTTTCATCAGAAAAGGCATCTCTAGTAGCTGAAGGAAGGGAGATAATACTAAAATCGAAATGAAGGGTTCGTTTTGGAAGGGTTTGCACTACGCCTAAGTGAACGTAGAAGTAAGAGAGGGGAGCAAAAACTTTTTTTCAGTAGTTTAAAGTTGGGAGGATACAGAAGGCCGTCAGTGACCAATCGAGGTAGGGGGGGAATAAAGTCGCCGAAAAACTTTCTGGAAAGGCCAGGAAAAAACTTTGCAAACAGAATTCAATTTCCCGGAACCGGTCGTAAAGGGAAGGGGGAAAAAGTTCTCTACGCGTGCACCTAAAAGTACGTCTCCAAGGATGAGGCGACGACAAAAAGCTCGTAAAAAAAAAGGACGGCAGGTCGACATTAGCGAATAAGAAGCGTCGGAAAAAGGAAAAAGGGTATAAAAAATAGCAAAACAGGTCTAAAAAGGGCGAAAAAGGAACAACGATGGGGGGAGAGGAGGGAAGGAGTATCTCGTAAGGGGGACAAGAACAGCCGAGAGGGGGGGGTTACTCGTTACCGGAAGACGGGGGAACAAGGGTACCGCGGAAATATCCGTAGGATCTGACTGAACTTCTTAAAGAGAGAGACTGGCGAGTCAAGGGCGGGAACAAAAAAAAAACACAAATGAAAAGAGGATTTCTCCGTGGAGGGGACTGAAAAAAAAGAAGAGCTGGAAGTAGGTTCGGAAACCGACATGTCGGGGCAAAAGGAAAGGGGGGGATGCCGGGGAAAAGAGGGGTGGGGGCCCGGACCAAAAAAACTGAAGTCGAAGCGGAATTTCATTTCCGTAGCGGAATTCGCAATAGGAACATAACGGAGGGAACAGAAGTTAGCAAAAGACGCGGGGAGGGCTAAATTCCAAGCGTAGGGAGACGAGGTTTCTGGGGAAACCTGTGAAAGGGGTTTCCAGGAAACAAGGAAGTGAAGAGCGGCGGAAAAACCACTTAATAAACAAACGCCGATCGGATCTACTACACAAAAATAAAACGTAACGGCTGAGATATCTCCTTAGTCGAAGGGAACGGGACGTGGCACAAAGTCGAGATTAAGAAACCGGGGGGGAACGGGGTCAGAACATCGAAAAAGGGAGAATGCCGACTAAAGCGGCTTTCTTACCAAAAAAGAGAGATACGCCTCAGAGAAACAACTTGGCCCATGTGAATATGTCGACCCGCAGACGACGCCCGTAGAGTCGAGGAGGGGTCGTCACCCAATATTGAAGTCCGACAAATGGAAGTGAAGGTCCGATGCATGTTGCACCGAAAGCCGCGAGAAGAGGGAGGGAGGGAGAAGTCGAAAATGAACGAAAAAGCTGTTCAGGAATGGGGGATGAAAGAGGGTTAAGTCCAGAACACAGTCGGACCTCTGGAAGAGTAAAAGCGAGCAAAACTTCGAAAAAAAAAGGGAGTGCGGCAAACGAGAAAAAAAAGGGGGGGAGGGGGAGGGCCACGTTCAAATCGAGCAAATCGTTGTTCAGGAAAATAAGATGGGGAAGGGGAAAAAAAAGTCCGAAAAAAATCTCTCAGGAAAGGAGAAAGAGGACGAGTGGAAAAAAAAAACCAGCGATAAGGAAGGCTCCACTCGAGAAGGGGGAAGGACCTGAAAAGCAAGGCGCCCGCTCCTCCGAAGACAGACGGGTCCGCTAAAAAAAAAAAACCATTGAAACAAAGAACGTTGTTTTGAAAAAAAAAAGATCGGTCTTGGCAACGACAAGGAGGAAGTAGGGAGGCCAGAAGAAAAAGAAGTGAAGTGCGACGAGGGAGAGGAACGTCACTGTAAAGAAACCGGCGAAAAAAAAACGGAAATAGAAAGAGAAAGTTGCCTGAGTCCTTAGAAAGGAACAACTAAAATCAAGCATGACGAAGAAAGCGGGAAAAAGTCACGGCCGTGACACCACAGGAGGAAAACTAAAGGTCCTGGAAGGAGAGCAACATGGCGACGCCGGGGGAAATGTCAAAAAAAAAAAAAAAAGGAGGGGGGCAACGTAGGGAGAGGTTGCGTCAGGAAAAAAGAGCCACGGCCGGTTGGAAGGGGAGAAAACGCAGAAGGGAGGGAAAATCGGGGGCTAGGATGGTAAGGGGGAGGCTTAAAAAAGCCTTAAAGATGGGGGTGTGGGGGGGGGGGGGGGCTACCACTCTGCTCAGGAGGGGAAAAAAATCGAAAAAAGAAGCGAGAAGGGGGGACACAAAAAGGGCCCCGCTGAAACGAGAAAAAGAGTCGGACGCCTGAGCCAGAGATGAAACAAGGGGGAAAATCAAACGCGGGGAAAAACGAAAAAAGAGAAAGAGGAACAGAAACAGGGGAAAAAAATCCCACCATCGTGAAAAAAAAAAAGCGCGCGTAACCTCAGGGGGGGTGCGCGGAAAAAAGGAAGAAAAAAGCCAATCCTTAAAAAAAGAAAAAGTCTGGGGAGAGAGGACGTTAGGAAGGGTATACCTAAGCTGGGGACTTCTAAAAAGGACAGGGTGGAGGTCTGCAAGAACAAGCATGAACATAAACAGGGAGAAAATAAGAAGGGAGTAAGACCGTAAAAAAGCACTTGGTCAAAAAAGTGAGATGGATAATGTTCTAAGGGAGCGGTGAAATAGGTCAGGGGGGGGGGAGCGCCGATTTACAGCGAGGGGGGCTGAAGGTTCTAGTGGTCACCGCAAAAAAAACCAGAAAGCTAAAAACATTACCACCCCTTAGGTAATCCGTACAGAATTCTGGGAGAGGAGGGGGAGAGGCAACGAAATCCGAGACCAAGCGTGTAGAGAACGTAGGGGGGTCAGATCCTTGGGAGCGCAGACAGACAGGAAGCAAACGGCGCGAAAGGTGGAAGGGAGGGAGGGATATGGGGTGCGGGGGCACGTAACAAGATGAAGAGGAGGGGGGGATTGTACTTATGACGGAAAAAAACTGCGAGGAAAATCACCCAAACCCTCGCCGGTAAAGTATTAGGAAAACATCCGGCAATAAGGACAGAAAAAAGGAGGGACGGGATTACTACGGGGAAAAGTCGGGGGGCTCTAAGGATTCGTCGGGAGCGACCGCTGGGGGAAAAAAAAAGGACATTAACGAAGTCAAGGGGCAGTTATCAGGAAAAAAAAACGGGAAGCTAATGAAGAAAATCAAATCACAAAAAGAAAAGGGGGATAAAGAGCTTCTGGGGAAGGGGGGTCGAGACAAGAACGTAAGGGTAACCCTGTGGGGGGGGGGGGAAAGGGGAAAATGCGGCGGAGCTAGTCCGGAAGAAAAAATGGAAGGCCGCGAACAAAATTCAACATGAGAAAGGGGGGGCATTGAATTAAATGCAGGGTGTTTTATGCTGGATGGAAGGTGTCAAAAGCGAAAACAAAGACGGGGGGAGGAAGAACAAAAGGGGTCACCGAAGGCAGGTAGGGGTGGGAGAGCAACTAAAATCCTCTTATCAATCTAAGGGAAGGGACAGTGATTAAAAATTTCAACAGACAGTAGTTGCCCATCTCAACCTGAATGAGGGAGTCAGGACCGCTAACAGGGAACCCGAAAACTTTACAAAAACCGGTCAGAGAAATTGGCTTCTTCGGCCTCCTGAACGATAGCGGCTGTTCACCAGGGAGGGGAATAAACTCAAAAAAAAAAACATCAGAAGATGTACAGAAAAGAGCTCCCAAAACTCGGGAAGACCGACGCTATAAATCGGCCCGGGAGAGGGGGGGGGAGGGAAAAATTGGCAACAAAGACCCACGAGGAGAAAAGGGGGAAACGAGAACGCAAAGGAGCTTGGGAAAAAAAATAAAACTCGGACGGAGTAAAAAAAGATGTAGGGGGGCATACAAAAAAAAGAAAGTAATCCAACCTCAATTAATCAATGGGGGGACAAGTCTAGGTCGGAGTGGATAGGGTCTTGAAGCCGGCACCAATGTTTTAAGAAGCGCCAGGACTATGAGAGGGGAGGGTGGAACGACGCGCGCGTGGCAAATCAGTGACAAAGCTCGGGGGGTTCAAAAACGCGACGCGTTGCAAAGGGGGAAAGGGGATGAAGGAAGAAGGGGCGGGACGGAAGTCAGAATGTATCGAAAAAAACCTGCGGGGTCGCCCAAACAGGGGATCGCCGGGTCGGGACAAAAGGGAAAACATAGAGAAAGAGGGGGGGGGGGGGGGGTTCTCAGGAAAAAGGGAAAACGGGTTCGATGCATATGACAGAAGAGAGAGATTGCCCGAGGCGCACTTCAATAACGGGGAAAGGAGGGAGCCCAAAACTCCTTTGAGTTAAAAAGGAAAAAAAGAGCTACCTGCCAACCGATTCTGGGGATTCTTTCAGTAAACAGGTGGGTTCTGTACGCCACTCAAGGGGGGCTAAAAAGTCGGCTGACGAAGAGGGCTTGGGTCGGGGCATGAATATAAAGAGTCGAATTATGAGGTTGTGTGTCTTTGGGGGGGGGGGGGCGGATCCAATCAGAAGTCTGAAGGAAAGGGGGGGAAAGAGTGTTTGGGCTCAGGTAAGGTGAGTCTCTCGTCAGGAAAGGAAGACAGAGCTCTGGGCCGAAAAAAATACATCATCGGGGAGGGGTGTACCAGAGATGAAGGGAAAGACGGAAAAAAACTACGGAAAATGGGGGCAAGCCTGTAAAGGAGGGTGCAGGCCGAGAAGGGAATGGAATGGCGTTCGGAAAAGGGGACACCGCGTGTCAGGGGGAGGGGTCGTGCAGCTCGGTGAGGGGGGGGGAAGGAGGAAGTAAAGAAACGAGTCCGAATGGGGGGGGAGAGGGGACTGAGGTTGAAAAAAAAAAGCAGGGGGAGGTCGTTTACTTCGGAAGGTAAAGTACTCATAAAAACTTTTAGTGAGGGGAATAATCCGACCTAAGCCTCAAAAAATCGGCCTCGTAAGTGACAAGAAAAACTACAAGAAAACAAGAAGAAGGAAAGACTCAGCGTTCGAAGAAGGGACTAAACTGGGGAAAGGGGGGGCTGAAAAAAAAAATGTCCAAGAAAAACTATCATTAAATTGGAAAGCAGTTCTCCTGTCTTAAAGGGGGGGGGAAATGGAAGTATAGAGGGGCCGTCGAACTGAAAGGGTGCGGGCAAGGGCGCAGTTGTGGACTTATGGAACATCGAAGTTCGAACCTGCAAAGCGCGTGCTCGAGAGGCTGGAGCGGAAGGAAGAAAAACTTGAAGGCAAGAACCGTCAAAAAAAAAAAAGGTCTTGGGGGAAAAAAAATGGAGCGAGGGGGTGGACAAAACGGTACCTAGGAGTGTGAACTGATTTTAGGGGAGGGAAGAACGAGGCATTCACGCAAAAAGGAAGCGAGTCTTCACTTGGAGACATTCAACCTACTACGAGGTTACAATCTAAAAAAAACCCCAGTAAGGGTTAGAACTGAGGGGGAATCTTCTAGGGAAAGTAGTGGAGGGCGGAGTACGAAAAAATTTCTCAATGGAAAGGAAGGGGAGCTACGTAAGAACGAGTAAAGAATGGGAAGGGAGAGCGCAGAAGGCGGGGGTTACTCTAACGGAGCGGTGCTAAACCGGCAGTGGAAAAATGTCGCTGACCCGTGGCTAAAAATAATAAGAAAAAAAGCCCCGCAGATGCCCTTCGATGGCGCCCAGGAGGGAAGGCCAGGTCAAAAAAAAATAAATGGAAACATCGATCGATAAAGGGGGAAAAGCAGAGCTTGCAAAAAGGGAAGGGAGTCCCCCGAAACTGTAGAAAAGAAAAGGGGGGGGGTCCAAGGAGGGGTAAAAAGTGAGAAACGACGCAAGCGAAAGCACGCCACTGGCGCGGACTCAAAAAAGGCGAAATTCTGAATAGATGGTAGCCCCGATGCCGGAGCCTAGGAAAAGGGGGGGGGGCGTGAGGCAAACGCTAAACATAAAACGTCCAAAAGGGGGGGGGCAGATGAGGCAAATTTTAGAGCCAGCTCCGTTCTTAAGGAGGGGATAAGGCTCCGAAAAAAAAAAAAAAAGAATAAGCTGAGGAAAGGGAGCAACTCATGCCAGATCCTTAAAGGAAGCAGAGACGTCGCCGGATAAAGACAGGAATCAACGCATCATAGAACACTAAGAAGGTCAGCTCCTCGCGGAAAGACTGTCCAATAAAACCTCCAAAACCATAAACGTTCAGGGGGGGGGAAAGGGAACAGGGGGAAAAAATTAATAGAGGAAAAGAAATACGATCGATGTGGTCGGATTGCAGAAGGAGGGGGCATCTGGAATTGAAAGAAAACGAGGGAAAGTAAACGGGTCGTCAACAAAAGGAGGAAAAAAGACAAATATCCTAGGACTCGGGGAAAAGAAGAAGAAAACAGTCAGAGGTGGGGGTGGGGGGGGGGGGGTGGGGGGGGGGGGTTAACTTATGGTACACTAAGACAGAAGAGATGCGCTTGGGGTCTTTTCTAGGCCATTCATTGCGTAGGAAAAAGGGAAAGGAAAAAAACTCCGCCAACGAATGCGTGGGGGACTTCTGTAAGGGAAAAAAAAGAACTGGGGAAGCTCGGTATCACACACTTGGGCATTGAAGTAACAGCCCCAAGGGAAAGACTTCGTTTCTTAAAAAGTAATGGAAGACAAGGGACTGTTGCTTAAAAACCCGTGAGGGATAGAATCAACAGCTCTGAATCGGGGAGTAAAAGGAGGCGAGGAACCGCCCGCTCAATGAGGGGACTAAAATCAACGGGGAAAGGGAGACGGTCCGGCAAGAGATCACTTTAATCAAAAAAAAAGGGGAACCGGTGTGGAAAAAACGAAAAAAAAAAACAAAAAAAAAAAAGAAAAAAAAAAAAGAAAAAAAAAAAAGAAAAAAAAAGAAAAAAAAAAGAAAAAACGTCTGCAAGATCGCAAAACAGGGGGGCCAAGGAAGTCCTGAGATGAAAAAAAAAAATTTTTCTGCGTGAAAAAGGGAGAAAGGACAACGAAGCAAGATGAGGGCACTGAAGGAAGAACAACAATGCTAGGGTTGGGATATAGCTAAGCGGTTTTCCCTCCCGAAAACGAAGGGTCGCGTTCTGAACTGAAAATCCAGGGGAAGGGAGGAATAACGCCCCGTCGGAGGTAAGCAGCACCGGGGAACGCTATGTCTGTCAAGCGCAGTCGCGAATAGGGGGGGACAGGAAAAAGAGGTGGGTCGCGCCATTCCAAGGGTTTGGGAGGGAGGAGAGGAGGTGCCAAAAGCGCTCTGAACTAAAGCGGCCGGTAAAAACAACAAGGCTTTCACGGGAAGGGAGGGAGAGGGGGCTCCTCATTCATCACGACGTTCTTACAGGGCTTGATAGCGGGGGGGGGGGGGACATAGCGCCGGAAAAAATACTCATCAAAAGAAAAAGAAAGAGAGGTAAAGTTGCCCCTCGAAGGGGGGGGGTGCGGTAGGAGAGGAAAGAACCAACTGATACTAATCACGCTTTCTAACGAAATCGGAGATCGGAAAAAACCTGACTTAAAGGGAAAAGAAGCTCATACTGGCCGGGGAATAAAAACTAAAAGGGGAAATCGAGGGGAAGCAGGAGGGGAGGGGGGGGAACTTCAAAAAATGTCGAAAAGGTGGCGGGACGAGCAGGCCGTGAAAAAAAAGGCAGAAGGGGGCGGGGAGCGGCCACAGGGAAATTAGATCAATAAAAAAAAAACGGGGAGGGGGAGGGGGAGAGCGAGAAGAAAGGTTAAAGTACAGTTTGCAGGGGGAAAAAACACTACTGCCTTCGATGGGAAGTTTCCTGGGGGGGACCCATAAGTCCAGGAATCTCGAGAAAAAAGTGGAAAAAAGGAAAACACGTCAGTCAGAGGGTAGAAGGGGAAGTTCCGAGAAGGCTGGATCCGGAACGGGGAGGGAAAGTCAAAGGACGAGAGAAAGTGGGGCCTCGAAAAAACCCAAAAAAAAACGAAAGGGGAGGGGGGGGGCTCAGAACGGGGACAAGAAGCGTTCGGAGGGAAAAAAAGAAAAGGAAAGGTGATGCTTTCTCTGCAGCTCGAACAGTAGGGGACACGCGGCGAGTCGATAGCTCTAACCGCTCTGAAATTCCGCAAGTGAAAAGCAGGTGTCTCTAAAAAGGGGAAGGAATGTCGAGGGGGGGAAAAAAAACGAAAGCGCAGCGGCGCGGTAACATCAAGAAACCAAAGAAGCGGCCCAAAAAAAAAAAACGGAAACTGGTTCGACAAGATTAGGACACCCGGGAAGAGGGCTGGAAGGGGGAAAAGTGACTGCAAAAAGATCCATGGAAGAGAAAAGGGGGATTCTGGGATAGGGGGACGGTCCGAAGCCAAGAAGGAAGGGGCTAGGGTGTCAGAAGAGGTAGAATACCCGCCACGATGGATGACAAATAATGTAAAAGATGGGGGGGGGGGAACGTGAGTTTGACTGGTCCGTGGCGAGGAAATTGTTTTCCGAGCCGACTATAGGAGCGGGGCGTGGAGAGCCGCCTGTGGGGTCGGGGAACTAAGGGAGAATGGGAAGTTGGAAAAAATCGACTGGGGGGGGGAAAAAAGGGGGGGGGACACCGGATCTCTGAACGGAGAAAGCGTGAAGGGATAGGCCACGGCGGTTACCCGAGCCCACAGTTAAAGCTCCTTGCCATCGGGGGGGGAAAGGAGTGGGAAAAGTAATGGGGTAAGGGGGGGGTGACCGGGGGGCATCAAAACTGTAAAAACGATCAACTCAATCAAATTGGTGGTAGGAGGGAAGAGAACTTAAAAAGTGAAAGGGCTTTTAGAAGAGAAGAGGGTAAAACTTCACGCAGACGTCAGCGCAAAACACGATGCTTTGGGGGGGCGGGAGGGCCGTGAAACATTGGGGAAAAGTAGCGCTTAGACCGGAAGACACTCCGGAACAAGGGCACCGAAATTTCTTTTCGGAGGCAGAAGCTCTAGGGGGGCGAATGAGGAGTGTTTCGTGTTGGGACATGTTGGAAAAAGGACAAGGAAGGAAGGAGAGTCTTCCGAAACTGTCAGGGCAAGAAAGGAAGAAGGGGAGACTAGAGTGAGAGGAGGACCACAAAAGGAGCTGTCTGGCAATACAAAAAGGGCGGGTCGTTGAGAAAAAGGTCAAGGGCCGGTTGCCTCAACTGAAGACATGGCCAGTGACTAAAAAAGGGGGGAAGGAGCCGGGTGCGTCAAGGATGACGGCGGGAGAAGCGGAGGGAATGATGAGTCGTGGTCGTCGCGAGGGGCGAGGCTCTCAGGGGGAAAAAGTCGCGTAACGGAAAAACTAAGACGCGCGAGAAAGGGGATGAGAAAAGATTACCAAAGGAAATGTCTAAAACGGGGGGAAAAAAAAAAGAAAAAACAAAGATTTGCATAGGAGTCAAGGGAGGACGAGGAAAGCCTCCGAAATCTTACAAAAAGATGACATAAGTCTCCAAAGGGGAAAGGGAAGGAAGCATGAAAAGTCTAGGTGCAGAGGAGTCCAGAGGTCACTTGGCGATAAGTTTCTTAACGCTAATAAACAATTCATTAACACAGAGGGCGGGGGACCAGGGGTAGAGGGGGGGGACGACTCAAGGCTAGAAAAGAGGATGGGATAGGAGGTCGCTCTACGGGGCGGCAAAAAAGGCCATTTTTGCTGGGACAGTCATCGGGGGGGAGAGAAAAGCAAACTATAGTCGGAGAGGTAGACTTGCTTTAGCGTCTCCTTGGAAAGCTGAAAAGGGGGGTGGGAGCACCGGCCCTGAAGGACAGCTCAGTCGCGGAGAACGCGCTACGTAAGCCGGGGGGCGTCGTCGGAAGTAGGGAGCTCAAACGTCGCGGAAAAAAGAAGGAAGGCGAAGACAAAAAAGAACTCGATAGCTATCAAACAAGCGGAGGGAAAAGAAAGAAGTCCAAATCTGGCAAAACCAACGCAGGTGGAAGAAGGGGGACGGCCTGAATGAATGCAAAAAAAAACAGTCGAAAGACGATGAAACGTGCACGGCGATCTGGGCACGCTCGGGAGACAACGAGAAGAAAGCTCTTATCAAAGGGAGAAGGGGGGCGCATCGAAAATCAAGGAATAATTTAAAAACAGCCTTCAAGTTGACGGGTAAAAAATTCGATACTCCTCAAAAAGAAGGTCACCAGCAGCCTGTCGAGAAAAATTCATCATCCTAAAAAAAAAAAGAGGAGAGAGACCGGACGTCAAAAAAAAAACCGATAACTTGCCGAAAATCCCGGGGTCAACAGGAAGGGGGTGGAGTGGGGACGTTCCGTTCCCGCATCGCCAAGAGGGGAAGGAAGATTCTTAAAAAACTCCTTCAGAAAAAGGAGGACTATGCAGGAAACCGAGCCGCACTGTGGGGGAAGCGCTCAAAGAGAAAAGGAAAGGAAATAAAAAGAGGTGTTGAGGAACGGGTTGAGGAAACCGAAGACCGCGCGAGTAAAAGGAAAAAATCGCATGCGGGCCAAGTCAAAGCGACTCGGAGAAAAGGGGCGAGCGCGCTCCCGGGCGCCAAAAGAGGAAGACGCAAAATTCAGCATGCAGGAAAAAAAAAATAAAACGCAACTAAAAAAAAAGAAGAGAAGGGGAGGGTGAAAGCCTCGGCTTGCAAAAAAAAAAAAAAAAAAAAAAAAAAAAAAAAAAAAAAAAAAAAAAAAAAAAAGGAAAAAAAACACCATAAGAAGAAAAAACACACTAAAAAAAAAAAACAACAACAACCAAGACAACAAACCAAAAAAGAAAAAAGAAAGAAGGCACAAAAAAAAACAAACCAACTCAAGAAAAAAAAAACACCACCAGAAAAGAAAAAAAAAAAAAAACAACCAACAAAAAATAAAGAATAGAAAGAGGAACAAACAACACGAAAAAGACAAAAAAAACACCACAAGAAAGAGAAAAAAAGAAAAGAAAAAAAAAAAAAAAACCACAAAAAAAAAAGAAGAACAAAAAAAAAAAAAACAGTTTGAAAAAAGGGAAACGGAAACTGTCCTTCTTCAACGACAGAAAGAATTTCCAGGCCAAGGTCTCAGGAGACGAGGAGGGGAGAAACTCACGTTCGGCCACCCCCTGGAAAACAGAGAACTTGCTTCCGGTCAAAAAAGGTCGCAAAAACCGACATCATCAAGGCGCAAAAAGGGGGCCGAAAAGGGGCCGCGCAGCCGCAGGAAGGCATAACAGAGAAACTTTTGGACCACTGCCGCCAAAGGGGCATAGGGGGTGATCTCGAAATTGGGGGGTCCGAAGGGTAAAAGAAGAGAAAGAAGTTGGACAGGTGCCGCTCACGAAAGAGGGGGAAGGTGCAGAAATGATACTCGGGGCCTGAACCAAAGACAAGGAAAACGAATCTGAGAATGCAAGTGGAGGGAAAAAAAGCAAACGACGAGAAAGGAAGTCGGAGAAGGACCGAAAGAGTGAAGAAAAAGTGGACAAAAAACGCAGGAGTTTGAAACTAAAGCCGCTGTCATTAGTAAAAAGAAGAAAGGGAGTGACGAATCCATAGGCACTCTAAAAAAGGGCTCGTCCAGGAAGAAAAGAAAAAAACAACGGTAAAATAAGGGTCTCATTAAACCTCATATCTATCCTGGGCAGGGGAGGGGGAGAAGACATTCTACAAATCTAAGGAAGAGCGTCTCGCTGTAACAAAAATCATTTCCTCAAAGTTCCATTCAAAAGGCATAGTTCAATGAAGGTCCAGGGAAAAAGACAGGTAGGAAATGCCACCGTAGGGGCGGGAGGGCGAGCTTTGAAAGGGGGAGCAGCAGGGGGGAGGACGATTTCAAGGTATGTTCAGCAGAAAAAGCTGACGAGGAAAGGGGAATCATCGCGGCTCAAAACAAACCCTGCGGGGGGAAATGGGGGGGCGTGCGGAACTTCCGGGCGGAGTTCTCTAAAAAGTCGGAAAGTGCTTGAAGGGAGACTCATTTCGGAGGGGAAAAGGGGAAAGAAAACTGTCAGGCGCGGTCGGGGAATATCAGAGGGTGCTGGCAAAGGAGAAGGAAAAAATCCCCAGGGTAACGGGGGAAAGGGGAAAACCTCGAACCAGCCAGAAAAATAAAGGACTCGGATCGCAGCCTGCGGGGGAAAGGCCGTCTCTGAAGGGTTCTTCGGACGCGAAAAGGGAGAGTCTAGGATGGGCATGGGGCAAAAGGATAGAGAAGTCAGGTTAGTGACGGACCAAAAATTCTTCTAAAATGGAATCTTGCAACAAAAAAAGGGGGGGGGGAAAGATATCATATAATTTTACGGAGGGGTTGCAGGTAGAACTCCACGCCCATGAAGGAAAGAGGAGTGGTCCGTTAGTCAGGAACTCGGTGGAAATGACTCCTCTAGGAATACACGAAAGGAATGGGGAGGACGAATTTCCGCGGAATTTATGCTTAATAAGGAGGTGAACTGGACTAATATCTCTGGGAAGGGGGCCATAAAGGGAAGACCTAGGGCATGTGAGTGCTACGCAATTCACAACAGAGTAGGTGTGCTCGCGCCGCTTCGAAGGGGATGTGGACTTCTTCTGGGAGCAATCTATAAGGGGGGGGTAAAACTCTACCTTGGATAAGGAATAAAAAGCTAGTAAGACCGATCCTTGTAAATCTACGTGGAACCGGTCAGGGGAAAAGCGGCCCTTCATTGAGGGGGGGGGGGCAACTGCAATACTACTTCCAGGTAAAGTTAAGAGATCAATCTCTTGGAATCATCGAAGCCTATCCGAGGACTGGGTCCCTTTAAGTCAAAGGTTGATGGACCGGTTATGCCTAATAGAAGGGGACGGAATGCACACAGGCTATTGGGGGCGGTTGAAGGAGAGAACAGGGAATACGGCGCACGTTGTGACATACCTGTAAAAAAGCAAAAATAATATGGCGAGGCCAGGGGGTTGCGTTTATTCCGACGATTCCACAAACGGGTGTTTTCTTCTCTCACGCGCAGCTTCTAGCGGGGTGGGGAGGGAAAGTCAGAACCTAAGTGGACCGTGGAGGGCTGATGGTTGAAAAAAGGGGATTCTGCCTGAGAGAGAAGGAGAAGCAGTCCGCTCGGTAGCGGGAGCGACTGGGGGGAAGGTCAAATCAAAAGAAGTCGCTTCCAAAGAATAAGGTTTTGAGAAAGAGGAAGGAGTGTCGTTGTACCCATCATAGTACGATAATCGCCAGCATCAAGACTCTTTCGAGGGGAACGTGCGAGGAGCACCAAACCGGGAACCTTATAGTGTATCGAGGGAGGAGAGACCGGGCCACCGCCGATCTTGGGCGGGGACGGGGAAAACGCGGGGTTCTGTAAAGGCCGGCAAAAATGGGTCTCGAAAAAGGGGCCTCGAGAATAATGTCGCAGAAGGCGAGAGGGCGCATGAGGAATGTTCGGGGGTTCGGGGGGGTTGCGACGGGGACCCGAGAAGCTCGTGGAAAGCTGGCAAAAAGCAGGGGGGCCCGTTAGCTTTCGTCGCTTTCAAGGAAAAGGGCGCATCGGGAGGTCGGGGGGGAATACCGGCCGACATCATCGGCCGGTCTTGAAGGAAAGGAGATTCCATGGCCGGGCCTAAAACTGTACGACATGCCCGGAACTACAGACTTTCGATCGGGAGAGGGGAAGGGGAAGAGTTTGAGGCAGATGCCGCGTCTTCGGAGCACAGGGACGACGTCGAGGAGGTCCTCGGAGACTATTCGAACTTTAGAGAGGAAAAGACTCTCGTGGGAGACAGGAAACTCGGCTGGACGGTGTCGAAAAAGGTGAGAAAAAATGTGACGAACAACTATTTCATGCGGAAAAATATCGAGCCCCGCGACAAAAAAATGGATAAATCCATAGAACGTGTGGGCAGGTTCAGATCTGAGAAAAAAGAGTTGACGAATTTTCGGAAATAAACACACTTCGCAACCAAATTCAGAAAAGATCAGGGGGGGGGAAACTTATGATGGGTTAGAGCAGAAAAATGGAAGTATTCGGGGACATCGGATGCGGTCCAAGCCCTGGGGAGGCATGAAGAAAAAAGGCACGAAAAAAAAAACCAGCATCAGGAAGGGGGGAAAGGAGAGGCTTGGAGCGACCCGTAACCGAAGGGGGGGGGAGGAAGTCGCCGAGTCAACGCTTTCCTCGGGGGGAAACGACGTCGGCGCTCCTCCTTAAAAAATCCGGCGTCTCGAATCGTGCTGAAATTGAAACAACCCGGTTCTAGGGCTAAAAAAAAATCTAAAAGTGGGGGGGACAAAAAAGGAAAAACTCTT
>Ga0179593_1500324_pt1 | contig 14327 bp, 16 predicted proteins | sample CZODoug2_1_08_16_FD_185931 | JGI IMG/M metagenome (GOLD analysis project Ga0179593, IMG submission 185931) | Vadose zone soil fungal communities from Angelo Coast Range Reserve, California, USA - CZODoug2_1_08_16fungal (PacBio error correction) | ecosystem: Environmental > Terrestrial > Soil >...
GCGGTATGGATGGCTCTCACTTAGGTGGCGCGGAAATGGACTAAAGAGGGGGGGAGCGCAAAAAAATTGGTAGAACAAAAAAAGAGGAGGGAGGAAGGGGAAGTCACAGAGCCCCAGAAAGGACACCAAAACGCGAGCTCCGACCGATAGGGTGGAGAAAAAAAAGAAAACAATTCGGACTCGGGAAGAAAACGTGTACAAGAAAAGGGAGGAAAAAGGGGGAAGACTGTGCGGGTAACACACCTCCGCTCGGGGAGTCGAGCAGATATTTCTCTACAAGGAGCACAGAAATTCGCGGCGGGAGGGGGGGACATAACATAACGAAAGCATTGACGCGGAAAAGACCCACTCGACCCTAAAAGAGGGGAACTCGAAAAATCCAGACGGGGCTTACCGTAGAACTCAAAAGCTCAGCATTAGATAGAGAAAATAAAAACTTGACAAGATGGAGTACGCAAGAGGCGGGAGAAAACTGAAAGGAGAAGGACTAGAAAGTACAGCCACCCGATAACACCTTCAGGCGTCAATAAAAGCGGAGTACAAGGGACAGAGAGAAGTGCCAAAATAAAAAAGGGAAGGGATCGTCATCAACGGCTGTCAGTCTACTGATAAGTGCTGCAAAGTGAAATGAAAAAAAAAAGGAATGATGTAGGGGAAGAGACGACGTGAGGCCTCGCTAAAAAGGAAAGGGGGGAGGGTTATCATAGGAGCGGGCACGCAATATCGGGAGACAGGAAGCCATTTCCGGTCAAAAGGGAGAGGGCCCAAAAAGGAACCTCAACGCATCCAAAATAAAAAAGCAGGAGAATGCCAGCAAAAAAAGTACAATCTAAACCACACAGTAGGGGTGCGGAAGACGTAAATGCCAGGAGGGAGAGAAAAGAGAGCTCCGTCATAAAGAAAACTAGGAGAAAGCTCTTAAACAAAAGGAAAATTAAAATAAAACCCTCTCCCCTCGGTGGAAGAAATCTCAGGGGGAAAACCGGAGCGTCTCGACGCCGGGAAAAAGGGATAAAGAGCAGGAACGGTAAGATTCAGTAAATCTTTCGCCCTCCCATACAGCGCTGACTCCCCATTCTTTAAATGGGAAAAACAGTTCTCGAAAGGAAAGGGGGTCACGTCATGACGAAAAAACCGGATCCACCAACTCAGAAGGAATAGAGGGAATCTTACTAGATAGCAACGAACAAAGTGTTGGCTGGCCTTCTTAAGAAATAGAGGACCCAAGTCAATAGAAAAACAGAGGCCTTAAAGGAAAAAATACACACGCCGCGGAAAACGTAAAGCGAGAGAACACAAAGAAGAAACAAGCAACTGTGGGGGGGTGGAAACCCGCGACTGCCACAACAACAAGAGAAAGAGATTTCCACGGGGGGACAAAAGGGTAGTCATCCTAGAGGAAGGTCGTTAGGGAAAATCGCTGCGTGAGGGGGTATTTTGCGAAGGGAAGAATAAAAGCAGGAAAAGATTAGCGTGCTCAAGCGTGAACGCCGCCCAACCCAAGACTCGCCTCGTTTCTATATAGCCCGGGGAGAAGAGAAGAGCGCGGAATCGTGAACGTGTCAAGGGAAAGGAAGAGCAATTAAGGGACCGGAAATACAAGGTGGATAACAAAGTTAAGGGGGGTCCAGAAGGAGGGCGTCTGAAAAAAATTCCGAGCGCGAAAAGGAAATCCGCGAGGGATAAACTGGGGGGAGGAAAAGAAGAGAAGAAATCGGCAGGACCTTGCACCCGTGTCGTCTCAACCGGGTGCTCAAAGAGGACGGGGGAGAAAAAGGGTGGAGCGAAAACGGAAGAAAGACAGTCGGGGCTGGACGGCGCTCTAAGGACGAGAGAAACTAAAAAAATCCCGAAGAAATCTTCCAAAAGAGACTTGTTTGAGATCTACTGCGTCGCGCTGACGGGCATTCACAGAAGGGGAGGTAGGAGGCAGCCGAGGGCAGGGGGGAGGAAGAGCTTGTCGGGGACTCAGAGGATAGCGAATGCAAGAAGAAGAAGGCGGTCTGAACTTCTTTATTCCCGAGAATCGAAAGGCTCTGAAAGTTGGCTCTTCGGACAGAGCGAAGTAAAAAGAGGTGGGGGGGGGGGAATTGTCCCAGGAGAACGTGTGGGATAAAATCGGTAGGGGAAAGAAAAGGGAAACCATAGTGCACAACAGCCAAGACAGCTGAGTTCTCTATAACAAAACAAAAAAAGGGGGGCATGGCGCGACGAATCGGGGTACGAAGACGCCCAATGCTTACTTTACGAAGCGGTGAAACTGCGATTTCGCTATACCAAAAAAAAGTGCAGGAGGACCGAACTTGACGAAAAAAAACGGAGGTTCGAAGAGGAAAGGGACGCAATCTGGGGAGGAGTAAAAGACTGCTGGCGAAGAACGGTTTAGGGGGAAAAAGTGTGAAACCACCCGTTAGCTTTGCCTTTAGCTGGGAAGGGGAGATACTCCAGCTTAAGGAAGGAGGAGGTCTGAAGTCCCGCAACTTTGCATCGGGCCCGGTTGTAAGCAAAGAGAAGGACCAATCAACGAGCGGAGCACAAACAAGAGACCCACAGTCCGTCATAGAGACCCAGAGGAAGCGTGCAGAAACCAGTCAAGGGTACGAGTAATTTTGGGGAGGAGAAAAAAACGCAGAGCAGTGAGGCGACATGAGGGGGGGACCGTCAGGAGGAGGGGAGGGAACTCATAAAAAAGGACCGCGCAGACGAATACAAGTAGGGGGGGGGGAGAAATGCTACCAGATAAAAGACTATGGGGGACTTCAGCTCAAGGAACTCCTAAAGAGGGAAAATAAAAGAAAAGATGAAAAAGGAAAGGTGACACTCTCTCTAAACACAGGAGGAAAAAAAAGAAAAAAAAGGGGAACGATAGATGTCGGCATTGGACGATGTGGAGGGGGGCCCTTTCGAAAAAAGGAAGTCGCATCGGGGTATCCGAGGTCGCAAAGGTGTTAACCCTCATTGAATCTAGGTTCCCTTCAGAGCTATAGTATAACAGGAGAGGGGAAAAAAGGAGAAATTTCGAAAAAAACGGAAATTGGACGTCTCAGAAAAAAAAAAAAATGAGCGACGGCAGTTGGAATCATCGCTATTTCACAAAAAGAAGACAGGGGGAAAACCCTGTTAGGCTCTACAAACAAGAGGAGGAATAGAACTAGGGAAAGGAGCAATGAAGTGTGGCGGCAATTAAAAACATACAGAGCTGGATCTCTCCCTAAAAGTGGTCCTCAAAATCGGTGGGGAGACATTTCCCCGACAACAAAGTATAGGGATAAATAAAGAGCGCATCCTAAGAAGCCGCCAGTCCGTAAGAGGGAAAAGCACTCATCTGATCTCTGCCTGCATCATGAAGACTTGCACTAAAGAACAGCTCCTGGAGGAGAGGAAGAAGACCGACGCAGAAAAAAACCGGTCGTGGTAAGGGCAGAAAAGAAAAAGAAGTCAGGATAGGGCTTTCAAAGAAACCGGGTCCGACGTTCTGGTGGGCGATGGGAAACCTTAGGGCTTTAAGTCTCACAAAGGGAAGGAATAGGGCGATCGGTCCATGTCGGAGAGAACGGGATCGTCAGAGGGGGAAAGGAAAGAGTTTCTGATAAAGAAGAATCGGCCGGCAACGTGGTTCGAGAAACCGAAATCTATGAAAAAACCTACGGAACCAGCGCAGATATGCCACCGAGGAGAGAGGAAGGATAGGTATACATACAACCATCGTCGTGAGATAGATTACGCCTGATGAGGAGAGATCTACAAAAAAGGGCGCCGTCAAGGACAATAGGGGAGAAAGGAATCGTCAACAGATCCCGTGCCAGACCGGCCGCGCGCAACTTTCTAGCAAGTTGCTAGTACAAGGAGATACAGGCGAAGAAAAAAATGACGACAATGTGTGGAAGAAAAAGAACTCGGAAAAAAAAGAAGCTGGAAAAATCAGCAGCAACCCGCATCAAAACGATTCGGTCACCACTTGAAGACCGACTGTCACTGCAGAAAAAAGAAACGTCGAAAAAAGCTCCAACTCCGCGAGACCAAATAGTCTCTGCAAAGAAAAAGAGAAAAAAAAAAACTTAGAGTGAGGGGGGTGAGAAGCAAGGCTGGAAACCGGCTAGCAAAAAATTCAAAAAGGAAGGCCGCTAACGGACATATGAAACACATGAATAAAAAAGAGGAAAAAGATAACTAAGAGATTCACACCGACGGCAAAAAACTTTGTTTTGCCACGCGAACAAAGACTCTCACACGGCGGGGATATGAAAAGTGACGGGGGAAAAAGGGGGAAAGTCGGGTAAAAAAAAAAGCGCATCGTTATCCGCCGCGGGAGGGGGGGGGGATGGCATCAACTTGCATAACGGCCAAGGGATGCAAACGTGCTCATAACGCCGCACATCCAACCAGATCGTTTAGGAAGGGAGATTCCCTCAGGAAAACCTCGGGGGGGACCCCCAGTTGGAGAGGGGGGTGAGGCATTTCTCCGCTCAAGGACTCCAGCACTGAACCGTCGGCGCCAGTGGGGGGCACCCGTAGTTGACCAATAGTGATGGGGGGGAGGAGGAAACGGATTAAAAACGCTTGGCGACGCGGCACAGTCGAGGAGAACAAAGGGGAGAAGAGGAGAATACAGAGCCTGCCTAATAAACACGTTCGTTCGGCGGCGGCATGCCACGCGAGCCGGAGGGGTTGTTAGAGAGGGGGGAAGAGTCCTCGAGGGGGGAGTCCAAGAAAGGGGGGGATGGGAGTGTTTCTCAAGAACTAAAGGTCTTATAAGGAAGATCACCGAAGGAACATCTATCCAAAAGCACGGAGAGCGCGACGAAGGATAAAGAACTGGCATTCTCCGAGCTCGTAGTTAAGGAAGAGAGGTTCAGAACTAGAAGCATCGCGCCAATAAAATGGGGAGCTCAGGAGGAGAAAAAATGAGCTCTGGCGCGCTGCCTTGTACGACGCCTTCGTACAGGGGGAAGGAGATCTTAAGGAGAAAATGGTTTAAAAGGGACCCATCCTCTGAAGAAAAAAGATCCGAAAAGGGGAAGAAGTGAGGGAAAACCTCGCGACGGCGTGAGCGGGCTGCAATGCAAGACCATTTGGCTTGTGGGAATGGGGCGCGAAGGGTCCAAGGGTAGAAAACCCCGGCGTAAGGGTGACGAACCGGAGTAGAGAAAAAAGCTTGAAACTGGGCTTAAGACATCTCGAGCGAAGAGAGAAACCGGGAATGAGGGCGCCCGATGTAACCCGTACTCAAAGGGAGGGGGGAGAACTACTAAATCGCAGATTACTGCTTCGCCCTGAGGGGAAAGAGAAGGGGTGGCTTGGGAAAAAGGTCATCGCCCACGCTGGGGCGGGACGAAACTCGGTCCTTATCCAGCGTCAGATTCATGACGAAAATCTTTACGGGAAGGGGCGAAAGAAAAGTCGGGTGAGAATCAAATCGAAAAAAGATCAAGAGTAAGAAAGAGAGAAAAGTCCGGACTCTGTCACGAAACTGCAAGTCCGTCAGCTAAGGGGAGGATAAGGGGGGGGGAAGAAAAAAGCAGAAAGGGCGTCAGAAATAGCGTTGGATAAAGAGGAATTGGCTCTATAGTCAACAATTCCTAGAACCTACCAAAGGTAAGGGGTTATAACAGAACCGATAGAGCCGAGGGCTCACGCTTGAGAAATCTCGAAGCCAAGAGGACCCAGGACTAGAGGAATAGAAAAAAAAAAAAACAAAAGAGGAAGAGGAGATAGGGGAAGGACGATGAGAAGGGGACGGACGTAATGTTGCTAAGTACAGATTTCTCCACGAGTGGCAGGGAGAAGGGGGGTTAAAAAAAGCCGCGGAGAGGGGGAAGGACTTTCCCGAAAAAAAGATAGTACCCGTGGTCCCGCCACGAGAAAAAGGTAGACGAAAGAAAAGAGGAGGGGGGCGGAAAAAAAACAGCCCCGAAGAATCGGACCAAGGTCGAAGGGGTCCGGAATGAATAGATGGGGAATCGTGGCCCCGCTCGGTAGGACCCTAAAAGAGGGAGAGAAAGCGGAAAAAGGAAACGAGCACCGGAAAAGGTCAGAGGACTGGTTCGAAAAGAAAAAGGAAAGGGGTTATGGGGACGAAAAAAAAACGCTCCGAAGCCGAACCAACAGCGTAAACAGTCGGACAAGAACCGGAGGGATGCAACCAAAGGGGGGAAAAGTCGGAAATCCAAATAGAAATCCATGCTCTTATAACATCCACGAATCAAACTGCGCAGAAGAGAGGGCGCGAGTAGAGAGGAAAAAAAGAGGACGTCATCCGTCAAAGAAGCGGGAAGGACTCAGTAGGAAAAGTAATCCGCGCGTATACGCCAGTAGGGAGGGGGGGCTGAAAAAAGATCCCAGGCGGTCTGGGGGATGACTTTTCGACTTTGCGTGAGGATGGGAAAAGGGAACCCCAAGGGGAAAATGTCAGAAGGACGATGGAAGAAGGAAGACCACGGTCGGGAGACGGGCGGTCACGGCATCGTCGCGAGACAAAAAGCGCCAGGTCCGGCTTGGAGCAAGGAAGCAGTCGAACCCCCGACAATCGAGGGGAAAAAGGAATTAAAAGAGCCGGAAAAAACAGGGGCCACCGTCAGCGCGTGAAGATACCAGGAGGAAAGGTAATCTCTTCATACGACCTCTTCTCAGCAAAAAGCAAACTCGGCGTCGGAGATGCGAGCGCATAGAAAAGGGAAAAGACCTTAAAAACAGACAACGCGTTGCGACCCGAACTGAACGCATGTGGGGAATCAGAGGGGAGGAACTCAAACTTATCGGAAATCGTTAACACTGTGGCTCAAGAACCGTAGCTCGCCCAGCGCGAGGGAATCTTAAAAAGAAAAGTCAGCCTGCGGAAAACAAAAAAAAGGCAGTACCTGACAAAAATGGAAACCTCAAAGGGAAATTAGGTGGGGGAATCGACCGGTCGACCGAACTACAACCGAGTCTCTGCTGGAAAGGAGGAAAAAAGAAATCAGGAGGAGGAGGGGGGGTTGGATGGGGGGCGATCACGTTCTTGGCACGATAGCCCCCTCAGGGAAAGAGAGGGAAGGAATTCTTCACAACATAAGTCAGCCTGCGAGAAAACGATCAAGAGCGCTGCCCAACGGAACCCTACTGGTTTGATTGCAACCTAGAGAGAAAAAAAAAAAAGAGGAAGTAAAAAGGGGGCACACAGGGTCACAACAGGATTCCGTCGGTGCTCCAAAATCGAAGGAGGGAAGAGTGGTTCATGGTTAGCAGGTGAATGACTGTCATGTCCAAACAAGGGCTTCACCGAGGAAGAGGGGAGAGAGAAGGATCAAAAAACTTGATGCCAGAAAAAAAAAGATCACCCAACCCGAAAGAGATCTGGGCAGGAGAGGGGACTATTCCAGTTCTAGGGAGGAGTTTCGACGTTAGATGAAGATCAAGAGTGCCCGAACCAAAAAAGAGAAAAGGGGGGTGCAAAGGAAAAAATTGGAGCGGTCCGCAGTGAATGGAAAGGAGAGAACGATTCAACTCTTTTAGACAAAGGAACCCTTTTCTTCAACGAGGCGAGAGAAAACTTGAACTCCGAGCTGCAAAATCGCGGACGCAACCGAGGGGAAGAGAAATGGGACGGGGTCTTTTGGAAGCGGAGCGTCATGCGGTTAGGACTAGCTTTCGTCCCTAGAAGACCCCGGCGTGAAGAGAAAAGACCCCAACGACTACTGATCTCGCCGTGGGACGGGATCCCTGAGCATCCCTTTACGGAAAAAGGGGACGGTCCGTCCAGAAGCCTCGCCTTGTCAAGAAGGAGTAAAACCCATTAACTTCCGTTGAGATGACTATGAACGGGGAACGCCGCGGGGGAAAAAGCTTCTTCCGACATTGGCCGATTCAGCCCTGAAAGTCACGTCCTGACTAAGAGGACCCATATTGGGGGGAAGGGGAAACGGGTCAAAACGGAAATCAAAATCATCCTTTATTGGAACGACTAAGGGAGGAGGGGGGGCCGCTAGAAAAAGGAAGGTGTGGTGCCTCTCAGAAATTGGTCCTCCTTTAACTTCCTAGCTCAAATCACGAGAAAGGGGGACTGAAAAAGACGCGCTAACGGGGGAGAACCGCAAGGACATCCTTTGAGGAAAATTCTTTGCTCCCTCAGCTCTGGAGCTGGGGACAGAAAAGGGAGGGAGAGAGAGGGGGTGCGGGGGACGAAAGGGGAATGAAACTCAATGCTGAGGGAGTAAAGGGCCCTAGTTGGAGGTGTTTCCGGAAAAAGCTTCCGAGGGGTGGGTAAAAAAAAGTAGTGCCGGAGAAGGGTTCGTATGCCGAAAAAAATCCCTACCGAAAGGAGAAAGCACGCGCAGTGTCAGCGTATCGCAGCTGCGGGAAGAAGAAAGGTCACGAAAAAGAAGGGGTCGGGAGGGAGACAACCACACAAAAGTCGTGAGGGGTGCGGCAGAGGGAATGCTGGCTCGGAAAGAGGGAACAAAGGAAGAAAAGTCAGTGGTGTTTGAAAAAGGGCTACTCTTCGAGGCATGTGTATGGTCGGAAAAGGGAATCATCATCAGGGAGGCAACGACAGAAAAAGGAAAACCTACTCAGAAAAAAAAAAAAAATTTAGGAATTAATATAATTGACCTAGATTATTCGCAATGAAAGAAAAAGGGGGGAAGGGGGGGGGCTCGTCCAAAGAAAGGAGGCCTCGGGGAGACAGAGTAAAGTGGTACAAAGATTCTTCTTCGCGGTGAGTCTCAGTTGCCCAGCAATGGACCCAAAGAGAGGACAAGAAGAGAGCTCGCGTTTGGGTGGGAGAGCCTCCAAAAAAAAATTCGTGAAACTCTTAGGCCTAAGAGGGATTGGAATACGGGGACGTCGACCTACTTAAAACTAAAGGGAGAAAGAGGAGCCTGAAAGAAAAGTCGAAAGGACGGGAGGAACATACCGTAAAGAGGAAAAAAGTCAACTCCCATAGAGGCCTTAACTCCTCCCAGAGACATGAACAGTTTCATCGCGATGCAGCCATGAGAGAACAAAGGAAGAGATCGCTCGGGACGCGCTAGTCGAATCGTCAGCCAGCAGAAAGGCGCTGAGGAAGGGGAAAGAGGACATTCAATCAAAGAAAGCGCTAAACCGAGGAAATTATCCTGGAGAGAAAACCTCCCAAAAAATCACAAACCCATTCGTGGTATAGAACTTCAGAAGAGAAGGACGAGGGGAGACTTCAGGGGAAGAAAAAATTGACCTTGAGGCAAGAATTGGCTAACAAGTGCACTCGGTGGCCCCTTAAAGGAAATGCGAGACAGGAAGGAAAAAACGGGCCGAAGTCGGATAGAAGTAAGGTAAGCGCGTGATATCTCTTCCCGCCTCGCGGAAAAAGTCCGGGAAAGGGAGGAGAAACTCCTGAAAAAAAAAAGCAGGCGCCCAAAAACCCCACTCACGGAAAGGGAAAAAAGCAATCCATCAAAGGCTGTGATCACGTAGAGGGGTCGGAGAGGTGAGGGGAGGAGGGAGGCAAAGGCGATCGACGCACCGCAGAAACCTTCCGAAAACGAAGAAGAGGCGTGACCTGGAACCGCATCCCCTTTTAAAGACCCTGCAACGCGGTTGCGACAACTCTGGGGAAAGAGAGGGGAGAAGTAATGCCGGAAAACGACCCGTTAGAAAATGGGTTGGAAAGAGAAGAAATTGCCGGAGCTCAGAATCGTTCTCAGCCCAACCGCCAGACGCGCCCATCCAGACGGGGAATGTGCAAAAAAGGGGGGGGAGCGACGGTTCGCGGGGACGGGCACGTCATTGACAGAGGAGAAAAGAGGGAACACTTCCTCAAATCGATATGAGCGGACAGAACTGAACTAAGGGAGCAGGGGGGGGGGGGGTGGGGAGCGGCTCACTTCTTGAACTCGAAAAAAAATAAGTCATAGCGGTGAGGCTCATGAAATAATACATCAACCGAGAAAAGAATCGCGAATGGGATGCGACGGAAAACAGGAATTGGTGGGGGGAAAGGAAAGAGAGAGAAACAACCACAAAAAGGAGAGAGAGATGGTTGCCAAACAACAAGGAGGTGTCGGAGGGGGAAGAAAGACTCCCGATCCTTTGGTTTCTCAGGCGAATATCCGCAAGCCGCCTTACGAGAGGAAAGAAGGAGGGAGACGACGAGAAAAAAAGGAGGCCGACATCACCAACAAAGGAGTAAAAAGAATCAAGATTCAGGAAACCTGCAATAAAATCGGTTCATACGGAGGAGAGGGGGGGGGGAGGCGGGTACGATGGGAAAGAGAACGTGGCCCGCACGCAACCGTCGAGCAGGGGAAGAAAAGCAAAGGTTCCGCAGTGCTGTTTGCGCGAATCGGCTCTTTGGACAGCGCACAAACCTGAAAGGGGAAAATGTAATCCAGAGGAAAAAGAAGGGTCTGAAATAAATTTTCTTGCGGCAACAACCTCGGTGCTGAAGCTGGGGGGGGAAAGGGGAAAAGAGACTTGGAAACAGAGCCGAAAAGGGGGCGTGGTCTGAATCCTATACTTCTGTGTCTTCGACGCAAGGAAAAACAACGGCGGCCCTAACCCACGACTGGGGAAAGAGATCCGGAGGAGGAGCTGAACTTCTAATGCCCGTACGGACCGAGCAGGGATCTAGGCCCTCGATTAGAGCGTAGAGAAACGGGGAAGACAGTTCTCGAAGGGAAGGAAGAAGGAAACTATCGAACTCGACGAGAACCGATCTCGACAAAGGGTTACTATAAATCCTGTAGGCAACCTTGATCGACGTCTGGGTGGGGAATGGTAAAAAAGAAGGGGTCACCAACTTCGAGGACCAGAAACAAAAAGAGAAACTAATCCTAAGACGGTCTTCCAGTCTATACAACTATTGGGCTCAAGGCCGCGCGGGAAAGGTGTACAAAAGAACAGCGTCAACAGTTGACCCTAGGGGAGGGAGAAAAAAAACTTCCAATGCTAAGACATCTCGAGATAAGAGAAGGACAGAGGATGGAAGGGGTTCGCTTGAGCCAAGGCGGTTCGAGGATTGCTAGATTACTACCGATCCTGCTGGAGGGGAGGGGAACTAAGGTGGAGGAAGGAAAGCTGGAGCGGTCGCGCCAATTGAGAAGGTGCTCGGAAATTCATAGTTCTTTCCTAAGCTTCGACTTAGTCGGAGGAAGGAGGGACAACTCTAGGCAGGAAAATCACCAGAGGGGGGCAAGCCAATCTAGTAAAATCATTCCTGGAAAGCTCCTTTCAACTGCGGACACCGGGTAACGGAGAGGAAGGAAAGGGGGTCAGGGGAGGAAAAAAAAAACCAACCCGAGATAGTCGGTAAAGCCGTTGGCCATTTTCACTGGGAGACTAGGAGGAGAGTTACCGCGCGCAGCGGCGGTAGAAACCGACGACCGAGGGCTAAATATACTGGGCGACCTGCTCTGTGGCCGCGAAAAAAGGAAAGACGAGCGGAAAAGGCGAAATAATCAGAAACCGATGCTCTCGAAAAAACAAAGTGGACTGACCTTCGACGAAGGAAAGAGGATCGGGAGGATCATTGGCGACTTGACGAAAAGGTCAGGGGAGAGGGGAAAAAAACGGAAAGTTCAAGGGGAGGAAGTATGTACAGAGGGAAAGGGTACCAAAGAAAGGTCGGGTCATTGATGGTGAAAGACAGTATCACCTCCGACGAAGGACCCGCCCTATTTCGCAGAAAATCGGAGAGAGGGGGGGGGTAGGAGAAGAACCCGACAATTCGTGCTGAACGCGTCTCAACTTAAGCTCAGATATAAACGGTCTTTTTGCTGGCACCTCCGGGCGTCAGCGAGGTGCGTCGACACGGCGAGAGGAAGAAGGGAAAGGGAAAGGCGCTAAGAAGGGGGGCAAGAACCATAAGAACAGGGATCTCCCTCATGGCTCTCACTCAAGGATCTGAAAAACATCAGACCCGGCTAATGCGCCGAGGGGGAAAGGGAAAAAAGAAAAAAAAGAAAATGAAGAAAAAAAAAAGGGAAGGACTAGTAAAAAGCTTCTCTATAGGTCTCTATTATCTCGATCTTCACTCAAGAAGGAACACAGTACGACGGAAGGAAAAAAGAGCCGGGGCAAAAGGAAACGAGCGCAGGGCAATGTTCGTGATAAGATCCATAACCCTCCAGGTAGGGGGGCGAACCGGAGGTTACGCAAGCGATTAACGTTGCGATGGGATGCAACCCAGAGGGGAGAAGGAGGCTCGGAAGGGAGGGAGAGGAGAGATATCCAAGGGGGGCTTTAAGGAGAAGGAGAAACTCCTATCTTGATAGAGACATATGTCAAGGAATTCGCAAAAGATTCTACCCCTACAAGCCCTCAGTCCAAGTAATTATAATTCACTAAGTGAAGGTCTATAGAAAACATTCGTCTTGCGGAGTAGGATGGACTGCAGAGAGGAGGAAAAAAGAATTCGCCGGAAAAACGGCGAGGGGAGGAGACGACGCCCCAGTAACCAAAACAAACAAAAAACAAACCAAAAAAAAACCACCACAAAAAAACGTTCAACCGAGAGGAAAAGAGGGTGTCAAACTAGACATGTTGGGGGCAAAGAACTTCGGAAGAGAAAGAAGTGTAAAACCAGTTGGTTTAATCTCCGCATGAACTTTCCTCGTCTGCCAATAAGTCATTAAACCCGCCAAAGACAAGACCCATACAAAAAAAGGGAGGGGGAAAAGGGCCACCACTTGCTCAAAGAGAGTTCGGGCACGTCAGTGAGCGAATCGCACGGATAACCTATCCTAAAACTAACTCGAGGACTCTGAATCTAAAAATAAAACTGTAAGTGTAGATTAGGGTGCACCGGTGATCACGTCGAAAAAAAAAAGAGTAAAGCGTGGGAAGCGGCTGAGGCAGGGGCCAAAGAGAACAGAAACAACTAACAACTACTTGGGTATACCAAAACTCTTGGGTGGCACACTGGCCCCGAACGCACAACAAGAAAGAGAGGGGGGGAACGGGCAAACAGAAAAGGGTGGAAGGGAGGGGGGGGGGGCGACGAGAAAGAAGGGAATTTTCTCGAGTCGTGTGGATTGCTGGTCATTAGTAAATGAATCAAGCCGAATTTGGGAAAGAGTGTCGTTCTCTAAGTGAGAAAAAGTGAGCAGCCATCCAAAATATCGCGTGACCGAGAGAGGTTCAGGAGCCGAAGAAGAGATGTACATCGAGGGGAAGGGGATGAAAGAGTGGGCTCACTTTAGAGGGAAACAAAAGGGAGTAACCGGCTGCAATGTAAAAAAGTCACGAAGGGGAGGGGGAGTACCGAAGAGAAGGGGGGGCTGACAAAATTCCAGGGAAGGGCATAGAGCCCATCGGAAACAGGTCTCAACGGGGAGGAGAGACGCAAGAACGCAGAGAAGGAAAAACGGTCAGGGTGAAAGCTTTATCGGTGATCGGGTGCGACGAGGAGAAAAGACCGGAGGGGAACTACGGAGAACTTCGGTTGAGGATATAGTACCTCTAGGACCTCACGACCACAAGACGTGATAGAAGAGGGCCTCCTAGGCTTGCCATCTCCGGATCCTTCTCGCGACCGTCGTGGGGGGGGAGGGCTCAACTTTGAGGGAAAACAAAACTTGACTGGGTCGCTTAACCGTGCCCATAAATGGCGATTCTCGCACGGGAAAAACGAAAGACGAAAACCGCGCGCAGCAAAAAGTAAAAGATCTATAGGGAACGTCATCGCCCTAAGGGGGGGCAGGGGGGGACCCATAGAAGGGGGAATCAAACTCGAACGGTCCAAAGGAGGAAAGAAACAAACTCAGCTGGAAGATAAACCGGTTTGGGGGGCGCTCTCCTGGGACTGGCCTCACCATTCCGTTGTCTCCTAGGCTCGTCATCTGAGCGGAATGGAGGGAAAGTCCTAAGAAAGAGGAGTTACGGCGAAGGAGTAGCGTCCTGAAGTTGTCTCAACTCTACAGGACTGGACATAGGGAGGAAAAAGTAAAAAAGTCTGGGAGAACGGTTCGGGAGGAACCCGTTTCATCTCCCTCCTAGGCATTGAAATCGCGCGTGAGGAAAGTGGAGGGCGCGTCCAGATTCCGTCAAGTTTGGACTTTCACTGCTTTACCGACTTGGGGGCCGGTGCGAGCAGAGAAAGGAGTGAGGATCAAAGCGAGAAAGAAGACAAAAAAGAAACCATCTTCCCAAGCCCCTTACATAGTTTCCCTCGCAAAGGACACGGAAACATCACTAGCCTTGTGAGGAGAAACAAAAAAAAACCAAAGAAGGACGGCCGAAAATAGCGTTGGAAAAATCATGCGGAAAAACTCCTCTCCGAGACGAGCCGAGTTTTGTTTAACGGACCTCGGGCTAGGAAGGAGAAAGTTAGATGGGCCGCGCCAAGTCCAAGGACTGGCCCCGGCCAAAAGCAA
>Ga0179593_1520697_pt1 | contig 14327 bp, 24 predicted proteins | sample CZODoug2_1_08_16_FD_185931 | JGI IMG/M metagenome (GOLD analysis project Ga0179593, IMG submission 185931) | Vadose zone soil fungal communities from Angelo Coast Range Reserve, California, USA - CZODoug2_1_08_16fungal (PacBio error correction) | ecosystem: Environmental > Terrestrial > Soil >...
AAAGGGGGAAGGAAGAATGGGTGAGCGGCCTGTCGGGAGCTGGGGAGCCAAGAAAAAAAAAAGGAAAAGGAAGAAAAAAAAAAACCGTAGGAGGAGGAAAGAGATAATTACTGCTTCCTTCCCGGCCTGATCGACCCGCCCCCCGCTCCCCGCTCCCGACAAAAAAAAAAAAAAAAACTAGAAGAACTCCACCCGCTCCCTCCCCACCAGAGAAGGGGAAAAAAAAAGGGGGGGGAGAAGCCACGAGGGGCGAAGGTGCCAGGGCAGCCTGGCCTTTCCGTCGTCGGAGAGAAAAGGAAGGAGGGAAGGACCGTGTCCGAGCTGGGCCCCCAGCGGCGCCGGATCCTGGGCCGGGGGCGGTGGGAGGGAAGGAAAAAGGGAAAAGAAGAAAACGCGTCACCTTTTAGCCCGGGGTGCCGGGCGGGAGGAAAGAAAGAGGGGACGGCTTTCACTCGCTCCGCCCTCTTAGGTGTCAGGTCTGTGGCGACCACCGTCCAGAAAAGGAAAAAAATACGAGAAAGGGGGAGGGACGATCTTGACCAGTGGCCTTCCGAGTCGTTGGCCGCCTTTAGGGTGAAGAAAGGAGAGAAAGAAAAGGGGGGGGGGTTTGATCCCTCTTGGGGCGAAGGGAGGGGGGGGGAGAAGGGCGGAGCCAACAAAAAGGCGGCGAGAACGGAGCGATGCGCCCATCCGGGGATAGAAGGAAGAGGGAAAAGAAAAACGCGCCGGCCCTTATCTTGAACGATAAGTGGGGTAGAAGGAGGGGGGAGGGGGGAGAGCCGTAGGGACCACGTCCAGCGTGACTTCGAACACGAATTGTCCGGACGAGAATGAGCAAAAGAAGGGGGAGGGGGAAAGACGGGCCCTTCATCGTTGCGGTCAGGGAGGGGAAAGGGGGGGTCGACGAAGGTCAGGTGGAGGAGTTGGCCCCCCGGTTGCGGAAAAGCTGCACTGTGTAGGCCCGAAGGATGGGAAGGGGGGGGGGGGAAAAAGGCGGGACGAGGGCGACGAGGCCAGGCGAAAGGCACCACGGAGGGCCCGCACGACCAGCTCCAGGCTCGCAGAAAGAAGAAAAGATCCCTCCTGCTAGGCTCAGGGGCAAAGAAACAAAAAAAAAGGGGAACAGGCCAGGAGCACGTCCGTGTCGACAGGAAACCCCCGGACGTAGGGAGGAGAGGCCATTGAGATTGCGGCGAGCAGGGACGGTGGGCACCATCACTAAAAGAGAAAAGGAAGCGGTGCACCAGCTGTCGCATGAGGCGCTGAGGGGGAGAAAGGCACAGGCCGAGGCGCGGATCAAGAGGACCCGAGACCTCGACCCATATCGACAACAGCCTACAGGTGGGAGGAAAAAGATTCAGAGGTGATGGCTCTCTTTCAAGGGAGTGGAAGGAAGCCTGCTTCTTATTCCCTCCATCAGACAGGTCTTGTCTGGGAGAAGAAGCCCGTCCCCTTCTTCCGGGTGAGGCAGGGGCTCCCGGCCTTACGCTTGAAGCCGAGAAGGGGGAGGACAGAATCCGGGGCTGAGAAAGGCGAAAAGAAAGCGGTGCTTGCCCTATTCGAGGAGCAGGGAATAGAACACCATCGTGGCCACCCACAAAGGGGGAGGACCGAATCCGGGCAGTCCCTTCCTAAACGACGGCGGGAAAAGGAGGCGGTCTTAGTCGCCAGGACAAGAGGAAAACGAAGAGGAGAAACACCAAGGAAAAACGGATCACGCCTATGATTTGCTTCGTACCATACGAAGAGAAAGCCCGACCGACCCTTCCTTCTCCTCTGTCCGAGGGGTCAGACGGATCCAAGAAGGGGAACGGGAACCCGCCTTTTACGGGTCCGTCGGCCGCAAAGGGGGTAGTCCCGCGGGGAGGCTTTCCTTTACGACTACCTCTGCAAAAAAAGGATATTGACCTTGTCGACCCATTTCCTTCTACGTAGGAGAAAAAGGGAGAAGGTCACCTCCCCACCGCTTCGGAGAAACGAGGGTGGAGAAAGAGTCGGGGGGGACGGGTTCTGTTGCTCATCATCACCGCTTGGTGGCCGCCGGGAAGGAAAGAAACCGGGGTTTAAAAAAACGTTGCCGTCCAGGAAAGGGGGGGGGGAAACGCAACTTGTTGTGGGTGGCAAAAAAGGGTTGGTGTGGACTGGAAGGGAGGGGAGGTTTCGGTCTGGGGGAAAGGTATTACTCCCCTGACCCCCTGAAAAAAAAGAGGAGGAAGGCCCCTACACCTATGCAGAAGGGAAAAGGAACGGAGGCCTCCGATCTTTCGACGTGTGTGGCCCGGAAAAGAGAATGACGAGGAGGAGAAAAGGAGACCGGGGGGAGAGTCGGCCCCCGTCCAGGAGCAAGAGGGTGATGATGTCGAAGGGGGGGGGAATCGCAGCGGGAGGAGAGAGAAGACGGCGGCGTTTTCTCCGCCGGAAAATGACGGCGGGCTCGATGGGGGCGGGAGGAGGGATTCTGTCCTCAGGGGGGAATCGCAGTCGTGCCATTCCGCCGTTTGGAAGGAGAAGATGTGTTGCTCCTTTAAGAAAGGGGGAAAAGAAGAGGAGGAGGGAACCAGGTCTCATACCTTCTTAGTAGTACTTTTAATCTAAGGTCGTTTATTCGGAGGGAAGGGATCTGTGGCCTTAGGAACCTTCGACAGAAGAAGAGGAAGGGGGCTCCAGATTCTGGAAAAAGGGGGGCTTTTGTTTTTTTTTACCTCGAAACGAGCTACTTTGGGAGAAAGTGCCTGTTTCCTTTCTTTTTGGGAAAAGGGGGGAGAGAAGTTTTATATCCTCTTCAGGCAAGAAGGGAGGAAAACAAAAGAAGCGTCAGTGAGGGAAAAAAAAACGCGCTTCCTTCATTGCGGCATCAAGAGGAGGGACAGGAGAATGAATTTTCTCCAGGCTGAGGGGCGGTGAAAAGGGGAAGGGGGCGGAGGATGGATCTCCCGCTCGGTGCGAGAGAGAAGGGGCAACCCCTTCTTCACCAAAAGAAAGGAGGACATAGAAGAAAAAAAAAACAACAGAGGAGGAGGGAAAAGATATATATTTTGGAAGGGGGCTGCGGTTTCAGGGGGGGGAGGGGGGGAAGAAAAAGGAGGAAAGAACCTGGCAAGGAGGGGAAAGAGAGGTATTCCATCCTCCGCAAGGAAAAGGGAAAGCCCTCCCTCTTAGAAAAGGAAAAGGGGAACTCGAAAGGACTGGACGCCACTTGCCTTCAGCGAGGGAAAAAGAAGAAAGCCGTCGTTCCAGAAAAAAGGAAGAGGAAGGATTGGGGGGGGGGGGGGGGGGGGGGGGGGGGGGGGGGGGGGGGTGGCGGAAAAAACGTCTCTCCACCAAGGGAAAGCCACAAAAAGCCACCGGCACTTTCTCCACCCCGGAAAAAGGAAAAAAGAAAAAGGATACCCCTCCTGTCCTACCAAAGAAAAAAAAGGGTGGTCAGGAAATAAGAGTCTCCGTCATCAAAAAAAAAAAGGGAAAAAAAAAGAATCCCTATACCCTACCTAAAGAAAGGAAAAGGAGACCTGAGGTAAGAAGGAACCCCTAATAATTTCTTGAGGAAGGAAGAGAAGACGTCTTCTTCTATATCTTAAAAAAAGGGAAAAAAAAAATTGGGGGGACAGGAATCTGCACCACCTGAGGGGGAAAGAAAAGTGAGAGTCCCCCAAAGGGGGGAAAAAATCAAAAAAAAAAGACCCGCCCCCCTCGCGCCCGGAAGAAACCGCCTCCTGCGGTATAACGCCGGATGAAGAGGGAAAAAAAAGAACACACGAAAAGAAGAAAGAAAAAAGGGTGCCGTCGTCCCTACCAAAAAAAGAAAGAAAGAGAAAGGCTTTTCGCCCTCCTCTTCATGCCTAGGACGGGAAAAAAAAAAAAAAAGAAGTCCCTCGGGAAAAAGAAGGGAAGCCTGTGCGTCGGGGCCGGGAAGAAAAAAGGGGAAGGGGGGGAACGTCTGGGGCCCTTTTTTTCCGGGGAAAGGAAAGAAGACTCCGAAAAAAGAAGAACGTCTGCCACAATCTCGGAAAGGGGGAAAAAAAGAGTCACCCTGTCCCTTCCCGGAAAAAGGAAAAAAATGGTATGAAAAGAGAGGAGAACCGACCCTTCCCCATACGAAGGGGGAAAAAAAAAAAAAGGGAAGGAAAAAAAGAAAACAAAAAAAAAAGAAAAAAAAGAAATCGGCAAAAAGAAGGAGGTCTACAAGGGCAATATCCAGACCATCAACAGGAAAGGGGAAAAAAAAGAAGAGGGACTTACACCCTTCACTTTCGGGGGGGGGGGAGAAAAAAAAAAAAAAGGGTTGACAGAAGAAGAGAAAAAAAGAAAGGAGGGGGGACGGCCGGGTCTTCTGCTTTTTCTACGGAGAAGGGAGGCGCCAAAAAAGGGGGGGGGGAGAGATTCTTTTGTACTCCTTCGTGCGGGGAAGGAAAAGAAGAAAGCCTCCTATCTTTTCAGCAGGGAGGGGAGAAATGCCCGAAAGAAGAATGTCCGTGTTTGTGGAAAAGGGAGGGGGGACGTCCTAGAAGGGGGGGAAAAGAAGGCTGGCAAAAGAGAAACCGGCTTCGCCGCTCCTGGTGGGGGAAAAAAAAAAAAAAAAAGGGAAAAAGGCCTTCCTTCTGGTAAAAAGGGGCGGCGAAAAAAAGGGGCTGTCGGTGATGCGGCCGAAAAGAAAGAAAAGGCCTTTCTGGGCTAAAGGAAAGAGCGTGCCGTCGGTGGCCAAGAAAAGGGAAAAGGAAGGAGGCGGCTCCTTTTCTCTCCGGGAGAAGAGGAAAAGGACGGAAAAAAAATCATCGTCCCTCCTGCTCAAGAGGGGGGGGGACGTTCAAAAAAGAAGAAGAAGGGGGCCGTTCTTTTTTGCGCACCTGAAAAGAAGGAAGAAAAAAGCGGTGTCTTTCTTTGGGGGGGACACGACCGACAAAAAATCGTAGAAAGGCCTTTCGTCGGCCTACAACAGGGGGGAAAAAAAAGCGCCGTCTTTTACGGGACGGAGAAGGAAGAAAAAGAAAGGGTCTTTCAAAAGGGAAGAGCCTCGGCCCTCTTCTCCCTCTTCCAATACGGGAGAAGAAAAAACAACCAGGGAGAAAAAAGGTTCTCGACCCCAGCGGCACCGGGGGGAAAAAGAAAAAAAGAGAAAAAAAAGTTCTTTTTTTTTCGGACAGGGAAAGGGGGAGTTAGTCGTTGAGAAAAAAAAAAGAATCTCGTCCTTCCACTTCGTTTCGAAGTCAGGGGAAAGGGGAAAAAAGAAAAGAAAGAAATCTATCACCACAACAAAACCGCCTCTACCACCTTAAGGACTTCCTTCGCAGGGGCGGAGGGAGGACTATTCGGAGGCCTCCTGGCGTTCTGGAGGGGAGGAGAAAGGACTTGCCTCCCCCGAACAGGAGAAAAAGGTTGGGGGAAAGAAATTCATTCCCTCACGGCTTCCAACGAAATAGAAAGGAAAGAAAGGCCCCTTCCTTCACTCGTGGAGGGGGGAGAAAGAAAAAAGGGTTTAGGGGGGTGAAGCCCTACAACTCTACTTCCCTGGGGAGAAATAGGGGGGGGAAAAAAAAAGGGCCTACAAGTTGACTCCTTGTCTTCTCCTACGGTAAGAGAGAGGAAAAAAACGTGGAGGTAAAATGCACCCCGAGAGAAGGAAAAGACCGCCTCCGAGGGAAAAAGGGAGGAGGAGGAAATGGCACCCTCAGCATCTCTTCCCCTGGCGGCAAGAAAAATGGGGATTCCCGGAAAAGGGGTCTCCGGTCATTCCTTTTTATCTCCGGTTGGGAGGGAGGAGGGGGGGGGAAGAAGGAGAAAATATCTCTCAACACAACACTTATTATTTAGGAAAATAGAGATTAGAAGGGCCCCCCTCCGAGAAAAAAAAAGAAGAAAAGGCTCCACCTCCTTTCCTCCACCCTCTCCCACCTAAACCGAGGAAGGGAGGGAAGGGGAAGGAAGAGACATCTTTCCGAAAGAGGCAGATGGAAGAGTCTAGCCTTTCCTCCTCCTCCCTTCGCTGAGGAGGGGGAGGGGGGAAATACCAAGAAAGGAGGGGGTCTGGGTTCGACCCTCCACTTCGTCGCTATAAAGGAGAGAAAAAAAAAAGTGACCAGTCTGCAGAGTAAGAAGTCACCTCTCCTCCCCGGAAGAGTTGGTAGACCACTTCCATCCTGCCGGGAGAGACCGAAAATTGGAGGACGATCTTGAGGGGATGGGCCGCAAGTGAGGGTGAAGAAAGGAGGGAGGGGTTGGTGAGAAAAGGCCGGCCACGACGAAAGCCTCGGAAGAGGAGTTGGGATCTCCTGGAGAGAATCCATCCTCCGTCCCCGAGCTGAAAGAGAGAAAAAAGGGAGTTTTTATAGCGGGTTAAATCCTTAGGAGGAAACGCCCACTAATTTTCCTACGAGAGATGAGCAGGGTTGCCAAGGGAGTCATGTCTGTTACTAGGAAAGGGGGGTCTACGAAGTTCCTGTGGAGCCGTTGGAAAACTGCTGCACTGTGTATTCCCGGCCTTATGGGAATGGGGAAAAGCAGGGCCCGCGACCGGGCCGTGGACGAGGGCGAAGGGGGAAAGCACGACCATCTAGAGAAGGGAGACGGAAGGACTGCCTTCTTCTCGGCCCAATACCAACGAAGGCTCCTAATTCCATTGCCAGGGAAAGGAAAGAGTGTTCGACTTACCCGTCTAGGTAGTGACGGGGACAAGTCGATTAGGGCGGCGATCGTCAAGGGGAAAAAAAAAAAAAGGAACTGCCAGTTGGCTTAAGCGGGGCACCAGATGGCGAGGTCATGAAAAGAAGAGGCGCCGATGCTCACGAGCGGCCCAGAGAAAAAAGGAATCGACACCTCCCTACAGGTGGGAGGGGGGAAAGAGCGGGGATGTCTCTCGTTCGAGCGTGGCCATGCCTGGCAACCGGGGGATAGGTCAGACCGGACAGCCAGTCTGGTGGAGGGGGAAGAGAAGGGTTTCCCGATACGGCAAGCAAACGAAAAGAAAGCCATTATCGGCCGAAAGCCGGGAGGAAAAAAATCAGCATCTTTTCTTGAAAGAGGAAGCCGCTTCCGAGAAAAGTGGGCCACCCACACGGAAAGGATGAGGAAAAGACAGTCCGAAAAGGAGAACCGCTCTGCTTCTTCTTATTCGACAAAGGAAGGAAGAGACGGCGTCCACACAAGAAGTACCTATTCTTACCAAGACTAAGCGCACTGAGAAAAAAAAGGCCCGACTTACCCTTTCCGGCGCCCGCTGGGAAGATTATGAAAAGGCCGCCGTAGAACTTTACACCCGCCGGGGGAAAAAGGAACCCCCCGCCTGTTACGGTTGGAAGTAAAAGGGCCAAATAAGACCTCTCGGCTCCCGTTTATGTCTGGATAGTGACCGGGGAGGAAAAGCAAGGCGCCGTATTTCACCTCCAACCGCTTCGGAGAAAAGGTGGGCACCGGGAAAAGCATCAACCCGCGGGGGCCCGGCAGTCTACACGATGATTGGCAAAGAACCTAACTGGCCACCGGCGCGGGGCAACGCCGAGCCGGGGCTGCGGTAATGTTTTCGGGGGGCCGGAGGGGGAAAACAAAGGAAAGCCCCCGGAGGTGAAGGCGGCCTGCCCGGCCCCGACGGAGAGTGGGAGGGAGCGGCCCTGATGAAGAAAACTGTGTCCCTTGGAAGCGCCGAGCATGACGGAGGAGGACTCCCGGGCGAGCTTTTGGGAGGAAGAAAAACCCCCGGAGGACGGAAGCCGGTTATTAATTCGAGGGCGAGGTTGGCCGTCCTTGTCGAGGGGGAGTTCTCCTCCTGAGCAGCCGAACGGGACGGTGCTTCTTTTTCTCGAGGGTATTCTTTTAGTGGCGTAGTTTAAGATGTCTCCCTTGTCTTGAAAAGGTCTCCTTTTTTCCTCCGGCAGGGGGGGGGACTGGACGACGAGGTCGCCGCTCTCGAAGCCTGAGATGCGCACAAAAGGGCCGTTCGTGACGCGGTGGTGTCTGTTCGAGGCCTCGTGGAAGTTCTCCGTGCTGGCGGAGTAGTCGACGCTGCCGTCGACGATGAGGCAGTCAGGAAAAGGTAGGGTTAAAAAAGTGGCGGGTGACCTCGACGTCTAGGCGGAAAAGTGGCGGTCTGGTTGTGATGGCCAGGTTTCAGGAGGGCCGAGGGCTTTGGGTGTTGTCGGACCAGAGGAAGAAAGGGCAGGACGACGCTCTGGAAGGATGGCGAAAGACGAGACCAGCTGGATGGCGGTGACCGGGAAAGGGGGTGGGGGGGTGCGTCCGCCTTCCCGTGATTCGCTGCCGGGACCTTCTTCCCCCACCCTGAACCAAACCTCAAAAAGAAAGAAAAAAACGGAGGATTATTAACCGCTCTCTCTGTTTCGCTAAAGGAAAATTTGGATAAGAGAGGAGTAGTGACGTCAGGTGTGTGGGGAAATTCAAAAGCCGCACTCCTTTCCCCGTCCCCGTCCCGCAAGAGCACCTGTCCCTTGCCCGTCGCGGCCCTGCTGGAAAAAAGCCGGACCGGGGAAGAGGCGCCGGGCCACACCCCCCCCTCCTGCGGCCGGCAGCGGCCTCCCGGGTCTCCTGGCCACAAAGTGCTCCACCCCGGCCGACGAGGTCCGAGTAAAGAAAAAGTCCTCACAAGGTGCTCTCCTGCCTCCTCGTCGACGGCATGCGTCGACTACGGGGAAACGCCAAAAAAGACCGCTACCCTTCACCGGTCCCGAGAAAACGGGGGGTGCTGCCCTCTCCGGCCTCGTCTAGAAGCGCGACCTCGTCGTCAAAGTTGGAAAAATGGCACGACGGTCTATGCCCACCCCCCCAGCCACGCAGAAAAAACCCCAATCGTCCGCCGCCCCGGCGGAGAGGCGGAGAACGCCTCTCCGGAGACCTCAGAAAAAAACGCCGCCCGCCCTCGACATCAGAGGACCGTCTCCCCGCCCTGCCCCGGGAAACCTCTAGGGCAGCGGCGGCCCTTTCCGGCCGGGACACCGTCTCAACGGGCCGCTCCCCTCTCCGGCGGCGCCTCGTCGTCGGGCCGGGCCGGGGGGTGAAACGAAGGGGCCGGAAGGCCCTCCTCCTTCCCCCGAAAAAGTACACGGCAAAAGGAAGTGCGTTTCCCCCTCGCCGGCGTCACCCGAAAGCTGGTAGAGGCGGCCCCCGCGTTCTTCTGCGCACCGACCCGGAAAACTCCCTCCTCCGTCCCCTCGTCTCTCCGAAGCGGGGAATATAGGCGACGGCAAAAGAAGTAGGCGTCCGGCCAGCCCTCCCCGGCGGGACTACACCGTCACCGGGAAGAACGGGCCACCCCTTCCACGGCGGGTTCCAGTCTAAAAAAGACAGCTCAGAAAGGGGAAGGGTCGCTGGGGCTACGGCGCCGTCTCTCGTCTGGTACAAGAGAGTGATCTGCCTGGTTTTGGGGAAGGAAGTACGGGCCGACTCCCTGCCGCCCGCCGAGAGGGGGAGGGCCCCTGCCCCTGATCTGGGGCCTCCTCCTGGCCGTGGGGGGGGTCGCCGGAAAAAAAAGCGTGCTGCGCGGACGTGCTCCGCCCCGCTTCCGCGGAAAGCGGCTTCCGGTCCTGTCCTTCTTTGCCCTCGTCGGGCTCACAACGGGGGCGGACTCAAAAAAGAAGGCGAGGGTTCCTGTCGGTGGCCAGCATGTTCCAGCCGAGAACCGAGAGCCAGCCAAGAAGGAATCTCAACCTGTCGGCTGTGTCGATCTGGGTCGGCGGGCTCGGGGCGCAACGCTGCGAAGAAAACTCCTGCGCCAGCTGTTTCCCCGCTTCATCCACATGCAAAGGAAGGAAACCGGCACGATCGCCGCCCTCCTCGACCTGGCCTGGTGAAGGGGCCTCCTGGCCCTGGCCCTGGCCTTCGGAGAACCCCCTGCGCCTCGCCGGCGGGGAGCGGGCAAGGGAAACTGGGGGGTCCAAGATGCTGGTCCCCACGAAAAGGGGCCTTCGCCTCTGCCCTCGTCGCACGCTCGAGGAAAGCCGGGGCCCTACACGTGCATCTTCCTCGACCCAAGCGGACCCGGAAGGGGGAAAGTCTTCTACCCCAACGGGAGGGGGGGGGGTACGGAAAAAGGAGGGCGGGGCCCCCCACCTCACCGGAGAAATGAAAAATTCTGTTGTCGAAGTCGCTGGCCAGCTCACTCCAGAGGCAAGATCGCGACTCACCTTCTCGTTTCAAGATCCGGGCGATGAGAAGAGATACGTTCTCGCCGCCGGGCGGCTTTCCTGCCGCCGTAGTGGCCGCCTGGAAAAATCGTTGCCACCTTCCAGCCGACGTTCTTGCCAGAATAGAGGGAAAACCCCCCGGGCCGGCCCTCCGTTCAGGGCGAAGGAAAGAAAAGAAACCGACGACACCATCACCTTTACGGCGAGACGGTGAAGCCCGAAAAGGAAAAAAATCAACCTACCATAAAAAGAAAGGGAGAGCGACGACGTGAGGTTCTGAGTCAACGCAACCAGGAGGGGACGCTCGACCACGGTCACGACCGCCTCCCGGCGAAAACTCCCGGAAAGGGGAAAAAGAGGTCGCACTGCCCCTGGGCTCGCGGCGGCGGCACCGCCCGGAAGACCGGGGGGAGGAGACCGGTCATGCCCTGTGTAGCCTCCGGGGTCGGAGCGGGGGAGCGGAAAAACCAGGAATCTAAGGGAGGCCGGCCCGACGTCGACTCCGCCCCGCCGTCTCCCGCCTCCAGACCCCGGCGAGAAAAAAAACCGCCGGCCCTCCACCCTCTCCCCCGCCACCAGGCGCGGGAGGAAAAAGGGTTCGACAGGAAGGGCCTTCGTCGGACGCTCCGCCGCCGACCAGAGGAGAGAGCTTGGCCCCGCTTCTCCGGAGCCTTTCCTGGGCGGGTGGCGTTGACGGGAAAGGCCTAAAACCAGCTGTCAAAGGGGAACGGAGTCGATTCTCGTAGCCCCATTTGTCGCATTTGTTCGGGCTTCAACGCGAAAAGGGTGGTGTCGTTCGTGGCGACCACCGTCCATCCGGCACTCAGACTGCAGAAGGAAAGATTCGTTGCGCCGTGAGGTTGTAATAACTTCTGCTTGGCCGGTGGCCAAAAAGACTGAGTGGGCGTAAGTCGGGTGCGGCATGCCGGCACGACGTCGAAGAAAAAAGTAAAGGAGATCCTTCGGAGCGATCATCCGCCGGCCCCCGGCGGAAGGGGGGAAAAGAGAATGTTGTGCTAGAGCGGGGGGGAAAAGAATCAAGGAAAGTCGCCCACGAAGTGGCCGGACGATATGATCCGCATCGGGGGAGGGGAGCGGGCCCGTCAGCTTGGCGGTCATGTCGGTTACCCTCAAAGAAGGGGAGCGCTGGTTGTCCCGGTCCATGTGGTTCGATTCCCCGCTTCACTCGGTGGGGGCGGACTGGGGAAAAAAAAGAAAGCGCCGCCGTGGTTGACGATGGCGACGAGGGCAGGCGGCCAGCACGACCAGCTCCACGAAACCTCTGAAGGACCGGGGGGGCGTCAGCGAAAAAGGGGGCCACTCCCCACAGGTGGTAGAAGGGCCATGCCCAGAAAACGGCCGTCGGTCCGTGGAAAAACAAAGAGGGAGAAGGATGGCTTTCTATGTGCCACGCACGGCCCCCTGATACCCCTGTTGGAGGGGAGGCAGGTGTGCTCTTCTGGGGGGGATTCTTCATTTACTGAAGACCGATGCTTCCGATGATCACAAGCAAAATGAGAACATATCTGACAAAGAGAACATGTTTATTTCCAACGTAAAAGGAGACTCGGTCGAGGCTTTGCCGATGAGAAAAGGAAAGCCCGGCGGCGGGATCACTAAAAGCAACCGGCTTCCGGGTGGCCCGCCCGGCCAGGACCGTTGAAGCCGGAGGGGGAAAAGGTCTCACGTCGCGGAAGGAAAAATTCCGAGGATTCCTCTTCCAGGAAATCACGTGTCCCCCCACCAGGAAAAAATCCTGTGCAGTTCCCTGCACTTATCTCTTTACTTGCTTCTTAGGAAAGGCTTCCCTCCACCTTCCTGGAGAATCAGAAAACAAAAAGGGCCTCATTAGGATCCTCTGAGGTAATCAGCTCTTCCTTAGCCCCAACTACCTTCACTTTACAGGGGGGCGCCACTTCTTCTGGCTTTCTCCCGGGAAGAGAGACCTTGTAACCCCTCCTTTTACCGGGGTGTAGAAACCGCCCCTCCTTTTCCGTAGTCTCCATGTGCCTTTTCTTCTTTCCTTTGCGAAGGTACCTCCCTCAAAACCTTTTCATTTGTACCGCTCAACTTTAAAACGAAAAAGAGAAGGACTAATCCGCGCAAAAAAGCCACCGCTTCGGAGAAGAAGTCAATGAAGGGTCTTGACCTTCGTCTGGGGGGGGAAAAGCATCAGCAGATGCAAAAAAGAGGCCGAGGATGGCCAAAGAAAAAGGGGGGGTCCCGGGTGACAAAAAAGTAACCCCAGAAAGAGAAAAGGGGCTGCCGGGCCGTTTTCGGTGCCGGAAAGGGGGTAAGCTGTCCCTAAAAGGGACCCGCTCGTCCCTCCCTCAGGCGGCCGCCCGGCCCGAAGAAGAGGAAAAAAAGGGAGGCCGCGAGCGGGAGACTGTGGCCAAAACCGAAGTTCCGCGCCGCGCCTAACAAAGGGGCGGAGGGCCCCCTTCCTGGGCATGGTTCGTTCCGACGGCTTCTTTTCTTATTTCGGGGTGATTGGAAAAAGACAGGCGGTCGGAGTCGTCTTTCTCGCCGGAAGGCGGCGGTTGAAACGCCCTTAAGCTGCTTTTCTCCGCCCTTGGTGAGGACCGTCGGCGTCGGGAGCTCCTTTTTTGGGAGGGAAAGCCAGCCCTCCTTTTTTGAAGGAGCACACGGAAAGAGAAGGACGACGAGGTCTCCGCTCTCGACGAAGCGGAGAAGGGACAGACCTTCTGCGGGGTGCTTTCTGTGACGGGGAAAAAACAAAAAAAAAAACGGAAGGGTCGGTCGTCTTCTTTTTCTCCTGGCGGAGGGGCGGCCGTCGACGAGGAGCAGTCTCTCCCCTGTTTTTATGCGGGGGGGGGATTTCTTGAAGGGAAAAAAGGGGGGGGCACGGTGCCGGTGGGGGGGGAAGGTCTCCCGGTGGCTATCCTTTTTAGATGCCGAGGAGGTCGGGTAGGACGACGTCTTTATTAGGAGGAAAAAAAAGAGAAAGAAGGGCTCTGACGTTCCAGTGACAAGGCGAAAGAAGAGGAGGGCGGTGAAACAGGAGTGGAAGGGGGGGGGCGGTTCCGGACTTGCCAGGGATTTCGCTTCGCTGAACAAAAAAAAAAAGAAAAGCCTCAACAGAGAGCAACACAAACAACGGAATTAGTATGAAAAGAATAGAGGTCTGGGGGGAGGAAGGGGGACGGAAGCGAATCCTTTCAAGTGAGAGACATCTCCGCCGCCTTTCCCTTCTTCCCCGTTAAAAAGGGGGGAGAACCTGGGAGAGGAGGGGGAAGCCCTGCCCCTTCATCTCCTCGCCGAGAAGTCGTCCGTGGGTCCGCCACCCCCAAAACAGGCAAAAGAAAGACTGGCCAATCACAAAAAGAAAAAAAGGAAAATCCAAACCGCGGGAGAAAGGGAAAAAAAAAAACAGAAGACCACAAGGTGCTCGCTGTTCTCCTCGTCGAGCAAGCTCGACTACGGAAAAAAAGGAAATACCGCGAACCGCTTCACGTCCCGACCTGGCACAAGGGGGAAACTCACGCTCAGAAAAAAAAAAAACCATCTGCTTCTCGGTGGCCGAAGGAGCATGGCACGACGGTCGCTTCCACCAAAGGCCACGGGAAAAAAAAGAGCCCGCAGCCCCCTTCGTAGAACGCCGCTCAGGAAGGAGGAAAAGCCGATACTACCTCCGTCTCGGAAATCGAAGGAAAGAAAAGGAAAAAAAAAAGGTGGCCACGTCCTCCCTCCGACTGTCCAGAAAGAAGAAGGCGGCCGCTGCTGGGGGGGAAACCGTCTCCCTCTAAGCTTACAAGAAGGGCCGTGCCTTCCTCCTGGAGAAGGAACTCATTTCTTTGTCCGTGGGGCAGGAAAGACAGAGAGAAAGACCTCATCCCGTCTTCCACCATCTCGTTCAAAAAAAAAAAGAGCCGTCCTTCCCCCTTTTCCTTCCAAAAGTCAACCTAAGAGGAGAAAAAACGCGTGCCTGCTTCGCACCGACAAAAAAGCTGTCAATACCCCTCCTCCAAATCGAGAAGGGAGTTGACCGTTACGTTCTGACTTCTGACTGGCAAGCGGGTCGACAGGGCAAGATAAAAGGCAACGTCGAAAAGACCACCTCCCCGGCGGACGTAGCAAGGGGGGGGGTGTTTTCGGCGAAGAAGGTTTCTACGTCGGGTTCTCCTCCTACCAGGAAATCAAGGGCTTACATCGTCAGAGCATGCGCTTCGTCTTTTCCTT
>Ga0179593_1699553_pt1 | contig 14327 bp, 24 predicted proteins | sample CZODoug2_1_08_16_FD_185931 | JGI IMG/M metagenome (GOLD analysis project Ga0179593, IMG submission 185931) | Vadose zone soil fungal communities from Angelo Coast Range Reserve, California, USA - CZODoug2_1_08_16fungal (PacBio error correction) | ecosystem: Environmental > Terrestrial > Soil >...
AAAAACGATTGCTTCTAAAAAGGAAGACACTAGGGAACATCAAGGAGAATATTAGATAGTCTAAGAGAAGAAAAATAAAATCAGGGAAGGATTTCGACAGAAGAAAACAGTCCTACACAGACTAATCACGTTATCGGAAAAAAAAAAGAATAATATAAAAGGGAGAAGTCCGGGGATGTGCTCCACAATCATTGGGGGGAGATCCTTGAGGGGGAGAAAGGAAATGCGTATTTGCAGCATGTATTTGTACGGGGCCAAGAATTACTGGGTTTGAGGAAAAGGTCCCATCAGGAGAGTGAGGAACTGTGGGATGACTTTAGAAAAAATTGACCCGAGATATTTTGAAAGGGGGTATAAAAAGATTTCGCCAGAAAAAGAGGCTTACCATTTCGGGGGCGCTCCTCGGATGAGACAGGGAAGCACGGGCAGGAAAGTAAAACGTATTAGCCACTCAAAAAAAAAAGGAAAAAGGGGGGGCAATCTTTCGTCAAGTCGGGGAACAGAACCGCGGATTGGGAAAAGGAAAATCATCTAGAAAGAAAGAAAGAGAAATTCAAACAAGACAAGATACAGCCGTCAAAAAAAAAGGGGGAAGGGAAGAAAAGGTTTCTTATACTTATGTGAAAGGCACCAGTCTGCAAAGGAGGAGAAAAGACTGTTATGGGAAAAATGGAAATTAAGCTACTGAGGGGGGATTCTCCAGGTTGGAAAAGAAATTAAGGGGGAGAGGGACGTCATTTTCTTTTGGAGGGCCTCATTGAGTCATCACCAAGGCAGAAAAAAAAAAAAGGGGGGGAGGACAGAATTTCAGCGAAGAGAAAAATAAAACAAACCTCAGGAACGAAAAGAGTTAGTTAGTGTGCTTGCGCGGAACCCCCAAAAAGAACGACTTGTCCGCTCAGGGAAAAAAAAGCCCTAGCAAAGGGAATGGGGGTATCGAGGTGACTATCGAATCTACACGTCGGGGGGGTCCCTCAATTCCCAACAGGGGGACAACGGTTTTGTATAAATGGGGGAGTATTAGGAGTGGGGCAGAGTGGGGCGAGGCACAGGAAGCTTTCGTCGACCGTAAGAGGTAAACTCGCGGAGAAGGGGAGGACAGGATAATAACTTTTTAATCGGGTGGCGAGTCCCACATAATAGATATAATAAAAGAAAGCCAAACCTTGTGGAAATGCCTTCAGGGGGACATTGTAAGATAAGGAGAAGACATCTACAGGGGTGTTCCCAGGGGGGGGGGAAACTCCAGGGGGGAGAAGGTCAAATACAAAACGGGCACAAAGTTAAGTCGGAAAAAGAGGCGCGCGTCTCATACTAGAAGGCAAAGTGTGTTCTTGAAAGGAGAGCGTGTACTGGGGAGAGAAGGGGGTTAAGAAAGATGGGGGGGGGGGAAAGAGATCAAAGCATCTCGAAGACGTTTTGAGGAGTGGGGGGGGGAGGATTTCCGGGTCTGGCTATCCAAGCTCCCTTCAGGCTGAAGTAGAGAAGAGCCAACAAAAAAAAAAAATGAAGTATTAAAAAAAAGTCTGGGGAAAATAGCCCCAGACCTAATCCGAGGAAGGACTCAAAAAAGGGAGGAGGCTTCTCTCGCACATGGGCACATCAAAACTACCGGGGAATCGTAGGAAGTCCGATCGACCTTTAGGAAGGGGGTCCTACGTCTGGGAAAGGGAAAAAGGGGAAAAAGGAGGCTACCTAACGCCCTGTCCGAGGGTGCCCTTTGAGCATCCGGAAAAAAAAAAGGGGGAGGGCAGGATTGAAAGAAGAGAATGGGTCAAACAAAAAAATGGAGGGGGGATGTATATTCTTCCATTAAAGGGGAGACTTTCCAAGGGAAAGAAAACTTGTCCGTTCCTGAGTGGTCTCTCCAAACAAAAAAAAAAAAAGGAGGAGAAAACGGACCGACGATGGAAGCTTCGAGAGGCCGTTCTGAAAAGAAAGGGGAAAAAGACGGTGTGTACTCTGCTCATCGAAAAAAAGGAAGCTCCGAGGAACCAAACGTAAGGGGGGGGCAATCTTGAGGGGGGGGAAGGTTTCGACGGGAAGGGAGGAGGGGAAGTCAATTAAATGGGATGACATCATCTTGAACTTTCTAGAAGGAAAAGGGCAGGACGGAATTAACAGCGTCGAAAAAAACTACGATCGAGTAAGAGCGCGCGGGGAGGAGCACGGCAATGCTCTCAAAGGAGGGGGGATAGTAGGGGTGGCCTTCCAAATCTGGGGGGGGAGGGGAAGTGTTCTTTCAAGAAAGAGGTTCAAAATATAAATGAAAAAGGGAAAAAGGATATTGCTCAAGGGGAAAGTCGAGTAGTCGTGGGGGGCCCTAAGCGCCCGCTGAAAGAGGGTCCTCGGAAAGGGGAAAGAAAATTGTCGGGGAAGGCATTCCCAAATGGGGGAAAATTGGGGGAGGGGGTGTGGTCTTGAAGGGGTTCGAATGGGGGGGGGGGGGGGGCGTTTCTGAATGGGGTTCCGCCTGAACAAAGGGGGGGAGCCTTTCTAAAGAGGAAAAAAAAAATGGAAAGAAGGGGGGGGGCTTTTGTCCTGCTTGGCTACTACTTTTAAGAAGGAAGGCCATTTCTACCAAGGAAGGACCGGCCCGGAAGAAAGGGGGAAAACCTCTCAACATGGAATCAAAATATTTCCCCGGTCATTCAGTGAGAAGGGAGGTCCTGCCTTTGAAATAGACCAAGCTTTGCAGGCTGGAAGGGAAAAAAAAAAAGGAGGAAAAAGAAGGGTGTTTTTTCTTGGGAGAGGGAAGGTCAAAAAATCTGCCCATAAAAAAGGGAACTACGCAGCGGGAAGGCACGAGGAAAATTTGACCTTGTAGGAAGGGAAAAGGGGAGGGGCTCAACCTAATCTGCGGGCCGTGTGGGAGAAAGTTATTGGAGGGGAGGACTCCCTAAAAGTCCGGTGTCGACTGTTAGAGGAAAAGAGAAAAGAAGCCGTGCTTCCGGGGAGGATGTTTCTATTTTGGATCCGGAGGGAGAGAGCAGAGCAGTGGGGAGATGGTGGATGAACAAGGCAAGGGCTTTTGTTACGATAGGTGGGTCTCGAAAAAAACACAACGAAGATCCCCAAGAAAAGAGAAAAGAAAATTAAACGCGATGCGGAAAACAACACCTAGCCATTTCGAGCTGAAGAAGAAAAACTATCCAAAAGAGGGAGAAAAAAAAGATCAGGAATGAAGCACTCGGGGGAGCAGCAGGAACGAACATCGACAAGAAAAAAGAGCACTTGTATCAGGCGGCAACAAAAATAGAACGAGGGAAGCGAGGTGCGCCACATCAGGGCATCCAGTAGGAAGGAGGGGGGGGGGGGCGTGCTTCCGCTCTGTAGTGCAGCATGAAGTGACGGAGCACTATTACTTGGGGAACAGGTCTCATTTTCCACCAAAGAAAAAGAGGGGGAAAGAAAGACACTATCTGGGGGAAAGTATATGAAAATTAGAAAGAATTTTGAGGGAAAAAGAAGCTTTCGCCAGCAACGAAGGAGCATAAGGCTGAAAAACCTGAGCTGAAAGGGAAGAACGAATGGGTGGAAAAATTAGAGCCAAGCCAGGCAAGGAACACGAGAGGGCGGTTATCCAAATGAGACGGGAAAAAAGGGTGGGAAGGAAAGCAGCGCACTCACCAACAGAAATAAAAACAATGGGCCGGGGGGGGAAACAGAACCGCCGTCAAAAAACAATGGTTAATTCTTAAGTACTTAGGGGAGGGGAAGGGTACCTTCAATTGGGTAGCCACTGTAATGTCATCTTGGGGGAGGGGGGAAATCTATCGGACTTCAATATCCATTTTGAGAAAAGTTCTTTATGAAATGAAAAAAAAGAAGTCTCTTTCACTCATTTATGACTTCGTCATAAGGGGGGGGGCCCCACCTATCAAGGAAAGAAATGAGCATTCATAAACCAAAGGGAAAAGAAAAAGTTCAGCTAGTAAAGGAATAAGGCCAGCAACCTATCTCTCGGAAAGGAAGGTCTTCAATTGTCCAAAGGTTCTTCAAGAGGGGACTGACTTAAAAGGGGCTTTCAGTGGAGGAAATAGCCCTTTCCTACTGAAAAGGTGAATAGAGGCCAACCTTCCGACACGGCGGGGAAAAGAAAATGCCAAACAGTGAAGGGGGGTTATAATGGCATTGGAATTGTGGGGGTACCACCGAGCCTAATTGGGGAAAAGACCCTACCTGTAATAGGAAAAGAGGAGCTCATGCTTAAACGAATCATGTATAGAGTGGGATGCTTCCAGGAAAGAAAAATTTGGGGGGAAACAAGGGAGAAAAAAAAAAAAAAAAGAAAAAAATAAAAAAAAAAACCACATAATAGGAATGGACTTCCACTGGGGGGGGGCAGCCCAGGTTCTGAAAAGACTCCCATGTCATTTGGGGAAGGAAAACCCATCAAAAAAAAGGTTGGGGTGAATTATATCACTCCTTCCCACGGGGAAAAAAGGCTCAAAGGGCAAAAAGGTAAGTTCAAAAAGTAAACTGCGCAGGGGGAAAACATTAAAATTGGCGGATCTGAAAGGAAAAAAAGGGCATTACGACGCAGGGGAGAGGGAAGGGGGGTTTTGCGATATCCATCATCGATCCTCTAAAGGGGGGGAGTGTTGATCTACTACAAATCGGAAAAGAAAGCAGTCTTAAAATTGAGTATATAAACAAGTGGATGGAGGGAAGACTAAGTTGAGGAGGAAAAGAAGATTTGTATTATATCCACTAACCAGTTTAGAGGGATAGGATTCAAAAGGGGTGCAATACCGGAAAGGGCAAGGAGGAAACTAACTTTCGAAAAAAAGGGCCTACGTCTGGAGCAGAGAAAGGGAGGCTACCTGAACGCCCTGTCTGTGGGTTGAAATTTGAGCAAAGGAAAGAATGCCTGCGTGAGAAAAGCCTTGGAAAAACGGGGGTTGGAGCTGGGGGATTGGGAAAGTAAATTTAAATGAAGGGAAGGGGGGGGATGCACCCGGGCTTGCCGTAAGAACGTGGACTGAAAGGGTTTGGAGGGAGAAAAAAAAAGGCACACGGGCTGATACAGAATATCGACGAGTTTCAGAGGTCAGGAAAGGGGGGAAGGAGGACGAAGCGTAAAGTCGTGGGGTGACGAGCGAGGAAAAAGGTCCGTCCAAGAAGAAAGACTCTCCATGGCGACTACAACCGACCGTTTGCCAAGAGTACAAATTGGAGGAAGGGGGCGCTTGCCATCAGTATGAGAGAGTCACCAGTCTTAGTCAAAAGGACTGAGGGTCCTCAACAGGGATGACCAAGGAAAATAGCGAGAAGAAGAGAGGGGGGGAAGGGGAGCTTCATTCATCGAGGAGGGGAAAGTAATCTTCTCACTTGGTTTCTTAAATGCCGGGGGAGTTACTAAAAGGAAAAAAGAGGAACGAAAAAAGAAAAAAAGAGAAAGGAGGCAACTCGTATCTTAGTTGCACAGAACCAAATCATTCGATGGAGAAGAGGGACCTAGCCTCCTCTGAATTTGGAAAGTTTACTTGGCCGGAAGGGCGGTTCAAGCTGCTGTTGGGAGCATCGTGATTTGTCGGGGAGGGGGGGGGGGAAAGTTAATTGTTGAGGAAGGCTTGGAAAGGCAGGTGGGGTGACGTTAACCAGAGGAGGATTTGCGAAAAAACCTTTCTCCGGGGGGGAGGGGGGAAGGCTTTGGCTACTACTTTTTACGGGGGTAGAAATAAGGGGAAAAAAGGGGTACAGCACTCAAGGGGGAGGAAAGGGGTACTCAATGTGGTTGTTCGGTTTCCCAAAAGGAAAGAGAGGGGAGTCATCATCTATTAGCTTAAAAGGAAATATCAAAGGAGGGGGACAGGGGGAAATGGGCAAAGGCGAAAAGGGAGGACCCCATCGAAAAAGGTCCCATCTGCTGCAAAGAGATGTCACGAGGGAAAAAAAGGGATGATGGTACATTTCTATTTAGGGAGCAACCTCCTGCGAAAGGTTTTTATGAGAGAGGGACGGATACTAGGGGGTCGGTGTCGGACTGGTAAAAAAAGAAGCCTGGGAGGCCTTCCTTATAGTCTTTTGGGATCGTTTCCCGGAAAATCGAAATGGCTAAGGGGGGGGGGGGGAAAAAAGGATGCCTCTCTTCACATCATCTCAGGAGTATTGGTGAATAAGGGGAGGGGGGACAACAACAACAAACTGGTGGAAAAAAATATTCTTGGCAAAAAGGGGAGAATGGTAGACCGGAGGGGAAGAACAACATCCACTTAAGCCATTTCTGAGGAGCTATAAGTTTCAGGGAATCATAATAGGCGGGTGATTATGCAAATAGTACCATGGAGAAAACGCACCATGGGGGAAAAGGGGGGGGAAGGAGGATTAATCTCCATCAATAATATAAAAATAAAGTACTAAGAGGGGGAGGGATTCCACGAAAATGGGGAATCCAAGAAAACATACTTGCAGAAAAAAAAAGCATTTATGGGGGGGAAAAAACAGTGCCGGGGAAGGAATTGTTTTTGGAAACCAGGAGACGTAGAGCGTTAAGTCCCAAAATTTAGATTAAGGCAGTAAGTATATATGAAAAAAGAAACCTAGGAAAATGATGCAAAAGAAAAGACCATCGTGGGGAGAAACCTTTCCGCATACGGGAAATGATCGCACGGGAAAAGGAGGATCGATGTCAAAGTAGTAGAAAGGAAAATAAACACGATCAGAAGGGAAAAATGCGGTGGGAAGAAGTGGTCATGAGAAAGCGCACCACTCACAAAAAAAAAGGGGAACAAGGACCAGCCCGAACATCACTATAAGCAAAAGAAAATTTGGAATCGGACGATGACCAATTGTAGGAGAAAACGTTTTCCAACTGTCGAGGAGAAGGGGAAACGGAGAAAAAAAAGAGAACTTCAAGAGCATGGGAACAAGGTTCGGGAGAAGGAACCTCTTTGGGGGGGGAACTCTTCACGATCAAAAAACGGGAGGAAACCCATTTCTGACAGTTGGCACAGCCTTCCCACAGGATCTCGGAAGAAGGCGGATGTCATGTGGGGGGGGCTGGTGAGACGGGGAAAAAGGCCTCTAAATGGAGGGGGGAATACTCCTGGCCCCCTACACGTTCCTAAGTTCATCGGAAAAAAGCAGATCTCCGTCTAGCAAGGGTCGAAAAGGGGGTTGGGCCCTAGTCCCAAAAAAGGTGGGGGGATAAAAAGGTTGTGGGGTTTCTGAGGAAAGGTGATTGGTCAGATATAGTAACAAAAAAAGGGGGGGGGGTCTCGTTCGCCTTTCTGCAACAGAGCATCGGAAACTCCGGAGGGCTTCCGATAAGAACTTGGGAGAAAAAGCTGTTTGTGGACATTAAGGGCAGTTAGAATACGTCAGAAACAGAGGGAAAACGGACCTTGTACATGGAATCTCGAGGGCCACCCAGTAACCTTTTTCGGAGGAAAAGGGAAGGATCACTCCTTTCCATTAGGTCTTAGGGCTCAGCAAGACTTGCGATTCAGTGTCGAATTCTCAGAAGGAGAAAATTTGCTTTCTCGGGGGTTTCTATAGTTACGGGGGCTTGGACGAGGCGGTATCTGGGGTTCCGGGAGAAATCAGCTCGTAGAATGTTGGGGGGGGGGGGGGATCTAAGAAAAGAAGAATGTCGTTCAGTAGACTCAGGCTGACAGTTCAAAAAACAACAAAGGAGGGAGAGAGAGATTAATGTCATCCTGAAGGGGAAGATAGAAAGAACCAAAAGGTAGTCTATCCAAGCATAATGCGTTGGACTTCTCGCAAAACCGAGGAAAAAAAACCTCCTAAAAACGGAAACGAGAGTTCAGACACGCGGGGTCCTAGAGAGGGGGAAAGCGCGCGAGCGACCTAAAGGACAGATACCTTGTTAACCAAAAGCATGAGGCGTGTATACATCCGGAATTTTGGGAGGGAGGGATTGTAGATCTTTGAACCTTGAGTCCGGGGGGGGAGGAGGAAGTTATCAGAAGTAATGGAAGAGGGTTGGAACAAATGGACGAGTAACCACTGAGGGAACCTGGACGAAAAGGATCGCGAGTTTCGCGAGTGACGTTCATAAAAAAGGAAAATTACGAAAAAAAAAAAAAACCAAAGGTTGGTCCACGCGGGGACCTAGCGCATCGGAAAAACTACGCAAGAAAAAACTTTATACACGTTGCAAAAAAAAAAAAAACAAAAAATGGTGGTCTAAGGGGAACAACACCGGACACTGGGTAGTCTAGATGAAGGGGGAAAGGTGATGAGAGGACATAGGAACGGTCTAGGGGAAATTCGGAAGTTTGGACAAGTCGGGAGGTAACATAAAAAGAGAAAACTATGACACTTTGAAGAGAGATCGGGAGGGGGGACTTGGGATTGAAAGGCACTCCTCGTGATGGAGGAAAATCTTCACAGAAAGGGGGTTTCTTCGGGCTACATAGAGTGGCGTTACAAGAAAAAGAGAATAAAAGGTTTAAAAAAGGTCTCAGGGCCCCTGTAGAAAAACGAGGGGAAGTCGATGATCGAATTTTACGGAAACGGACGTGGGAGGGGGAATTGAAGTATCCGAAGGGGTCCAGAGGAAAAGGTTTTCTTGGGGGCTGAAGGCTATAGGGGAGTTCTGGGGGGCCAAGGAATTTGGAGATGGTGGGGTTGACTGATTGAGAGGGATTTTTAAGCTAACCATCACTGAGGAACCTCAAGGCAAATACACTGCTCGTGGGAGGGGTCCTTATTGGTATCTACTTTGGAGGGAAAAGAAGTAAAAGGACTACAGGAGAAAAATGCAAAAGGAAAAGAATATCTGCCTGTTGGGTTCTTACTTTATGGGGGGAAGGGTCCCAGGAAGAGAGGGGATTTTCTCTATTACTTCCTGCAGGGGAACAAAAAGGAAAATCCCATGGAAGAAAAAGTCACGCAGAACACATACGCAAATTGTGGAAAGATGAAAGACCTTCACTGGGGGGAAGAGAGGGAAAGACTCTTACATCCACGATGACCCCAAGAACTGTGTGAAGGAAGGGAAATGTTGGCAAAAAGACGGGAATGGGATCTTATTTCTTGAGAAGAACGTGCAGTTGCAGGGAGGGGGAGGGGGGAAAGGTCTAGGAGGTCGTAAGAGAAAAAAAGGGAAATCCCGGTGAATTCTGATGGGGATTTTGGACGTTCCTCTCAAAATAGAAAGGGATACTTGGGGGGGGGGGGCTTGGGGCCGCGTGAACATCATCGGGCAGGGAAGATATTTGCAGCTCACACCCAAGGAGGGGGAAAAAGAAAAATCTCTGGAAAAAGTTCTGTCGGAGGAAGACACGACAACATCCACAGGACGAGATGATGCGCGAGAAAGGGAAAGATCATAATCAAGGAAAGGGGAGTGACGGGGGTTAGAAAATTTCGGGAAAAATGAAAATCCCTAAAAGAAGTCCTACTCCGAAAGAGATATACTTCAGTTAAGTCCTCTGAGGTTCTCCCAGGAAAGGAAAAATCATCAGTAGACCAGGGAGGGGGGGGGGGAAAAAAGAAGTACGCTTCTTATTTCATGAGGGGGACATTCCTTTATCAAAGGGGGTCTATAAAAGGCCAAGAGGTATTGAGATTCCAAGAATGAAACGGGGGGGAAATGTAGGAAGGAAGAGGAAAATAATATCTAAAAGGGGGACAAACTCTTTTTAGAAAACCCATCTTGTCGCAAATCCAGAAAAGTGTCCCGCCTACGAGAGGGGTCTTGAAAGGAGCACGAACGAACGAATTTAAAAGGTGGGAATGCAAGAAGAACATCAAGGCATCTGTCGACAAAAGGAGGGGAAAGAATAATCTCTATGTGGAGCTACCACAAGCGAGGGAAACATCAAAGCAGAAATAATTGGCAAACCGGAAAAAGATCGCCGTCAAAAAAAAGGGGGGGAATGGGACGGACAGGAAAGGTCTTCTTATACCGGATTGGTGGACCAAATGAAAAGTTCCGCGGGGAGGGGGGAACGATCAAAGAGAGGGATGGGATTCTAAGGGAAATCTCCTGAAGAAATGGGAGAGGGGCCGCTGGGGGATAGGTTTAAAAACCCAAGCAAAAAAAAATCACAAACGTTCAAAGGGAGACGAATTACAGAAGGGTGGGAAAGACCTCTCTCAAAAAAAGCGCCAAAGCCTCTCTTCTCTCTATCGGGGGGGGAAAGACGTTGTTTCTTAGAGTCCCTCGGGCCAGGTGGGGGGGTGGGTTGAGGGTGTTGAGGGGGACCCTAAAAAAAGATCCCGGGACGAAGGAAAAGGGCATCACCATTTATTGACGAATAAGGAGAAAACCTTCTACCTGAGGGGGAGGGAGGGGCCAAAAAGGAGAGTTTTTATAGGGGGGCGGATTCATTTTGAGGTTTTCATAAAAGGAACACCTCCCGAAGTTTCAAAAGGGGAAGTCAAGACTATGCGGACGAGCGATAGATTCAGAAGAACGTGGGGAAAGATGAAAGAGTGTTGGGCGCTCCCAAGGAAAGGACGGTACGTCACTAAGCCCCGTGTGCAGTCGAACCAAGGGGGTGAAAATGGATCTACATCCCCCAGCTCAGGGGGTTCACATAGGAGGGGGGAAAGGAAACAAGGAAGGAGGCTGCCAGCAAGGGCACAAGTTTACAATTTCAAAAGACGAGTAAACATTAAAAAAGGGGGGAAACTCTAAGTTCTATCTTGGGGGGAGGGGGTTCTGTCTACTCGGGAGGGGATGTTGCCTTGTGGGGGGGGGAGGATCAATGAGGGTGTGGGGGCTACTACAAAGAGGATTGAAAGGGTTCTATCCAGAAGGAGACCTTCAGTTTCATCTCAGAAGAAAGTCAACAAAGGAAAAAGAGGAAAGATGAAAGGAAGGGATAGAAGAAGGCCAGACCCTCTAAATCTCGGGGGGGAAGTCCACTCCTCAAAATAGCACAAAGAGAAAAAAATACTGTGCAGAGGAAATCAACTCGAATGTCCTGCACTCCAAAAATTTTTAAAGGGGAGGCTACCTGAAAAAACTTCAGGATACCCGTGAGGGAGAAGCCGGGTCACGAATGGGAGTTCTCTCCCGCGGTTAAAAAGGGTGATCTGGGGGATTGTAGTCTTACAAGGGGAACCGTGGAGGTCTCCGTGCCAAGGGGGGATGGCCGTATTCTCCCGGAGAAGAAATTCTGTGGGGAACCTACTTGCCTCACCACTAAAAAAGGGACGCAAGAATCTATCGTCGGGGGTCGAGGGAAGAAAAATATTCAAAAAGGAGGGGAATGAGGGCTCTAATCTTACAAACTGAATCAGACACGAAAGATCGCCCTGGGGGGGGGAGGTACACCCGCCTGAGAAAGTCGGTATTAGAAATGGATGCCAGCCAGGAATTAAGAGGGGGACAGAAATGGCGAGGGGGACAATTCTGGAAAACACCCAAGTTCAGTACCTACACTTGAAGGGATCGCGGAACAGGGCTGGAGCGGAGGGTGCAGGAGTTTATCGTCGGGGGTTTTAGCCGCCGATGGGTATCTGCTACTGGGGAAAGTTCAAAAATATGATTCAACCTTCTCAGGATTTTTCTACCAGGAAAAAGTCATGATGGGAAGTCGCTGATCTCAGGGGAGATGACATTTTAAAAGAGGGGGCACCTTTCCCATCCTTTATCCGGGGACTGTGGCCGGCGAAAGATGGGTTCTTTGACGGCGGAGTGAGTTTAACCAAAGGGGGAAGTTTTTCCACGGGGTGCTGACCGCTTCTTTGGTCCAGGAAACAATCGCGATTTAATTTCGAAAGAGGCACCCTGAGACGTTTAAAATACTACTTGTTACAAGAAGGCCAAGGGAATCCAATATTGGCAGCACTAAACTTTCGAATGGACGAGCAATCAGGGGGATGAATGGGGCAATCAAAAGGCCCCCATTAACGAGGAGGTTTCAGAGAACCTTTTAACAAAGGAAATACCCAAAGGGAGGGCGGGAAAGACAGGGATCTGTATTTTTTCGGGGGGTAATCCAAAAAAGGCAAGTTAACCTTCACTGTAAAAATAAGAGGAACACTACTCATAAGAAACTGTTACCACAGCTTTTATGATGGTGAAGGTCCAAAGTTGGAAACGGGAACGGAGGGGCAGGAATGAAGGGGGGTATCTCGGATTGATTCTACGCAGGCAAGAAGGGGTGAGTGTAAGTACTTTTCTCTTTGAGAAGGAGGGAGGAAAGAATCCTTCCTGAAGGGGGGGGGGACTAGGGTTGGTATAGGGAAAAGACAAAAAGAAGCTAAGGTGGAGGTTGTCGTGGGGGGAGGAAAAGAGGGCTTGGTGAAGAAAATATTTTCTTGGGATCCGGGAGGAAGAAAAAACCAAACGTATTGATAATTAAAATAGAGACACAAGAAGGGATTGCTGCAAGAACACATCCGTAGACCAGGTAGAGCTGAGAAAAGGTTACTATCCACAATATAAAGATCCGGAATTAAGAATTTGCGCCACGACGAAACTCGAAATCTGACAAGGGCCGAAGCCCGGGGGCGGGGGAGCCAGTCAACAAAAAACTGCAGCCAAAAGCGGTGAAAGGGGTTAGACACCTCATTGAATATAAAAACTACTTGGCAGAATGGCATGCCTCTGCAGGGGAAAAGGGTACCTTGCCGGGAAGAGAATTGGTTTTGTCTAAGAAAAACTGGTCCAGGTCCCAAGGTTAAACTGTCACAAGTGCAATTTCTTTTCACATCATTAATATGAACATTCTACTCTGAGGGGGGGCACCTGGGGAGGGAACAATCATCACAACATATGTGAGAAGCGGCGTAAACAGGAAGACGGCTCCGGCGTGCTGCAGAGGGCAAATGGCCTTCTTCCCCGAAAAGCCAAGCCAGGGGAAAAAAACCGCAGGTAAAAGAAGGGAGGTTATCCAGGGTTCCGGGAGGAACAGCTCACTCATCAACGCATAAAATCGAACAATTCAAGATCATGGACGAAGCAACAAAGACAAAACGCCATGTCGTCGGAGAACATGATTTTACCACCATCCACAACGGTTCAACGTCAGCCAACGGCGAGAAGGCACTAGAATGGGAAACAGGGTTGCGGATCTCCATGAAGGAAAGAGCCGCATTTATCTGTGGGGAATCTAAGACGTGAAAAGAAAAGGATGAAAAGCCAGTCTCAAGGGGCCAGAAACCCATGCGGAAGATTAACAGCTGCGCTCACGGAAGAGAAAAGCAGGAAAAGCGGAGCCGCAGGGGAGAATAGGCTTCAGGGGGGGGGTGTTGATAGGGAACGGACGTCACTACTTTGTCCGCAGGGAATACTTCCTGGCCAGAGCAACGTTCCTAAGGGCGAAGAAAGGGGAAGATCTCGACAAGGTTTTGCACGCAAAGGGGGGGGAAAACAGTTGCTATGAAAAGTATGAAAAAGGGGTTCGTGAGGAGTGGTGGCAGTGTAAGGCTGAACACACACAAAAAGAGCAGTTAAAGAGGAACGGAGGCCATCTCAAGCGAACTCTCGCAGAGTAAAATTAGTTTGAGACAGGGTGGAAGCCCACAGACAGACTTCCACGGATAATAGATCCCCGGGGGAACGTCGACATGACTAAGGAATGGAAGGATCTACACAAAAGAGAAACCTTGAAACCCTGCCACATCAGTTAGATGAGAAAGACAGGGGGCCGGAAAAGGTTCGCCAAGCGGATAAAAAAGAAGTAAAATTCAATGGGGGCTCGAAAGAAAGCGGGGCTTCGACGCGGTTGCGGGGGGCCGGTATGACATCTAGCCGCGAATGTGGGGAGAAAACAGAAATGGAGGGTCGGGGGGGGAAAAACCTTTCATCGCTAGCAAAAAAAAAGGAGGAAAAAAAAGAGATGAATGTCACCTGAAGGGGAAGACCCAAATCTCCGGGGAAAAAAAGACTTTCTCAGGAGGGATTGAGAGAAGGGAGAGGCACACGCAAAGGAAGGGTCAGAAAAACCGGGAGTTCGAAGAACGCCCATTTAATGGGGAAGGACGGAGGGAGGTCCAAAAAGGCGACCTGAACGCCTGGCGGATAAATTGGGTAAATTTGAAAAGGCAGGGAGGGGGAAGGAGGGAGAGCCTCCGATTTGAAATGAGCTGGGGATTGTTAAGCGGAAAGGGAAAGTGACCTGAGTCCTGTGGTCAAAAACGGATACCTTTTGACGTCAAGGCAGAAAGGAGGTGCGAGAAAAGGGGCAAAAAAGGAGGAAGAGATCTCATTCGGGAAATTTCCTGCAGTTCATAGGAACCGGTCGGGACGAAGGGGTGAAGAGAGAAAGAGACAAAAACGACATTGATAAAACGGATAGTCCCCTGTTTTGTGAGAAAAAGGAAGTGTCGGATAAATAGTCAATGGGATGGGAGAGGCAAGAAGGAAAGCGTAGGAAGAAGAAGCGGACAAGTCAAGG
>Ga0179593_1759826_pt1 | contig 14327 bp, 11 predicted proteins | sample CZODoug2_1_08_16_FD_185931 | JGI IMG/M metagenome (GOLD analysis project Ga0179593, IMG submission 185931) | Vadose zone soil fungal communities from Angelo Coast Range Reserve, California, USA - CZODoug2_1_08_16fungal (PacBio error correction) | ecosystem: Environmental > Terrestrial > Soil >...
CGAGGAGGAGGGCCAGCACAGAGAGGAAAAAAAGGCCCGTACGTGGCAAAAAAAACGTGCTGCACCTCGGAGAAATGCTCTGGGGAAAGGAAGGCCAAGAAAGGAAGGGACACGAGGGAGGGAGTCTATCCCTCCTGAAAGAAAAGGGGAACGATTCTCTCTACGTGTGGCCTGAGCCACTGGAGGAGGGAGAGGAAAAACTTCTGAGAAAAAAAAATTAAATGGCTAAAAAATGAAAAGTTAGGAGGAAGAGCTCTTGAGAGGGAGATCTCATTTCTTCCTTTACCAAATCACGCGATGTCTCTCGGAAAAAAATCTAACTGTGGGGAAGAGGTGGGGGGTGGAAGAGGAGAATCAATCAGAAAAAAGAGAGAAGATCTTCGAGTCATATGAGGGGGCGAACTTACCCAGTAAGAAAGCTTCCTAGGGGAAGGGCCCCTGGACGTACAAAGGGGGGAGGGGAACATGGAACTTCAAAGATTCTCAGGAGGGGAGAAGTCTTTACTATCTCTCTTCTAGGGAAGAAGGGTCATGAAAGGCAATAACTGTCAAAGGCCGAAACGGGGAGAAACTTCTTCCGAAGAAGAGAAAAAGTCCTTCTTACTTACTGTCAAAAAGAAAAGCGCGGTCGTCTGAAGCTCAGCAGGATACATGCGGGCTCGGAGGAAAAGGAGTGGGAAAGCATACCCATGTGGGCATTTTAAAGGGAGGACAGTGGAGATCAAAAAACGTCGCTGGGGAAGGGGACCGTGGACTGCAAGTGGGAAAAGAAAACCTCGTAGAAGGGTCCGAGGAAAGGGTGCTTATAGGGAATGAAAGAGAGAGGTGAGGAAAAGGGGCAACGGAGCAGAGGAAGAGGAAAAGACACCGGAAGAATTGCAGGGAAAAGAGACCTCTCCGCCGGAAGAGTGTCACTTGCATCGGAGAAAGGGGATCCGTAACAAAGAGAGGGTCACCTAACTAAGGGAAGAAGAAAAAAGGAAGCACTCAGAATAGATGCAGCGGGAAAAGGGTGTTGCCTCAATCCATTCCGGAGGAAGAGTTATTAAACAGAGGGGGCCTAGATAGGGAGCTGGGTCTGGAGATGGAAAAAAAAAAAAAAGCTTATGGACCCGTCCTTCTATGCAGGGAGGAGGGTCACCCCGACTTCCGCCAAAGCCACGGATTCGAGGAAGAAAACGTCTTCGGGAAAGGAGAAATCCTCGAAAGAGCAAAAAGAAAGCGCTAAGGGAGGATTTCCGCTAAGAGAGGAAAACCGGCTCGCCGCGGCGAAAGACCGCGATCGGCAGAAGAGAGAAAAAAAGAAAGGTTCGCAGAAGAAAAAGGCGGGGGGAAAGACAGAGAGGGACGGGGGAGGGGGCACCGTGGCGAAAGGAAGAAGCTTTCCTGAGGAGGGGAGGAAGGGGGGCGACTCGATTCAATCTCTTCTCACGACGCGAGTCGACATATAGAAAAAAAAAAAGACAACACAACAAAAGGAAAAGGGAGGGAAAGAGAGAGTTGTGAGGAGACAAGAAAAGCTCTTTACCTCCAGGAGGAGACAATCCTCTTCGCGAACCAAAAGCTTCGCTAAACATCCGAAAACCTTGGGAGAGAACAGTTCTTAAGGCGGAGAAAAGAAAAAGGGAGGGGGAATCCGGAAAAGAGTCTCCTCGGAGATGGAAGACGGCGATCTCCTGCATGACAGCCGCGTGAAAAAAGGCGTATCGTGAAGAGGCACAACAAGAAGGAAGAAAAAAAGGACGACGTCTCTAGTACGGGGGAGGATGGGCTCGAACTACCGGGAAGCAAGTACCTCGCAGAAGGGGAAGTGTACGTCGGGGACCAAAGAAAATTCCTGGAACGTCCTATCGAGTTCTTCGTCCCGCAAGCCCGACCATCCCGAGGAAAAAGGGAGAAAACTGAAAGCGAAGGGGGGCCTTCCCTATCCGCGGCTTGCCTTGCCGAAAAAACTCGAGGGGGGGTGGAGAAAAGAAGAATCTCAAAGCGCCGCAAGGTTGGATCTCGCCGTAGTTCTGGACGGGAAGAAATGGAGGAGGGAATCGTACAGGGGGGGGGGAAGGGCACTACCGAGGAAAAGAAGCTAGCAGGAAAGGAGGCCCCAACGAAATGCCTTTACAAGGAGAAGCCGTTAATCCTCTACGTGGGAGGTGAGAGGTCAGAATAAGACCCACAAGAAGAGCGGGAAGGGAAGAAAAAAAAACGGAAAACTCTCACTTAAAACATCCACTCTTACTGGGAGGAGAAGAAAGCTGCAAAGATGCCAGCGCCCGAGGAAAAAAAGGATAAGTCCCGAGTAGGGAGAGAACCAATCCTTTCCTTGAATTCAAAGTTCACACTGAAGACAGGTCGGGGGAGAAAAAGGGAAGGCCACTAAAGGGGCCTAGGGAAGGGGACATTTTTTCGTTTTAAGGGAAAAAAAAGGTTCTGTGGACAAAGGGGAATGCAGGGAATGAAGGGGAGGAGTGTCGGGGTCTTAGCGAAGACGAGGAGCATTCGTCGCGCTAGTCCCGGGAGGTCAGAAAGTCGGTCAGAAGTTAACGAAAAAGGGGGGACGGAAAACAGGGGAAGTTCGGGGGAAAAAGCATGGCGTCTTCTGCAGCAGGAGGTTATAGGGTGTGATCGCTTCGAGTATTCTAAAAAAGGAAAAGGGATCTCTCGTGAGAGGGGAGTGGCGCGATCTCGCGCGTCGATTTGGGGGGGAAAATGAGATGATCAGACGATGGAAGACTGTCGTTAAGAAGAGTGGATTCGGAGGGAAAGAAGGGGGGAAGGGAAGGGGAAAAAACGTTCGAAGAAAATTAGAGTGAGATAAGTCGCCCCCTTCTCTCGCAAGGAAGCTTGCTAGGGCGAGAAGGAGGGAGGCACACGGGGGGGAGAACCATATCTCTTCTTGAAGTAAAAATGAAGAATACAGCGCCGGGGGGGCATTCTCTTTTACACTTGAGGAGCCTAGGGGACGATGAGAGAAAAAAGGGAAGAGAATCGTGAAGGAAATTCCAGAGAGAAATATAGAAAAAACAACGTTTATTATGAAGATCTTCTCGAAGAAAAAGCTCGTCGATGAAGATCCATAAAAGCGGGAAAAGGAAAATTAAAGTCGCCTTAGCAGGTCACGGGTAATTCTATTTTTAACTTCATAAGGAAAAGAGAGTACGAGAAAAAGGATCCTCAGAGGGACTATACAGGTGAGGATAAGAGAAGAAGGGAAATCGCAAGGGGAGCTTATTCAAAAAAACGGCGTAGAAAAAAGATTAATCACTTCTTCTCAAAAGAAATTACCACAGGATGATAGGTCCCAGAAGGGATTTCCGAGCGGAATCTAAATGGCGAGCCGGAGAGAGAGGATCGAGGAAGAAAATCTCAAAGTACGTTCATCGAGAGATAATAGAAGAGATAGAAGGAGATACCTCTCTTCCTAATCCTGCAAGGAAAGAACATAGGCGAGGTGGAAAGAAACTGAAAAAAGAACGGGACGGAAGGGGAAGGATCTAAGGTTGGAAAACCTAGAAAAGGGACTTCCAAACTCGCATCGTTCTGGCGACGAAGCGCTCTTCTCCTACACGACGGGAAATGAAAAATTCTGGAGACAAGCACCTTCTGGGAGAAAACAAAACTTGTTAGAAAACAAGAGAAAAAAGGAGACTTTAGTACAGACAAAGTCGTCTGCTTTCACTGGGAGGGCAACCCTTAACAGGAGGAGAACTCGGGAAAAAGGAGGCCACGCTGCAAAAATGTGAGACTTCCGGAAATCTTCGAAGAGACAAAGCTTTCCTTATTCCTCGAAAAGGAGAGAAAGGAAGTTTAGACCCCAGTAAGACCAGGGGCCGCAAAGGGAGGTAGGGGAACTCGTTCCCGGCGGAGACGGCAGTCAACTGTGCTTGACGAACAGTCAAAAGGGTAGTCTGCTCCCGTGAGAAAAAACGCCTTTGAAGGGGCAGGCGGCAAAAAAAAAGAAGAACCTCTGCGAAGACTACTGCGAGAGCAAGTTCGTTCAAAAAAGCAGGACTTCTTAAAGGGAGCCATCTTAGGTGGGGGAGCCTAAGAGGGGGTGAGAGAGCGATCCGGGGGACTACCTATGTCTGGTCGTCACTTCTTACGACTCACTGGGGGGGGCTTCCAAAAAAACCCACCCCCCAAGGGGCAAGGAGGAAGTAAGGCTGCAAGACCACTTAGCTGAAAAGTCTTCTATGGGGCTTCCCGGAGGAGGGAGAGCCGCATAAGAAAAAGAAAAAAAATTCGGGAGCCTTCGTGGCAAGACGAGGGGAAGGGCTCTTCTATCTTCGAAGGTGAGAATTCCGAGAGACTGCCCTCCTAGAAGAAAGGTCCTTAAAAGGGGGAGGGGGTTTTGGGGGAACTTTTCTGGGGCTCTCTCGTGCAGGACGTAGAGAAGCGGTAGAGAGAATATTATTTCATACGAAAAAAGGGGCGGAGAACTACTTTTTACATAGGGAAAAATTTTAAGGGAAGAAACCCACAACAAAGGAGAGATTCTGTTTCGCAAACCGCCTGTACCAGGCTTGCAGCAGAGTGGGGGAAGAAGAATGAACGAAAAAGGAGAACAGGGGGAGAAGCTCGCCAGGGGAGGACCTTTCTGCTGAAAAAGGAAATGCCGGGGGAAAACGATTCTGGCCAGAGGCTCAATCGTTCGGAGGGACTGAAAAAGGCTGAGAAAGGAAAGGAAAAAACTCCTTCCGTAAAAAGCCGCAAGCTCCGAATTTTGGGAGACGCCGAAAAGAGGAAAGTTCAGTCGACTTGGGAGACGGGGTGAATAAATCTACTCATCGGGGAAGGGCCAACGGTGGGGATATCTGAGCGAAGGGTGAGGCTAAGGAAATGCAAAAGGTATTCCCCGGATCGAAAGCTGTGTCCTTAAAAGTGGTCGGCCCCCGGGGGCAACGGGGGAATGGCCGGAGGAGAGATCCGAGGAAGGGCACTCTCCTGGTGGGGCCTGGAGCCTTATTTCTGGGGAGAAGAAGAGTAAAACGAGGGAAGAGGGAGGGGAGCGATGGCAAGGAGATCGAGAGCAACAGCGCGAGTTTCCACGGGGGGCTGTTTGGGCGTGACCAGGCGTGACCAGAGACCGGGGAATCAGAAAAGCCGGAGAGTCTATCCCCTACGGGAGGCCCCCGGGCGCAGGAACGAAAGGGGTTCCAGGCACTAAGGGGAGGGAATCGGAAAAAGGGGAAGAGAACTCACGGGAGGGAAGAACCTTCCTGCCGCGTCAACTCTTCCACACCGGGAAGAAGGGCCTTGCCCAAGGAAAGCACACCAGAAGTGAAGGGGGAACAGACAAAAATCCAGGGGTACGAAGAGAAATGAGGTGACGAAAGTGTTCCGACCATCATTTTGCAGGGGGGAGGGTAACCGCATTGGGGAGGACGGTTATGAATAGAGGGGGGGCTAGAAATCTTACTGATAGCAGGTCGTCGAAAGACGTCCGCTGTGCCGGGGGGCAGGGTGCCTTGACAGAAGCGAAAGCTACGGAGGGGATCAAGGTCAAACATATGAGAAAGGCAGCTTCGGTAGCAGGGGCGGGTGATACGCTCTTCGAGTATCTAGGAACGGCAATAGGAAAGTTGAGAGCAGCGGGGGAGTGCGAGGAAAGGAGGGTTATAGTGAGGCAGGCGCCTGTCTGCGCCTGGAGAAGCATTTTTAATAGGAAAGAAGAAGGAGGCTCGGAGACGTTCTCACAGAAAAAACAGAAGTGAGAAGGGTTGGATAGCTCTCATCGGGGGAAGATCTTTCTCTGGCTCAGGGAGCTGGGCGACCTCTAGGGCGAGAGACTCCGTTACAGAAACAGCTCCCGTGGACATGCAAAAATCCCAGGCAAAAAGGGAGGGGCCAATTCGTGAGGGAGGGCGGGGAGGCATCGAAAATTCCCTCTATACTATAGGTCAGAAAAAACAACACTGGAAGAAGATTCGTATCGCGGCAGCCGAGGAAAAGACACCTCATAGAAGACTTTTCACGACCGGGCGCCGCGCCGTATGCATTTCAAAAATGTGCTCAAAGAGGGAGCCAAAGCAGAGGAGGAGTCTCAGAAAAGACTACAAAGCTAGACTTTGTGCGAAAGGAATCAAAGGTACCTTGTTCTTGCTTATCTGGGCAAATCCAGGACTAAAAAGGGGACACCTGCTGATCGGCAAGGCGGCAAGTGGCTAAAAGAGACTTAGAAGAGAAATCTACTAAAAAACTCGCAAAAGAATCACGCTCGCGAACTTTCCTAGAAAGCGGAGAGAAGAACGTCTAAAAGAAGAGAAGCTGCCGAGACGAAAGGAATTCCGTTTAAAGACTCCGGAAAGGGACTTCGTGCTAACGGGCATGACAAAAAAGACATCTAAATTCCTTCCCCTGGGGGGGGGAAGAAAGTAAAAAAAAAAGGCTCGCTTTACGAAAGAGGACTAGAAATAAGAGGGCAGGCTGCTGACAACTCACACGCGTGGCGGAGGGGACTCACACTTCTTGGAAAGAAAGGAGAGCAAGTTACTGTCGTAAGAACTGATTGAAAGTGAGAAATGATAAATTGTTAAAGCCCTTCTTGGGCCGGACAGGAGAACACCTTTTTTGGCAGAGAGGGTCCTGCAAGATCTTCAGCCAAGAGTCAGCGAAAATGGAAAAAAGATATGAAAAGGGGCGCATCTGCGCCGGCAAAAATCGTCGCGGCTCCCCCGGGGGAGCAAAGTTCAAGTGCGGACGAGCTCTACGCCAGAGCCAAAGGGAAGGTTCGAAGGGGTCCAAAACCCACCGGACAGTGAGCCCCTTTCTGCACCGGGATAGAGCCCTGTGCCGAGGTCCGGGGGGGGAAGGGCAAAAGGGAATAAATCACTCTGGCAAAAATAAGGAGAGACCTCAAGAAGGATCATCGGTGAGGCCAAAGGTTTCCGCATCCATGGAGCGGGAGAGGGGACTGACTCAGATAAGGGCCCAGCATTGGAGGGGCTGATAAGGAAAGGAGATATGGAAAAGCCCTTACTTCGATGCAAGGCTTTCTCACCCTCGGAGCCACGTCGCGCCCACTTCCCAGGAAAACTGTAGATCCAAAAGGGCTCGAAACGAGATTACTGCCGGAGTGGCAGCCGTAACTCTCCTCGCTGCTAAGGAGGGACCTTCAGCGAAAGGGCACTAAAATAAGAACTCAGGGGAAGGGGGGGAAAGTTTTAAAAGGGGACTGGATCTCCTGCGGCAAAAGGAGAAGGCCGGACGTCGCTAAGCGGTTCTCTTTCGAGGATGAAAAGAGGCACGCGCGGAAAAAGAAGGACGCTAACAGATAAGAACAAAAAACAAAGGAAAAAAGTCTCGAAGGGAGACGCGCTTCCTCGCGTCTGCCATCAAGGAAGAGAAACGCTTTCGCTAAGAAACCCGGGTGAGCGGGGGGAAACCCGGGATTCTAAATTCCAAAAAAACATTATTCAGAAAGAGCCGTCGATTCTCAGAAGAAGGAAGGAAGGGCGCCAAAAGAAGCCGCGTGAGCGGAACTAACGCAGAGTTAAGCCGAAAAGGAAGCGAGACGAGGAAGGGGGTGTCTTATGAGCCTCCGGGCTCATGACCGAGACGTGGCGCGACGGTGGGGACGTAGAAAGGTGGAGAACCGAAGACGGGGGAAAAAAGGACATAACTCAGATCGGGGGAAGCAGTGCGTCGTCCTCTCAGCCCGACAAAAGAGGGGGAAAAAAGCAGGCAAAAGAATGTCCGCCCGAACCGAGGAACGGTCGGCCGCTGGCACCACTGCTCTAAGCCGGAGGGGAGGGGCTGGGAAAGCTCGTCGAGTAAAAGGGAAAATGACGAAACGAAAAATAAAAGAACACGTTTTCGCGATGCCCGTGGGGACCCGGAAAGGGCTGTGGCAAAAAACACGAAGAATTAAAAGAGTAAAAAGACTGCTTCCTAGAAGCTACTAAGGATCCTTTACAGAGATAAGCCCTCAGCGTCAAAAGGGTTGAGTTTCTCAGAGAATTCCTTGCGGCTGCAATCGTCCACTGTCTTCTGTCAACGCATGACAGTTCAGTCTGCCACAAACGGCGTCAGGAAAACCTGGAAGGAAGGTCCCAGAAGGAGTCTTTCGCTACTAGCAGAGGGGAAGGGGGCCAAAATTTCACTTCTGGACGAAAGTCGCCCCTGGGGGGAGGCTCATAAAGCCTTAGAAAAAAGTGGCCCCGGAGAAAAGAGGCATTACCTCTAAGGAGAGAGATCGCTGTCGTACAGAACAGTGGCGTCCAGGCATCGTTGGACCTGGAGAGGGAAAGTCCCGGAGAAAAACCTATTTTCTCCTGGGAAAGGGAAAACTCCCTCTATTATCCAAAGGAGCGAAAAGAGGGTATCCAAGGCTCGTCCGAAGGACAGAGGTGGAGAAAAAAAGAGCGGAGAGAAAAAAAACGATTTGGGGGGGAGAGTTGAATCAGCGAGGCCATGAGCAGATGGCCTCCCTTGCCGAGAAGGAAGAGGGGAGGGAGGAAGCCTGAAGATGTTGCCGACCACATCAAATAAAACCAAGGGGCTATGGCGCCCCGTCCACGCGCGGCGAAATCCTGCTAGGTCGAGGAAGCGGCGCGCAAAAGCCGCGACCGAGAGGAGTCAGGAAAGGACGAAGACATTCTCGCGGGCGCGGAGAGAACCTTTCGTTCCACTGAAGGACGGGAGATGAGGGATCTGCGGAGAGGAGGACGGAGCAGGAAAGCTAGAATCTCAAAAAAGGAAAATATAGAGATCGTCTCAGTTCATCGGAGGGGAGAGGAAAGGCACTAAAAGACGAACTCAGGCCCAGGGGGACCGTTAAAAAGAGACCGGAGGGGGAGGATTTGGCGAAGGAGTCAATAATCGCTAGACGCGAATTATTGCTGAAGGGGGCCGTCGAGCCGCGCCCTAGAGAGACGTGGGTCGAAAAGGAGGAATGTACTTGGGATGAGGCGAACGAGAAAGTCTACAAGAAAAGAGGGCCATTGCTGCCGGACGTGCGCAAGTGCCTCGCTTATCACGAGAAGGGAAACAAGTCAAGAGACGCTCGACGCTAACTTTCAGAGAGTGGATCCTAGACGGAAAAAAGGGGCGATAGAGGTCTTGCTCATCTGCGAGTGTAGCGAACTCCATTATAACCGGAAAAGCCTTCTATTAGGGGCATGACCGCAACAAAAGGGAAAGGTTCTCACAGGTACGTAGAAAGGAATTCTTTACTAAAAACGCGCGAAAGATACACTACGGGGGTCATATCTCCCAGGGGGAGACCAACCTAGTGAAGAAAACTAAAAAGCACCTCCTTAAAAAAGGTCGTCCCGACCCAAGGAGTCTGCTTGCACTTGAAGGGGGGGCCCCCGAACCGGACTCGGGAAAAAGGGGACCCGAAAGCTAAAGGTGGGGAGCTTCCGAAGAATCTTCGCCGCGAAGGAGAGTGGAAGCTCCCTTTTGAACCGAAGGGGAAGGTCAGAAAAAGGGACCCCTCTGTGACGCGGCGCACAAGCGGGGCATGGGGAGGAGAGGGAGAGACGCCGGAGAGAAAGGCGCAGTCTACCGCTGAAGGACTGGAGAACATCCACCTTCGGGCGGGAGACCAGGGATGAGTGCGACGGGAACCTCGTTAAGAGGAAAATCGCTCACACAGAAAAGGGCATCTCTTGCGTACCCGAAAGCGATATCCCCAACAAAGGGGACTCAAGGATCGGCAAAGGAAAAGGCCAGAGGGTGAAGAAGGAATTCCGAAGGGAGAAAAAGCTTTCAATGCTTCCTACTAGGGGATGGTGGATGCTGACTACTCCCTGCTTAGGGAGTTCCGAGACCACCTCCGGGGGGGGCCGTCGGCTGGACTCACCAGCGACGTCGCCAGGGACTAGAGGAAGTTAAGGGGAAAATTCTGGCGGGAAGCGCCATCCGAAAAGGGAGGAGTCCGTCCTCTTCCGGGGTGAAGGCCGGCGTGGTCCGAAGGAGCTACGGTCTCACAGAGCAGGGCGCACGCCGGAGAGAGGAAGAATATGAAGAAAAGAAGAGAAATTGTTCTATGACAATGGCAGGCCTGTCAGCAGACGGGGAAAGGAGCGACTCGCACCCGGTCTCTCTCGGAGGCGAAGAGGTTCGCGGTAAAAGCAATCGGAGGCGCAAAGAATGACTCAGAACAAGACTAAAACAGGGATCTTTTTCGAGAGTACCACTTCAAAGACGCGGCTGCCTCGCTTCTTCCAAAGGCGCGACCGCGAAAAGAGAAAAAGGCTCCCTGTCGAAAGAAGAAAAAAAGTTCGCTGAAGCCAAAAAGAGAAGATTCTATGCTTGCCGAGACGGATCTCTCGTCTATCGGGGAGCGACGCCTCGGCGAGACGTCGTCCACAGCAGGCATCCAGCAAAAAGATTACCAAAAACGACCCGAAGAACTGCCAACACGACGTGTGGCGGCGACGGGCGCTTCGCAGAAGCAGCCTTGAAGAAAAGAAACCTTTTTGGAAAAAAAGTGTCTTCTTCAGAAGAAAACAAGCCTAGTTAGGACTAGACCGGACGATCACGAGAGAACTCGGAATAAGAGGAATCTAGCCGATCCCTCCTGCCCATGCGGACACTCCCGGGTTTGGGGGGCGCCGTAGTGGCGGGGAGCTTTACGCAAACTCTAGGGTGAGAGAGGGGACAAGAAGGGAGAGCCAACATGCCCTGAGCCGGGAAACGGGCCGTTGGCTGTTCAGGACGGGGGGAAAAGGGGAAACCGAGGCCCTCGACGGCGGAGAGACCGACAAGAAGCCTGACAAAAAAACCTGGGAAAGTTTTTCCCGGCGGCAACTGTCCTGGAGTGAAAGGGGAGCTGCACCCTCTTGAAAAGCGGCGAGGAAAGCGGAAAAAGAAACGCTTCCACAACAGGGAGAGGTCCGTCCGGCCAAAAGAAAGAGTAGGAAGGAACGCAATGCCGGTTGGCCCAGAGGAAAAAAGCATTGCAACAAGACTGACCGTAAGGAAAAGGAATTGATGGTGATCGAAGTGGGCCGACCAGCAATTGTTAAGTCGCCCCGCAGGGGAAACAGCCGTTCAATGAAAAAAAACTGGCTATGCAAAAGGGCGTACAAGAGCAGGTCGGAAAAAAAAAACCTGTTCCGGCATGGAGAGGGGGGCGGTCTCATCCCTCGCCAAAAAGCAGGAAGGCCGGTATTCCGTTCGGGAAAAATAACGTAAGGGTACAACATGTAGGGGAGGTCAGATTGGGGGAGGAGGGGATCTGCGCTATGACGGCATAGGGGAGGAGGGACTAGGTTATCGGTTCTTTCTAAGCGCGGCGATTTGTTAAAGGAAAATAAAAGAGTCCCATGAGGCGCAATGTCGAAGAGTCCAAAGTGGAAGAAAAGGGCCTCGGATGGGAAAAGGCTCCTCACCAGCCCCATCGGAAGGCGAAAAGGTTCGCCCCCCTGTCACGGCGAATCTTTATAGAATCTGCGCGAAAAGAATAAGTCTTTGAGAGAAAGCTCATACAGCGAAGTGAATGCTAACTTCCGCTTTCATCACAGGGAGTCCGGGAAAATTGGCCGAAAAGGAAAATGGGCATGCCCGGAGGAATCGATGAAGTCGTCTAAAAAAAGGATAAAAGATGGCTCCGGGCAAGAAGGAGGCATTAGCCGCGAAGAAAACCTCAGGTGAAAGCACTACAGTGCTGCAAAAGGATCCTTTCACTGAGGGTATTCGCCCTCTACAAGCACGCGAATAAAAAAGAGAGGCGCCTAAAAAAACTTTTGAAAAAAGGTTCGAACCTGATCGCACTGGGAAGGGGCTTGCTTATTCTAACGGAAAAGAGAAAAAGAAAGACGTCTCAGATCTTCCAGGCGGAAGACGGAAAAACAGGGACGGAAGAAATCAGGAGCGCCTCTCGCAACGCGAACTTTCCATGCGGTATCGGAGACCTCTACGCGATCACCCACAGCTATACCGAAGAGGGTTCGGCTCATCTGCGGTATGTGAGAAAAAAAATCGTCCGCAAAAGGAGGGCGTCATTTCGAAAAGTAAACCGGGGAAAAAAAGTCCGCATCTTTCTGGCGGTACGACCGCAGGGGCTCGCCAACTACTTAGAAACCGGCTGGAAAAAAACCCTGACGGGGACAACTGGTGAGAGACAAAATCTGTCGAAAACCCTCACCGTAGGAGGAGGGGAAAGGAAGTCTGGCCCAAAGGGTCGTCGCAAGCAAAGAGGCTCTTACCTAAGGAAAAAGGTTGGGTGAGGGACGATCCAAGAGAAAAAGCGCCGGACAGGGGTCTCCCTTTAAGAGACAGACGTGCGCAAGAAAAAACTCGTCGCGGCATGCATGCGGATCATAAATGACCCCTAACGAACGGAAAATACTGCGAAAAAAAAAAAGAAACAGGATTGGACTCGCTCCTTAAAGAGTCTTCTCTCCGCCGGTTTCCGAAAGAGGGGAAACCCCGAGGGGGAAAAGCGTACCTCATCGGAGGGCGTGAAACCAATCAAGTCGCGAAAAAAAAGAGTTCCGCAACAAAAAGGCTTATCTATCAGCGGAACAGCGCGTTGTTCCGCAAATCGGGGAAGAGTACGGACACTGCCTGCGTCATAAAGGACTGGGTCGGTGAAGAACTACGCAAAAAAATTTCCGGACAAAAAGGACGTAACTTCGATGCCGTCGGGATTCACCCTCTACTGAAAGCGCGCCAAGTCGGGGACCCGGGGGCGGCGGGTCTCCTCAACTCCCGGACTAGAAAAAAGTCCTTCCGAGAAAAAATCTCTCTTGTCGACGGGGGAGACGCGGCGGGAAAGCCGGAGAGGGCCGATACGCGGGAGACATCTCCTGGGCGCGAAAGGGAAAAAGGGTGGCATGGAAATGACAGAAGGCGAATCTCCCCCGGGCGAGGGAAGGGACGTCTCGAAGCGGTTCGCAACAAGGATTGGCATACGCGAGGCAAGACAGCAGCGTCGCGCGAACAAACTAGAGCAACAAACAAAGAGGAAAAGAGAGAACCTAAAAGAGTCTCCTCTCTTGCCTCTCGTCTGCCATCAAGGAGGAACCGCGAACCTCTCGGGGAAAACGAGCGCGCCCAGGAAACTTGCCGGGGATCAAAACCTGCCGGTCACTTAGGAAAAAGGCCGGAGGACGGAAAAAAAGAGGATCTCCGGCAGGGAGGCCCGAAAGGAGACGTCTCAGCTCGGAGCTTAAAGAAAGCCGGCCGGAGAGAAAAGAAGCGCGATTAAGTAAAAAGGATGGGCTGACGACCGCAGGCAAGAAAAGAGCCTACTGAAAAAAAGGAGGGTTATCATCCGAAGGGAGAGGGGGGAATTCTCTTTTCCCAACGTGTGGAAAGGGACATTATCTATCTAGCAGAACCCTACCACCATAGGGAAAGCAGGGAAAGGAGGAAGAAAGAAGGTTGACAAGAAAAGATTTCTGCCTTAGAAGGAGAAAGAGGGGCCGGCAGATCGCGACGGTCGTGAGGGCACAGAGCCGCAGTTTAGCCCGCGATGCTGAGGAAATCGTCTTTTTGCTCTACGGCAGAGACAAAAGGGCGGAGAGCTCGCGTCAGCACTTAGCTTTGCGGAAAAAAGAGCCGGCGCGGCCGGACCCGCGACTGGCGTAATGTGCGATAACGCATAGTAAACGGCAGACGGTGTGGACTCCAGAAGGAAGCAGGGAAGCACCACTTCCTTTAGGGATATCCACGGGGGCACTCGGGCCAGGCTACTATCTGGCCAAGGGCAAAAAATAGTACTCAAAAAAAAGAGAAGGGAGGTTCCCAAGAAGGAAAAGAACCAATCTTTGCCGGGGAAGCAATTCTCACTGCACTAAGAGGGAGGGTCGGGCGGACCTACGGATGATCATCCTCGTGGCCGACCAAGTGCAGGCGGAGGAAAAAGGGGGGGGGAACCGGGGGAAAAGCATTACCTCGACGGTGTCGATCATCTGAGATACCAAGTCTTCCGCGACGTCACCGGTGGAAAGGAAATCAGAGGTTGAGGCTCCCCAGGAGAGGCCTAGTTCCCTTTGTCAGCGTCCACTCCCTCATATGGAAAAGCGGCTTCGGCATCTTAGGTATCGTCCGAGGATAGCGCAAAAGGAGGAAATGTTTCGCGTGCTAAGCAGAGGGTCATTACTCCATGAGAGTGAATTCAGAGGAATGAGGCACTTTCTTCTCCTGGGAAAAGGGGAATTAAGAAGCCGAACGGCAGGGGGAAAAAGCCGAAAGTACAGAATCAGGTTCGAAAAAGATCGTCGGGCAAAGTGCTCTAAGGCGGCGAGGAGTCCGCGACAAAGGCTCGCGCGTCTTGAAGAAGTCTCATACAGCAAAGGGGTGACCAAGCGCCAGGAAAGCCACTCCGGAGAGGATGCTTTTCTTTGCACTGTATCTTCTTTACGGCCCTCGGGACT
>Ga0179593_1264393_pt1 | contig 14325 bp, 11 predicted proteins | sample CZODoug2_1_08_16_FD_185931 | JGI IMG/M metagenome (GOLD analysis project Ga0179593, IMG submission 185931) | Vadose zone soil fungal communities from Angelo Coast Range Reserve, California, USA - CZODoug2_1_08_16fungal (PacBio error correction) | ecosystem: Environmental > Terrestrial > Soil >...
AGCGTACACCAGGAGGGAGAAAAAAAATTGGAAGGAAGGGTATAATCCCAGATAGTCGAAGATCGAGGAGTTGCAACGTGAAGCGAAATAACTCCTCTAGTCTCCAACAGGAACAATACTAAAAGGAAGGAGAACTGCCCAACAAACCAAGAGAACGAGGGGTCGGTTACAAACAAAGGGGAAGAACGTGGGAATGGGTTTCAGAAGAGAACAAACACAGTCAGTGCCCCAGCTGGAGAGGACCATACCCACTGAGAAAGGGTTGGAGAAAATTAGGTCAGTGCGGAAGGAAAGGAGACGAGAATGATTCCACGCTGGGAACTCTCAGACAGAAACTCAAAGAAATGAGAGAGAGGAGGAGAAAAACCTGGGCCAACGAACGATGCAGAAGGGAGCCGATGGGGAGACAGTTCCGTGTGGTTAGCGTGAGAGAGTGGAAAGATAAAGTGCGCGAACGATGTCGCAAACCGAAGAACAGAGAAACACAACAAAGAGCTTCATTAAAAGGACGGTAAACGAATCGAAGAGGAGACGAAAGGGGTCTTCATGCTGACCAGGAAAAGTGGAGGCTGCGGGAATCAACAGCATAAACGGCATTGCAGGAAGGGGGGGGGGGTTACACGCGAAGGAAATGGGAAGGAGAATCGAAAAAAGACATAGCATTTCTCGGCGAGAGTGGACACTCAGGGGCAGGGGGGAGATTAAATATGACAGTGAAAAACAGCCACAATCAATACGAAAAGCAGAGCAGGCGAAGGAAGGCGCAAGAGCACTGGCTTACTTGTAAACGGGGGAAAACTGACGACCCAGCTAAGAGAGAGACTCCGATAACCTCGCGGGCTGAGAAGACGGTAGGGGGTGGGGACACAAACCGGAAAGAGTGACACCCCAAAATACTCGGGGGAAAAAGTAAAAATACAAAAAATTCACGGTTGATTATCAAATAAGACGGGGAAGAGATACCCAATCAAAATTGAACATCTCGGCTCGAGCCGATGAAAGGTACGGGACACGAAACACGAGGAGAACACACAAGATAAGAGGGGGCAAAGCAGAAGAAGGTCTAACAAGAGGACCCATTGGATATCCGGAAAAACAAAAAGGAAAAAAAAAAAGGGAGAGAGAAGGAAGGAGGAAGAAGGAGCAGGGGGAGGAAAAGAACCCACTCGAAGGGGGGGTCGTGGTGTGTCCCTGGGGTGGACGGGAAGATCAAGGGAGGCGCAATTAAACGGGGGGTCACTACAGCACAGTGCTGGTCTTACCATGAAGACAGTTAGGTAGGTCGATTAAAGACCGGTGAACACAGGAAGGGCCACAAGACTCCGTAGCCATTACGGTAAAAAAAAACAAGGGGACGGGTGATGGAGGAAAAAAAACAAGGGCAGGGAAGTGAGAATATGCCCTGCTCCTGGATACGGGGGGGGAGGCAACAAAATACCGGCAAGGAAGACCGAACAAAGAAAGCCTCAAGGCATCCCAAGGGGAAGAAAAAACGACACGTGAAGGCAACGCTTAACGAATAATCTATAAAATTAAGAAGGGGGCCTTACAAGGACTCATAAAAAGAATGTAAAGAGGAGGGGGGGGCCCCATACGGTCAAGACCCCAACAGGAAAGAGGTCACGCGGAAAAGCAGGGAGAACCGAGCGTAGGAAAAATCAAAGCGGGAAGGTTCATACTACGTTGAATCGAACAACAATCGACCGCAGTACATACAGGGCAAGAAAAGTCTTGCGGAAAGGGGGGAAAAAAAGGAAGAACGCCCTATGACGCGGCAAAGACAGACTAGAACACAAACCACCAGCATACCTACGTATCAAAATTGAATGTGTGAGGTAAGGGGTAAGAGGGTTGTAGAGGGTAGGGCCGGTGAGGCCTGGTGAGGAAGAGACAGGGATGGGGGGAGTTCGTCCGAGAAAGGGACTGTGAGGGCGGTGATGTCGCAAAGACGATCCCAATCGAACTATTAGGAGTATGGACGGGGAGACTATCATATTCTATCAATAAGAGGAGCCAGGTGTCTGGCACCAGGAGCGGGTGGTGGAACCAGGGGGAGAAAGCCATTCTCGCAGGCGGGAAAAAAGGATGGACGTGTCAGGGCATGCAGGGAACGAGTGGAAGCAAGGAAGGAACTGAAAGGACCCGGGAACGACAAGGGGGAGTGCGGGTGCGGGAACAGGTGACAAGAAATAAAAAGGGAGAATCAAGGAAGGGGGTGGACGAATTGCTTGGCCGAAAAATCTCTAAAAATAATCTGAATAACTCTTGAGGTAAATCAATTGATGGGCAAATTCGATAAGGCAGACGTTAGCAAGTCAGATATGAAACGAAGAGGCGAGGAAATAAAAAAAAGGGGGACGGACACAAACACTAAAAGTAAAGAACAAAAACAAGGAACCATTAGTAAACCCGAAAAGGGCGTTGGCGAGAGCCAGCCTGAAAGGATAGGACGGGCAGAAAAAAGCACGATTGCTCCCACAATAAGGGGGGAGAAGTTATTATTTGTATACCTCCGCGAAACGGGGTACCATTGCTGGTGTATCCAATGCTGGGTGGATAAGGACAAGGACGCAAAGCCATTATCCGGAAAGCGGAACCAAGTCCACGTACGGGAGGCAAGACAGCGGTAAAAAGGGCAATAGAAATCACCTTCACCCGAACTCCAAGACAATTGAAATAACCAGTGATGAAAAAGGAAACAGGGGGAAGGTAAGCGGAATCTGCTCGCCGGTATGCTGAGTGCGTTCATTGCTTGGCAGTGTTAGGCGCGAGGAAAAGGGAGTCATAGGTGGGCAAGAGCAAGAAAGAACATCAACACCACAAGATACGGTATACGTGAAAAGAACCGGGCATGGATCATAAACAATATGTTACAACAAAAGCGTGACACGGAGTGGCTTAACACGACCCTCATCTCATAAGACAAAAAACAACGCAGAGGAGAGATGGAGAGGAAAGCATGGAGGGTTAAGCTGGGGGAATTTAAATGAGGGTTGAGTGGCAAGCCGGGCTGCGGGAAGCAGGGGCTGCTAACTAATAAACTAGGCGGATAGGAACGTACAGATTGGATAAAGGGGAACTGGCTGAAAGGTGGGAAAGATCGCCTGTAAAAACCGATAAGGTCAAAAAAGAAAATGAAATTTCGCGATGCGCCGTATGGCCAGATCACGTGAAGCGAATTGAGGGGGAGAAGGGGGGAGTCCAGGGAGTGAGGTCAACCGGGGATGAAGAGGAGGAAGTGCTAGACGAATGAAAGGGCTGAACAAAAGAGGGACTGCCGAGGAAATTGAAAAACGAGGAGCGAACGGAAAAATCCGTCCGCTTACGGCCACGGAAGGGATCCAGGAGCTGAAGACGGAAAAGGAGAATCGTCAAAATCAACCCTACAAGCGACCTGGTCAGAAAAACAGGGCTTTAAGGTACCCTGTAAACACGTGAACGCAGGGACCAGAACAACTGGGGCTCTGATAAGAGAGGACAAAAAAAACAAGAGGAGACGAAGACAACGGGAAAGTTAGCAAGTGCCCTCCTGCTACGAAGGAATTGCTGACTCAAAGAACACGACCCCGCGAAGAAACAGCTCAACAAGAGGACGAAACCGAAACTAAAGTGCATACTGTCGCACTATCGCAGAAAGGAGCCCATCGACGCAGGTACAGAGGCTTCCTCATGCGACTGCAGAAAAGTATCGTTTATGATCCGGTGACGGGACAACTCTACATGGAGAGGGAAAAGCCGTGACGAAAGAAAAGTACCTAAAAACATCCGCGGTGGGACAGACGGGGAAACACCTGAGCCTGCTAACACAAACTGCTGATGGAGTGTGATAAAATCCACCTATCATAGTCGGGAGGGGCGGCACATAAAGGAAAAGAAAGAACTCACTACAAAAAGGATCTTTTTCTATGATGCGGGGCAATCGCATAAAAAACGACAGTGGTCACGGACCCTGTGATTCCTGGTGGAATAAAGGGGTTCCCGCTTAAGGTGGTGGGGGGGGTGGGGAAAAAGGAGGGGGGAGGAGATGAAACCTTAACTCTGGACCGTTACCTATGCTTTGATTCTGTTAGACGTGGGGGCGGAGTGGAGGGGATGTCGCGGCGGAAGGGAAAGATGGGAAAACGCCTAAACTGGTGCCTGCGTCAAGGCTGGCAAGATCGGTCGTCATAGCCCTACACAAGGAGTAGTACATCGTGAGGCAACGCTCTGAAGTGGCCATTTATTGGGGGAAAGGTCCAAGTCGGTTTTCATATACAGGTTCGACCATTCTAACATTGCCGCTCCCGAAGGCCAGATCGAGGAACCTGCGCAGGGGAGTCGAGAAACTTGGTGGTTAGGCAACACCCTTGACCACACTCGTGGAGGCAGGAGGTGCGGTGGCACCAAAAACGGATGAATCATAACACGAGGGCATCCCACCTGGGCAGAGATCATATACTATCCGCTGGTCGGGGGGGCCCGGGCGGGACAGCTGCCCTCAGGCGGCTCGCCGGGACCGGGGGACGTTGAACGAGGTAAGTCAACCTCACGAGAGGAGGCAGGAAAAGAAAAGCACACCTACCATGGACCTAAAGCGGCGTACAATGGAACAATCATGTCAAAGGGGAAGGCCCTGCGCTTTAAGCCCCCATACGTAAAACTGATATGATGAGAAAAGGAAAGGCCTAAGGGGCCGTGAAATACTTAAAAGTAGCGAAAGGAAAAAAACGCTCAACCGGTAGAGTGCGCACGGGTAAGCGAACGACTCGAGCACCGGCCGGCAACCCACAGAATTACCAAAGTCACGGGAAGGGGTGCCCTTGGGCTCTAAAGGGGGGACCGCGCAAAAGTGAGTCAGGAGGCGGAGTGCCTGAGATCACGGCATGGGGGAGAGCGTACAGTTGCCCGCAGCCAGTCATCGAAGGAACGACCCACACAGTAACAGGTAGGGAAGGAAGGCGTGAAACGACCAGTAAAAAAGGTCTCCTACAAGACAAGGTATTCTGCCCGTGTTAGGGCTGCTTCTACTAGTCTCGCGTGGCCGGCGCTTCGGCGCCCGAGAGGTGCAAAGGGGCTAGCCCACACTCTCGAAATTATCGACCAAACCGCACTGATCAACATGCAAAACCCATTCGGGGAGGGCAGCAAATCGCCTACTCCGGCCCGGGATGAAAAAAACCAAGTGGCGAGGGAAGGCCAGCCGCCAACGGGTGCTAGCGCTGTATAAGGAAAAAAGAGTCCCTTGAACAGGGTGGAAGGGAAGTCCGCGTGCCGAAATTTGCTAAAACTTGGATCGAAGAGTCACAGCAGGGCTGGGGTTAACGAAGGAGGGAGTTTCTTCAAGGGACGTGAGTAATAACGGGTGAGGTCGGCTAAGACTGCCAAGTCGTTCGACACTGACAGAAGCAGGGACTTGACCGAATCTCTTGTCCGTAATCAAAAGCCAGCGTGTCAGGTGTTTGGGCCTCGCCGCGATCTCTCGAACAACAAAAGATATTAAAAATATGATATCGAGGCCAGTCGAACGATCGGCAACTGACACGGCTATCTAACAGACGGCGTCATAAAATTACTCAAATTCTGAGGGCAGGGCGAAGACACGGGGCAGGAGAAGACGACTCAACGTTATTACTTATGTCGGCAGAAAAAAAATCAGGCCAAGAATGGGGACAAACAGAGTCCAGTCGAGCAGGAAGACGGCAAGCGACCCTCCCGAACTTCGGGAAGGTATCAACCGCGCGCGGGGCTGTAATTCAAGCACGGGTGGGGGCCCTAACCGGTAGAATACGTGTGGATAAAGCGCGGTGGCGTCGCACCTTTGGGGGATTACAAGCAAAGGCCTGTTTTACCCGTTTCAAAACTGCTAAGTTGGCCGGGGTAGCCGAACGAATCATCAGAGGAAAAACTTACAAGTCGAGGGGAGTCAAACACACCGGTTGAAAAGAAAGACAAAGTAGCAAAGGAGACCTGGCCGTGTTTCTCCCCCACGATGTCGGAACACTAAACCAGTGGATTTTCATGGTAGTGAGGGCTAGTACAAAGGAAGGGAGTCAAAAAGGGCCTATCACTTCACTAGAAAGACGATGTCCCTGGGGTCAATTAAGGAAATTGGGAGGATGGGGGTGCATTAAGGGCAGGGATGATTGCCATTGGAACACAAACCGTTTAGCTTCTTCAGTGGAAAAGAAAGAGCAATGGAGGTCTTATGAAAGGGAAGCGGGGTATCGATATCCAGGACACGAGTTCCGGCTTGAACTAAGAAAAAACAAATGGAGAAAAGAAGGCGTTCCTGGAAAAGAATGGGGAGAGTAAAGGGCTGGGGGGAAGGAAGTAAACTTCTTCACCGTCTGGAAAGGACAACGCCCATTGGGTGTCCGGCGGGTAACGACCAATGAAAAAGTATAGAAACGGGAGAAGAGGAGATCAGACCCTCTAGGGGGCGGGATAAGAACCTTTGGGGGTTTTGGGGGAAAATCACGACAGAGGCGCCATATTGAAAACTAAAGGGTAGGGGAAGAGGCTGTAGGGCCCTCAGGTAAATAGAGAGAGAAGAAAGGGGGAGAGGGGCGTCCGGAAGTAGGGGGGGGAAGGCATAGAGCGGTCCCATGGGGAAAAATGGAGAACAAGAGGAAAACCAAGGCCGTGAAGTCGTAGGCACGTAAGGGGACGAAAACACTTCGGAGGATGAAGTAAAATAAATCGTGATTGGCCAGGGGGGGAACTATAACAGGGAAAAAATAGAGGGGGGGGGTAAAGTCAGGGGAAAAAAACCATGTGCCGGTGCGTGGAGAATGAGTCCTCTAAAAAGCGAAAACTAAACACTCCACAAGAACAATGAGAAAAAAGAAAACAATAACTCGGGCTCCTCCCTAGAAAGAAGGGAGGGGAATCCCGCATCAAAAAAGGAGGGGCGGGGACAAGGAGGGGGCAAAAGGGAACTCAGGAAGGAAAGGGGCCCAAGTCAGTGATGACTCAAACATCTTCAAAGAGAAAAAAAAATATCAAGAACTTGAAAGGCTGACCACTAAGAAGGGGGAAGGGGACGAGGGGGGGAGATCCAAAACCAGAAAGCTTCTCCTTTGTATGGATGAAGATGGGGGGAAAGAGTGACTAAAAGGACTGCGTTATGGGGTAGGGGGAGAAAATGGAGGAGAAAACGGGGGAAGTGACCGGACATGGGAGAGAGGGAAGGGGGGACGAAAACACGGGATTGTAAGGTCTTTCAAAGGGGGCGGAAAGGGGTCGAGGGTCATCCCGATGGAGAAAATGCGAATGGAGGACTGGGCAAGGAAGAAAAAGTGGCTCCTTTAGTGCCATAGTAAAAGGGGGGGGGGGGTAGGAAGGAAGGGGGATGGGAAGACGTTCCAGATCGCTGCGTGACAGGGGATAAGGTCAAAACTTCCGAAGTTCTTCGCGCAGACGCGTCTAGAAGAGGGGGAAAGGGGTGGGGAAAAATTGGTATTAAAAAGCCTCGCAGGCGAAGGACAGGACCTTCGGTTACAGGCTAGGCATTTCAGGGGAAGGATAGGGCCAAGGGTTCCAACTTGAGGGCAAAAGAAGGAAGAAAATACCGACCGATCTCAAGAGGCGAAAAAAATTCTCATCAGGAAGGCAAGCCAAAAACCATCCCGTCTGCTGAAGGGCCAAAGGGCATCGTGCGCTGCCAGACAAGGTCAAAAGGAGGGTTAGTCAGGTAATTTGATCGGGAGGACAATAGCATCCCACGCGGGGACAAAGATCGGATATGAGCAAAGAAGGGAGGAAGGCCCACGGTTTGCCTCCAACGTGAAAAAGAAACGCAACAACATCAAGAGAGACAACCCCCCCTGAAAAAAGGATCATATGGTTTCACTTGGGGGAAAAAAGGGGGGAGGAGAAGCGGAGGGGAAGGGAGGAAAGATGGGGGGGCGTGAGGCGGGAAACTCCTCAAAAAAAAGAATTGAAAATCTGCCGTAACAAAAAGGGACTTTGGGGCCCTTTGAAGCCAGCATCATGAGGGAGGTCGGTTAAGGGACAGAAGGGAAGGTAGGAACTATGCAGAGAAGGGTCTGCAATGAGGAAACCGCTGGGCAAGCGAGAAAAAAGGCTCTAGGGAACCACCTGGACACGTGCTGCTATCAAACCCAAGAAGAATTCGTGGCAGAAGGGAAGCAAAGGGAAGAAACATTCTTAACCGTGGCCGCAACGAAATATAAAAAGCCGGAAAAAGTCCCATCACTACTAAAGGGGGAGAGTGTGGCCCGAAAGGGGCTCCCCTACTTCTGCTCAGTGAAGACATCTGAAAGAGAAAAAGCCGCACTAGAAAAAAATCAGTCTCAAACTCACCGAGGGATGACAGGAAGGACGGGAAAAGGGAAGAAAAGAGGAGGGGGGGTGCCGGGCCGGGGAGACCACAAAAAGGCTAGAAAGAAACATACAAGACTGCGAAAGGAAAATCACACCGGCTAACGCGCTCGGTGACGCGGCTAGTCTTCGAAAAGAAAGGGGAGGAAAAAGCATACGAAGCCTTGGTCAGGACACCGGAAAGGAAGACAAACGGAAAGAAGGGGGGGGAAAGGGAAAATCTTGGGGAACGAGGAAACTGGTGGTCGATCGGGGCAGGGGTGAGCGGAAAACGACCTGCTGGCTCGCGTCGAAAAAGGGGGAAATTCTGTAGGGGAATCAAGTAGGGGCGGGGCCGCGGCGGTGGCGGAAGCAAATCATGCGAAAGCACCGGGAACAAAAAAAAGGGGGGGCACCTAGGGAACACACCACCAGGCGTAATAGGGGGAGGAAAAAAAAGGGAGAAGGGAAGGACGAAACGTTGCTTCGCGACAGGACGGGAAAGGCGCGCAAGGAGGCGTTGGTGTAAAAGAGAAAGGGTTCACAAAAAGACTCCAGGGGAAAAGAAAGCAGGCTAAAAAGAGGGGGGGGGGGGGTCAACTGCGCAAGGGCGCGAGAAGAACTGGGGGCATACAGAAAAAACTGAAAAGACCAGTAAAAAAAAGAACAGCGGGGGCGCTTTTGCGGGAAAAAAAAAAAGAAAGAGGGAAGAAAGCTCGAGCACCATTACAGAGGATAGGGACTACTTGGCAAAAAAGTGAAAAACTTTACGGCAATCAAAACTGCAGGCAAAAAAGAAACTCCTTCTTAAAAAGAGCAGCGTAACCAGCCAGTGGACAGAAAAGAGGAAAGGGGTCAGGATGGGAAGGAAAAGAGACCCCGGCCCCTTCCCTGCATCAGATTAAAAAGGAAAATAAATGGGTCATGGAAACCTGTCCGGAGGAGAAGGGTCATGAAAGAAACCGCTGGCAGGGGAGGAAGTGCCATCGAGGAAGGGAGGGCCAAAACACTCCAACTCACCTCGTGCCTCAAAGGGAAGGCATGGTGTACCCGGAGGGAAGTAGGAAAGTCCCTAAGCCAGGTGGGACGCCAATCAAAATCGGTCCGAGCCATGTCGACGTCAATTCCCAGGAAATGGTGGCAGGGGGGGAAGATGTTTTATCTCAATGCCGGCGCCGTCTAATAATATCGAGGAAAAAAAAAGTGGGGAAATCTTCTAATGCTCGGGAAATTCGCGCAAATGATTCTGGGGGGAAAAAAAAGCCACAACCAGAGACCTTAGACCAAGCAAAAGAAGATCAAACCGGCTCGAACCGTCGAGACACCAAGAAACTCCCTAATTTAATACTCCTCAATCCAAAAAGAAAAATGTCAGTTCTTAATACAAAAGAAAGGAAGAGGAATCGGAAGTGCCTCCTAACGGGAAACCTGGGGGTTCTTTCAGGGGGCCTCACAGCGCTCATCAGGCCACATGCGAGGGGGGGTACAAAAATGGTCGGAATGGCCTGGAGGTCAATGAAAGGGGGCGGGTGGCTCAGGGTGTGGTCATTGCTAAACGGTCAGGGAACAAAAGAAGCAGGGAGGTACGTTCGCTGAATGCGCAAAAGGAAAAAAGGGGTCGGAGAACTCAAAAAAAAGCACGGTTAACTGGGGGGGGGGGGGGGGAAAGGGCCGCAGATCTCTCAAACACAACTTAGACGAAAAGGAGAGCTCAGAAAAAAAAACCACCTCTAATCAACCTGACCCAAAAAGGGGAAGTACGCACGCCGTCCTTGCGGGACGAAACGGAAAAAGCCAGGAGTCGAAGTGGCATGACACCGACACAATTAAGCCGAACCTCAAAAAAAAACTTCATTACTTCAATCTTCACCCAAAGTCAAGACAGGGGAGTGGAAAAGAGGCAAGGAGGAGAGGGGAATTACACGCAAGCGAAGACACCACACTGGGATTCTGTGCATAAAGGAAACGGGGGCAGGGGGATTCCTTTCAAACACACCGTGTGGGTTAATATGTTCCCATCGTACCAGGGGAGGGTTGGGGGAGAGAGACGTGTTCGCGCCGGAGAAAATCCACTTAAGTGGGGGAAAGTAGGCGTAAAGTGCACGGGGAAGGGGATCACCGAAAGAACGCGGGCTAAAGCGCCGATATATTGAGAGAACTGAAAAGCGGGGGAAAGGTGGCCGGAATTAGCCCTGCGAAACTGTCCCTTGGTACCAAAGCCTGGAACAGGCCCTTGAAAAAAAGGGGAAAATTGGCAAGCGTATTATGGCGCGACAGGCCAAAGGGAAGGGAGAAAGAAAAGTACAAAATCCGCTGCGAAGGCGCGTTAACAATTTACTTCGTGGCACCGTCTTGGAGTTGTCCTATGTGGTCAAAAAACGGAAGAGGTCCGAGGGGGAAAGGAGACAAAAAAAGCCGGTGGAGCAAAAAAAAAAAAAGAACATACCTCGACAATGCCGAAAAACGACCCTAAAAGGACCTGGCGGTGACTCGAATATCAAGAAGCTCCGAGGGCAAGGGATTGCCGCGAGGGCCAGAACCGGAAAACTTTCCTTGAGAGGGTGTGAGGGGGAGCGAAGCGTCCCCGGCCCCCAGCCGGTCCCGGAGAGTCAAAGTTAAAAACGCACGCTGTGGAGCAAAAGAAACTACCAACGTATCCCTGTGAGAACTCCGATCGGGATAACCATCGGGCGGCTAAAAACCGTGAACGTGGTTGGCACCTAACCAGCGCCTCTTGACAAAACGGAACGGGTAAAAGTGGCTGGTCAGGGTCTAAAGCAATTCATCGCGCTAGGGGGAGAAAAATTGCGAAGACTTGAAACTCAGGACCGCGCCATTGTCTGGAACCCCTGTCCTAAATGGCGGACCAACACCAAGATGCAACCAGGACTGGCCTTGTAGGTAATCGCACCGCATGAAAAAAGAACTCTCCGGCTGTGAATGACCTGACTCGTGAGGGCAATAAGACGATACGCAGGGAAAACAGATCGTCAGAAGGGGAGGGACAAAACCAATGTTTCGGCCGGCCCCGCAGATACGAAAACGACAACCAAAAGCCTAAAGTGTAAAACCACGTCCGAAAAAGAAAACGAACTCGGTCTCAACTGCCCGGATCAAGGCAATTATCCTAGCACAAATTCGGTCGGGACCACCCGATGCCAAGGAATCGACACCCAAGGGACCAGCTTTGAGAGGAAATATGGAACCACAGAAAACATCGAATCAGGGCGGGGGGGGGGTCCAGCTTAAAACCAAGACGGCAAGTCGCGAAACAGCAAAGCAACTTCGAAGTCTGCCGTGTGGTAGGGGTCAAATGTGTCATGGCGTGGGGGTGTGGATTAAAAAAAAATGGGGGGGGGGAGGAAAGGGCGTTTGCAGTTGTGAATGTGGGGCGGGGTCAGGGGTGAGGATCGAAAGGGCACTTAGGTAAAATTCGTGGGCAGAGGTGGTGGGGAACTGAAAGCGCGGGATTTGGGGGGCCGGGAGAGGGTGGGGGCGGGGAATTAACTTAAAAAAAGAAGCCCGGTTGTTGCAGGCCAAGTCATGCTCTCGGACCCTGTAAAAGTCGGCGCCCGTTATAACCAAACAAATGTGAACGATGCGGATTGAGCAGCACGATCTCGTACAAAGGACCAGGTTGAATGAAGGTCACTTCACGCTTCTGACCCTGGCAAGCCGCTTTGAGGGGATGAGGAGATCCTCTCGCCGCCAAAAAGTCAGGATCGAATTGAGAAACCGTACCCAATTGCCCAAAGAGGACAATGAACAGCGAGCGTCGAAAGGATCTCCTCTAACTCACAGAAGGCAAAATACAATCATGCCTTACGGCAATCATAGGCGAAAGAAAGGACCAGGATCGTAGGTAGAACTCAGGAAGCGAAGCCGCGCAAAGGGCCCCAAGATCGGGTATCTATCCACCTGCTTTCAGCCTTCACCGGGTTGCCTAACTTACACAAAAAAAACTGTGAAAAGATAATGAGGGGGTAGAGTCCACGTGTGGAGCCGGGAAAAAAAAAAAACATGCTCGAAGAAAAAGGGTCGTAGAGTCTCAAAGCCCTGATGGGGTTAGAAGTCCACCCCTCCCTTTGCAAAGGGAGGCCTAACGATCAAGGAGATCAGTCAGCAAGGAAGGCTCGGGTCAAAAAAAAGCTGGATTAATTGAGAAAACAGATGAAGATCTGGGGGTGTTTGCCTGCTGGAACTCAGGCAGGCCTAAGCCGAATTCGGCTGAAGAAGAGAAAATACCAAAGGCACATAGGAAGAGATTCTGCGGGCCAGAACAGGGTAATACAATTCTGTAAGGGGAGCAAAAAGGGGATCAAAAAGAACGTCCGTCGTCACCAGCACGAGGAAACCCGTTTTAGCGATGTTCCCTAAGGCCAGGGAGGGAGGCGGAAGTACCGGAACGCGAAGAAACGAACACCCGCACACATAAAGATGACCTAAAAAAAGCCAGTTCAACCTCGGCATAACACACCCGGTCTGTACGAACGAGGAGGAAACTAACCATGGACGACGCTAAAGGTAAGCGCGGCGCCTGAAAAGGCCAGAAAGAAAAAAGAATTCTAAGACAACTACCAACCACCGCCAATCAACAAAAAAAGAAGCAGTCTAATTTTTATCTCCTCGTATAAGAGAGAGGAGTAATATGGACCAATACTAATGTCTAGGGAAGATTAAAAAGATCAAACTAAAAAAGAAAAATGGGTAAGTGACGCGTGGGGGAGAGATAGGGAACCAGGGGGTGGATGACGGTTTCAAACTAAAGATTAGTGGAGTCGACGATTCTGTTTAGGGGTACTGGGCTTTGGGGGTTTTTTGGGGGGGGGGGGGGGTGGGGGGGGGGGGGGGGGTGTTTGGAGTCTTTTCTGTCGTGGTGAGAGCTGCCCCGACGCACGGGCCATGTTCAAGACGGCTACGCTGTTGGAAAGAGGGAAAGGAGGAGGCATGACCCTCACCGATTTCGGTATAAAAACTTTCAGACGCTGAAGGAAGGGACTCCTCCAAGGACAGGGGACGTTGTTTTAATAAGGGGTGCAGAACCATTCCATTTCCAAAGAAGAAGGGATTCTGCCTTCGGAGGACGACCAAACAGACGAGAGGAACTTGATGTAAGAAAAGCCAGTCTACAAAAGGAAAACAGAAGCAACTAGGTGCGAACTTTCTGTGGGAAAAAAAAAAAAAAAGGCAAGAACGACCCGCAGAGGTGAAATCGATGCAGAAGGAGCAGGGCTATCTTCGCATGGGTTGAGGGTTACGGTTTAGCGACCGGATCCCACCTGTTTGAAAAGGGACGACGACGTACGGAAGCACCAAGAAGGCCAGGAAGGCAAGACGCGTGGAGCATGGTAAGAGAGTAACTGGCCACTGGGAGAGGAGAAGTACAATATGGACCACCTTTCCGGGAACTGGTACCATTTAGAAGAGAATTCCTCGACAACTTCCTGGCCACTCAGAGAAAAAGGGCCACGCTCAATCCGCCGGAAGTCAAAAATTTTCCCATAGAAGGAAAGTGAGCTGCTCCTTCGTCCATGGGGCTTCTCAAACCTTGTACGAAGACGTATGTCAGGCATCCAATTTAAGGAAGGGGGAAGTCCAGGGGAAGCGTGGAGACCAGACTCACACAGTCTAGGATGGCACCGGTGGGGGGAGCTACAGTCGCGTTCGTGAGGGTGAGCTAGACAAAAAACTTCGCACAATCGGGGGACCAAACAAAGGGACATTATCAAAAGGGAAGTCTATCATTGAAAATGGTCAAGGAAAAAAAAGGACAAAAGCTGGGGTCAGGGGGACTTCGCAGGGGGCTAGATCCTTGTTGAGGTGCAAACCTGGGATGGAAAGGGCGCTAAAGCAGGCCTCGTTTCCTTCCCACCGGTCAAAAATGTTGGAGCGGAAGAAAAGTTCAGTTCAACGGGCTTTGTACTTCACTTTGGAGGGACCCGGGCCCGAACGACGGAGGGGCCACGTGTCCTGGACCGAAGGTGCAAGCCCCAAGATTGCTTTGGACGGGTAACTGGGTCGTTC
>Ga0179593_1331142_pt1 | contig 14325 bp, 13 predicted proteins | sample CZODoug2_1_08_16_FD_185931 | JGI IMG/M metagenome (GOLD analysis project Ga0179593, IMG submission 185931) | Vadose zone soil fungal communities from Angelo Coast Range Reserve, California, USA - CZODoug2_1_08_16fungal (PacBio error correction) | ecosystem: Environmental > Terrestrial > Soil >...
GAGGCTGGGACAATCAAGGGAAAAATGATATCGAAACGTGGCTCATCGCATAGACTGATCAGGAAAGAACGATTACCGGCAAGCCGGTCGGAATGGTCGCCCCATGAGGGACAAACGGCACTACACAAAAATGAAGGGGGGGGGGGAGGAAAAGGGGGCGATAGTAAGGAAAGGAAGATCAGAACTGAAAGCTGGTAGGCCATTCTGGGTGGAGAGGAGTCGGAATGTAGGGGGGAGGAAAACAAAGGTGTGACGTGGGGGGCAAAAAGACAAGGTGACAAAAAAATTTCATCACCCCAAGCAAATTGTTGACAAAGTTAATAAGTTCAATTGCACACAGAAAGACGGAAAAAGGGAATATAACCGGGTGATATCCGGAGCAAAGAAAGGGTCTTCTGGGCAGCGAAAGAATCAGCGCTGTTGCATCTTGGGCAATAGGGAGAAGGGAGAAATTCGCAGGAAAACACGTATACCTCTGAAAGGGCAGAAAAAATGTGTCGTCGGTCGCAGCTCGGGACAGGAGGATCAAGCTGTCTAATCTTGGGCTAGAGTGATGATACGCTAGTCATCAGAAATGTGGCTGCGTTGCGAAAAGGAGGTAACATTCCCAAAAACAACGGGAGTTGGGGACGGGGAACCACAGCGATGGCACTCTTGATCAGAGGCAGCGGGTGGGGGGTAGCGCGTAAAAGTGGAGGGGAAAAAAAACTGATGCCGACTGATCAACATGTAGAGACAAGTAACTGGGGGAAGATTCCTCAGACGAGGACCGGGCAAGGAGATATCTCGGGTCCTTGGGCCTGATCAGGGGGGATGTCATAGTACCGGGGACCGACTGGAAAAGATTGGATAATCACATGTTTGGGGCCTGCCTGCCCGCAAAGGCCTCAGTAAGAAAGTCAGGCCGAAAGGAGCCTGCCAAGCAAAAAACATCCCTGCAAAAAATCCCGCCTTGGGGGGACTGTCAAACTAGGGGGGGGGACCGGGAAAATAGGAAGGTCCTCAAATGAAGGAAGGGGCAAGGACGAAAAAGTGGACGATAAAAAATCGCAAAGTGGGAAAAGTTAGTTCGCGCGCTCAGGGGAGGCATCTCGGAGATCTGAATACCAAAGGAAGGTTGAATGTCACAAAGAACGGAGGAGCTTGTAAGTCCCTTAATATACCCACTATTTCCAACCAGATTTCTGCGACAGGGGCCGAGAGTGCCTTTGGAAAATGGTCCAGAGGTCGGTCGGATTATAAACGAGAGAGCACGGAGGTGGCAGACCAGTCCATGTCAAAAGAAGGCAAGGGAAAGACTCAAATCTGAGAACCTCCTAACCTTCATTAAAAGAACTCGTGAGACCGCTCACAGAGAGTTCCCTCCATGCGTACGCTGGTAAGAGTGCCAGAGCGCTGGTAGGGGTCCTCAACCGGGCGCCGTTATCTGAAAAAAGGGGCGAGACAAGGGGGCCAAAGAATGACGGAATCGGGAGAGGTCAGCGGACCATCGAAAGGGGAAGGGAACACACCTTTTCCACTCGGGGGGCGCAAATTGCCAACGCCGGAAGAGGAAGGGTGCGGGATGGGGAAATATAATATCGGTTCAATACTGGATGGACAGGAAGGAGAGGGAGGGTCGGAAAATGAGAGAGACTGCTGATCGAGAAAAGAAGGAAAAGGAGGGTTCAGTATAACTAAAACCAAAATGGGGAATAAGTCTATACCGGGTTAAATAACTGATCTGCTTTCATCACTGGGGAGACTTAATCTCGATTCAATCGCGCGTGAAAAAAAAAACGATCAAAAACACCACGCGGAAACTTAAAAAAGATACTATGGGAGATGGCCACATATCAAGCAGTGATCGTGGAGTGGACACGGCACGGGGGCGGAAGGAAAGATCGTACTTCTTACGGAGGAAAGGGGAAAGAAGGGGGGATCATAGTTACATTGGTATTATAGTAGATGGTCTAAGCTGCAGACCAAGGGCGGTCCAGGGATCGCTACAAAAAGGGTTAGTTAGGTATTAGTCGTCCAGTACATAGTGAGCCTGCTTCTGGTGGTAGGAAACGATTCGGTCACAGCGAAGTAGGAGGGCTTCTTGGCTTGAAGGGGGGCTGCACTTAAAAAAACGAAGTAGCCGGGGGGGGGAAAAAATTATTTCCGGAATCGAAAGGTGGGGGAACGTTCCTGCACTCTTGAGCCAGCAAACTTCATCGATAGGGGCAATCAAGGTGTCCTCGGAAAAAAGATGGAGTAATCGCCTAGTCGCAAGGGGGAAAGAGGACGAAATTGATAGAAGGAGGTGAAGATTTCTTTTGGGAGGAGCGAACGCCGGGGAAAAGGGGATCGGGACGCAAAGGGTCGAAAAATGCTAAATGAAAAGAACGGCCGAAGGGCGGGGGTTGGGTGCTACAACCCCACACCGAAAATAAAGACGACGCGAGGGACAAGACAAATACTCACCTAGAACAGGCCTGCTGGAGGTTTTGAGGGGGGGGATAGCGTCGATCAACTGTACGAGAGGCCAGAAGGGAAGCAACGAGGGGGGCAGGATCAAAGGAACAAACTCGTTGGGCCGACGCTGACGACCGTCTGTAGGCTAGAATCTATCGCGTTTTGTGCCCGATTCAAGAAAAGGTGAACGGAGTGTGTTAGAACGTGGAAAATAGAATCCGAAGGTCTGGTCTCCCAGTGTGACCTCATGTCCTGGCAAATACAGGATAGTATCAACAATCAAGCGTGGGGAGGGGGACTAACTGAGCCGAGAGGCGAAGGGGCTTGGAAAGACTAAAAACGGGGACCTCTTGAAGATTCGATCTCCGCACCAGTTAGCCACGTCCGAGCGAAAAGGGGGTGGTGGCTGTTATGACTAGCAAGACTCAAACGTCCCGCAGGGGGGGGGGGAGCAAGATGGCAAGCAAAGGTTGGAGTTGATTTCGTTGAAGGCGGGAAACGCCAGGGTCAAGCTATCGCATGAACTCCGGGGATGAGTTTTGCGATCGCGAATCATGACGCCTGAAGCTGCAAGGAGGGGGGAGCATCAAGAATCGCGCCGAAGCAGAGAAAAGCTTCCATCCAGAGCTCGGGGTGGAAGGAGTTTTGACAGGTGCGTGGAAAAGCTGAGAAAAGCAGCGGACGAGGAGAAGAGGCGGAAAGCCTGTCGCGCAAAAGAGGAGACCTTCCAACGGGACTTCTTCGGTGGATGAAAAAAAAGGGGAAAGGTTATCCGTGAGCGGGGGACACCATACCCAAGGTTCAAGAATATGAGAGTTTCCGGAAAGAGGAAGGATTGCGCGGCACGGAAAGGTCGGACGCCAGCAAACACTCAGATGCCCGGTCGAGTAAAAGAACGGGGGAGTGGAGAAAGAATCTCGTCGAATTAGGCTAGAAAAAGCTCTCATTGAAGCGAGGGAGGGGCTCTGCTCGCTAGGGGGAAAACGCGACTATTAAGGGGGGGAAGGGCATTTTCAAGGTAAAAAAAGATGGAAGGTTGTGCTAACCATAAGGGGCGGGGGCGACCCGCTAACGGCGCTCAGGAGGTAGTTCAGGTTAAAACTTTTCAGACGTTGGGGAAGGAAAATTACGAGGGGGGTCCTATGGTTCTAACAGACTCGAAAGAGACATAAAAAGGGGAAAGATAGGAGAAGGGGCAACCAAATACGTGGAACGACTCAACGGGGGCAGGACCGGGTTCACAAAGGAAAAAGTAGCTGTAGCATATTCGCAGGTCGATCCTGAAAAAAATTCCTGGGGGGTTGAAAAAGGGATCGGGGGGAAGGCCTGAAGACACATCCACTCATGTTTACGGCAATGCCCTACTGAGAGTAGGGAGGAAAAAGGGAGAACCCAGATCGGGAAGGTATCTGAATCCGCACTCATGGTCCTGACACCAGCCCAGAGTCGTAGGTATCCGGCAGTGGTGTGGCCGAGCCGAAATCCTTCCGGAAAGATGCGGAATCTTCGCATGAACAGGGGGGGAGGAGTACAACTCGAACGGATCATGGCCCTATCCACCAACAAAAAAAGGGGATTGAAGATGGAGACCGCGACTTGAGGAAAGCAGTCGTATATCAAAAATTCATGAATCAGGCGGCTCCGATGCGCAAAGGCTCACAAGCCGAGATCTGGCTGCCTTTGAAGCGGAGGGAGTCGTGAAAGGGATGTGACGCAGGCAACCGGGAAGGAAAAAAAGCTCAAGATGGAGATCTTGCGAACACTTCACGAAAAGGATAATATCGCGGCAGGGAGGGATCGGGGAGGAACAAAGGAACAAATGGCTGCAAAGCAAGATGAAAAGAGGTAACAGCTTATTTTATATTTCAAAGCGAATGAAGAAAGCCAAACCTCGATATCATAAGGATCGGAGACTTTCAAAGAGGGCCAGTGGGCTAGGCGCAGAAGAAAAATGGAGAAAGAGCATAGTAAACCAGCTTGGGGGGTAACTAGGTCGGATTCAGCTTCTTGTGGGACAGACAGGAGGGGGACTGGAGACTCATAAGGAGGGATGATCGCACTGAATATTGACGAAACCACACCACGCAAAAAAAGGTCTAGTGCTCAAACGCGATATAGGGGTTATGAAAACCAGACTTCGCAAGGGGAGCATAGGGTAAACACTAGAAGGAGAATGCGACGACTAAAAAGGGGGTAACGCAATCGTGGGCCAGTCAGTTACGAGGACTGATATTCGCCCAAAGGGACAGAGGCACTGGAGAGCTGTCGATACCGGTCAAAAAGTGAAGGCCAATCTTTGTGGGGGTGAAGCAAAAAAACCCGGTAGGCAGTAATCATCTCGAAGAAGAGAAGAGATTAACCGCATAAACAACGTCAGCGCCACTCCGTAAGGAGAGGGGAGATTTCAGGGACAAGCGCAGGAAATTGGCGAGATTCGATACTCTTTATGGCAAACGCTAGGAAAAGGACGGTTGGTCGCCGGGAAGGTGGGTCAAAGAAGGGGGTAATAGAAGAATATGATCGGAGGACGACAGCGACCAAATATCAAGGGGAAGTTGAAAGCAAGATAGACGACAGCAACGCAGACAACGGCTGAGGCCCTAATCTGGCGACGGACAACTACGCCGCGGGCGGGGTTATTACGAGGGGATACAGCGTGCATAAGGTCGGAAAAGGACATGGTTATCCAAAGAAATATGCGATCATATCTGGTCAGCGAGGGAGGCACTTAGGTAGGGGGGGGTGCACGATGTCGACGTCCAAATATTAGGAGAAAAGGGGAGTCTCAAAAAGGTTGACCCCAACAGTCAAAGTGGGGGAAAAGAAATCAGCAGTTTGCTCTGCCGGGAGCGTTTGAGCTTTTATGGTTATGAGGGGGGGGGGTGACGTGAATTTACGCCATGAAGAAGCCCCGTCTATGGACATACGATTACCTTTGGGACAAAGTAGGGAATGACTCTGAAGCCGGAGGGGGAGCCCGAAGTTTTGAGACTAGAAGTCCCTAGAGTGAATGGGGGAAAAAAAAGAAGGAATAGATGCAATGAAGAACCTTCGACCGAAAAAATCAGGGGGGGAAATGCCGCGTGAGTTCAGCACGGCGAGGTGCGGAAGACAAGGGGTTGTTGGGGTTGAGGGGGAAAAAAAAGAATCCGAATAGCAATACTTGACCAAAAAAGTCCAGAACCAGGGGACCCATCATACGCATAGGGGAAGGCCACCTCGCCAGCGTTTGACCACCTCTAATTTGATCTCTCTTAAACGGGTCGGGGATAAGGAAAAGGGGTGCGGGGAAAACTTGCGTTCGAGAGGCCTTCGTCGGAATGGTCAAACCTTCATTCACAGACATTGAACAACAAGCAGGGGCGCGGGAAGAGAAAGCAATCGGTGGGATCGTCCAGAGGCTGGAGGGGAAGAAAGGCCTTGACACGTGGTGCTCCGGGACCTACCGGGGGGAATACTGCGTTGACGCGTAATCTTGGGGAAAATAGAGCCTCTCCAACTCGGAGGGAAGAAACAAAAAAAACGCCCGGCCAAAAATAGAAGGGATTTGGGTAACGGGAGTAGGGGGGGGGAAAAAAAAAATCGATCTAATTCTATGGAATTGCCGGCAGTCAGATGAAGTAGGGGAGAATTTCAAAGAGCGCGACACTTCACAAACGGAGGGTAGTCATCATGGGGGATGGATGGGAGAAGGGTCTTGGGGTCGGCTACAGTCGCCACGGAAGCTTATTAACTCACCTGGGAGGCCGGCAGGACGGAGATTGCTCAACGGTGGGGAAAAGTTGACAAGTGACTATGAAGACCCAAAGGGACAAAAGAGGATGGAGGAAGGGCCAAAACGGGCGGTCGTGGGGGATACAAGGGTATCTACATTATCACGTAGGTTGACTGAAGCGTTTTCATGGGGAGAGAAAGAAGGGCTAACATACTCCGAAAAAGGACGCAAAAGCAAGATTGGGGGTCTACAAACCGAGCACTCAATGGGAGAAAACGAAAAGTCGAAAAAAGGCAAAAGAGGAAAAGGGGAGGGCGTCATCACTGGACTAAAAACATAGAAAAAAACGACCGATGAAACAGAGAGAAAAATAGAAAAAGGAAATATGTGGTCAAGGATATATAGTGGGTGGGAAGCGAAGTGAGACGCTGAGAATACAATTGGAACTGAGCAGGAAACAACGGTGATCTATGCTCCTGCCCAGACCCTATAAGGAGTCGAATAGTCCCCGGGAGTGTGGGGGGCCTTGAAAGTTTGCGGTCAAGCAGACATAGACTTTCAGAGGTCTAAAAGGGATTCAATGACGAGACACTCGTAAAGTCAATGGACGAGCAGCTTCACCCAAGCGGACGAAACAATCTACGACGGGAATGGGCGCGACAAAAGCGCGAGCAGCCCGAGTCTAGGGGACATCAGGCGATCCAAAAGGAGGGGGGTAAAAAGAGAAATCGTGGAAGACAGTGGGGGGTAAAATGCCATGGGGCCGAAAGGGAAGACACGGAAGAACAAAAAAGGCGATCGGACATTTAAAGACGCGGAGGAAATGGGTGCGTGGATTCAGCGGAACGGGGGGCCCGCAAGAGGGAAAGCTAGACTCAAAAAAAAGGGGAGTGACGAGATAAAAGAATCTCAGGTGCGGGAAAAAGTCCTTGCAACCGGGGTACAGTCTACCACAGTCGGGCACTCCCAAAAAGAAAAGAAAAGTCTAAGAAAGGACCAATTTAGCCCCATGGATTAAAAGGGGGGGCCATACAACATTTGATGTGTAGTAATTTGATAAGCAACTTGGTGGGCCGCATGGCCTGAGACATATCAACGAAAGGAGGGAAAGACAATGTCGTCTGGTACGCGATGAGCCTGGAGGGGAAGGGCATGGGGTGAAGGGAGTCACTTGGCACCTCCACGGGGGGAGAAACAAGGAAATCGATGTCAAAGGAGAACCGGCGAGAAAGGGACCCCGGTAGTAGGTGAATAGAAAGAGGAGAAAAGGGCATATAAGGTGAATGGAAGGAACGCAAAAGTTGTATTATTGGGCAGAGAAATTATCAAGGTTGGCGCGACCTCCAGGAGGGTAACTCAGGCTCCATTCACTTATATAATTCCGGTGGGGGGAGGGGGGAGATTCGGATCGGGCAAGCTCGTTGAAGGAGGAGGAAAGAGGAGAAAAATCTGTGACGAGATGGGGTTTCAAAAAGATTACCAGGAAGCACGGGGCAAGGTTAGTCGTGCCGAAGTAGTGTGAGATTAAAGAGGGATCGGGGGGACGGAGAACAGCTATGGCCTAGGGGAATGAATGATCAGTGTAAGGGGGTGTGCGGCAAAGAAAACAGGGTCGAGAAAACTGAAAAGAAACCGTCGTGATTCATGGGAGAAAAAAGGTGACCAGGAAGGGAAAGATAAATTTTCCGGATCTCTCGAGGGACTTTGGGGAAAAGAAGAGGATGGAAAATAGTGGGCCGGTCAGAAAGTGCATATCGGCATGTTGGCAATAGGGGACTGCAAGGGAACCGCCCAGAAGAAGTAATTCAAATGTTCAGTGGCACGGAAAGGCCTCCAAAGAGCCCACAAATGACTTCACGGGCTTGTGAAGTTTCAACGAGAGGGGGGACCGTAGATAAAGGAATAAATTAACGTGGGTAGAAACGGAACTGCAGCTATTGGGCAACTCTACCTATAGTCAGAGAAAAAGTCGGAAAAGGGAAAACGGGGAGCAAAATTACGATCTTGGGATGTTCAGGGGAGTCCGGGCTAGTAATGTAAATCATGGGAGACCCGGATCTGATAGAAACCAGGTAATTGCAAAGGCCTCGTAAAGGGGGCGGGACAGAAGGGGTATGCCTGGAAAGATTTCCCGAAAATAACCGTCAACAGGGGCGTGAAAAGACTGTCAGGCGCATCCGCGAGGACTTTGACTTGCTCCAACGATTGAGGGGGGAGGGGCGTAGAACGCAAAACGCGTAAGCTCTTGTAGGATCTTTCTGAAATTTGAAGGGTCACCAGCTCTCAATGATCCGGGGGAACTGCCGGCCGTCTCGAAAAGCCGAACCGGAACTTGAAGAAATCGAAACTCGGATCACGGAAAATAAGGGGGCCTCCATCTTACCATGGGGAAAGGGGGGGCCGAAGCAGACGGAATGGGGAAAAAAAGCGAGTCTTACTGGGAACGCTGGGAAGGCTCTGCAAGCCGGGGGGATCATGGAGTTACTCTTCGAAAATTCCACGAATGAAATGAGCATGAACCCTCAAACGAACGCGGGCCATTGCAGAACGGAAAAAAGCGGAGACGCGCAGGTGAAGGGATTCCTGGGAAAGAAGGGATGTACCCGCAGACAAGGGAGACGCGTCTTTACCTGTGCGCCGCGTCGTCGGGGGGCTGAAAAAAGTACTGGAGGGGGGGTGGTAGAGAAAGTCTACTGGAAAGGGGGGGAATGAGTCGTACGGGGGTCAAAAACGGAAAGGAATGGACAGAACGGTTGAGGTGGAAATCAATGAAACCCGATCAAAGAAACAAGCTCCGTTAGCATAAACTCAAGAACACACAATACGCGGAGTCCTAATCTATGGAAGGGAGGGGTATTGGCACATTTGGCATCAGGGGGGAAAGGAGTTTGGAAACACGTCCTGTGCTGATCTAATGCTCGCTGAACGGCATCGGCCTACATTCCATGCGCTTCCGGTTCGCAAAAGGGAGGGGAGGAAATGGAGAGGACTGAGCTGATTTGGCTAAGAGATGGGAGCATCATTGCGTCTGTTGTGTAATTTTTTCCTCTGGTGCACTCAATGTAACAGCGGTGAATTCAAAATCAGTTGGGGGGATAAGCGGTTCATTAGAAAGAGTCATCACAGGGAGGATGCTTTTCGGTCGGGGAATAGGCTGTCCTTAAACGCAGGAGGGCTTATCAGAAATAGCTCGAGGGAACCGACGGTTAGAAGAGGCCCTGTTAAGGGGAAAGATTTCGCGGGAATCCACGCAAAGCAGGTCGAACCCTTCATTTTTGTCCTCTAGGGAAAGGACGGTATAAAAAACTCATTGAAGGAGGAGGATTGATATGAGGGAACCTCGTGGGAAGGGAGGGGCGGAGGGGGAGTAGGCGCCTCAGAGCCGCAGATTAGGGCGCGACTGATAACTCAAGGGACGTCCGGGGCTTGTTGTTCAAAAAAAAACGACCACTCCGTGGGGAAATCTACGAGGTGAGAACGCAAGGACAGGCCTAGCTGGAGATTGTGGTAAAATAAAAAATGGGTCGATTGCAATTCGAGAAAGGGGGAAAAATAGAGGGTGAAACGAGACTTGTCTTCAAAACATGGGGGGACAGTCCGTGAGGCCATGAAACCACAGAGAAAAAGACGATTGACCGGAGCGTCGGACGTCGGGGGGAGTGGGGCGATAGCAAGGAAAAGGCGCGTTGGGTGAAAAACAAGGAAAGGTGTGGTCAGAACCTGGGGAGGGCAGGAGAGAAATCCAGAAGAGGGCTCCAGTAAGACATTGGGAAACTACTGCTTTCAATAATCGGCGTATATCACAAATCAAAGGTATCGAACGAAAAGAAGACACCGAAAAGGATCTGAGACGGGGAAGAGGGCGTATTCTTTGAAAATGCTTCGGTCCGGACTATTACCTTAGGTGCTAGGGGAAAGCACGTCCTAGGTCGAGGGTTTTCTGAGCAGATCAAGTCAGAAGGAAGGAAATTGCCGGAAAGGGGTGAGTGGGGGTGACGTAGCGCTGCTAACTAATAAAGAAACCGATACTCATGGATGGGAGAGATAACGATCGGGGCAAATCGACTAAGATCGGGAACGGCTCCAGGACGGTCCGGTCGGGGAACGCATTCACAAAGGAAATCCAGATTCGGAAGGAAGAGAGTTTGCGCAGTTCGGGGGGCCAATCGTGAAAAGGGGAGGAATAGCTGCTCAGGCGATGGCTCCATTGGTACTCGCCAAAAATGAATTTCATGACTTCACAACGGTTCGGTCGTCTTGATGCGGTTACGTGCGACAAAAAAAAGAAGAAAACTTTTCCAGAGAGCTATAGTTCCTCAGATTTCGTCCTGTCAGAATAAAAGAAAAAAAAAAAAACTCCTAGATCAAAATTGGAGGGGGGGGGTCAGAAGACAGCTGGCGCTCGGAGCGAAAAGGCGCTGCATGAGACCTTTGCGGGAATACAAAACTAATAACAAGGGCAATCGACACCCGTAAAAAGGAGGAGAGGGAAGGGGCGGGGAAGAAAATGTAATTGGGGGGTGAACTTATCTATGATAGAACGACTAAGGTAATTCCTTCTTCCATTAATGAAGGGGGAGGGTGAAAACTTTTCTGGATACTAGTGGGTGGTTATTCGGGAAAAACCAGGAAAAAACAATTTGGAAGTTTTTGGGGTACGGCTCTCTGTGGTCGAAGGATAATCAACAAAAACCTGGGTCTTATGACAAGAGACTGTGGGTCGAACCATAACAGTACGGAAATTTGGACAAACAACTGGTAAAGGAAACTGAAAGAAACAGGACCCTATAGCACGCTCATGGAAGTTCAGGATAGAGGACGGGGGGGAGACAAAAAACAGTATAGAAAAATGACCCGCGCCCTCAATGGTTAAGCGAGTATTGCCAGTTATTATAACTCCTCATCCTTCCTCGAGGATAAGGGACAGGAGGACGGATAACGCTACAAGTCCTTACCCAAGCAGAGGGAGGAAATTCTGACCGGAAGGGGGGGGGCTCTCTAGGAACAAGAAAAAGCCACTACAACTCTATCTGAAGAGTCAGATTGTGAAATTCTGCGGTTGACTCTAAAAAACATTCACGGAATCCAACGCTACATAAAGTGGGGAAGGGTATTGGCACATGGAGGACAGCGTATTATCGCGTAACCGAACCTGCAGAGGCGAAGAAGTAAAAACAGTCATATTCTCACATACAACGTGATAACACTTTATGGAAGGAGTTTAAGGCGGTCGGGAAAAGTCGTGCTTTGGAGATAGAAAAAAGATCGCGATGAATAATAAGAGACGATCGATCGAAAAAAGCCAGTATGAAGAATCCACTCGGGAGAGAACGAAATCACGCAAACTAGAGAAAAGGGGGCAATGAGGAAATCTTCTGGATATGGTTGGCCAGAATACATCAAACCTAGGAAGGCTAGATCGGAGATAAATAGGAAAGAATCAGACGTCTGCCACAGACTGAGAGAGGAAGAAGAAGGAGTGGAGATGTACTAAGTCGGAACCGCTTGATGGTGGGGATACCTCTAAATCTTATTCAAAGGATTGACATAAATGGGGATTTGGAAACAGACAAGATCGAACATAGGCATAAAAAAAAAGTGAAAGGAATAGTGAATCTTGAAAACGCAGATATTAGCACATCAGAAGAAACGGGGCTGCCGCGGGGGATTTACGGGAGCACGAGAGAAGGGGTTGGATACTTAATCCATCGACTGCCGTCAGCATGATTTGTCATAGATTCCATATCACGAACCAATTTCACGACAAAGAAAGAAAGGGCGTGGTCTGTAGGGGATAGGCTTCAATCGCTGGAAAAGCTGAACGGGGGTTGGTGTCTCAAAAAAAGCGGCGGGTATGGCATTTTAGCAGGAAATAGCGACACTGAAGGCCTCGGGAAGAGTCAAACGCCTCAAACAATGCAAAAGCCGGGGGTCCTTGAAGATAATTGCGGGGGGAAGCGCAGTACCACTTTGAAGCGCGAGAATACCGAACAGTAATGAAAAAAAAAGTACCAACTGACGGTGAACCGATGAAGGCTGCCGAAAGGTCAGAAGTGATCACCGGCGGGAGAAGGGATTAACCAGGAAAGGGAAGCTGAAAGGACGGATGAAAAAATATTCCTCCGCAAAATCAACAGGAGGCTCTCAAGAGAGATACAAACAACGACTCACGGATTCTCCGATGTCTTTTGCTACGCAGAAGGGCACACGCCCATAAAAGGTGAGAAGAACCTGGACCATCGTTATCCAGAAAAATCGACAGAAATCGATCAGAAAAAGGGGATGGGGGGTGGAGACCGGCGACTGAAAAAAAGCATACGAGCGTTGCCAAACGGACCGTTTTGCAATATAAGACCGACTGATATTGCAAAGGCAATACACCGAATGACGTCTTAACGCAGTTTTGATTTGCGTTGAGACACGGCTGAGAGAGAGACGCCAGGGAGGCAGATAGCCGTCTAGGTGAAAAAGGGAAAGGAGTCATTTTTGGAAAGTCAGTCAGGAAAAAAAAACAGGGGGTCTGGCATTTTGGCGTACCGAGAGCGCAGGGCCAACGACTGGAAGCCAGGTTTCTGCAAAAAGATGACAGGAAGGAAAAAAGTGTCCAAGGGAATCCCTTAAAAGGAGCCGAAGCAGGTCGGGTGTGCAATGCTCCTCTGGAAGGTGCAAGAACAAAACGGTCAAAGCTTTAGGGGAGGGAAAAAGAGGACGGAGGTTCAAGACGCAACATATACGACGCCGGTTTGGGGGAGAAATCAGCGCGCTGGACCACAGCGTCAATGACGGGGGGAGGAAAAAAAGAATTGTATGGAAGGACGATTATAGAGGTTGACGGTGTCGAGCATCTTCGAGGGGCAAAAACGGACTTCGGGCTCAAGAAACGGACGACATGGAGACGCGGCTACAGAATGACATCGCGGATATAAACTCTCTTTGCAACAGAGAAAAGGGGAAATCCTGTCCCGAAATTCGGGCGAAAGCCTGAAGAGGAGCGGGACGAAAATAATCATTTGAGACGTCTTACGGAATGAAAAAAAATAAAATTTTGGAGAGTTGAAAACGGCAAGATACGCCCGAGCAAGACGACCTCAATTACATCGGCATGGGGCTTACCGAGGGTCTTGCCAACAGAGAGAGCGAAAGGAAAGCTCATTGCAAAAAAGACAGTTCAGTAGACGACATTCATTCTGGGGCCGAAAGAGCAGGAAGGCAAAGACAACAGGGCAGGGGAAGGAAGTTTGGAGGGCTGCCGGCCTTGGGCGGACGAGAGCGGCCACGGTAATAAGGGGGGGAGATGCGCCGACTTGTCGGGCAGAAATTCAAACAACTGCGGTATTGCGATCGGGGAAGGGTAGTCACTGCAGGCCAAAGGAAGAGATGCCGTCCCAAGTCTAACTACGAGGAGAGGAGTGGAACAAAATACATATAACTACTTGGATTTAGTAGGGGGTCATGTCTACCTAAAAAGTAATCCATGTGTTCAGAGGGACTCGCAGCATCCAATTACGCTGCTAGATAAGGCCCCTGGGGGAGGAAGACAAACAAGAAAGACAGCATTACCCTAAGTCACCAAAGAGGGACGGTGCGGGATGGACTATCTTACATGAAGTCAAAGTCCATCTAGTCCAAGTTAATCTACTCCAACATATAGGAAACGAAGAAGGAGGGACCATGACTTCAGGATAGTATAAGGGGGGGGGGGAATAGCAGTTCGTGCGGAAGAAAGGCGTATCAGGGAAATTGTCACTAGGAAAACAAGGGGCTGATTGCGCCAAACACCCTAGAACTTCGTCGACGGGATATTCCCCTGGTAAGCAAGATGCGGAGGAGTCAGAAGAAAGGGGAAGGAGAGCAGGCAGGGGACCGAGGAACTGAGCGGGGGCTTTTCACGTGACCCGCATAGGGGGGTCAAAAGAAAGTCAGAACCACGACTACGCAAGGCAATACTAACTGAGTACACAAGCGATATCAAGGTAATGTCGTGGAATCATGGAGCCGAAACAAGTTGGCGGGGAAGAAAAGAGAAAGAACTTGGGAGGAAAGGGTAAAGGCCATGTGGCTAAATGGGCTTCCATGAGTTACGAAGTGCATTTGGGATGCGAAAAGGAGAGGGCAAGGGGGGAGTGAATTATCCTGCGTTTGTCACGTCCGTGGGACGGAAGAGAGACAGC
>Ga0179593_1719376_pt1 | contig 14324 bp, 11 predicted proteins | sample CZODoug2_1_08_16_FD_185931 | JGI IMG/M metagenome (GOLD analysis project Ga0179593, IMG submission 185931) | Vadose zone soil fungal communities from Angelo Coast Range Reserve, California, USA - CZODoug2_1_08_16fungal (PacBio error correction) | ecosystem: Environmental > Terrestrial > Soil >...
GACGCTGTTCTCCTTGCGACCGCAGGGAGAGGAAATGTGACCCCTCGCAGGGCCCAACGTTCCGGTCGTCCACCCTCCCGAGAATCCTGAGGCCTGAGGAAAGCGAGCGCCGGGACGAGGACCCGTAACGAACGGCCAAGCGCCACGCCTAATCTGTGCGAGATAAAGCTACAGGGGGGGAAGCCATTGAAAAAAGGACGGTGGAAAGAGGGGCGCAGTGTTTGGGGCGGCACCGGAAGACCGGCGCTTGAACACAAAGGACATAAGGTACGAGAAGAAGGGGAACTGGGGAAAAAATCTATTCCGGGGCATGGGGAAATACAGAAAGAATACCGGAAAGGGGCAGAGCGGCCTTACGACAATCTCTCTGGGGGGAAAGGAGGGAACTATAGGTTGCGAAGCTAGTAGGATTGCTGAGAGGCTATTTCTTACCTCAACAGGTAGGGGTGGTCAGGCCTGGTCCCATCTAACTTTCCGGAAGGTTGAAGAAAGTGCTTTTAAACCCTTTGAAGTCTAATCTCCTGAACTGTCAGGGAGGGCCGATAGGGAAGCACGTTGAATACTACTCGATGCGAGGGAGAACCGCTAGGGGATCGCGGAGCTTCATTGAGTAGCAACTTCAGCCTGAAATGCCCTTGCACCACACGATATCAGGAAAAAAGTAATGAGGGGGAGAAACAAGGGATAACGGCTCGGGAGCCCCTAAAAGGGAGCGGAATGCACAGGAAGAAAAGGTTGTTTGAATGCCTAAGTTAGCTAATAAAAAGAAGAGGAAGCTGGATCAGAAGAAACCAGGGATTCCAGAAAAAAGGCCCTCCAAAACCACCAATGAGCGGCGTCCGTGGGAGGGTTCCGAAATTCCCGAAGGAAGAGAACAGACCCCAAGGGAACCTGCGTCCATCGGGTGCTGATCGGGGAGGGCTGCTGTGGGAAGAAAGTGATGAAAAAAGGGAAGGAAGGAAAAAAGGAAGACCAATTCGAACAAAAACATCATCTCTCCTCAACAGAAAATATAGATAAATAGGGTTAATAACGTCCCAATCAGAAACGCGGTCCTACCAAAAAAAAGAACTGATAACGGGAAAGGGGATTTACGCCCTGTGCGGGGAGAGGAAATAAAAAAATCGTCCCAGGACTTCATTGACATTAAAAAAGCCCAATCACAACGGCCGCAAGGTTTACAAAAAAAGGCTGTCGAGAAGAAAGGAGTTAGTGAAAAAGGAATCCGGATCCAGACGGAAAAAAAAGGGCCTTTTTACACGGCATCAGAGTCTCGGCCAAGATAGCGATTCCCAGAGGGCGAAGGAGTGGAATGAAATTATCGGGCCATGATTAGCGAAAATATCCAGAAGATGGGGGAGGTGAGACCGTTGCAGTGTAAGGAACGAATGTTACGAAATGAGAAGAAAGTCATACCCTTTAGGGTCAGAAGCTCAGGGGGGGCCCTCGGGATCGGGACATAACGTAAGGGCCTGAACTGAGGGTGTAGTTAAGGCTCCAACTGAATTGGGGCCTATGATAGAAGTTTTCCTTGGGGATTCCCTGGAGCTTGAGAAGGGGAGGGGGGAACAAAGGTTTCGGGGTCACGGAAAAGTCGAAGGGGGGAAAGATCATGGGACCCCACAATCTCAGACGGTTCATCGTCTCCAAAAGAGGGCAGTAGGGACTGGGGACTCCTTTCGAAATTCTTTGGTCTAAAAAAGGGCAAAAGGGACTAAAGTCACTTTGACGCTTCATAGAGTCAGGGTTTAAGTGGAAGGTCTATCGGACAAAAAGAAAAGTCTGCGGCCATTCGACGCTTAGCTTGTGAACCGTAAGGAATAAGGGGACCCAGGCAGAAAGAAGGGGACAAGGTCGGCGGCGCAAATAAAAGTAAAGATGGCTCAGCGAAGTAGAGGACATGCCGGAAGATAACAATGCATAGGATTTGAGGTAAAGAGATTCCCAGAGGAAAAAGAACAAAAGGTTCCGCTGGCCCCTATTCCTAATCTCTACGTCGAGAGTAGATGTCTACTTTTCAACTAGTGGACTTATTTCTGATTCTGTTGGATTCTGACAGATGGAGGGCGTCCTGCTGAAACGGTGCCTAGCGCTTTGGCGATAGGGTGAATTCCAGGGAGACGTTGGAAGATTGAGCTCCCGCTACAATATGGTAGGGAGGGGGGATGAAAAAAGACTTTTGGAGTAGGGGGGTTTGTGCGTTGGCCGAAAGGGGGCACAAAGGGAAGGCGAGGCGAAAAAAGAGATCCCGGCCTTCATGGCTCCACTCCTTGAAGATCCATACATACGAGAAAAAAAAGGGGACCACTTCAGGAAAGGGGGAGGGGAAATGGCTATCCGCGCAGTCCGCGAAGGATCATTGGAATTCCCGCAGAAAGCAATAGATTTGCAGGGGTCGCTCGACATCGAGAGATCTGGATGAGTGGATTTCTAAGGTGATTATAGGAGAGGTATCTGAGGGTTCAATACAAATTCTCGCCGAACAAAGAAATGGGAGATGACAGGAAGTTTTCACTCTCCGCTCTTCTTCTTGAGGCAGTGAAGTCGTTCGTGAAACCTGTTAGAAATGAAGAATCATTCTGTCTTTGATGAAATGGGAGAAACCCCTGTGTGCTCATCTCCGTGATATAATGTGGTGTATCTTAGGGAGGAAAAGGGCCTTGGTGTACGGTCTATGTCTCTCCGAGAACTAAGCTACAAGGAGAATACGATGCTCATGTTTGCGTTCCTGGAGGTTAACGTTCGCGCAGAGGAGGGGGGAACCGGAGGTTTTTAAGGAGTTGGGGAAAAAAATCGAGGGCCAAAATGTAGACTAGCGAGTCTACTGCACCTCGAATCGGATTCAAATCGTTGGAAAAGATAGCGCGGAGGAAGGGAAACGAGGGTTCGAGTCGTTTTGCAAAGTAGAGCCGAGACTCTGACCACATAGGCAAAGGGGGGGGCCATGGGGTTTTAGTTCGGTTTGGCAGATGGATTGAGCCGTCGTAATCCCTGGGGGTTTGTAGAAAAACACCGGGTCCCGGTGGTGTCGGGGGGGGGGTAAGTACGGTGCATGGAGGATCTCCTCAGAGGTGCCGACCAGAGAAGGGCAACGGGCGTGTCATAGAAAAGAGAGCAAGGTCAGGAAGGATGGCGTTATTGGCCCACGATAGAGTAGAGAATTTGGGGGGGGGGGAACGTCTGGATCCTAGAAGCACGGTAGGGTTAGGGGAGATTCGACAACGGAGAAGGAGGTGAAAATGTCGATGAAGCCAAAAAAGTCGAAGACACGGGACGTGAAAGTGGGGGGGACTTTTTTTCACCTCGTTCCACACGAGTTCTCTGAAGACGAACGGCTGAAAGTCTAAGGAACTACGAAGGGCGAGATCGAGCCAAAACCGTGAGGATCGGAAAAAGGCAGTGGAAACCAAGTAATCGTGGCGCAACTAGTCTGTGAGCGGATCGAAGAAGGAGCCGTGCAAGCGCGAAAATCTTTCCGCCAGGATCTTCCATGGTAGAGAAGATCAGGGAGACGGGGGGAGAGAAAGGGAGGTATGGAGAGAAAGCGGCGGGGTCCCTCCTTAAGTCCGAAACGACAGGAAAGGACCTGGGACTTAGGAAGAATTAGTCGCTCACGCAAACCGTCCCGCTAAAAAGGGAATTCGAAGAAGGGGGGTAAAGACGTTCCCGTATCTTTTCTTCTGATCGGGATATGGAGGAAATGTTGGCGAACATGTGGATTTTTCCGGGAGGTGCGTTCTTCAGAAAAAAAGGGAGCACAGTAGCGAATGTGCCATCCATATAAAAGCGGGGGGGAAACCGTGGATAGGAAGAGGCGTACCCACCCGAAATCCCGGCGGGCTTTCATAGTTTAGACGCTCCGAATGCAGTCTAACCAAAGGCTTCAAGAAGTGCCCAGGGAGCTTCATGGGAAGAGATCCTTTTTCCACTTAGAAAAAAGAGTAGAGGTGCGAAGGTACAAGACCTCTTGGGGGGGTGGAAAAGGAAAGGACAGGGACCGTAGACTCCCCGGGGAAGTGTGGGGTAAGCTGAATTGGGGGTGTGGATGAAAGAGGGGGCAGGGGGAAAGGAACCCGGGTTATCTCCCTTCGGGTTGCGGATTGTGAGCGGATCTTGGGAGGGAACGAGAGCGGGGGGAACTCATCCGACATTCCACCGTACAGGGGTTGGGGTGGGGGTTAATTAAAAGAGAAGCGTCAAAGAGACTTAGTTACCTCCTTTATGTTCACTTGGGGAAATTCTGTCCAAAGAAGGGAAAACTTAGGCGAATTTTGTATCTCGGAAAAGGAGGAAGAGGAGTCAGGGGAGAAGAAGAAGGAGCCATACCAATTCCCTACCTCAGTCATCGACGAGCCGAAGGGATACAGCGCGCCGCGAGAGAAAAGCGACGGTGAGGGAGATGTATGGTACTGGCGACGAAGGAAAAAAAAAAGTCTATAAAAGATCAAGGAGGGAAAAAAAAGCGGAAGCAGGTCGTCGGGGTTGGTTCGCTGTGGGAACCAACAAGAGAGAGGGGGACATCAAAAAAAATCTTCAACAATTAAGACGTGCAATAATAAACTCTCAGGGTCAGGGAACAAAAAGAGGGTCGTTTACTCTCCATCCTATATCTCCAAGAAAGGCAACTGTGGGATCGGGAAGGTGAATGGTCATCCCCGTGGTTGCTAAAAACATGGAGGGAAGTGCTCTAGAAGAAGCGCAATGATGCGAACCTAACAGTGAAAAAGATGGCTGTAACACCGACTCTGAAAATACAAAAAGTGAACAAATTTCCGATGTGAAAGCTGTCGGCGCCTTGCCGCGGAGGGGAAAAATTTCGCGAAGGGAAGAATCACACATGGTCTCCAAGTTTCCTAATCAGGACCGAGGGCCTAAAGAGAATCTCGGATTCTTGCCAAAAACTGTCTCCTGCACGTTAGCTGCGGCGTTTTAAGGGGAAAAACGAGGAAAGGTCCTAGAGCCATGATTCCAGGTAAAGAAAAAAAGTCGAGAAGGGGAGAAAGGACGTAGAGGGTCCATATAGAACCCCGACTTCGAGAAACCTAGTCCTTCGATCTCAACAAAAATCAAAAAAGGGGAGAAAATTAAGAAAAGGGGGAAGGAGAAGACGAATTTGTAATTGACCGATTGGCCCTTTTCCGGGGGGGAGAGGAGGAAACTGAAGATAGGACGGGAAAAAATGCCAGGCCAGACTAGAAGGTTTTCGTATCGCTCTCAGGAAGTTAGAAAGGGAAAGAAGCCCTACTAGGGATATGGAAACTAAAGATGGGGTGGGACCGTCCAGTACCAAAGGCCCAAGGACTACAAAGAGGATCATCGCCGCCCCTTAGGACAACACCGTGTAATCGGAGGGAACCGACCTATCGTGCCTGCTCTGAGCACGACTTCAAAGAAAAAAAAAAGATCATAGATCTGTGGGTGCAACAGAAGGGAACATCGTAGAAGGGAGGAAAATAAAACTGAGACCGTGGGCGGCCAAATCTGAGAAGATCCGCCACGAGGAAAAAAAAAAAAAAAGGGAGAAAAAGCCTTCGCTGAAAAACCTGGAGTTAAAAAAAAGTTCCGAACGTGGCGGAAATCCGCACGAACCAATAACGACAAAAAAAAAATCAAGTTTGAAGCCTTGTCAGAAGTGCCTACAGGGGAGGAGGGGGGGAAACCGCATCGAAAAGCGGGAAATGGGCAAGAGGCCTCTCTGGACCAGCCAGAAACGACAGGAGGTACCCGAAAAACGGCTGAAGGGGAAAAGGGGAATCCGACTTCTATAGATCTTCCCTTCCGCAACCGTGGCACAATCCGTCAACGAGGCGATTGAAGGGGGCAGCAGAGAGGTTCCTCATTCAAGCCAACAGAGATATGCGTCCTCCCGAATCAAAGGTAATCCGACAATGACACGGTCATCAAGAATATAACCGGGGAAAACCTCAAATGGAATGGGGCTGAAAGGGCATTGAGGGAGTACGCCAATCAGACCTCCAATGGGGAGTGGAGGGAACTGGCCACGCCGACGGACGAACCTCCTAGAGAGCCTAGGGTAAATCATCGGGGGGCGTCGCGTGGTAGGCGAAGGACGCTGCCCCGGCGCCAATCATACTAGGAAGATTAGAGATTAATTTGTTCAACAAAAAGAAAAAAAGAGAGTCGGGCGCAAGGTGGAATAATTAAAGGCTCCGGCAATCATGGAAGAGGATGAAACTACCTTGACTTCATCCTGAAACTCAATTGGGGCAATCGTGAGACTCCGAAGTGGTCGAGTTGTCTTGGAATTCTTTATCTACCCTAGGAGGAATGAAGGGGAGGAAGTCGCCCCTCTAAAAGGGAACTACTAGGAACCAGAGAGAGAAAGTTGTGACCTACATAAATCCCAGGAAAGATTTGTAAAGTGATCGCAAGCTTAAACTGAAATTTTTCAGAGGGGGAAGAAAGAAAAGGCTAGTCATGACCTAACGTAAGATACTGCTCAAGCCGCTTACTAAGTAAACATATCGCCCTTACAGTAGAGAGGGAATCGAAATTTCTCTGAGTTCGCCCTTAGGCTTCAAAAAGGAAAGTCTGTGGGATCCTCCCTGGGCCGTCTTAAATCTGAGGGGGAAAGGTCCCTCAGGAGAATGTTATATGGACTCTGCAAGCACGCGATCTATCAGATTATGACAAAACCCGAATGGAGGAAAGACTATCCTGTAATATAGGAAAAAGCTAGATGAGAGGGAAGTTGGGAATGCTCTCCGGTAATGTGGTGGGGCTAAGGAAAGGCTGGAGTTACCTCTTTCTCGGGCCTACAAGGCCAGCTACTAGCGAAAGGACTGTGAAAGAGGGCCCTAATAAGAACTTCATTGGGCAAAAAATGAGGAGAAAAAGTCGGCCAAGGCCAAGTATCCTGAGGAAGATGAAACCGGGTAAGGAGATTTCCGAGGAAAAAAGAAAGGGATGCTTCTAATTATTTAGGGAAAAAGGGTAATAAGCTATGAAGAGCCATCGCTCAGGCCGGAAGGGCCTCCGGGAAAGAAAGTTCGTTCTGGGTAAAAAAAGGGGGGGGTATGGGACTGCCGACCATCTGGTCGTCCTCTTCTAGGAAGAAGAGACTTCGTAGAACGAAAGGGGGAAAGCTACGGGGGGCTCTACTTGGGGGAAGTCAAGGTGTTATCCACTGAAAAGAAAAGTTCCCGCACCATCACTATTCAAGAAAGACTCAGCCATGCGATTGAAAAAAAGACGAAAAGGCAGGAAAAGGAAAGAAATCTTATATCGTTAGATTAAGGAATGAGGGTGAATGCAGAACGGCCGAGATTCATCGTGAATCTTTGATCATCAGCAAGCATTAATTCCCTAAAAAAAAGTGATAGAAGAAGCCATGTCTACGTCGTGATGTGGGGATTGACATTGAAAGAGAAGCAGGAAGACTGGAGAAGATCATCCCCCACCGCGCCCAAAAGGTCCCTGAACTTCGGGAAATCACTGGCTTGTTATCAGTTTGACTGATCTCTGGGTGGTAAGGGGGGAGGGTATTGATGGAAAAGTGAAGGACAGGAATCGAAAACCATCATCGACACAACAAAGAGATTCCATGGGGGGGAGGTCCTTCTAGATAAAGAAGAGAGGGGTCTACCAGCTCAGCCAAAACTGATCACTTGAGGGGGGATCGATGACGCACGTGACAGGTCTTGTGCGGTGGGAGGGAAGAGAATCGTATAGGGAAAACAGGTGGAGCGTGACCAAAATCAAAAAGAAGTCCAGAGGGGTAAAGGCGGGCAGATCAAGTCTTTTGTAAAGACTGCTGGTGCAGGGTTTCCAAGAAGTCTCAGGGAAGAAAAGAGAAAGAAAAAAAAAAAGGGGGGGGTCATCACGGAAAAAAAATTGAATTACGTCAGAGGGGAAGATTCGGCAAGTACTTTGTCTCGCTTCTGGGATCTCCAAAAAGGAGAGGGGTCGTAGGAAGGGTACTGTGAGGTGCAACTGGGGGAACAGGGGGATAGGACGATGCCGGCATTCCGTCTGAGGATCGGAGGCGGGCAAATGCGAAAGAAAGGACAGTCGAGGTAATCCCAAATTCAAGGACCGCTTAAGAAAGGGGGGGTCGGGAATCAGAAACGTCGGGGTTTTGAAAAACAAAGACGGGAAGGCAGAACAGGCCACTGCCTAGAGATGGCGAAGGGAACGCGCCTTAGACTCAACCTGTTGGGGAACTAAAATCAAAATCAGCAATTCCCTCGCAAAACACGATCTTTTAGGGGAAAAAAAAAAAAACCGGGGCAAAAGCTGATTCCGATCGACATGGCCTATTCTTCCCTTGTGCCAAGACCCATGCCTGGGTTCAGAGGAGGAAGAGGGGAAGGGTATCCGGATCTGGCCTTTGTAGTGAAACCGGGGGGACGCTCAGAAAAAAAAGGATGGAGATCTGTAAAACTCACGGCCCATTGCAATCCCAGGCGCTTCAGTAATTCTCAGGAAAAAAAAAATACGTGCGGAGTTTCCGTTAAGAGGCCCGCAGGGAGGCAGAAGGAAGGAACAGTCACCTGAATTGCGGCAGAGACGAAACCTGCCCTATCATCTCGGGAAGCAAGGACGGGCCCGGGAGTAAAGCCCGCCTAAAGGCGGAACTCGAACTCCTCTCGGGGGGAAAAAGAGACTAAGCACTACAGGCTGAAAGGGTTGAAGGGGGAGGGGGAAAGGAGTTCTGTGCGCCTAGCCCCGTCTCGACCCGTCAGTGAAATGCGAGCGTCTGGCGAAAATATTGACTCTAAAAAATTTGAAAAACGAGGGGAAAAAGGGATTGATTGCCCTCCCATCAAAAAGGGGCGTCGGTATGGTGTGCTCTGTCCTATGGGGGAAAAAAAGGAAGGAGCGCGGCAAAAAGATGTGACAGGGGGGGGGGACTGCATGCAAAAGAGGGCGACTGCACTCCACGCCAAAAGGAGGTTGCAAAAATTAGAGTGGTAGCCTTCGCCGCACAGTTCACCAAGTAACGAGAACATGATGAGCCAGGCCCGACCTCATATTACTTTCACCGGAGGCGCAAGAAGAAGCGAGTAGATTGCCTTTTGGAGGTGCCTCCCTTTCCTAAGGTTCTCGTCAAGCTGAGGGGGAGGGACACCCGCATTGTCCGCTCCAGGGCCAGCCTGACATCCTTCCACGATTAGGAATGGAATGACTCGGCGTCGGATTAGGGACAAAAGGAAAAAAACGTTTCACTTCGAAGCGAAGGTCGTGGGGGGTGAAGAGATTATGCAGTGGCAAATCAGAGGGTGGAGAAAAAGGGAAAAATAAGTTGGATGACCGGTTCGATGTGCGATCGGAGTAACTTGATGGGGGGCCAGACCTGACCTATACTAATATAAAGGATTTAAGGGCTGGATTTTACCGGGTGCGCCGGCGAGCCTCGGCAACCTGGTATTTTGTTAATTCATAAGGAAGGAACTACGTGTCGCGAATCCGCTTCGAAACGCTTCGGCGTAGGGGGGGCGTTTGCAAGGAGAGACTAGAAATGGCCGGCTATGGTAGATTCGTGTCGGAGGAAAAAGTGCGCATAAGCGATTACACACGTCAACCTGCTTGTGAAAAGGACGTAAGCTGTTAAAAGGGCGGGGGATAAAAAACACGATCCCGGAAGACGAACGGGGGGGACCCAAGCCACTTGCCACCTGTGTTGTCCCAGGTCCGTGGGGGGTGATGCACCTTCATGAAGGGAAGGGGGGGATTTTTGACTCTGAGGTCGAATGGAATACCTAGCAGTCGGAAAAGAATCAGAGGAAAAGGGGGTGCCACGCTTGCGGTAGAAGAGTCTGGGGTTAGTTCCGGAGGATCCTATAAATATAGTTGAGTCAAGGAAAGATGTCAGAAATAGCTATCCTTTTGGAATTCTGAAAAAGAAATAAAGACTGTCGATCAGAAATTGGAGTTCCATTGTGGAACTTTGGGAAAAGGTGTCCAGAAGACCTTCCCATACTACTCTTCTTAGGGGAGAAAGGGGTTCGAGTGAATCGACCACGGAAGCTTCGAAGAGATAAATCAAAAGGTCTGGACCAGGGGCCCTTTGTCCGGATATCTGAAGAGAAAAGAGAGAGACAAAGTGTGGGGTCGCTCTCCCATAGATAGGGAGCGCAGAAGGACGGAAACTGATGGAGGAAAGGACGGAATTGTTAATCGTCCTGGTGTCTAAGTACATGATCCTGTGAGACCAAGATCAAGCGAAGGGAGTCATATTTTTCCGATTAAGAATTTTGCGAGATACAGAAGGGGGGACGGTGATAGAATGGTCAAGCGCACCTGTAGTCATGAAGGTCCTGGAAGAGTGAAAAAGGTAGTAGAGAGCACTCATCCCGCGTAACTGGGAGAAACAAAGATTTGGGGAGGAGAATAACTCGTAGGCCAGAGGTGATCGGAGGACTCTAGAGAGGGGGGGTGACCTGAAGTGAGATTCATGTGGGTTAAGGAGCCGAAAAAAGAAGGGCCGCGAGGACCCCAAGGAGCTTCAGGGGAAAGCGGAACTAGTTTTGCTTGGTGGATGAGAAGAAGAAGATATATTCCGTGTTTAACCTGACATACAGCCGGAGACACCCAGGTCTTTCAAGTTGGGCAGTGACGCAAGAACATGCAGTCGAAAAATATCCGGGTATCCCACCACTCTTCGCAAAAGGGTCAAAAAGTAAAAAGTTCCGTCTTGCAGAATCAACTCGATGACTGAACCAATCGTGGGGAAAGGCCCGTCTTACATGCAACCTATAGAACGAAGGGGGTTGAGGAAGTTTGAATGATCGGGGGGGGGGACTCCAGGGGCCCAGAAGGGAGGGAAAACAATTGATGCCCCTGCTTGCGAGGTTGGGGAAAATGCCCGGAAAAAGTAACGGACCAATAGGAAAAAAAGAAAGAAGACCAGGCAACCGTCGTGGGGGCGCAAAGCGGCGCGCAGACTCGTCGTACCGAATGAAGATAGGTGTACTGCTGAAGGTCAATGAACGGGGAGGAGGGAAGAGAAGAAAGACAACCACCTTAGTGAGGAAGTTGAGATAGGAAGGACGAGATAGGTCAGAGAGAAAAGAGAACCAAGGCCGCCTCAGGATGTCAGAGGCTGAGGGGGACGCAGTGGAAACAGGTGATTAGGTCGAGTACGGATCTCAAAGGAAGGGAGAAGGTTAAGACCCGATCGGGGCCTGGTGCCAGAAAAGGGTATCACGGGGCGACTGTGAAAGAAAACCAGCAGTTCAATACATCAACAACAACACTCAAGGAAAGGCGGAAAGAAACCGACTTTCGCTATGGGGGGGGGACCCCGAGGGCGTGTTTTTCCGCGCCATCAGAGTTGTCGGCAAAAAGTGGGTTAAAGGCGTGCCCGCCCGAGAAAAAAGGCTCACCAAAAGGGGGAGACGGTTCGTAAGGAGCCAGGATTATGAAACTAAAGGGAAAGCCAGCCGGCCTGGCGGAGCATCAGAAAGGAGAAAGAAAAAAAAAAAGAAACCTTCAGGGAAAGTTATTTCACTGGCGCCTGGGGCGCTCAGTGGGGGGCCCGGGAGAAGGAGGAAGGGAGGAATTCCCACATTGGGTTAAAATCGGAAGGGGGAGGACTAGAATACAGCTCTGGCAAAAACATAGTTTTCTAGTCCGAACAAGCGCGAAGGTGGCCTCTGGCTAAGTAAGGAAGATACTAGAAAACGTCTAAAGGGAAATAAGACGCTCCCTACCAGCGAATCCAACGACAGTTTCGTTGAAGACGGCGGAAGAGCAATCCGAGACTAAAGGAAAGGGGGGTCTATAAAAAGGAGGAGAAGAAAAATTACGATCAAAAAGGACTCTTCAAGGGAAAGCGGGAAGGCCCACGGAGACGGGGGGTCGGTTGGAATCCTCGGATAGCGAGGAAAAAGAGGGGGACTAGAAAAAGTCAAGAAGGACGGAAAAAAAAACCCTAAGAATATGTTGAGTGAGTCTTCTCCTCAGGGAGGGACTGTACAGAACCGAACCGTCGCAGATGGTGAAGAAGATTCTTGGAAGAGATTCAAAAGAAAATGGGGGACCGCCTCTCCCGTCCATAAAGGAAAGAGCGCGTCGATTTTAGGGATCACTTCAATCTTTGAAAAAAATTGCGGAGCGAGGGAACCAATCCAAAGAAGATCCTACTAGATCGTGGGCAAAAAGCCCCAGGCAAAGAGAAGCGGCCCGTAAAGAGGCATTTCCATGACTGACGCTGGCGAAAAAGGGGATCCTAAAGGAAGAGGCGCATCCAGTCCTGGACCAATTCGGCCCTGGGGAGGGGGAGGAAATCAAAAATTTAGGGTGACGTTCTTTAGCCAAAGAAATTTACAAGAACCAATAAGAAAGAAAAAGGACCAGCCGTCCGCGGGTCAAGCGAAAATGCGAGGTGTGTCTAAACCCCAAGACAGAGAGGGAAATCGAGGGCAATAAGCGCTGGGCCAACAGAAGCAAGACGTGAAAAGTTCGGAAGGACCGAGGAAAGGCCGAGGTCGATCGATCCTTCCTGCCTCAACTCCTTACAATCCTTTTAAGAAAACGAAGGAAAGAAATCGAGAAAGGAACCAGGAAACTGCGCTCAGCTTAGTGAAAGGGAAACTGACACGAAACAAAATTGAAGACGAATGCAAAAATCGACCAAGTCCTCAAAAGGTCATGAAGGAAAACCCAATATATCAAGGCTAAAGGCCAGGGCCCGGGGACGGAAAAAACGTAATCCTCATGCACCAAAGGCGCATTCTGCAACAGACTTTTTTACCCCTGATGAAAGGGAAACGGCCGTCCCAACTGCCGCGCGGTTCGCCTATTCGATGCTAAACTGGGACCGGGGAAGGTGGTCTGGGCATTCTCTTGTGGAAAATGAAGCGGTATATAATGCCATCACGGCGAATGGGGAACCAAAGTCAGTGTCCTATGTTTAGAGATAGCCCATTTTACCCATGGAGAGAAAATTCGAGAGCAGTGTCTTTCTATACTGAGGTGTGGCAGGAAACTACAAAGTCAGGGTTGAGGCCACTCTAGTTCGCGAAGTTGAGAAGGGTTCGGACGACTGAGCTATCCCTTCTGAGGGACGGAAATATAAGGGAAGGGAGATAGCGCACCGTTTTCTTACGACAAATGGAAAACCGACACAAAACCCGAGCCAATTGGGGGAGCATCAATGGGGAAAATAGGTTCTTCAAAGGTTGCGCTCAAGCGCACGCCGACAAGAGGGGGAGCTATGAAAAAGTGCCACATCTGGACGTTAGCGTGGAAAGAAAACGGCGCCCCACTTAAATCGCCGTGAAGAAAGACATCAAGTCATTAAACGACCGACGCGGACCGTGGAGACCCCAGGAAGGACGGGGAGGACTGCTAAAGGCCCTGCTGGGAGGAAGAATGGGGCGGCCGCGAGCAAGGGGTTCGTCTTGAAGGGACGGCCTGGATAGGACTGATGCCTGCTCTAAGCGAAAGGAAAGGAGGGGACATCACAGAAACGGCTGCTTCTAAACGACTATAGGGGAGAAGGGGCCAGAAGAAGAAGGGAAAGCCTAAGTCGAAGGTTTGAGGCTGAGAGAGGACCCGGAAATCTTTTCCGAGAAAGTTCAAAGCCGAAAGAAGAAACGTCTGGCCCCGATTTCACAGAGATGAGGCCAGGTAACTCATTAAGATGAAGAAGAAAAGAACTGCATAGGCGCTGTAGCACTGAAAAGGGGGGACTAGATGGTGAGAGCACAGCTAGGGTCTAGGCGGGACACGAATTGTCTTTTCACGCAAGAGGAAGGGACAAGCACTGGCAGGGCCTGAAGAAAAGAAGCCCCTTCAGGAGAATATGTCACCTCGCTGCTTTCGGCTTGGAGGGAAAAGAGTCCGAAAATGAAGAAGTAAAAGCAGCGTGTCAGCTCAAATAGGAGAGGGGACGAACGATTGCGGACGCTTGCCCGCTCAAAGAAACGCCGTGGAAAGAAATTAAAACTTGGAGAACGGGTCAAAAGGAAAACCTGGAAAAAAAGCACCATCACGTATCAGAACATTACAAAGAAAGGTGGGAGATCTATGGGCCGATCAAGGAACTAAAGGAGCTACGGATATCTGTCCGACTACACGCGGGATGGGAAGGGGGGTCTACAGTGGAAAGGAGGAATATAAGCAGACTTGCTCACAGCAACCAATCGCAGACGTGATAGTAGACCCATAAAATTATCTGGCGCGTGAGCTATGAGAATCAAAAAAGGGGTACCCTATTAAAAAAAGGGTATTGGAGAAGGAAAATCCCACAGGACGAAACTGCTGAAAGGTCGCGGTGATCAGTGGGATGTGGTCTTGCTTGGTTCATTAGTGAGGGGGATTTGAGGGACCGGGTACAAAGAAACAAGGATCCGAAC